>WNGN01002978.1_pt1 | contig 12197 bp, 11 predicted proteins | sample 5400561 | NCBI WGS metagenome assembly WNGN01 (sample SAMN13153379, study PRJNA577476) | soil metagenome | isolation source: 115 cm soil or saprolite under Garry oak tree replicate 2 | place: USA:California | collected 2016-06-15
CTCGCTGCGGCGGCCGTCGCAGCGGGACTCTCGGCGCCAGCTTGTGCGGGACTTAATGTAGCGGTAACCGGCGCGCCGGGTGCTGCAGGTTGTCCTGCAGCTCCGGGTTGTCCTGGCGCCGCTGGTTGCTGCGCTGCAGGTTGCCCAGGCGCTGCTGGCTGCTGCGCTGCAGGTTGCCCTGGCGCTGCCGGTTGCTGCGCTGCAGCTTGCCCTGGGGGCACGTTTGTAGCAGGCGCCTGCGCCGCCGCGGCCGGATTTGCCGGCGCTTGGGCAGCCGGATTCGTTCCTGCTGCAGGAGGAGCTTGTCTTGGCGGCGGAGATTGCGCGAGCGAAATCAGTGCAAACGCGAGTAAGGATAGACAGGTGGCAAGTAGTGTTTTCATAATTGAAGCAGGAGTTTGATCTGAGCAGATCGATTTCGATACAGGTTTTCTCTTATCGCAGACGCCTTGGTTGCGAGTCGAGTAAAACTTTTCATTTTTTTTCGGCTGTGCTCCCTTTCGAAAGGTCGCATCTTTGATTCGAAATATCTCAACTCGTGGGACGTAAGCAAGTCTCTCAAATTGTCATTTCCGAGCTTTCTTCAGCGTTGCGACCCCCAACGCGGTGCGCGATCACGACGTTGTTCCGCAGGCGCGGCCAATTGTCGATTGCTGTCTCCAATTGATCGCCGGCATGAATCGGTCCGACACCGGAGGGCGTTCCAGTTAAAATTACATCGCCGGGCAAAAGTGTGAGCGACTGGCTCGCGAATGAAATAATTTGCGCAACCGAATAGATCATTCGGCTCGTGCGCGTGCTCTGCCGGATCTTACCATTCTGCCATAGCTTCAGCGAAACATCGGCAACATCCGCGCCGGCATAAACAAACGGCCCGACCGGCGTATAAGTGTCGAAGGATTTGCAGCGGCCAAATTGCTTCTCGCTCTTTTGTAAATCCCGGTCGCTGATATCGAGACCGATCGTGTAACCGAAAACAAAATCGAGCGCCCGTTCCACAGCCAGATTTTTCGCGGTCTTACCAATCACCACGGCCAATTCCGCTTCGAAATCAGTTTGATGTTCGAGAAACGCAATTTCGATCGCGCCATTGTGCGGCAAAAGCGAGCTCGGAGCCTTAAACCAGATCAGCGGTGTGCCGAGCGGGGTGCGCTTCATCTCCGTGATGTGATCGGCATAATTCAACCCGACGGCGATTAGTTTCGAGGGAGCAACGGGAAGGTCGATCTGTAAACTGGCGAACGGCAATACCTCGCCGGTAGGTTGAATCTCGAGCCAATACGGTTTTGCCAGGACGTGCACGTCGTCGCCGCGCACTTCGCCGTAGAAAGAATGATCGCCTGATCTGAATCCGCCAAATGTTCTCATAAACGTGTTGTAGCGGCGGCTGTGTCAGCCGCCGAACCTTTAACGACGGCGCTTGGCACAAACGCCGCTACAATTATTTTGGCAGCACGCCCACAAAATCGCGCACAGGTTTTAGCTCTGGAATCGAGAACGCGCTACCATTCTCTCGCGCAAACCAGAATGCGCTCGAGGAACCGCCGTCGAGATTTATTGCGCGTTGAATTTTTAAATCTGCGGCAATTGGTGTTGTGGCGAGGATGTTCGCCAAGTCCGCGAGCGAAACTTCCGAGCAAAAGCCGAGCAACGCGCGCTCATTCGTTTCTGTCGCGGCAAAAGTTCGCCGCGCGTGCTGCGAATTGTTCAAGCCACCAACGCGCTGCGAGCGATCAACCAGGAACGGCCCGCACTGAATTGCGGCCTCAATTTTCTGACGCTGCGAAAACTCACGGGCGCGGACGATTTGCACGCCGCGCGGCGACGCGAGTAGCACGCCGGTAATAAGCCGCGCACGTTTTAAAGGCGTAAGCATTTGGCTATTTACAATTCGCAAGCCGATCGGCTTGAACTGTTCGTCGAAATAGCCGCCATTCACTCCGCACACATATTTTTCGCGCTTCATCATGCTGGCGAGTCTTTCGCCCTCAGGATTATCGATGATTCGCAACGCGCACGATTTGGCCGAGAAAATTGCCAGATCGAAGGTGACGTGACCACCATCAGCAGCATTTTCCAAAAGAACATGCCGATGCACTACGCCAGCGCTTCCCGCTTCTGACTCTGCCGAAGCAATTGTCCATTCAGCGTGCGCCGTGGCCGCAGCACCAAGGAACAGAAGCGCCCAGCTAATACGCATCGTCACATGACGCACAGGTCTTTGATAGGGCTTACGAGACGGCTAAACTGCTCCCGGCTAGGTTTTGCCGGCGTATTTACTCAGCAACGCTTGAAAACCGGGATCGTTTCGTAACGGGTCCCAAATTGGATTTACTTTCAGACCCGGCACGGTGACAGCGCTCGGTCGGCTCAACAATTCGTCCAGGATTTCAATAGCGCGCCCGTTGTCGCCAAGAATGGCGTGAACTTCGGCCGCCCCAGCCGCAATTTCCGGGCCGCCAAGGGCGTCTTTGCTCTCCGGAAGCAATTCGGTGGCGCGCCGCGCTTCAGCTAACGCGGCATCTTTTTCTCCGAGATGGGCGAGAACCTTCGCGAGCTGAATATGCATGTCCGGCGCATCGGGACTTTCTTTCAGTTGCGCTTCGAGGAGGTCTTTTGCTTTCAGGAAGGCGGCTCGCGCGCCGGGTTCGTCCTGAAGCGCCTTTCGCGCAAAGCCGATGAGAAAATATTTGCTATACAAGGCTGCGGGGTGAATCGGTGCGAGGAGATCGTCCGGCAGGCTTTCCGCTTCGCGCAATCCTTCTTGATACTTGCGTTCCAAAACAAAAACGTCCGCGCGCGAGCCGGCGACCCTAAGTTTGTCCTTGTCGTTCATCGGCATCGATTTCACCGTCTGAAATGCTTTCTCCGAGACGCTCAGATCGCCTTTTTCGAAGAAAGCCAGCTTGGACTTGATCTCCCAAAGTCCCACCTCTGTTGGGTCAATTTGGAGCCCGCGGTCGATTGTTTTGTTGGCCGCATCGAAGTTCCGCAGCACCTGGTAATTGTTAGCAAGCTGCTGCAGCGGCCAGCTGTCTTTCGGATTCAAAGTGGCGGCCTTTTCAAGGTTGACAGTGGATTCGGCCCATTTGCCTTGGCGGCGCTGGATCGCGCCTAGAGCGAGATAAACTTCCGATTCGTTAGGCAATCCGCGCCGCGCGATTTCGAATTCTTTCTGCGCCGCATCGTAATTGTTGTCGCCGTAATAATAAGAAAACCCCATGGCTAAATGCGCCTCTGGCAGGTCAGGCTGTAATTGCAGGGCCTGCTCGGCCAGAGCGCGGGCTTTTTGGCGTCGTTCCCGAGTGGGATTGAAGATGTGAAGGATCCAACTTTCCAACTGCGAGTAGCGCGCAAGAGCAAGCGCAAATTTCGGGTCCAACTCAATCGCCCGCGCGTAAAGCTGCTCGCTCTGTTTCAGCTTTCCGAGATCCTCAACTGCGCAGGAAAGGTTGTGCGCCTGCACGAATGCGAGATACGCCTCCCCATTCTCTGTAGGCTTGCGTTCCATTTGGGCTTTTTCATCGGGTGACAATTTAGCCTTGAGTTCACCCGCGATTTTTTGGGCGAGATCAGTTTGAATCGCGAACACGTCGGTCAGCTCGCGATCATAGTCTTCGGCCCAAAGGTGCTCATCGGTCTCGGTGCAAATCAACTGCACATTCACGCGCACCCGATTCCCGACGCGACGAACACTGCCTTCGAGAATGGCACCGACACCCAGCGCCTTCCCGATTTCACGAACATTGGAAGCCTTTCCTCGATACGGCATCACCGAGGTGCGCGAAATCACTTTGAGGTCGCCGATCTTGGACAGATTCGTGAGCACATCGTCCTGAATGCCGTCTGCGAAGTAGGCGTTTTCTTTGTCGTCGCTCAGATTTTCAAACGGCAAGACAGCGATCGACTTGTCGATCTTGCGCGCGGAAGAAATACGGGGGAGGAGAAAAAATCCCGCAATTGCCGAGACGATCACACCGGTTGCGACAAGCATAATCACGTTGCGACGGCGATGTGTTCGAGGCACAGCCACGTCGGGCGTGGCTCGGATACCTTGCGGTGTGACATCAAAGGCCCAGGCGAGGATCAAGGCGATTGGAAAACCGACCAGCAACAGCACAATCACTAAACGCAGCGCCCAGTTTGGCAGTTCCCATGCCGGAAACGCGGCCGAACCCAGTTGTATAATGCCGCCGGCGGCTATGATGTAGGCTACCGCCACCCGGTAGACTTTCCGCCGTTTTACTTCCTCGAAGAAGCCGCTCATAGCAACAGATTTGGATTCGCCAGGATTATAGTTCAACGGCGAAAATATAGACATGAAATTGACACGCGGCGTTCACTTTGTGCCGGTGATCGTTCTCTCTCCAATTCTTCTCGCAGACCCGATGGTCGGCAGGATTCTTATCGGAACGGAAAACGAGAAGTCGCCGTTAAGCTTTTGTAGCGTACCTATCGATCAATGCCTGAAAACGGGGATCGCCTCGCACCGGATCCCACATTGGATCAAGTGCGAGGAAGGGAACCGTGACTCCATTGGGAGTACTCAGCGAACGGTCAATAAGTTGAAGGGCCTGATCGGTTTCGCCTGTCCAGGCGTAGATTTGAGCGAGCGCAACAGTCATCTTTGGCCCATCAAGGGCATCCTGAGATTCAGGCAGAAGTTCGACGGCGCGTTTGCCTTCGGCGATCGCCGCGTCCTTCTCACCAAGCCCAGCCAGAATCATACCGAGGGTTACGTGCCGTGACGCATCAGTCGGACCTTCGAGCACGGCTTTTTCTGCAATGGGTCGAGCGCGTTTGAAGGCAGCAAGCGCCTTCTCTTTATCTTTCGAAAAGATATGAATCGCGCCCTCAAAAAATTCTCTCGGCTTATCATCGTGAAAGACATCTTGAGGCGATTGCTTTAGAAGTGCGAGAGCGTCCGGGAATTTTCGTTGCAACAGCAAAAGCTGCATCCGTGCGAATGTGATGAGACCGTCTGGATCGACCCCCGTCGGAACTTGCGTTAACTCCTTCTGCATCACGCTGAGATCTCCCCTCCAATCAACCGCAAGCTTCGCCTTCTCCGCGCGCGCACCAAGTGATTTGGGCGCAGCTTCGATCGCACGGTCTAAAATCTTGTCTGCAGCTTCAAAATTTTTGGTGGCGTAGTAATTGTCGGCAAGATTTTGGAGAATCCAGGCGTCTTTCGGACTGACGGACGCCGCTCTCTCCATATTCGCAGTGGACTCTTTCCATTTGCCTTGGCGACGCTCGATCGCACCAATGGCCATATAAACTTCCGCCGAGTTTGGTAAACTCAGTTTCGCAATAGCGAATTCGTGGAGCGCTGCCTGATAATCACGCTCGCAGTAATAATGATAAAATCCGAGTGCAAGATGCCCTTCGGGCAAATCTGGCTGCAAACGAATCGCTGTCTCTGCCGCGGCACGCGCTTTTTCCTTTCGCGCAGGTGTTTTATCGAAATCGTGATAAGCCCAATCGTGGACCCGTGCCAGTCCGGCAAACGCTCCCGCGAAGTTCGGATCCAGTTCGGTTGCGCGCTCGAAAAGCTGCTCTGCTTTTTCCGTGTTGGCGCGAAGCGTGCCATCCGGGCGATAGAACAATTCGTGGGCTTCAACAAAGGCCAGATAGGCTTCGCCGTTCTCAGTGGGCCGGCGCTCGATTTGCGCCTTCTCTATTGGCGAGAGTTTGGCCTGCAATTCGCGCACGATTTGTTGTGCGAGATCAGTTTGAATGGCAAACACATCGGTTAAGTCGCGATCGTAATCTTCCGCCCACAGGTGCTCGTCGGTGTCAGCATTAATTAACTGCACATTCACGCGAACCCGATTTCCGACGCGGCGAACGCTTCCTTCGAGAATGGCACCGACACCCAGTGCCTTCCCGATTTCACGAACGTTGGACGTTTTCCCTCGATAAGGCATGACCGATGTGCGTGAAATTACTTTCAGGTCGCCGATCTTCGACAAATTGGTGAGCACGTCGTCCTGAATGCCGTCGGCGAAATACGCGTTCTCTTTTTCATCGCTCAGACTTTCAAACGGCAACACTGCAATCGACTTGTCGACCTTGTGCGCTGAGACGCGTGGCAGGAGAAAGAAGCCTGCAGCAGCAGAAACGATCACGCCGGCCGCGACGAGCGTGATGACGTTCCGCCGCAGATGCGAGCCGACTGCGCCCGTTGTTGGCGCCGCTTTGATTCCCTGCGCCGTTAAATCGAACGCCCATGCCAGAATGAGCGCGATCGGAAATCCGATGAGCAACAGTACAATTACCAAACGCAGTGCCCAGTTTGGCAATTCCCAAGCTGGAAAGGCTGCCGAAGCAAGCTGGATAATGGCGCCCCCTGCGATGAGATAAGCTGCCGCTACCCGATAAACCTTTCGCCGTTTCACCTCCTCGAAGAAACCGCTCATAAAAAGAGATTGGGTTTGCACGGGATGACACTGCAAAGGCGTAGGTTAGACAAAAGACGTGCCTTCGGCGTTCACTTCACGCCTGTAGCGAAAACCGTTTGGAAATGCGGGCTTTGTTTTTCTCGAGAAACAACGCTGACCTCGATCTCTCGGAAACCGCTTTTTTCCAGGAGCTGGTGCAACTTGACTTCGCTAAACCCAAGCCAGTGGTCTGCATATAGTTCGCGGGCTTTTTCGAACCGATGACTCAAAAGATCGAGAATGACCAAACGGCCGCCGCGCTTCAAAATTCGATGAGCCGCATCAATAGCGCGCTCGGGGTGAATCGCGTGATGCAGTGCCTGGCTCAAAATCGCAAGATTGATGCTGTTTTTTGCGATCGGCGGGTCTTGAATGTCGCCGAGCCGGTATTCGAGATTATTAAATCCATGTTTTTTCGCCAGTTCTGAGCCGAACTCGACCATTTTGGGCGAATTGTCCACGGCGATAACTTTGCGCGCTTTTTTTGCCAGTAACTGAGACAGTGTTCCCTCACCTGCCCCAAGGTCTGCCACAGTCAGCGGCGGGAGCAACGTGATCAGCGTATGCGCCAGCGCCTTCCATGACCGACCCGGCACGTACCCTCGACCAAACTTCCCGGCGAGTTCATCGAAGTACTTCCTAGCTTTGTCCTGACGCTTGTGGAGAACAAGCTTGAGACTCGTGCGATCCCGCGAGGTTTCAGGTAATTCTCGCGCAAGCAGCCGGGTGATTTCCCCCACTCGTTCCCGCTGTGCGCTTTGCCCGTTGTGATTCGCGCCGTAATAGACATTCTTCCCCACGCGCCGATCGGCCACGAGACCTGCGCGTTTCAACTGAGCAAGATGACTGGAAATGCGCGATTGGCCCATGCCCAAAATTTGCTGTAACTCCGCAACGGAAAGCTCTTCCTGTTCGAGCAGAAGCACCAGACGCAGTCGGGTAGGGTCTGCCAGCAATCGCAACAAATTAATGGTTGACGCCATCGTGAGCCAACGATATATCGACGCATCATGATTGGTCAATATGTCGCTGACGGGATAGTTAAATCGTTAAAAGAGTTACATTGTTACAAGCTCCGTCATGATCTCGCGTCCGCTGCATCTGATCTAACGTTGTAACTCTTGTAACCAGTCACTCTCACACCATGTCTCGCCGTTACATTTTTTCTTCCGAATCCGTCACCGAAGGTCACCCAGATAAAGTTTGCGACACCATCAGTGATTCCATTCTCGATGCCTGCCTCGAGCAGGATCCATTGAGTCGCGTGGCGTGCGAGACGCTTGCCAAGGGAAACCTCGTCGTGCTGGCCGGCGAAATTACCAGCAACGCGAACGTTGACTTTGAGGAGCGGGTTCGCACCGCTATCCGCGACATTGGTTATGTAAACGGCGATTGTGCCTTTCACGCCGACACCTGCAGAGTGATTTGGGAGATGAGCGAGCAATCGCGCGACATTAAACAAGGTGTCGATGAGGCGCCGGCGGATGGAAAAGCTACTGCCGAGCAAGGCGCTGGCGATCAAGGGTTGATGTTTGGCTTTGCATGCAATGAAACGCCGGAACTCATGCCCGCGCCGATCTCGTTCGCCCACAAACTCGGACGGGAGCTGACGCGCTTGCGAAAATCAGGCGAAATACCATGGCTGCGCCCGGATGCGAAGACTCAGGTGTCAATCGAATACGACGGCTACAAGCCGGTGCGAGCCACAACAGTGGTCGTTTCTTCGCAACACAGTGAAGACGTAAAGCAGAAAGAAGTCCGCGAAACGTTGATCGAACTTCTCATCAAGAAAGTCATTCCCGACGAATGGCTGGATGCGAAGACAACGTATCTAGTGAATCCAACGGGCCGGTTCGTAATCGGGGGCCCTGAAGGCGATGCAGGCATAACCGGTCGCAAGATCATCTGCGACACCTATGGTGGAATGGGACGGCACGGCGGCGGCGCGTTTTCCGGAAAGGATCCCACGAAGGTAGATCGTAGCGCGGCTTACATGGGCCGCTGGGTAGCCAAGAATGTCGTAGCATCCGGTTTGGCGGACCGATGTGAAGTTCAGTTCGCCTACGCCATCGGTCATCCCGAGCCCGTTAGCGTCAGTGTCGATACTTTCTGTACCGGCAAAGTCGACGAAGAAAAACTTGAGCGGGCAATCTGGGAAGTTTTCAACTTCAAACCGGCGGAAATTATCAAGCAACTCAATCTGCTTCGTCCTATCTATCGCAAAACAACCAACTACGGTCATTTCGGACGCATCGATGATCTGGATGCCATAACTTGGGAAAAAACGAACAAGGCGGAGGCGCTCAAGCAAGCTGTGAGATAGACCCCTTAAACACATTTATGAGCACAACAATCGCCAATTCGAAGACAAAACAGGATTACAAAGTCGCCGACATCTCATTGGCGGATTTCGGCCGAAGAGAAATTTCCATTGCGGAAAAGGAGATGCCAGGTCTGATGGCGATCCGGGAAAAGTACGCGCCGCAGAAACCGCTCGCCGGTGTGCGCATCACTGGATCATTGCACATGACTGTGCAGACCGCTGTTCTGATCGAGACGCTTGTCGATCTGGGCGCCGGCGTGCGCTGGGCAAGCTGCAACATCTTCTCCACGCAAGATCATGCCGCCGCAGCTATCGCGAAAAGAGGTATCTCTGTCTTCGCGTGGAAAGGCGAATCACTGGAAGATTACTGGTGGTGCACTTATCGGGCCATTTCGCACCCGGAAGACAAAGGTCCCGAACTGGTCGTCGATGATGGCGGAGACGCCACGTTGCTCATTCATAAAGGCTACGAATTAGAGGAAGGCAGCGATTGGGCTAAAACGAAATCGGCGAATAAGGAAGAACAGATTATCAAAGATTTGCTGCTCGAGATTCATGGAGAGAATCCATATCGCTGGCACGAGATTGTGAAGGATTGGCGCGGAGTTTCGGAGGAAACAACAACCGGCGTGCATCGGCTCTACAAAATGCATCAGGAAAACCGGCTGCTTGTTCCCGCGATCAATGTGAACGACTCGGTTACGAAGTCGAAGTTCGACAACCTGTACGGCTGTCGACATTCCCTTGTCGATGGACTGAACCGTGCGCTGGATGTGATGCTCGGTGGCAAAGTCGCTGTGGTGTGCGGATACGGCGACGTGGGCAAGGGTTGTGCCCAATCACTGCGTGGCCAGGGTGCGCGCGTTGTCATTACCGAGATCGATCCGATCAACGCGCTGCAAGCCGCGATGGAGGGCTACGAGGTCGCGACGATCGAACAGACGCTCGGTCGCGGCGACATCTACATCAGCGCCAGCGGCAACATCGACGTCATCACGCTCGAACACATGCAGCGGATGAAAGATCAGGCGATCGTTGCGAACATCGGCCACTTCGACAATGAGATTCAGGTCGATGCGCTCAACGCAGCGAAAGGCGTCAAGAAAACGAACATCAAACCGCAGGTGGATAAGTACACGTTCCCCGACGGGCACGAAATTTTCCTGCTGGCCGAAGGTCGCCTCGTAAACCTCGGTTGCGCCACCGGTCACCCGAGCTTCGTCATGTCCAATTCATTTTCGAATCAAGTGCTGGCACAGCTCGATCTCTGGAAAAATCGCGACACGTTCAAGGTTGGCGTTTACGTGTTGCCGAAAAAACTCGACGAAGAAGTCGCCCGGCTGCACCTGGAAAAAATCGGCGTGAAGCTCACCAAGCTCTCCGAAAGACAAGCCGATTACCTCGGCGTGCCGATCGAAGGGCCGTTCAAGTCAGAGCATTATCGTTATTGAGGTTTGGGCGACGGCATACGCTTCCGGCGTGCAGAGGACTGCCCGCCCTACCCACTGCATCGCTTACGAAATCGTGACCTCTGGTAGGGCGCGTCACTCCGTGCGCGCCTCTAGGTCACTGCCGCGGTTGTGGTGGCGTAACTATGGAGTCCGTCACGTGCAAACGCGTTACTCTTAGCTCACCGATTTCGAGGCGCTTGATCTTTGCCCGGCCGATGACTAGCCGGCCAATCCCGATGAACCCGAGCGCCAGTGCACTGACGGCAATAGCACCGACAGCAACCGCACCGATGGATTGCGCCCCCACTGCCAGGGCGCGAATTGCAATCGGCCCGAACTTGTTCGGCGCTGCCTCAATTTCGTTTGATTTCATCTCGTTAACTCTGCACTCGTGACTTCAACGTAGCTACAGTTTGATTGTCCGCCACGTCGCCATTTTCCCAAAACATGAACGCGCCGGTCTTTCTTCGCCGCGTCGGTGAGGATGTCCGTTTCGCTTCTCGGCGCCCCCAGCCAAACCGTTGATCCTGCACCGTGAAAATCGAACATTATTTGTGACATGCATGGCTCTCCGGCATACAACCTAACCCACCCGACTTGATCGAAACGCGAACCGACTGCCGCCGTCTTGACCTGCGCCAGTGGTTTCTTTATCTGGGCGCAACCTGCCATTCCGGCCAGAGCGGCCCCTGCGATAAACCAATGTAATAAGAACTTTTTCATACCGAAGAATCAGGACTGCTCACGAACCACCTCGGAAAATCCATTATTCAGAATGGCCAGCCGATCAGCGCTATTCCTTCAAGCGCGACACATGACCGGCGGCCAGACGCCAGCGGCCGTTCCGCTTTACGAACGTATCGGTAAACTGAACAATGATGTCGAGCGATTTGCCTTGGGTGTTGCCCTTTATTTTCGTTTTGCCAGTCACGATCGCAGCATGATCGCCGTAAACTCGCACCTTCATATCGTAATTTTCAAAAACATCGTAATGGACTCTACCACTCCTTGCGTCTTCGATGTCATCTGCGGCGGTGGTGATTTCACCTTTTGAGTTTGTTAGCGTGTAGTCATCGGTTAAAAAATTCGCGATCTGGTCTGCTTCACCGCGCAGATACGCAACGCATCCGTCGCGCTCCGCTTGTAGCACCGCGGCGCTCTCATCACAAATTTCATCCTCCGACCATAACCTGCCGCGCAATGTTGTGCGCAAGATAAGCTGAGAAATAACCGGCATAACGCTTCTGCAAATCCGCGCGTTGCCAGTCTTTGTCGGTCAGAATTTGCCGGCAATTATGCGCGCCGCATTTGCATTCCACTGAATAATCATCGTCGTCGGTCGTGGCCCAATCGTGAGTGAGCTCTTCACCTTCGCAAATATCGCGCATGGCTACGAACGTGATCTCGCCTCGCATCCCGAGATTCGGGTTGCAGGAATGATTGCTGTAAAGCATCGAGCCCTCTCGTTCTTCGTCCGTGACGGGCGCGATGAACAAATCTTGGTCGATCTGAATTTCCACAGGGCCAAGATGAGGCGTGACTTGTTCGCGCAAAGTTTTGCGATTGATGATATGCCCGCCTTTCACCGCCACGATTTCATCTTTCGCGATGTCCGCCGTGGCGAACAAACCGCGCCCATGGATTTTGCTCTCGCGCACCTCTGTTTTCGGCGAGCGATAAGAGAGCGGCAGCATCGCGTAAAATAAGCAAGGTGGAACGCGTTGAGGACAACGCATTCCGCCGTAGGTATCTTTCGCGATGCTTCCGCTTTCTTATCTCTCGCCCAAAACAGAAGTGCGCGAGAGTAAAATTCACGGGCGCGGTCTGTTTGCGCCGGTGGGCATTGCCAAAGACGAAATCGTCGCGGTGAAAGGCGGACACATTGTTGATCGAAAAACCTTGCGCGAACGAATCACACCGCGGCTTGGTCCGGTGGAAATTCAGATTGACCAGGACCTGTTCATCGCACCCGTGACGGAC
>WNGN01002567.1_pt1 | contig 12183 bp, 9 predicted proteins | sample 5400561 | NCBI WGS metagenome assembly WNGN01 (sample SAMN13153379, study PRJNA577476) | soil metagenome | isolation source: 115 cm soil or saprolite under Garry oak tree replicate 2 | place: USA:California | collected 2016-06-15
CTGGGCTCCGCGGTGTACCGCCCATAGCGTGTCGAAGACGCGCGTGAACGCGCTTATGAGGCGCTGCGCTGCGTCCGGGACACGAGATCGTTAGTGCTTCGCGCTCACGGCGAATCGATCCAACTCCAATGCATCATGCTCTAGGGCGGTTGGATTGGAATGACGCGTTATCTTTCCTTATCCCTGCGTAACGGCTCCGCCGTTATCGCTGGAGGAGCGGCGTCTTCGCCGCGTCTCGAAGGATGGATATAGGTTTTCCTCATGGTTCGAGACGGCGCAAGAGCGCCTCCTCACCATGAGGAGTGAGTCGCATCACCCTGGCCGCCGCGCTATGCCGCATGTCGTGACGCGTCGCCACCAAAATGCTCGATGTAGCGGGCATTGATCGCCGAGACCGGCATCACGATCAGCACGTCGGTGGTGCCGAATTGATGATCGATCACCGCACCATCGCCGATATAGGCGCCGAGCCGCAAATATCCCTTGATCAGAGGCGGCAGCTCGTGAAGGGCTGCCTTCGGATTGATCGCTTCCTTTGCCATCCGGTTCATCTCGACACGGCGTGAGCCATGCGCAGCCGCGCGCCAGGCTTCCGGGGCTTGCGCGTAGTGATGCAGGAACGCCAACGGCAATGCCAGCCGGTCGGGGTCGGTGCCCTCGAAGCTGGCGCAGCCGATCATCACGTCGAGCCGGTGCTGTCGCACATAGCTCCAGATCCCGTGCCACAGCAATTCGACGGTTCGCTTGTTGCGGTAGCGCGGCAGCACGCAGGATCGTCCGAGCTCAAGGAAACGCAAACCGGAATGACGATCGGTCAGGCCCGATATGTCGAACTCGTCTTCGGTGTAGAAGCCGCCATGATTTGCCGCCACCTCCTGGCGCAGCAGGCGATAGGTGCCGACCACGGGCTGCCTTCCGCCGATCGATGGCTTGGCGGCGTGATCGATCACCAATAGATGGTCGCAAATCCTGTCGAACGCGTCCTTGTCGCGCCGCGCCAGCATGGTCGTGGCGTCGGCGATGGCGGTGCCGTCCTTGTAGAATACGCGATAACGCAGTTTCTGGGCGCGCTTCACGTCGCGCTTTTCCTGCGCAAGCCGCACTTCAAGCGAGCCGATCCGCCCAAGCGTGGCAGGAAACTCAGGGAAACGGATCGGCTTTGTGACGGTTGACGAGATCGGCAGCGGCTTGAACCAGGTCATCGCCGTTTGCGCAGCGGTCCCGACTTTCTCCCGCCGCAGCATCTCAATCAAACGCTGCGTCGATCGCGCCAATTCGCCGTTCTGCATCGACATCCTCGCGACCGCATGCTTTTCGAAATCGAATCGGCGCGGTCTTCGAGGTCCAGAAATCACGGGCATTCAACAGCCATGTGACGTCGCCATTGCCGGAGTGTGACAGGCTTGCGCAAGATCCTTCACGGCAACAGCAAGCCCACAGACTCGATGCTCTAACTGCTCGATCGGCTAATTCGGAATCAGCTAGCGGCCTGGTCGATCCAGAAAGCCGCCTTCACGCGGGTGACAAATGCCGAAGGAGCCGATCCGTCGGATCGATAAATGAATGCTTCCCCCTCCTGCACATCACCAGCCTCTTTTCCGAACGCATCTGCGATATTTGTCTTATGCGTCACGATGAAAATGTTGGTGCCGGCTTTCGGTGCGGCATTCACCAGTTCCCGCAGGGCGAGCCCGGCTTTTGCGTTGCCGCCGGCGGGGTTCGCCATCGCGGAAGCGCTTCCTGCGCCGCTGTCCGTCAATGCATCGACGGGTCTCACGTCTTTGCCGGACAGCAATTTGCCGGTTTCAATCGCCCGATTGAGCCTGCTCGTGTAGATCTGGCCGACTGGAATGCCGAGCTTTTTGACCGCAGCTCCGATCTGGCGGGCCATCTCCCGCCCCTTCTCGCTCAACTGCCGCTGGGCTTTCATGTCGTCAAAATCAAAAGGATAGATATCTTTCTGGCTGTCGTCAGTGGCGACATGACGAAATACGACGACGTAACCCCCTTGCTTCAACGCCGATACAAGTTCTCGCGGATCTTCCGCGGATACCCGGGAACAACCGAGTAGAAGCACGAGGACTGCGCAGATGATTTGCGGCGTCTTCATCACTGTTCCTTTCCCTTTTGGGTATTTTGCTTGATCGGAGGCCTTTCTCTCTCCGGCATGATGGTGCGGTTGCTTTTCATTTCAATCAGCCGATTGGGGGATGAAAGCCGCTCCGCGGCGAGCGCGGAGCCACGCTCCCAAACGCAGAATGCCGGCCCATCCGGCCGGCATTCCACGCTCAAGGTCTCTGGTTGGGCGGTCTATTTCAGCGCAAGTGGCTTTTCCTCGTCGAGGAAGCCCATCAGCTCGCGGAAGAATTGCATGCGGTTCTTTTCCATCATCACGGTGTGCGTTCCCTCGCTGAGTTCGATCAGCCGCTTGTAGGGCGTATTCTTCAACTGTGCGAAATAGCCGTGCGCGAGGTAGCTCGGAAGGTCCGCGTCCCATTCGGCGTGAAGCAGCAGGGTTGGCACGGTAATCTTGCCGGGATCGTACAAGGCCTTGCCCGCGCTCCAATAGTTCATGCTGTCCTCGGCCACGCCGTTGGGGGCGCGCAGCATCGGCGGATTCTGCTTCGATGACTCCGGATCGGTCGCCCAGGTCGCGTTGGCCCAGGCCTCGAACACGCCGGGCGGAATCAAATCCGCCTGCTTGTCGGCAGGGACATCCTTCAGCCAGCGCGCCTTGGCCGAGTCCTTGGAGACGAGCCGGTAAGCGCCAAGCGGCGGTGCGTTGGCGGCCGCGGGCGCCGGGGGCTCGTTGCGGATCCATTGCGGGGCGTAGAGCACGAGACGGTTGACCTTGTCATTGTGCTCGCTGGTGTACGATCCGGCGATCGAGGTCCCCCACGACCAGCCCATGACGTTGATTTTTGAAACCTTGCGCTTCCTGAGGACGTAGTCGACGGCCGCGCCGAGATCGTGCGCCGCCACCTTGGTCGATACGATCGGTTTGTTCGCTGCCGGCGGCTGGCTCATTTCCGCAGGCCGGGTCGAGCGGCCGTAACCTCTGACGTCGACGAGATAGACGTCGTAGCCGCGCGCGGCGATCAGATCCATCATCGAGACGCCTTCGATGGGCAGATCGAACGCGGTCTCGGCCGGATATGTTGCGCCATGCACGAACAACAGGATCTTGTCGGGAGAGGTTTCCTTGCCGGCCGGATGCTTGTTGCGCACGAACAGCTGAATTCCCGCGTCACCGGACGGGATCATGGTGTCTGTCGTTTCCAACCTGGGGCCCTTCGCCTGAGCGCCTGCGCTCGCGAAGGTGCTTGCGACAAGACATGCCAAAGATATCTGCAAAAACCTGCTGGTCATCGAAGTCCTCCCGGGACGTTTTTGTTTTTAAGGCTGCTCGGTGGCGGCCCGCGTTCCAGTTCGCTTTGAGCGGACCGGATACCGCGCATGCTCGGCCCAATCGCCGGCAGCGTCAAGGGTATCGCGCGAGCGGACGCCGGCTCGCGCGGTCTTCAGGCAGCGAGATGCCGCGAGGCGGCCAGGCCTGCAAGTGCGTCGGCAAGTTTTTCACGATCGAGCGGCTTGATCAGAAAACCGTCCATGCCGGCTTCAAAGCAGGCGTAGCGATCCTCGACCAGCGTGTTCGCCGTGAGGGCGAGGATCGGCGTCTGGCGGCCCGGCTGTCCCGCCTCAAGGCCACGGATACGCCTGGTGGTTTCGATGCCGTCAAGTTGCGGCATCTGGATGTCCATCAGAACCAGATCATAGGGAGTGCCGGCGGATTTCGCGGATAGCCAGGATTCCAGCGCCGCTTCGCCATTGGTGGTGATGACGGCATGATGTCCGAGTCTGTTCAAAAGCGAGCGCATCAAGAGCGCGTTGATCTCATTGTCTTCCGCCACCAGAATTGAAAGACCGCCTTCCGGCGTGCTCGCCGGTGGTTCAGCCGCCTCAGGTGCCTCGATCGGAACATCGCCGGCAAGGTCTGGTGCGAGAATTTCCGGCACCATCGTCAGGCGGGCCGCAAGCGAAGCGGCGCGCAACGGTTTGACCAGGTAGCCGGTGAAAGCCGAGGAGGCGGAGGGCTGAAGTTCATGCCGGGTCGCCGGCGTAAACATCACGATCCGCTGCGTCGCATGCGGGCGGGCGGCTTCACCGGCCACGTCGATATCGGCAGCGCCCAAGGCGTGATCGAGCAGCACGGCGTGCCACAACCGCTCCGGCAACAGGGCCTGCGCTACCGCGATATCCGAAACCATGCAGGTCTGACCGCCCCAGCGTTGCAGCCGCCGGGCGATCAGCGAAGCCTCGATGCTCTGAGGCGCGACCAGCATGATCGATTGGCCTGTCAAGTCCGGCGCCGCGAACGCTCTTTGTTCGCTGCTGTTTTTGTCGGAAGCCGCCAGCGGAATCGACACCTCGAACGTCGAGCCGACGCCCGGCTGGCTCTCCAGCGTGATGCGGCCGCCCATTCGCTTGACGATGCGCTCGGAGATGCTGAGGCCGAGGCCGGTGCCGCCATAGCTCCTGGCGATGCGTTCGTCGGCCTGCTCGAACTCGCGGAAAATCCGCTGTTGTGCCTCGGGCGCGATGCCGATGCCGGTATCGCGCACCAGGAAGCTGATTTCGTTAGGCCAGATACCGGGCTCGACAATCAGCGCCACGCCGCCGGTCGAGGTGAACTTGATCGCATTGCCGGCGAGATTGAGCAGCACCTGCCGCAGCCTCGCGGCATCTCCAACCACTTCCATCGGCAGCCGTTCGTCGACATAGGCCGCGATCTCGAGTTTTCTGGCCTGCGCCCGCGGCGCCAGCAGCTCGGCGATGTCCTCGACCAATGCGGCAAGCGCGAACGGACGCGATTCCAGATCGATCTTGCCGGCTTCGATCTTGGAATAATCCAGCAGCTCCTCGATCAGCGACAGCAAGGCATCGCCCGAGGTTTTCACCGCCCGGGCGTAGGTCATCTGCTCCGGCGTCAGCGGCGTATCCAGCAGCAATCCGCTCATGCCGATGATGCCGTTAAGCGGCGTGCGAATCTCGTGGCTGGCCATCGCCAGGAATCGCGATTTGGCGCGGCTGGCCGCGTCGGCCTGATCGCGGGCCTCGGCGAGCGCCCGTTCGGTCTCGGTGCGGTCGGTGACGTCGCGGCCGACGCACTGCATCTCCGCCGGTTGGCCGGCATCGGTACGCACCAGGCCTTCGCGCCATGCGATCCATCGCGGTCCCAGCGCGGTTGCGACCCTCTGGTCGTGAATCCGGGTACCGCTGGTTTCAATGGCCGCGTCGCCTTGCTCGAGGACATCCAGCATGAAGTGGCGGCCGACCAGCGCGCTGCGCGGCAGCTCGGCCAGTTCGCAATAGGCGTCGTTGACAAAAGTGATGCAGCCGTCGGCGTCGCGCAGGACGATCAGATCGCCTTGCGATTCGAACAGGCTGCGGGCGCGTTCCTCGGCTTCCTTCAATTCCCAATTGCGGTCGGCCAGCGCTTCGTTGTGCAGGGCGATCTTGCGCATTCTCTTGCGCATCCAGCGCAACCGCATGCTCAGCGTCGCAAGCGCAACGCATGCCAACGCGAACAGGAAGCTGGCGCCGATCGCAAAAGCGTGGGGGTCATAGCCGGAATCCTCGGACCGGCTGCCGGAGATGAATCCATACGCACCGCCGAAGGCGACGGAAAAGATCATGAACGAGCGGACCGTGAAAGTGAACCAGGAGTGACGTCGCGTGAAACGACGTATATGCATCTTGACCCGGAAGACCCGCCCCATCGCCAACTCCCCTGAGATTGCCTTCTGGCAGCGTGATCGCCTGGCGCGACCGGCATTGAGAGTGCCTCGACGCGCGCCATGTGCTGCCGACAACCATGCGGCGACGATCTTGAAGAAGTGCTTGATGCGGTGCGACGTCGCGCGGCCCGATGAAAACATGGTTGACAAAGCGTTAAGGCGCCTCAGAGCGAGGCTGCGGCAAGGCGGCTCGGTATCCCGCCGGCGCCGACAACCAGGGCTGCCGCATCGCGCGCTGTAAATCGCTTCGAGTGGACAAAAATCCGATAATCGGCGGGCCCGCCCGGCGAGAGATAGATGACGGGCGCGGACGGCGGCGGACTTGCGGAGATCGCTACAAATCGCGTCGCCGCATTGGCCGCGCAGGCGCCGTCCTCCGCGCTGTCGACATCATCGACCACGGCGAAATCGGCAGCGCCGGCGCTCTCCGATAGCTGGACCCGCACGGTGGCGGTTGACGGGTCGCTGGTGAAGCTGACCTGAAGCTGGGCTTGCCAGGGTAAGGATGCGATCTGGACCGATGCGCCGCCGATCGCGATGCAGGGGCGCGAACCGGTCGAGAATTCGCCGCGCGCGAACACGGCGGCAACGATCAACGGCACAGCCGAAGCCAGAATCTTGAAACGCAGCATGATACGCCCGCCCAACGAAAAGCCCGCAAAACGCCGGACTTATGGTTGGCGGAATGTAAACAAAACTCGTTACCGTCGCGTTCACGCGCGGATGCCGCGGCCAAAGCTGTCGATGCTTCAGGCCGCGCGCCTGAGATCGTCGGCGAGCGCGCGGTAGGACAAGGCTTCGGCCAGATGCAGCCGGCTGATCTTGTCGGCGCCATCGAGGTCGGCCAGCGTCCGGGCGACGCGCAGCACGCGATGATAGCCGCGTGCCGACAGCCGCATGGTCTCGGCGGCGTCGCGCAGCAGTTTCAAGCCCTGCGCGTCCGGCTGCGCGATGGTCTCCAGCACCGACGCCGGTGCTTCCGCATTGGTGCGGACACGCGGCAATCCGGCCGAGGCGTAGCGCGCCAGTTGAATGTCACGCGCGGCGGCGACGCGCGCGGCCACTTCAGCGGATCCTTCCGTTGGCGGCGGCAGGATCAGATCGGCCGCGGTTACCGCCGGCACTTCGATCCGCAGATCGATGCGATCCATCAGCGGCCCCGAAATGCGCGCCTGATAATCGCCCGCGCAGCGGTCGATCCGTCCGCGCTTGCACGAATAGCCGGGCTCATAGGCGTGGCCGCAGCGGCAAGGGTTCATCGCCGCGACCAGCATGAAGCGCGCGGGATAGGTGACGCGATGATTGGCGCGCGACACCGCCACCTCGCCATTCTCCAGCGGCTGGCGCAGCGAATCCAGTACGCGAGGATCGAACTCCGGCAGTTCGTCGAGAAACAGCACGCCCTGATGCGCCAGCGAGATTTCGCCGGGTTTTGCGCGCATGCCGCCGCCGGTGAGTGCTGCCATGCTGGCGGAATGATGCGGGCTGCGGAACGGCCGTCGCGCGGTCAAGGCGCCATCCCGGATTTCGCCGGCGACGGACGCGATCATCGATACTTCGAGCAGTTCGGATGGTGACAGCGGCGGCAGGATCGAGGGCAGCCGCGCTGCCAGCATCGACTTGCCGGCGCCGGGCGAGCCGATCATCAGCAAATGATGTCCGCCGGCCGCGGCAATCTCGAGCGCGCGCTTGGCGCTTTCCTGTCCCTTGATGTCGCGCAGGTCGAGCATATCGGCCTCGCGCGCGTGCACCTTCGGTGAGGGGCGCGACAGCACCTGCGTGCCCTTGAAGTGATTGGCGATCTGGATCAACGAATGGGCGGCGACGATCTGGATGTCGGGGCTCGCCCAGGCCGCTTCCGCGCCGCACCGCGCGGGGCAAATCAGGCCTTCGTCGCGCGAATTGGCGCCGATCGCCGCGGGCAATACGCCGGCCACCGGCGCGATCGATCCATCGAGGCCGAGTTCGCCGAGCACCGTGAAGCCGCTCAGCGCATCCGGCGGAATGGCGCCGATCGCCGCCATCAGGCCGAGCGCGATCGGCAGATCGTAATGGCTGCCCTCCTTCGGCAGGTCGGCGGGCGCGAGATTGACCGTGATTCGCCGCGCCGGCAGCGCCAGACCCGAGGCGATCAGCGCCGAGCGAACCCGTTCGCGGGCCTCGGAGACCGCCTTGTCGGGCAGTCCGACGATGGCGAAAGCCGGCAGGCCGGGCGCGACCTGCACCTGCACATCGACGGCGCGGGCTTCGATCCCCTCAAAAGCTACGGTGGTAACCCGTTGAACCATGCCGCCCTCTCCCGCGGCAAACGCTAGCGTAAAATGTTACCGAGGACAAGAACATTAAGGGAACGGTGCGGCGCAGGTTTGGGGAGGCTCAGGCGCGCCGATCCTCGCCGTGCATTGCAGTAACCAGCCTGGGCCGCGCCGGACCGCCCTGACGGGCCAGCGGGCTGGTCTCGAATCACATATCGCGATACGCTTAAGGTTAAGAAAAGCTAACCAGCGCGTGTAGTTGGTGTTTCGGCTAAGCACAATCAGGTCTTGTTCGCGCCTGCGCGACAATTCCAGTCGCGTCATTGCAACGGAGAACTTCAGGAAGAAGAAAATTGAACTGCCAGGAGATCGTGTTGCACCGAATGACAACATTTTTGTCAACGGTCGTCGTAGCGTTTCTTGCAGCTCCTGTGTTAAACGCCGCGTTTCCGACCGCTGCTCAGGCTGCCGAGAATTGCCTCGCCAGACCGACCGACAACCCGCCCGAGGGAAGCCGTTGGTATTATCAAACGAACCCCGTCACCGGCCGGAAATGCTGGATTATTGACTCCGGAAAAGCGACGGTCCGGAGCGCCGCCTTGCACGGATGGTTTGATCCAGCAAGCTCAAACGAGCGTGCAGAGCCAGCCGCAGCGGTCGGTTGCATCAAAGCGCCGAACGGCCGGGCCCCCTCGGGCAAGCGGTGGCGCCACTATACAGACGATACAACCGGTCAACGATGCTGGCAGTTGAGCGCCCGGGTTTCCAGAATTCGCAATGCCATCCCGGCGGCACGGTCGCCGCGCATGAAGTTAATCGCGCAGGCAACGCCAGCCGTCGCGCTTCCACGAGCCACCGCGGATGCCAACGCGAGACTCTTGGATAAAACAGGACTCACGGAACCGGTCGCGGAACCCCTTGGGCGGATCAAACCGGAGTCTTCGCCGGAGTCTGCCACCGCAGTGGTGGCCGATGAGAATCCCGCGACACCAGCGTTCACATCGCGCTGGGTCAATCTGTGGGAGCAGGCTCATTCAAGCGATCGGCAGCCAAACCCGCCGGGCAATTCCGGAATTGATCAGCCGGCTCCGAGCGTGTTTCACGATGTCACGACTTCCGGCAAATCCGACGATCAAGTGTTCGCAGACGACCAACCGCTTTACCTCAACTTGTTTATTTTACTCGCGTCGCTCGGCGGCGCGCTTCTGCTTTGCGGTTTGACTGGCGGTTCATTTCTTTATCGACGCTCAGCGCCTGCTGTGCCGCTAAATCTTCCTCCGCTACCCGATGCGCTTCGCGTCGCCGAGTTTGACGATCTATCGGGCCCGAGTCCGCCGGACACCGCGAAGCCGCTCAATGCGTCCGGCGCAATGACCGATAGCCGCCCTCTGGCCGAGCGCGATTGGCAGATCGCCGTGGATGATCTGCTTCGGGAGGTCGGCGGGGACCAGATTGACGGTGATTCGTCACACGGGCAGCGCGAGGCCGGAGGCGATCAGGTCCTGACGAACCCGTTCGCGGGCCTCGCAGACCGCGTTATCAAGTAACCCGACGATGGTCCGGGGCTCCGGCGGAAACCCGCCGTATCATGTCACCCTCTCCCGCGTCAGCAGCTTGACAGCGAAGCAGATACGTCCGCGGACAGACCGGCGCTGCCCCTTGGTTTGATTTCCGCAAGATCGACCAGCTCGGCAACGACGCGCCGAAAACCCAGTCGCTGCTCGTCGATGTCCTTCTGCCGGGTGGTGTAAGTTGGATGATGAGCTGCGAGGTCGCCGACGTACTCTATCTTTCCCATCACCGCGCTCGCGCCGCGGGCGAGCTTGATATGCCGGTTGGAGCAAGCCAACCCAATGATGTCGGCAATCGCCCGGTATTCCCCGGAGGCATCCCTGATGACCTCGCCTTTTGCCGCCCGCTCGAACGCGAGCAGCAGCAGGCACTCCAGTAATCGACGGCACATCACCGCGCAGGCATCGTAGAAACCGCCCTGGTATGTTCCGTTGATCTGGATCACCAGGGTTTCCAGGTATGGCCGGGTATTTTCGAACAGTCCGGTCGGAATGACGTGCGAGTGGATCCTGGCTGTGTCGGTCGATCCTGTAATCTCGCTGTAGCGGTATGAGAGGCGTGGCTTGCTGGCAACGCGAAGCCTCACGGTGCCCATCTCTTTGCCCCGGATGACATCACGGTTTGCAAGCAGCTGTCTTCCGAGACGCGTGATGTTGACCCGCCGGCGAAGCGACAGATCGTGCATCAACTCAGCCAGGTACGCCGGACGCAGCTCCGGCCTTCCTTCCTCCTGATCGCAATACCAGAGCAGCGCGACGGCATAGCCGACCTCTGTCAGGCCGAGCTTCGAGATGCCCTCGGCGAACGAAGCGAGACTGGTTTTCATCACCTGCGAGGAGCCACTTCTCAAATTCTGAATGGGCAATGCCCGTCAATTTACAAGCGACTGGCGCCCCGCCTTGCTTGCCAAGCGACGGCGCCAGAGCAAAAACCTTCCGATGTAAAGGCCAGCCCTACGTCCACAGGGTTTCTCGAGCCGTCCCATGACGGCACTCGCAGGACTGCACCAGTGAATGAAACCCCTTCGCGGGAATTGAATTCCGGACCATTTTGGCAGGGCTGAAAAAAATTTGCAGGAAATGCTTACGATATTTGAAGCATTCTAGATTTGAGACGTTCTAGAAATGATGGAGCCTGAAAAGAAACACACAGCCAACTGATGCGACCTAATGTCCGCGATGTCGTGGCAGTTTGTCGCAGCTACCCAGCATCATTCAAAAAAGATGCAGTGCGGAGCAGGAATAAGCAGATGCCGGCGATGCGTCGCAGTCGATCGCTGTGGATGAGTCCAACTTCATGGCTGCCGTTGTCGCTCGGATCGGGCTTGGAAATTTTCCGCAACGGGCCTGCCGGGGGCGGGCCAACCGGCCGCCCCCGGCAGACACCATTCAGAGCGTCATGACCATCGGCTCGGCGATATAGTGGAAGCCCTCGCCTGTCTTGACGACGTGGCCATATCCCGGCCACGCGAAGTGATAGGACATGACCGGGATCTTGTTGGCCGCGATCATGTCCAGCAACTTCACGCGCGTATTCGCCGCCTGCTTCGGATCGGTGTCGTAGGAGAACTCCATCCGCGGCTTCTCCAATAGCAGGATCGCGTGATGGGTGAGATCGCCGAGGAAGGCGAACGATTTTCCTTCCGATGTCACCATGAAGATGTGGTGACCCACGGTGTGCCCCGGCGCCGCCATCGCCTGGATGCCGGGCAGGATTTCCTGGCCGTCCTTGAAGAACACCAGCCGGTCGCGCACCGGCAGCAGGTTCTTGCGGGCGTGAAGCACGAAATCCTTCAGAGGGCCGCCCACCTTCGACTCGTCGGTCCAGAAGTCGAAATCGCTTTGGGCGATGTAGAACTGAGCATTGGGGAACAATACTTTGTCGGCGGAATCGACGATGCCGCCGATATGATCGATATGGGCATGCGAGAGCACAACGGCATCGATTTCCTCCGGCTTAATGCCGGCTTCGGCCATGCTCTTCTGCTGCCGGCCGGTGGTCGGGCCGAACAGCTTCAATGTGCCCATGCCGGTGTCGAACAGCACGAGCTTGTCACCCGTGTTGACGATCGGCGAGTTCTGCTCGAGCACCACATTGTCGGGCGACAGGAAGTTGTCGGTGAGCATCTTCTTCACTTCTTCCTTCGGCACGCCGATGAACGTGCCGGAGGGATCGCCGAGCGGCAACGGACCGTCGGACACCACCGTGACCTCGGCGCCGCCGAGAATGAACCGGTGCCAATAAGGTGTCTGCGTGCCAAGCTTGGGAGCGCGCGCCAGGGCGCTGCCGCCGAGTAGGGCGGTTGCCCCCAGGCCGGCGCCGAGAGCAAGCAGGGACCGTCGCGAAACATTTTGTGTCATGCGTTCCTCCATTGTTTTTATGAAAAATTTTTCGTTGTCGCCCGGACCAATCCGTCCGCCGCCTGATTGAGCCGGCACCGATATGCTGCGCCCGCTTTTGAAAGCTGGCAAGCGGAATTGGCGTGCATGAAAACGTGCAGGCGAAGGCCGGATCGGCGGCAACGTGCCAACCATGTCAGTTGGCACCGCAGCGAAAAG
>WNGN01002569.1_pt1 | contig 12180 bp, 10 predicted proteins | sample 5400561 | NCBI WGS metagenome assembly WNGN01 (sample SAMN13153379, study PRJNA577476) | soil metagenome | isolation source: 115 cm soil or saprolite under Garry oak tree replicate 2 | place: USA:California | collected 2016-06-15
GACTCCCGCCCGAATCCTTGATGGTATTCGTCCCACACGACGCGGCCGCGCCGTTCCGCGCGGAGGGGGGGAGTCAGCAGCGGCATGACGAGGTAGGGCACGTCGCTGTCGCGCCACACCTGATTGCGAAACCAGCCGACGTCGGACGCGAGCGTGATCGTCCCGCCGCCGGCGTAATGCTGCCGCAGCACGACGGGCCGACCGTCGATCGCCGCGATCAGCGTGTCGCTTCGCTCCGCCACGAGCGAGTCACATGGCTCCGCGATCGCAGCCACGCTGCGCTTGACGAGGCCTTCGAGCCGCCCGCCGCGCGGGCGCGGCGCGAACACGCGGGCGGCGCCTGGCAGACGTAGGGGCGCGGCATGCTGCGCCCCTACATCCAACGGTGGCCGCACGGCCACGCTGTCGTCGAGCGCCCCTTCGGGGTGGAGTCGCCAGCCGGCGCAGCGCGTGATGCCGCCGCCGTACCCGGCCGCGAGCACGGCGCCGCCGTGTTGCACGAACCGCACGACTTGGTCTAGCTCCGCGGACTCGAGCCCCATCGGGGGATCCAGGACGACGACGAGCGCTGGGGGAGAGGCGCGCCGCTGCGACGTATCGTCGACCAAGGCGAAGAGCGCGGTGCGCCGCCGTTCCACCGGGCGGCCGAGTCGGACCATCACCCGGTAGAGGGCCTGGCTGCCGTCCGGCCCGCTCAGGAACGTGGACGCCCGGAAATCGCGCTCCTGCGGCTTGGGGGTGCGGTGCGCCGCGAACACGGCGACGCCGACCGCGCTCGCGAGCAGCAGGGCGAGCCCGATCTCAAGCCGGTAGGACATGCTGCGTCACCTGCTGCGCAATCGCGCCGAATTCCTGGTACTGCAGCTCGTCGCACGGCACCGCGCCGAAGAGATGGCGATACAGCGATGCGACGAGGCCGGCGAACGTCGTGCGGCCGGCGTCGTCGAGGCGCACTTCACCCACGTACTCGGCGGGGGTCTTCGAGGCGTTGAAGCGCACGGCGTTGGCACGTTCCAGCTCGAGCACCACGGCGAGAAAGCGATGCCCCAGGGCTTCGGCGTAGCGGCCCGCCCGCGCCAGCTCTTCGGCGCGGGCCAGGTGCGACCGGCTGTCCAAGATGACCGCGGCGGCACCGGGCGCCGCGCCCGCGCGGCCGGTGCTGGGCTGCACCATGCGCCACAGGACGTAGCCGATATGCACCAGCAGCGCGACGAGGGCGATTGCCAAGACGGAGATCAGCAGCGTGAACGCGGTCGGGTGATCGCCGGCGAGGCTGTTGATCCAGTCGATGGCACGGTACCACAGTTTGCCGAGCCACTCCAGCGGGTGGCGGCGCTCCACCCAGTGGTATTCAGGACGCGCGAACACCTCACGCAACGCGCCCCGCAGCGAATCCGCGGCCAGCGACGGGGACTGGATCAGCTGATCCCCAGCTGTTGGCCAAGCACCTGCAGATCGAACGCCTCGCGCCGCACGCGCAGATCATAATAGATCAGGGTCACGATGCAGGAAAAGAGCGGATACACGATGATCGGCAGCGCGGCCGAGAGCACCTCGATCGCCTGACCCATCGCGGGCGCGGTGAGGCGGAAGTAGCCACCCAGGATGCCGATGACGAGGATCGGCAGGTAGATCATGAGAAAGGCGACGACGGCGATCCCGAAGATCTTGCGCTTGAAGCCACGAGTGAGGTCCCACGAACGGCCGAAGGCGTCGAAGGCGCCGCCCAGGGTCTCGAGCACGACGACCGGCGTCGTGACGGCGTAGCCGCACAGCACGAAGGCGATGAACCAGCAGCCGCCAAAAAATGCCAGCAGCATGAAGAGCACGGCCGCCGCGCCGCCGCCGCCGCTCACCATCGACGGCATGGCGATGCTGGCGATGACGCCGATCACCGCGAACAGCAGGACCATGATGATGCCTTTTCCGAAGCCGACCACGAACAGGGGCCAGATCTTGGACGCGCCGAGCGACAGGGCCTCACCGAGGTCCGGTGGCCGCCCCATGTAGGAGTCGGAAATCACGCGGATGGCGGCGGCCGTCAGGAACAGGCCCCCGAAGTTGGAGATCAGCAAGGCCAGGAAGTACAGCGCCAAGTGCTGTTCGGTCCCGCCCGCGAGCTGAATGTAGACCATCATGGCAACGGGCAGCCACAGCGCCACGACACCGATCTTCACGAACAGTCCGAAGTGGCGGCGGAAGATCGTAAGCGCCCCGTCCAGGATCTCTCCGAGCTCCATCGGGTGCAAGTCGGCCATACGGCTCTCGCTCCGTGCGCGGGATGGCGGTAAGATGAGGACGTGATGCCTTCCGCGCGAGACCCGGCGCCGCTCGACCTCCGCCAGCACCACGGCGTCGAGACGCCGGAGCACGTCGAGGTGCGCCTGGAGCTGGCGGGCGTTGGCTCACGCGTCGCCGCGGCCCTCCTCGACACGATCCTCGCCTATCTGTCGCTGCTGCTGCTCATCCTCGTCGGGAGCAACGTGGCGGATGTCGGTGGGGCGGCCGGTGGTTGGGTCATCGCGGTCTTCATCCTGCTGTTGTTCGCGCTCGTCTGGGGCTATTTCGCCGCCTTCGAGGCCTGGAACGGGGGCCGGACCCCAGGAAAGCAGGCGCTCGGCATCCGGGTCGTGATGGACACGGGCCAACCGGTGACCGCCGGTGCCGCCGTCGTCCGCAACCTGGTCCGGCTGCTCGATTGTTACTTCCCCTTCCTGCCCGTTCTGCCGGCGCTGCTCTTGATGTTCCTCAACAAGAGCAACAAGCGGCTGGGCGACATGGCCGCCGGGACGATCGTGGTGCGGGACCGGCCCACCGATTGGGTGCTCGGCGCGGTCTCGCCCGCCCCCCCACAGGAAGAGCCGGTCGAAACCGGCCCCCCCGAGCTCTCCGAGGACGAATTCCGCCTGCTGGATCGCTTTCTCGGGAGGCTGAACGAGCTGAACGCGGCGGTGCAGGTACGGATCACGACCGAGCTGGCGCGGCGCTTCGAGGGCCGGATCCCGAGACGTACGGACGACGCCCAGGCGTACCTGGTGCAGGTGTTCGCGGAGGAACAGCAAAAACGGCGCGGCCGGTTTGCGACGCGCGCGCGCACCGGGGGAGCCGGAGCCGCGGGCCGGACGACGGTCACGGGCGAGCGGTTCCTCGCCAAGAAGCGCGAAAGCTGGGAAGCGTTCCGCACGCTGGCGGTGCGGATGGAACGTTCCGGGGTCGGTGCGCTCGCGGGGGGGGAGATCCCGGCGTTCGCGGCCCGCTACCGGGAAGTGGCGGCCGATCTCGCACGGGCGCACACCTACGGCGTGGATCCGCGCGTCATCGAGTATCTGGAGCGCGTGGTGAGCGCCGGGCACAACGCCCTGTACCGCGCCCGCGGCAAGCAGGGAATGCCGCTGGCGCGCTACCTGCTGCGCGACTTCCCCGCGGCAGTGGTGCAGTCGTGGGCCTACGTGCTGGTGTCCTTCGCCCTGTTCATCGTACCCGCGGCGATGGGCTACGTGATGATCCGCGAGCGCCCGACACTCGCCGACGAAATCGTGTCGCCCGTCATGGTGAGCCGCGCGGAGCAGGCGGCGCAGCGGCTGGCGGAGGGACGCAGCTACGCCCAAGCAGAGGGCGAGCAGCGCCCGGTGATCGCCGCCGCCATCATCAGCAACAACATCCAGGTGTCGTTCGGGGTGTTCGTCGGCGGGCTCACCTGTGGCCTGCTCACCGGCTGGCTGCTGATCGCCAACGGGATGATGCTGGGCCTCGGCTTCGGGTTGTTCAAGAACTACGGCGCGCTCGGCTACTTGACGACGTTCGTGGCGGGGCACGGGGTGCTGGAGCTGACGGCGATCTTCATCTCGGCGGGGGCGGGATTCCGGCTCGCGAAAGCGATCATCGCCCCGGGCGACCGCACCCGGAAGGACGCGCTGGTCCTCGAAGGGCGCATCGCCGTGCGGATGGTGGGGGCCGTCGTGACGCTGCTCGCGATCGCGGGGACGATCGAAGGCCTGCTCTCGACCAGCGATGCCCCCGCGATCTGGAAGTACGGCGTCAGTGCGACGACGGTCGTCTTCTTAGCCCTCTACCTCGCCAGCGGCTGGGTGCACCTCAAGACACCAGCGGCTGCCTAAGGAACAACCGTCACGCTTCCGTTCATGCTCCCCGGATGGTTCGTGCACTGATACGTGAACGTCCCTGCCGTGGTGAACGTCCGCTGCACGCTTCCCGACGTCCGGTCGGTGATGTTCGCGGGCGCCCCCGTCGCCGCCGCGAACGTCACGTTGTGTACCGCGGTCGTGCCCTGCCAAGCCCACGTGATGGTAGTGCCTGCGGGAATGTTCGTGAGCGTGGAAGGCGTAAAGGAGAAGTTTGCAACCTGCACTGTCGTCACGATGGCGGCGGTCGTTGTAAACGTATCCGCCGGCGCGCCGGGCAACGCGGCCGCGGTGGCCGTGGCTGTTTGCGCGCCCACCCCCGCGCCCAGCGTGCGCATGGCAGTGGCGTTGCCGTTAGCCTGCGTCGTGTTCTGGGCCGGCGTGATCGAACCGCCACCCGTGCCGACCGCCCAGTCGATCGTCACACCACCCTTCGGATTGCCGTGCGTGTCCCGACTCTGCACGGTGTAGTTCACCTGACTTGACGGCGCTGCCGCGCCGCCGTCACCCGCGGTCTTGACGATGGACACGGCCGTACCGGCCGTCGCATTCAGCGAGATCGACACCGGTGATCCCACGAGACCGGTCACCGTGGCCGTCGCCGACTGACTGCCTGCGGCGGTACCGTAGGTGAATTGAACCTTCGAGAGACCGGCGGCGCCCGTGGGGACCGACGCGGCGGAAACCGAGCCGCCCGCCGCCGTCCACGCCACGGCCACGCCCGGCACCGGAGTGGCGTTCTGGTCGGTCACGAGCACCATCAGCGACTCCGCCTTGGTGGCACCGACAGTATCGGTCAGCGGGCCGGTCGTGCCGTTGGCGATGTTGACGGCACCGTTGATCTGCGCCACGGCGCTGAACTGCACCGGTGTGAGGTTACCTGCGCTGGCGGTGACGGTTTGGGTGCCCGCGTTGGGGCCGAGGGTCCGGAGGGTCTTCGCGATGCCTGCTGCGTTCGTCAGCCGCGAAGGGGGTGACACGCTGCCGCCACCCCCCGTGACGGTGAAGGTGACGTTCACACCGGCCAGGACCGCAGCACCTTGATCCTTCACGATCACCGCGAGCGACTCAGGCAACGCTGCGCCGGCCGCGCCGACTTGGTTATTCCCTGTGCTCACGGCGATCGAATTGGGCGATGGGCCGGGGCCACCGCCACCGCCGCCACACTGAGCCGTCGCCAGGACACCGAGGAACAGCAGACCGAAACGCTTCATGACGGCACTCCGGGGAAGGGGTTCACCAATACGATGGGATACCCCGGAGAGGCTGTCTAGATGTGTCGGTCAGCGGCTCCACTCGATGAGTGCGCCGAGGCGCGGGCCGAGCACCGAAACGCTTTGGCCGTCGTCGTTGAGCGTGCCGAAGGCGAGCTGCGCCTGCAGCACGGCAGTCGCCCGATCGCTCAAGCGATAACGGAAGTCCGTGCCGGTTCGCACGAGGTAGCCCAACAGCTCCATCTTGTCGGTCGGCCCGGTCAGCTCGTGGCGGAATTCGAGGACTGGGACGAGCGTCACCGTGGGCGACATCGGCCGCTCGAGCCGAGCACCGAGCGCGAGGACGTTGCCGCGGGGCACCGAGACGGCTCCCGGCGTGTCGAAGCCGCGCGGCCGGAGGCGCCGCATCTCCCAGCCATACAGCGACAGGTTATTGCGACCCAGCGGCATGCTTGCGGCGCCGTACGCCAGGACGCGGTCGCCGATGACGGTCTGTCCGCCGCCACTCATGTCATTGGCGGCCGACGTCGTGTAGATCAGGGCGCCCCGGAAGTATTTCCCGCGGCCGAACGGCCCCTCGATGCCGACGCGCACGCGAACCTCGCCGCCCGGCGTCAACTCGCCGCCGCCCGCCACCGGCGTGTAACTCGCGCCGTAGCGGTAGCTCCCGCCCGTCCCCATCGCCCAGTTCTGACCGACCTTGAAGGCCGATGCGAAACCGAATGACACGCCGCCGCCCGAGCCGAAGCCGGGCGTCGTGAACCCCAGCAGATCCGTCGCGGTCGCGCCGAACAGCGGAATCGTCGTATCGGGAACCTCGGCGGCACCGGTCGGCAAGGTACCCACGAGCGTGAGTAACAGCCGCCCGGGGATGACGCCTACGGTTGCCCGGATGTCGGTGTCGATCAGACCGGAGTGGTCGATGGTCTTGCCCGCCCCCACCTCGCGCACCGCGGCGCTGGCGTAAGCGGTCCCCAGGTCCACCACGACGCGGCTGCCGAAGCGCTGCGTGACGGCGAAGGGGATCGTCATCTCGCTGATGCGATCGAAGGCGAGCCCCGTCCCGAAGCTGTAGCTCTCGAAAACGACACCCGTGCGCGCGACGGTGCCGAACGGGCTCACCTGCGCTGACGCACGGGTCGCCAACGCACTGACAACGAGAAGTGCGACAGCCGGCGCTCGCATCAGGGCAGATGGAAGATGATGCGGATGATGACCGATGTCTGGGTCACGGAATTGATGCCCTGGGTCGCCGGGGTCAGCTCCGCTTTCGTCGTCGAGTTTCCGTTGTCCGCGGTCAACAAGCCGCCCAGCGAGGGTGAGGTCTCGTTTTTCGCGGACTCGAGTGCGCCAGTCGTCGGTGGCTCGGGGGGTGCGGGCGGCTGCTCCGCCGCGTTCACGAGGGCGATGACGTCGCCGCCCCTCGCCCCCTGCGCGGCGGGCGCCGCTTCGGCGGCCTGCTGGTGCTGCTGCGCGGCCTGGAAGCTCGGGTCGGCGCGCACTGAGGCGCTGAACGCCGCGGCGGCGGCCCGGTAGTCGCCGCGATCGAGCGCGTCGAGACCCTGGCTGTAAGCGAGGAAGGCGGCGAGGTTGCGCGGGCCTTGGCGCAGGATGCTCTGCCGTTCGGCCTCGGTGAGCTGGATCCCCAGCTGGCCGGCGACGCCGAACACCAGCTGCTTCTCGAGGTCGAGCAGCTCCTTGAACGTGCCGTTGGCCTGCGCGCCCGAGCGCACCGTCCCGTCGCCACGCACCACCGACGCGGAGAGCCGCACCGGCCCGTCCGGCGTGATCGACGCGACGCCCTGCACCATCCGCTCCGCCCTGAGCAGCCGGCCGACGCGCGCCGCCGTGGCCGGATCTCCCCGCTGACTCTGCCCCAGCTTCAGCTCGTCGAGCAACGCACCGATCTGAATGCGCTCCAGCAGGCGCAGGGTGCGCACCATCGCCAGATCCGACGTCATCAGCTCGGCAAGACCACGCGACAGCGGCTGGAACGTCGAGTCGCCTCCCCGCGTGGCGGAAATCGTGACCGGGAGCACGGCGAGTGTCGAGGGCTCAGGAGGCAGGCGCGTCAGCGTCGACTCGCTCGCCAAAGCCTGGCGGGCCGTCTGCTCCGCCTGGGTGCGGAGCGCGAGTTGGGCCTTCGCGCGGACGGCCGCGACGCCCCGCGCCTGGGGGTGCTTGGCGGCGAAGTCGGTGTAGGTCGCGAAGGCAAGGTCGTAGCGCCCGCCCTTCTCCTGACACCCTCCCACAACCAGCGGCCCGACGGCGTCGGCAGGCCCGATCAGCTCGCCGGCGTGCGCCACAACGACGGCCGTATCGCACCGGCCGGCTGCCATGAGGGCAGCCGCCAGGCGGAAACGGACCGTGGCGTTGTTGGGCTGCTGTCGAGCTTGGGTCAGGAGGGCCGGGATCTGGGCGGGAGTGACGGCGCCGGGGCGGATACCACCCCCTCCAGCACAGGCCAGGCCGAGGCAACTCACCCCAATGAGGACAGCACGCGTAACCGTCAAGTCGAAGCTCCAGCGCCACATAAGGGGGTGGAAAGATGCCCCGGGACCTAGGCAACGCAAGGCTTACACGGTTACTGCGCTGCGACCTAGGCCGCTATGACCGGCATCACCAGAACCAGTAGACTCGACCGACACGGGCACGCACGGGTGGGCGCCTATAGAGGAAGGCGGCGATCGAGCGGCGGGGGGCTGGGCGCCACCACGCCGTCGGCGGGCAGTACCGGGACCGATGCCGCCGGCTCACTCGATCGCTTGGAGCATCTGACGCATCTTGCGCGCCAGGTCCTCGATCTGTTTCAGGCTTGAGAGCGACTCCTCGTCGAACTTCTCGGGCGTGAGGAGCAGGATCTGCGTTTCAGCGAGAATCGCCGACAAGGGATTGGACAGATCGTGCCGGAATTTCAGCAGCGCGGCGCGCGCATCCGCCATCAGAGCAGGGAACGGTAGAGATCGCGCAGGTGGTGGTCGCGCAAGTCCCGGACCGCTTGCCACAGGTCTGGCTCCGAGGTCGCGCAGAAGATTTCGGCGGTGGAGCGCTCAGCCTCCGTTCCCTCGGCACCGAACAGCACGCGGCCGCGCCAAATCCCGTCCTCGCTGCGCCGCACTGAGAGGCGAATATCGATTGGCTGTCCGTCGAAACGAATCGGAGGAAGGTCGTGAACGACCTGGTCGAGCGCGGGAGATGCTTGAGACCGAGCCGGTTGTGCTGGCATGCAGAGCCGATCGGGCTGGTTTGCGCAAAGATATAAGAAAAAGGGACTTACGCAATACTTAAGGACCGATTCCCATGGGGGTGAACGTCGCCAAGAAGAGGACGAGGCTCGCCCACGCGAGCCAGCGCCGCGAAGGCGGTAACGGGCGGTAGACGTCCAGCACGGGTGGATGACCGAGGCGCCCGCGCGAGAGCACGAGCACCAGCGTCCCCCACACCAGCCATCCGGGCCAGAAGAACGCCCCGAGGAGCATGATCGCCGCCCAGAATCCGCGCCCGAACCATTCGTGCCGTCGCGGCAGCGCCGCGTAAAGCACGTGGCCGCCGTCGAGCTGCGCCATGGGCAAGAGATTGAGCGCCGTCACGAACATACCGAACCATCCCGCTACCGCGGCGGGGTGCAGGACCACGCCAGGCGCATTTCCCAACACGAGCCGCCGCAATACGAGCGTGACGATCGAGTCGCCCAGCTGCCACTGCTGTCCATCCCCGAGCCACACCGTCATCCCGTGCACGCCCACGTCGGCCGGTCGACTGAGCGCCAAGCCGATCCACAACACCGGCAGAGCGATCAGGAATCCGGCGAAGGGCCCCGCGGCGCCAACGTCGAGCAGTTGGCGGCGATCGGTCAGCAGCGTGCGCAGACGAATGAACGCGCCGAAGGTGCCGATGCCGACGGGCACGGGCGGACCCGGAATGAAATAGGGTGGTGAAACGTCGAGGTGATAGCGGAGCGCCGTGAGGTAGTGTCCCAGCTCGTGGCACAAGAGAATGGCGAGCAGGGGCAGCGAGAAACTGAGTCCCCGGCTCCAGCCGTTTAGGACGAGCGCGCCCCAATCCCGCACCGAGAGGGCGAGGTCCATGCTGACGGCGCCGCTGAGCACCGCCCCGCCCAGCGTGGTGGTGAACAGGGTAGCCGCGAACAGCAGCGCATGCAGCACCCAGCGCTCGCGCGGCCGCGGCGCGGCCGGATGGGTGAGGACGAGGTGCCGGCCATCGGGCTCGGCGGACCAGTAGTAGCTGCCGCGCCACGATTCCAGCGCCTGGGCCAGCTCCGGCGAGGGCCCGGCGTGGGCTGGATCTACAAGCGCATCAATGACTTCGCGGTCGCGCAGCGGGATCGTGCGCCACGCGAGCAGAAACCGCGTGAGGCTCACGGGCGTACTTGACGCAGAATGACGACCGGCCTACTATCACTCGTTCGCACGCCGCCCCATTCCCAGGTTTCCATTATCAACTAGGCCCACTCCCCCATTCCGGGGTTCCCCCGCCGTAAATGCAACCGGAGCTGATTCACACGTGGATATCGCCGAACTGAAGAGAAAGTCCGTCGCGGAACTGCACGCGATGGCTGAGAGCCTCAACATTCAAAACTATTCGGGGCTCCGCAAGCAGGATCTGATCTTCCGCATCGAACAATCGCTGCTCGACACCGACACGGTGCTCCGCGGCGAAGGCGTGCTGGAGATCCTCCCCGAAGGGTATGGCTTCCTGCGCAGTCCCGACTGGAACTACCTGTACGGTCCAGACGACATCTACGTCTCGCCCAGCCAGATCAAGCGGTTCGATCTGCGCACCGGCGACACGATCATGGGCCAGGTGCGGCCGCCGAAAGAGGGCGAGCGCTACCTGGCACTGCTGAAGGTCGAGGTCGTCAACGGCGAAGAGCCCGAGAAGGCCAAGCACCGCGTCGCGTTCGACAACCTCCGGCCGCGCTACCCGGAACAGCAGCTCAAGTTGGAGCGCAAGGACGGCGACTTGTCGATGCGGGTGCTCGACATCCTCTCGCCGATCGGGAAAGGCCAGCGCGGTTTGATCGTGTCGCCCCCGAAGGCCGGTAAGACGATCCTCATGCAGAAGCTCGCCAACTCCATCATCGAGAACCACCCCGAGGTCTACCTCATCGTACTGCTGATCGATGAGCGGCCCGAGGAAGTGACCGACATGGAGGAAAACGTGAAGGGGCCGAACGTGGAAGTCGTTTCGTCGACGTTCGACGAGCCGGCCGACCGCCACGTGCAGGTCGCCGACATGGTGATCGAGAAGGCGAAGCGTCTGGTGGAGCACGGCAAGGACGTGGTCATTCTGCTCGATTCGATCACGCGTCTGGGCCGGGCGCACAACGTCGTCGTCCCGCACTCGGGCAAGATCCTCTCGGGCGGAGTCGACGCGAACGCGCTGCAGAAGCCCAAGCGGTTCTTCGGCGCCGCCCGCAACATCGAGGGGGGCGGCTCGCTCACGATCCTCGCGACCGCCCTGATCGACACGGGCTCGCGCATGGACGAAGTGATCTTCGAGGAGTTCAAGGGCACCGGCAACTCGGAAGTCATCCTCGATCGCCGCATCGCGGAGCGGCGCACCTTCCCCGCGATCGACGTGCAGCGCACCAGCACGCGTAAGGAAGAGCTGCTGCTCACCAAGGAAGAGCTCAACAAGGTGTACCTGCTCCGCAACTTCCTGGCCGACATGCCGCCCGTCGAGGCCATCGAGTTTCTGCTCGAGCGGCTCAAGCGGACGAAAACGAACGTGGAATTCTTCCAGACGATGGCGCAGGGTTGAGCGAAGGGGGCCGGCTGCTGGGCGTCGACTGGGGTGAGCGCCGCATCGGTCTCGCCCTCTCCGACGAATCGCAGACGCTCGCCCAACCGCTCGACACCCTCACCCGTCGGCCCGGCAAGCGCGTCCCGATGGCTCGCCTGCTCGGACACGTCACGACCCAGCACGTGGTCGGCGTCGTCGTGGGACTGCCCCTCGACGAAACCGGTGCCGAGGGGGACGCCGCGCGCGCGGCGCGCGCGCTCGCCGACGACATCGGGCGGCGGTCCGCGCTCCCGGTGACGCTGTGGGACGAGCGCATGACGACGGCTCGCGTGCTCGCCGCCGTGCGCGAGATGGGCGGCTCGCCGCGAGGCCGCAAAGCGGACGTCGACGCCCTGGCCGCGGCGCTGCTGTTGCAGCACTACCTCGACGCCAAGCGCGGGGGCACGACGTGAGAGCCGTCCTCCTCGTGCTGGCTGTGGCGGCGTGCGGCGGTGGCGCCCAGGGGCCGCAAGTAACGGTCACGATCCCCCGCGGCGCGACGTTCGGGCAGGCGGTCGATACGCTCACAGAGCGCGGGGTGATCGATCACGCCGGCTGGTTCCGCCTCTACGCCCGGGTGCGCGGCCTCCCCGCCGGGCTCAAGAGCGGCATCTACACCTTTCACGTAGACGACAGTTGGAGCGACGTGGTGACCGCGCTGAAGGCGGGCCGCGGCGACGAGGTCCGGTTCACCGTCCTCGAGGGGATGATGGCGTTCGAGATCGCGGAGCGGGCGCGGGTGTGGCTCCGCATCCCGCGCGATTCGTTCTTCGCCGCCGTCAGGGACACCGCGCTGCAACGCGAGCTGGGCATCCGCGTGAATCCCGCCGGCGTCGAAGGCTACATGTACCCGACGACCTACACCGTGCCCGTCGGGATTAAGGCCCGGGACCTGGTGCGGGTGATGACGCATGAATTCATCGAGCGCTGGCCGCCGGAGTGGGACGCTCGCCTGGCGCAGCTCGGCATGACGCGCCACGAGGTCGTGACGCTCGCCTCGATCATCGAGTCCGAGGTGC
>WNGN01011435.1_pt1 | contig 12178 bp, 22 predicted proteins | sample 5400561 | NCBI WGS metagenome assembly WNGN01 (sample SAMN13153379, study PRJNA577476) | soil metagenome | isolation source: 115 cm soil or saprolite under Garry oak tree replicate 2 | place: USA:California | collected 2016-06-15
CAAACCAGGCGGCGAAAGCTCCCCATATGCCTTGAAACCACTTCGTGATAGCGCCCCAGTTCTTGACTGCTGCAATGATACCCACCACGACCAAAGCCACAACTGCGCCAATGGCAAGAATGGGCCACGTGGCTGCAATGGTGGCTACAGCAGCGGCGCCAGCGGCCACAGCCCAGGTGTAAAACGCGACCACTAACACAGCCACAATTGCACCGGCGAAGGCAATCAGCACGCCCTTGGTAATGGTCGCCCCGGCGCTTCCTTGCTGCAGCCATCCAACGAATTCGCTGATCTTCCCGACGATGGCCACGATGGCAGGGACACCGCTATTGATAAACCAATCGGAAAACTGCATCAAGGCCGGAACAACGTTCGTAGACACGAAGCTCATGAGCCGTGTCAGGTAGGGCATGAGCTTATCGCCGATGTTCTGCTTGATATCATCCATACGCTGGCCCAGGATCGCCAACTGCCCGCCAAAGGTCTTGCCAGCCGCCACTGCACTGCCACCAAACTCCTTACCCAGTTCCTTGAGGATGACGCCCTGGGCACCGGCAATATTGTTCGTATCCATGAAATGCTTGATTTGATCTTTTTGCACCTGAGAGAAGGTCACGCCAACTCTTTGGAGTGCGGAAACGCCCGTAATCGGGTCGTGAAGGTCACGCCAACTCTTTGGAGTGCGGAAACGCCCGTAATCGGGTCGTTGAGGGCTTTGCCGAGTTGAATGGCGCTACTCTTGGCGTCCTGACCTAATGCCTGACTCATGTCGAGCACGGTTTGTGTGGCCTGGGGAAAGACGTTCTTGCCGATATTGGTGAAAGTCAGCAGCATGTTCTCACCAGCTTGCACGGTGTCGTCGCTGAATTTGGTGAGGTGTGAGAAATTGGTAGCCAGATCAAGCACGGCATTGGCCGTCACGCCTGCGACCCCATGCGTCGATTCGATGACCTTATTCGTTTGTGCAAGCCCTGCCTCGGCATTCATCGACTCAGTGAAGATACCGCCAATCTGATCTTTGAGGAAGCCAATACCGGCAAAGATAGCACCACCCGCCGCAAAGGAGAGCGCGTTTTTGAACATGCCAGAGAGACCTGACGCGCCCTCTTGGGCACTCTTGCCCGCTGCTCTAGCTTCCTGTCCTACGCCTTGCAGCTTTGCCTTTGCCTGTTCAGCACCTTCAACAGTGATGACAGCTTTCAGTTGTGCGCCTACGATTGCCACTTACTTCTTCCTGTTCTGTGCTTCGATAATATCTTGCGCTTCACTCTCACAGGTCATAAACATAAATGCGCGCTCTTGCCACCAGAGCGATTGTTCCATCAATGCCCAGGGTGCCACGCCTAAATATTTAGCGGCTTGTACCACTGCATAATCGTCAGGGCATGCTCCCATCTTGCCCTTCATTGCTAGCCAGCGCCTCAGTTGTGACCGTTCATGCTCTGAGGCGCCATCGCTTCCGGGCGTAGATCGTTGACAATTGCCATAGCAATGTCCACCTTGAAGGCATAGCCGAACTCGTTTATGCGCTCAATTGGCACCATCACGGCAAACGTCTCATCCTCGTAGATGTCCCAGGACTTAATCAGGTCTATCAAAAGGGTGTTGTCATCGACGTTGCCCGCTTGCAGGTCGGCCACGTACTTGTCGGTCATTTTGTTGGGATAGTAGACAATCGTCACCGGCCCCACATTCTCAATCTGGATGGTGACGCTTGCCGTATTGCTCGCGATCTGGTTAAACGTTACTGGCATATGTGCCTTGGTTTGACTCCAACCAGGGGGATTTATAGTGCTGTTAATAAGGTCGTAATCAAGAACTTCTGCGCGGCGCCCCAGCCTGCATCCTCCACGATGGTGAACTCCCATTCCTCAGCGAACACGCCATCCTTATCTGAGAATGGCGAGGGCTTTTTGACCTTGACTGCCATATCATGCTGGAAGATGTTGTACGCCTGTGCTACGCTGGCAACCGTCGGCGTGCCACCTGTGAGGGCAATGTTCGTCACACCAACTGGCGACATATCGGAGGCCAGTGCGCCTGAGAAGGTGAAGGTGTACGGCCCGCCCGCGCTGCCTGTGACGGTACAGTTCGTCAAGACCGTAGAGAGTAACTGGAACGCTGTGTTGACCGTCGCTGAGGTCAAGCCCGCGCTATAGGTAATCAGCGCGGTGGTCTGCCCCTTATACGAGAGCGTGAATGTCCCGCCTGTGGCGCCACCAGCAATCGTGACGGTCTGCAAATTGTCGATAATCGCGCCCTGGCCTTGCACGCGTAAGAACTGCGTCGTGCCTGCTTGCAGGTACGTCAGTGGCGTCATGCCTATGGCATCAGCTTCCATGAGCAGCTTGATGGTGCAGCCAGGGTTGAGATCGACGTGCGCTGTCCAGCCAAGATTAGCCCTTTGGAGCGGGAAGAACATCCCGTACAGACCAGTAAAGGCGTAATCGACGTCGAGCACCTTCAGCAATTGCGTGGTGCCAAGAGCGGCGCTTGTCGGGTCCATGTAGAGGTTGAAATGCTTGCCTGCCGACGGAGCCAGCGCCACGGCAGTTGGCGTGCTCGTCATGGTGATAGCGCGTTGCAATGCCTGGGCCAGCACTTTGCCTGAGATGTTGAAGCCTGTCTTACGGTCGCCCTTGTAGCCGAACTCACTAATCAGGCCATAATTGACCTTGTGGTTATAGATCGCATTCCCAAAGGCGTTGTTTTCGCCTTGCTCAATGGTGTAGGTTTGTGGCTGCACGCTCCCTGTTAAGGGCGGGACGAATAGCCAGTCTTTTGCTGTCGATGAGGAGCCATGAGCACTAATCGTAGCCGCGCCCGACACGCCAGAGAGCGCGTACACGATGCCGTTATAGTCAAGCTCGCCCGTCAGTGTACCCTCAACCCATTCGCTATTCTCAATCAAGATGCTAGGGTATTTGCGGCCCGTGGCTGAAAACTCATTCTCATCGGCCATAGGGCCAAAGGTGACGGCAAAGCATTGGATGCTTTTGTTGGCTGCTACGTTCACGCCAGGCGTTGTCTCAAGCCCAAATTGGAGCGTCTGATTGATCGTGCTTCGTTCGGGTGTCCAAACCATGATCTATACTCCTATCATCCCCTGCCTTGCCAACGAAAACGGCCCGCTTATTCCACGGCTTTCCTGAGAAGATAACCTACCTAGTCGTAACCGACTAGATAAGCCCTTGCTTCTCAACCTCCCCATTGGCAAGGCACGAGATATAAAAATTAGCTTCCTTGTAACTCTATGTGATACAAGCCTCCGAGATAACTCCAAGGCTGGCCGTTAATTAACTCGCTATAGGCTAGACTCTGCTCGCGGTAGCAGCAGAGCACGCCGCCCGTCCCAAGTCCCACGTCACGCACGCTTTTAAAAAGCGCATCAATCCTATCGGCAATCGTGATAAGCGCCGCATAGTTGCCGCCCTGTCCAGATGGGCCAAGAGCTTTTATTTGCAGCAAGATCGACACGAACAAGCGAACGGCGTTCACTGTCAGTACATCGGTTGCTACCTGCTGTTGAACGATGACAAACGGCGCCACCGTGTCTATCGGCGCATATTCCCGATACACTCCTGTAGCCACCGCCATGAGTGCAGAGTCGGCCTGCATAGTGGTACTCACCCACTGATACGCCTGAGCTGTTTCTGACATGCTATATCGCCAATTCTGCTTCTAGCTTCGAGAGTTCGCCTTCAAAGAACGGACGTGCCAATTCAACGGCTTGATAAAAGTATGGTTGGGCGGGCATATAGCGCGTTCCAAACTCAAGGTAGATGGAATAGTTCGCCGCCGCCCCGACAATGGCTGATGTATCGCTATCAGGTTTCACTTCTGGCAAGAGATACGATCCTGGCGCACCTGGCCCACCTTGCCCATAATCGCTACCGTCCCACGTACTCACATAAATGTGATCGCGCAGGAAGCCCGTCTTATATGGAGCCTCGCTTTTTGCCCACCCTTGCACCTGATTAGCCGTCTCTTTCACGGCTCTCTGGCAGAAAGGTTTGATACGATCCGCTATCTCAGCAAAATGATTGAATGTTCCTGCCATACGTCACCTCGTTGTTCCAGTGGGCTGCCACTCTTGCAGGTACAGGATGATGTCCGTATTCGCCTCGTCGTAATTACTCGCCTCCGTTATGCGGTAGATGTGATTGCCGTACACCAGCCGCATGTTTGAACGAATGTTCACGCTCCGCCGCCAGCGCATGTAGAACCGACTCCCGACGCCTGGAAAGTCCTGGGCTGCCTGTAGCTTCTCGTAGGGCGACCACGTTTTGAATGTGCCAGGCACATTTGACAGCCCTGGCACATCTGTCCATGTTCCGGCATCTGTAAAGCCTTGCGCCGTATTCCCGCCTGCGAGTTGCTGAATACGGACAATCGCCTTGCGGCCCGATGCATGGCTTGAAACGAGTTTGCGACTACTGGCCATCAGAGCACCCAACTCTTTCTACCCAGGAAGATGTTCCTGAGCTCGTCACCCTTATCCTCACCGACGCGGTTCTCGTACTTCCAGGCGATATATTGCATCAACATCAATTTCATCTCAGGCGGCAATGTCGAGTACCCACAGGTATAGGTCAGCCTGTACTGATAGGCTGGCGGCGGGTATTGCAGGTACACCAGCCCAGGTATAGGCAAGGTATCTACCACATAATTGGCGATACCCGAAACCGATTGCGGCCATGTCTGCCACGAAGCAAAGGCGTTAATCCTGTACTCGAACAGGGACACAGCCACGAGCGGCGGCATCGGCAAGGTCAGAATGAATGGCGCAGGGCTGTATGGATTGGCCCCGAGCGATTCATTGTACTGGTAAAAGTCCTGGTCGTAGAGCAGCTTGTCGGCAGATGTCGGCCCTGCACTGCTGAATCAAGTACAGCAGCACGCTATCATCGTCGGTAAAGTCCACACGCAGGTAGCTACCCGTGCCAGTTGAACGGAGATCGTTCAACTGCACAGGCTCTACCGTCGGCGGGACCGTGACTTGCCAATCAAGTTTCAGTGCGTCGGTCATGCACTCACCCACTTTCCGTCACGAATAAAGCCATGACTTCCGCAAGCGCGGCAAAGCAGCGACGGTGAAATGGTCAACGGCTCTTTGCCTTCCAGCGTCCAGCCATTGCCTCCGAAAGTGATACCTCCCACGCACCAACCAGGAGTAGCACTCAATTCGCCAGGAACCTCCTGCTTTCGATGCCAGTGCAACCCGCCACCTGGCTCGCTTTCACCTTTGGCATACGTCCAGGTGAAAGCGTTGTCATCGTCGAGCCATAGGACATCGTTTCCTGCCCAATCTGGTAGCGCTCGCTCAGTCATAGACCATGCCTCAATCCTCTATGCAGCCGGGTGGATCATCGGTGCGAACAGGTGCGCCAGCAGCGCATATGCCGCGCCCGTTGCGCCACTCTCAGTCGTCACGATCTGCACGTAGCGCTTGCGCCCGATGTAGTCGATACGCTGCACAACCGCCGTGGCCGCCGTGATGCTGATAAACGTTGAAGCGGTGCCATACACCCCGACCTCAGGGTTGGGCATCAGGTCAGCGGCTACCACCGCCGTCCAGGTTGAGTTATCGTCTGACTCGTTGATGGCAAAGGCGTGCGACCCATCAGTCCACAGGCCAGGACATAACTCAAGCGTGAGTGCGCCGTAGCCACCGTTACGGTAGCGATCAACGACGTTGGTTTGCGCGGTCTTGTAGACCGCAGGGACAGACAATTGTATCGTCCAGAAATACCTGGACGGGTTTTTTCCAACAGGCCCAATAAAACTCATCTATTTGTCCTCCTCACGTTTGTGGTGTTGTGTCGGCAGGCCGTTCTGCTCCAGGTCTTCCAGCCCAACATGCACCAATTGACCGCACACCTTACAGGTGTATTCGTGATAGGTGGTTCCCTCAACATCGGGAAGCAGTTCAAGCTCGCCGTCGCAATTGCCTGGCAAGACCACGACCGGTTCAGCCTTGCGTCTTGTCCGTCGTGCAGGGGCTTCCTCAGCAGGAGCCGCTTCTGGTGCTACCTCTTCAATGGGCAGCCCGTTTGCATCTAACATGTTTCTCTTTCCTCTCTTGCGCTTGCTAGATCATCTTCAAGACTGAAATCGCTTCAGGGAGTACGACCTTGCCCCCGACACGTTGACGCGCTAAGAAGGCCACCTCGCGCTAAGAAGGCCACCTGGTTCTGGATGGCAAACAGTTCCTTCAAGGTTTGGAACGTCAGTCCCACGCGATCAACGATCTGATAGCCTTGTCCGATATCACCGAAGATGACAGGGAACTGGCCAGCGGTAAATGCGGGGAAGGTGCCGCCCTGGTTGGGCATGTCAGGCATTTCTACAATGGGGCGACCGAAGAGGGTTTCACGGAACTCGTCACCGAACACCGTCCATAATGGGCGGGTCGTGGTATCTGCAAACAGCCTACAAATGCCTATCGTGCTATTGCTCATCAGCCATGTGCCTGTCGCGCGATAGCCTGATTTGCCAGCGTGCATGAGGGAGATCAGGTCTGACGGTAATAGAAGATGCGAGGAACTTGTACCCAGGAGTCCGTTCATACCACCATAGGAGGAGAGCGCCGCTACGGTCAGGATGCCTTCAGGTCGTGCTACGCCGTTACCTGAAATGAACGCCAGTCCCTCTTTTTGTGCAAATTGGCGGGTCAGACGCTTCAGGATGTAGCCCTCTACGTCAAACACCGAGTCTTCCAGGTTCTGCCTGGACAGCTTCAAGTAGCCGTTCAGCTCTCTTGCGAAAATCTCGATCATGCCGAGGTTCGGGTCAGGGGATGCTTGAAAGCCGGTCTGCTCATCGGACCAGAAGATGTTGGTGTCGGTTGCACCCTCTGAGGGGATGAGCAACTTCTCGCCGCCGATGGTCTGCGTATCGGCATAGGCGCGCAGCGGTGAGATCAGGAAGAGCTTCTGGATGAACTTATCCGAGAGGTCGGTACCTGCGAAGAAGCCGCCAAGATCAGCAGCCGCCGATACCATGACCTTTTGCTCAGGAGTGAACTGGTCATAGTCCATATGGTTGAAATCGATCAAACGACGCTCGTCCATCGTGAGGGCCTGCACATCGCCAGCTTTGCGAATGAATTTCTCGATGGCTTTGGTTGCAGGGGGTTTGTAGGAGCTAGAGGTAGAGCCAGGATAGCCGCCAGCAACGGGCGGGCGCTGCAAGGCGAGCATGTTCTCTTTTTGCTCTAAGACGAGCTTTTTGTATTCTTTGATCTCGCCGCTGATCTTGGCGTTGATCTTTTCCAGTTCAGCCCTGGCCTCGGCGGCGATAGGCCCGCCCTGACTGATCTTCGTCTCAGTCTTGCCTTGCCGCTCTTCGAGCGTCTTGACACGCTCATCTAAATGCTTGTTGAGTTTTTGTATTTCTTCATTGAGCTTGTTCAGCTCTTCGTAAGCCATAAAAAAAGCCTACCTTTCTTGTGTGAGTGAAAATCACGTTTCATCCACGCTCGAAGGTAGACTGAGTCAGCGCTTCACAGCGTTCTATTCTGTTGTTGCCTGTATGATTGGAACAGGGCGGCTATGCCGCGCCTGTTGTTTCTTCTATTATAGCATAAAGCTATCCAGGTTTATAGCGTATCTGCTCTTGCGGTATTTCTACTTGCACGCCAGTAGCTTTGTGAAATTCCTGCACAACATGCAAGGGACATGTCACATAGACACGCATAAGATAGGTTTGTAAACCTCGATCTCTATAACGCTCTCTGAGGATTGCTGCTTCAATGCGAGTGATATGGGGATGGATACGTGGAAAGTAGGAATCAAGTTCTCTATCTACTGATCTTTTAGCTAAAAGGAGGCCGAAGTCACCATCATCCAGACTTGCACTTCTTCGGAGAGTTAATGTAAAACTCACTTCAGCAGTAGAAGAAAATTGCCCTTTGCCCTGGATTTCAATTGTTGTAGATCTATCCATAGTGCTCTCCTTTGAACACATTATAGCATACTCTGCTAGATGCCCTTATCGGCATTTGAAAACTGCAAGGTCGCTGCAAGGTCGTCGATTGATGACCGGAGCTTGTTCAGCATATCCGCCTCATCTTCTGTCTCATCCTCTTGTTTCTGCTCAGGTATCGGGTCATCTGAGGATGAATACAAGGTAGTGCCTGCAATAGTGTTCTGCCGTTGCGCTGCTGACTTTAAGACATCTTTCATTGTTTTGACATGCCCATCAATACCGTCAACCGCTTTGGTGATCTTGACGTGATTGGCTGCTGAGAGTACACGCCCCTCTTTGGTGTCTTTCGTCTCAGGGTTGTCGTCTGCACTCATGTACATGGGGCTAGGTGCAGTGTCATCGTCATCGGGCTGTAGATACTCGGTCATATCCAACTCGACACCACGCTGTACATAGGCGATCAGGGCCGCGCTGAATTGTTTCACGGCTGCCTGCACGTCCTCAACTGGCGTGTCACCCGTCTGGAATGCAACGATCACTTCATTGCGTAAAGGATACCAGAGGTTCCACAAATCTGAGCACCAATCTTGCTGAAGGGTTGCTGCATATGAAGCGGCGTAGTCTTTGGTGATTGCAGGGTACTCCTGCTTCGTTGGTAGTTTGCCTGGCATGTAAAAATTCCTCCTATTGTTCTTGACTGTATCAACCTGAGCCATGTCGTTCATCGGGAATACCACGGCGCTGCCCTCCATCACGGCGACTTCAAGCAGGTTACGTATGCTCTTGCCGCCCTCTTTGACCCAATCAACCTGGATGGCCTTATACCCCATGCTCTGCTTCTTCATGGTTCCCATCTTGAAGGAGGCATAGAGTTCCCGGCCCATCTGTAAATCGAGATTAAACTGCGTCTTGGTGTAGAGCCCCTTACGATCTTCGTTAGCCTCGAAGACGCCGCCGGGTGGCAGTTGGCTATAATCGTGGTTCCACAGGTAAGGCCACAGGAAATCCAGGTCTTGCGCCGCTTTCCGAGAATAGCTATCTGAAAGCGTCTTGCGAAATGCGCCTGGCATGGTGCGATCATCGCCATAGTCAATATTGCCGATATAGTTCAGATAGCCTTCAACGATGCCCTTCTGGTCATTGGTAGCTTTGATCTCCCCGCCGATAATGGGGAAGTATTCTATTTTGCGGTCAATTTTGGGCGCTCTCATGGCTCACCTTCTCATTCTGGCAATGTTGATGTATAGTTCAGTCCTGCATCCTTGTGTTTTTGCGCATAGTCGGCAGCCTGCGCTAATGATGTAGTGGTAGGCTCGAAGCGTAGTTCATCGCCATTCTTGTCCAATAGCTTTTTCATGAACGTTCCTTCATCTTTGAGGACATACCAGAAGCCTGATTCTTGCAGGAGATAGTAGCCTTCTGGCATTTTTGGTAGTATCACGGCTTCACCCTCGCTTTCTTCTCATACTGCTTGAATGCCTCTTGATCTTTCGGTACGTCCTCACAGAGCTTGATAATGGCCTCAAGTCCGGCACGGGCATCGAAGCCATTATCATCGCCGATGTAAATGATAGTAGGTTTCGCAAGTGCCTTTTGCGCTATATCAATGATCTGCTGTGCTAACTCTTGTGCTGTCATGACTCTTCAAATTCCTTCGCCATTTTCGCTACAAACGTACCACTTACACATTTATCTATATCCCCTGGTATTGGAAGATACACTTCATCGATATGGATATCAGACCCTATGACTGGCTCAAAAGTTGCCTCATGTATCTCTATCATGAGATTTCCTATATCCTCTATTTCAGTCATTGGCAGGATTGTAAATTCTGGCATGAGAGGAAAGCATATCGCAAGCGGCAACAATCCCAACTGACGGGTATGAATACCAATCTTACTAGGAAACTTGCCATACACTGATTTATAGTTATAGGCTGCTTCCGATGCCTTATTGAAAAGTTCAGTGCCGTTCATCGTCTCACCTCCTTCGCTAGTTGACCCGCGAACTCCTGATATCACGAATGATCGCTAACTCCGTCTTCTTTTGCGTGACACGTTGCTTGACAAGCTCATCGAAAAGCTCTGGATGCGCGGCCAGCCATTGAGTCACCATCTGGTTCATGTTAGCCTCATCGATAACAAGGGTGATCGGCTGCGGCGTGATCTGGATGTTCATGCTTTGCGGCCCTATGTTGATAGCGACATGCCCTTGTACGGGTTGTTGCTCTTGCTCTGTGTCTTCTGTCATTTATTCACCTCAATCTGTGGGTTACGCCCATATTTCATGCGTGACACGATGCGCTGTTCAATGGCGCGTGCAAGCTCGTTCACTACATCAGGGTCACGCATGACCTGTATAATTGCGTCTCTGAGTACCTGCTTGCTGACATCGGTCATCTCAAATGTTATAGGGATTTTTACTTCACCGAGGTTTGCCATTATTTTGCCTCTCCTAATTGCTCCTTCGCGTAGTGCAAATCTGCCTCAACTCTTGCAATTTCCTTGATCGCTTCCTTTTTGACGAGCTTGAGTATCTTGTCAAAAAGCACATCACTGAACCACGGCCACTGTGCGACCCTGGGTTGAAACAACATCAAGAACCTTTCTTGCTTTTCTTCCAGTTGCTTGAGTAGCTCCAAGTGTATTTCCATTTGCTCAACGTCTTCAGGTCTGTATTGGATAGGTAGACGGCATACAGGTGTCCAGGTCATCATTTTACCTCTGCTATACTCTCAAACCACTCTCTGACGCGCTCGAATTGCTCAAAGGTCAATTTCCGCTTCTCTTCACCATAGATGATCGTATATACCCAGGGTCCGAAGGGAAACCTAGAACAATCATAATTCGCTTTCACGGCGATATCAAGATTCTTCCTCTGTCCATTCTCTACGAGCCTATTCCAGACACCTAGATAGTCTTCTAGTTTCTCATCGGTAAAGGTGAGCGATTCACTCATCTCTTTGCCCTCAACAATTCTCTATACTGCTCTCTGGTGACTGCCAGTTGCGGAAATGTGCTGACGTACTTCGTCAGTGCTTTGCCAATCTCATCATCGCTCCCATCCAGGCTTTGCACACTGTTAAAGATCGAGGTACACCTACATTCGATGATGTTGCCAGGACTACCAGCGGGGTCACCTGGATACATCAACTGTTCTCCGCCTACAACAAACGCCTCATCCAGGCCAACTTCCTGACCGTCGGCATCCGCATGGTCTGGTCGCACTTTGCTATCATGCAGCGACAGCCATACCTTCGTGAGTGAGAGGCCAGAGGTTTTCGCAGCCTCTTGCGAGCCGTACTCATTGGCGCCGTGAACTTCAGTTGCAGCTATGGTTTGTGATCTATCAGGAATGATGCTTTCCGTGTAGAGATCATCGACTCTTTGCGCTAATTGCTCAACGGACTCACCTGCCTGCACCCCTGCTGTCAGATGCGCTTGTAAGAACGCCAGTGTAGTCGAGTAGATTTGCTTCACTTTCTCGCCTGCTATCTGCAACAGATGGAGGAGCACATCGGGTGCATGCAGGTTCAGGCTGAGGTTGAACAGTTTTTGCTCGTAGGGCGCATCGCCATATTTCAAGTTCTTGAGCACGCTCACGCCAAAGTCTTCGCCAACATCCTGGTAAATCCCAACGATCAGGTTTTTGAGTGTGCCTTGCTGCTCTAAGACGGTCAGGGCATGCGCTACGTTATCTGGCGCATTATCTGGCTCGCCGCGAGAAAGAGCTGCTGCAATCGTTTTGTGCTCATCCCTGAAATAGTCCTGTAGCCTGGCCTGAACCACCTTTTCCCATTTGGCGCGCCTGCTCTCCACCGTCTTGAAGTACGCGGCTTTCTCAGCATCGGTGTGCAGGTCTAAGATTTTCACGGATGCAACGGGGAATGGGAGTATCTTTGCAGGCGGCGCATTGTCGGGCGGCTCATCCGGGTTTGGTATTTCCGTTACCGTAGTAGTAGGTGATGGCAACAACTGAGCTGGCGGTGGCGGATTGATCGTCTTGCCACTCATAGCTGCGATGTAGTCGTCCAGGTCTTCCACATGCACCGGGATGTTATTGATAATCACAAAGTCTTTGATAGGCAACTTTGGCCTGCCCTGGATTTCCCTGGCCTCTAAGAATGTTGTGGTGCTTGCGGTAAATTCTGCCGTCGCCCTATCCGATGCCTGCCCTTTGGCTTCCTGTAGCCTCGTCTGAATAGCTTCCACATCCTCTTGATCGTAGCCCAGATAGCCGCCGTAACGCG
>WNGN01009786.1_pt1 | contig 12176 bp, 4 predicted proteins | sample 5400561 | NCBI WGS metagenome assembly WNGN01 (sample SAMN13153379, study PRJNA577476) | soil metagenome | isolation source: 115 cm soil or saprolite under Garry oak tree replicate 2 | place: USA:California | collected 2016-06-15
TCATTTTCTTCATCCTATCTAAGAATTCGAACCAGGCTCCGATGGCTACTTCCACCATGGCGGATCTGTTTAGGGGGCCTCTTTCGAGTTCCAGCCGGGCCATGGTTATCGGGTCCATCGTAGCGGTGTAGCGGACCCGCATTCGCTGTCTCATCGTGGCTGCACTAGCTTTGTGCGTGTGACACCGATTAGTCTGCTCCCTAGAATCAGCGGGTTTTCACGTTCAGCGATCCGCGGGTCCAGGGCTTTCGTATGACACTCTTTTTGGATGGGACCCTACTGGTCCCTTGGTCCCGCTGGGACCCGTCGTCGGTCCGTTCCGGAGGCTCGCGTAGATCCAGTAGCCGCATTGCTTGGAGGCTTGTCAGCAATCTGCACATCCTGTCCCGGACCCGTGTGGTTCGAGGATTGTTTCGTCAGATTCTGGCAGACTAGTAGTCGGCCGACGAACTGAAAATGAGATCCGTATCCGACCTCGCGCGTGTTGTGCCCTTGTTGTTCGGAATCACAGTTGGCCTAAGGGTGCCAGAGGAGGATTCTTCTTAGGGTCCGTATACCTGAAAGTAGAATCAACATCCCCGGAAGGAATGGCGCGAACAGTGGCAATAGGGTGGGGCCGGGTATTCTTCCACCTGCGTAAACCAAGAATGTCATCAAGAGCGCTTCGTATGTCATGATAGCCAATCCTGCCATGATTGATGTGAGATTGCGGTTCACGCTCTTGTTGACCAACCCAAGTTGGACAGATATTTCTCGTGGGTCAAAATAGCCGTGGGATTCGACTATCTTTCCATCCTTGAACCTGTGAAACACTGCCCGTCTGGAACTGAACCGCTTGTACGTTGGTTTGCCCTCACGCCTTCCCACTCTGACGGGCCCAGTATTGGTCCCGGTAAGGAAGCCCTTCACAGCGACCCAATCTCCACCGCCTAGGATTTGTTCAGTTACAAATTGGACGTCAGGAAATGCTCGGAACATCTCCGCCATGTCTTCGATCTCAGAGGCCTTTCCCGCAATTCCCTTAGGATGAGTCGGCACATAATTGATTATGGACTCCGCGTCACACTCGACAGCCCGGTTCAGGTCGTGAGAGTTGATACCATCTAGGCCCAATTTCACCGTGCGAACGTTCGTATCTTCAACATTTTCTGAGTCCGTCATTGAAACGACCCATGTCATAGAATTCTCGACTAGGATTTGAATACATCAACGCTAAGACAAGATTTTGAAAAAAATTGCCAGCCTAGAGGCTGGGAAAGTGGACGATGAGAAGCTGAAGAAGGCGATGCTGGAGTCGAACAAGAAGGAGAAGCGGTTATTTCGCGAGTCAGCCCGGCTGTCGTGAAGGACCAGTGGCGACATGAATGATTTCTAGAGGAAGACCGCGACTCTCTTCGTTTCCACCATTGACGTCATTTTTTTCCATCTTTGAGAAGCCAAGTTCAGGGCTTGATGTTGCTACTTCGCCGTCTCATTCATGGTTTCGTCCCACCTAGCGAGATACGAACCCGAGATTGGAGACATCTCGTTGTGCAGCGGTTCCGCTACACACTGCGCGAGAGATAGGAAATTCTCTCAGCCACGCTTGGCTTGCTCGAGAAGTGACGGCTCAAGCCTCTTTTCTCCGTGTGGATGACGTCCTTTAGCCCCATTCCGTCAATCTTCCGCAGTACTGACAGGAACGCTTCCTTCTCAACGACTTTCGTTGATAAGAGATCAGCTTTCAGCGACTGTTTCTTCCAAGCTTGCTTTACTCTGTTCGCAAGAAACGGCACAGCAACAAATAGGGTATAAAACAGGAATGGAATGCGGGCATTGCTGCCGAAGAGGGTTCCAAGAATTCCTCCGCCTATGACCATGATCCAAAATGTAACGAATGCTGTCAGCCAGACTCCCCATGGCATCTGTCGGGCCAATAGCTTACGGAAGATGAGGGAGGACGCGATAAGAGGTCTCCACTCCGTTGGTTCCAGTCTCTTCCTCATCCACCCAGGGAAGGCTACAACGTCGAGACCAAAGCGACACTCGTCCGACCCGATTTTCTTGCGGCTAAAAAACGGATCGATCCAAAGTATTCGTTTGGCTTGATAAACTAAGTTTAGGACTTTGCAAAGATCCTGTGCTTGCTGCAGGACCTGATTGTCATAGTCTTCCATCCATGTTCGCTCTTCCAAGAATGGATGAGGATGCATTAAGAAGAGTTTTGTTACTCGTTGGTTCTTTGCTAGAGGTAGCTGGCGATGCCCTCCCCGCAACCAATGAACGCATCTGGTCCGACCTCTCCTATCATATGGATAAGCTCGGGTATTCCAGGGTAGTAGCCGAACACCGGAAACAGGCCTCCAATTAGACCTCCACCAGCGATCCATGGGATCTCGTCCGCAATGTCACCGACGCCCTCCATGGCAGTGATCCATTCCGCGCCATCAACTGCGGCTGGTGCATCCGCCACGCCAGCTACTGCTAATCCGATAAGGATTGCCGAAACTCCGCATCGATAGTAGGTTCTCACGTTTCTATCGGGGCTGTTCCATCCAACGATGGGAGCAACGACATACGCGTTGTACATCAATGTAAGGACCGCAAGGGTGTTGGCGGTGTAGATGTTTCCTAGAGTCTTCAGCCCGTTCCATATTCCGTTCACGGTCACCACAGTATTGCTCCAGTATATGTTTCCAATGGTCTGAAGCCCATGCCAGGCTGTGTCGACCACTTGGTTCCCATTCTTGGAGAGGCTGTTGCCGACCCCGCCAAGATGCACATTATTGACCAGGAAGTCTCCTGCCGTCTGCGCGCCTTGCACGATCGTGTTTCCGGCCGCTTGTAGCCCGTTCCAGAGGGTTGTTCCAACGGAGGATAGTATGCTAAGCCAGTCTTCTCCGGTGGGGTCTATGTTGATGGTGGGATTGTCGCTTACGTAAATGTATTGATTGAATGTTTCTGGGATCGTTAGTTTCGGCCCTTTGGGATCCTGGCTAATGAAGCGTCCAATCGTGGGATTATACCAGCGCGAGTAGTAGTAGTATAGATTTGACGCGGTGCTGTAGGGTTTACCAGTGAACTTGTAGGTCTCCGAGCCGGTTGGTGTTCCGTTATCTTGGCCATAGGGTTGGTAGTTATCAGAGAAGACCACTGTCACGCCTTTATTGCCGGTGGTCGTGACTAGCCTCGTACTTCCGAGAGCGTCGGGATGATAGTAGCTTGTAGTAGTTCCAGAGACCTTTGCGATCCTTAGGGAGGCTGCATAGACATAGTCAGTTTTGGCTCCGCTGACGACGCTCTCGTATAGTGTCTCAGTTCCAAGGTAAGCATAGAACGTGGTAGAAGATTCGATAGATTCGACTCTTCGCTCCATTCCATCGTAAGCATAAGTTCCCTGTACGGCACCGTTGCTGCTGACCTGGACTAGCTGATTCGAAAAGCTCCACGCGTACTTCCAGTTGACAGTTCTTCGGGTGGTCACGTTGCTAGTAGCGAGGTTCCCGTTAGGGTCGTACGAGCTGGCGATGCTCGTTCCAGTTACAGATGAGCCGGTGAGTTCATTGTTTGCCTGGTTGATAGTATAGCTCGTTGTGGCCCCATTGAGCGTCTGATTGAGCCTATTGCCTACACGGTCATACTTGTAGCTGAGGGTGTTTGTTGTTCCCCCATCGATAAGAGTGGAGCCAACAATACGATTGAGCTGATCGTAGGTGTACTGTTCGTTTATCGACGCGCCGTTCAGTTTACCAGTAATGCTCGAAACGGTTCCAGTGTTCCTATAGGTGTATGAGAGATTGAGGAGTAGTGTGTTACCACTTACAACTTTGATGGTTGAGGGTCTGGTAAGACTGTCATAGGTGTAGTTTGCCACTGTCCCATCGCCAAAGCCGATTCCTTTGATCCTCTCTGCGCATGGGCAGTTGTAATATGTGAAAGTGGCATAGTTGGTGCTGCTTCCTGACTTGGAGGCTGTCGTGACCCTGCCGAGCCCGTCATAAGCATACTTGACAACTAGTCCATCTGGGTAGGTCATGTTCGCCATGACCTCACCGTTGTATCGATAGCTGATAGTGTAGGTCAAAGAACTTCCACTTGTAGTCGGCAGGCCGGTTCCGACGCAACCCAGATTAACAGTGGTTGCGTTTGTATTGACGGCGTACTTCTCGGAGAGGGTCCTGCTTCGCGCGTCGTACGTGTTTGTGAGAGTCGTGTTCTTGTTTTGTAGCTTGACCAGATTTCCATCTTTGTCATAGGTGTAGCTTGCGCTGGAGATTGTGGTTCCTGTTACGGGAGGGCCGCAGTAACTTACTATGCTGAGCCTGTTCATCGAGTCGTAGGAGTATAATGTCGAGTACTGTTTCTGGTCCACTTTCTTAATAACGTTCCCGATATTGTCGTAGGTGTATGACTGAGCTGTGGCATCGGCGAAGTATACCTTGGTCAACCTACCTAGATTATCGATTGCATATGTCGTGGATTTCTGGTTTGCATTGATTACTTGGGTAAGATCACCGATCTCATCATAGTAGTAGTTTGAAACGATTCCAGCTTGGCAATTGCTTGAGGCATTCTCAACTATTGAGATGAGTCGATTCATTCTGTCAAGGACAGAACACTGGTAATTACCATTCTCATCTGCAATACGGACCCAAGAACCGGTATCGTTGTAGAACCGCCTGACCGCGGTTTGGTCTGGCTTTGTCGTATTAGAAAGTCTTCCGAGAAGGTCATAGGTGTAAGTGTACGTGTTGCCCAGTGGATCCTTGTACATTGTCTTCTTGTTCTGCCAGTTGTATCGATAGGTTTCATTGTAACTGGTACTGCCTAGGAACTTCTCGGTAATTGCTAATCGTCCAAGGCCGTCGTAGACCTGTCGCGTATGCCATCCGTTTTCGTTCGTGATGTCAACATAGTTGGCCTGGTCATTGTACGTATATGCTGTAAATCCTAGGCCGTTCGGATTATTCACTCTGGTTGCTCGTCCCAGAACGTCGTATTGGTATGTGGTGTTGAAGCCGTTGGGATCTACGGTGGATAACATTGACCCCATCGTTAAGTTGTAGCTGTACAAACGAGTGATCTTAGTATTGCCCGGCTTCAGCACCTGAGTCTCATTGGTCAGATACGCATTCTGATACAAGGTGGAGTAGTTGAAGTAGGTATAGTTCCCTCTAGCGTCTACTGTCGAGACAGGGTTTCCAAAGCGATCATATGTTCTAGAAGTAGTGATCCACTGGGGACTTGAAGGAGTAGTAATAGGAATGAGCTCGACTGCCACAGCGGTCCAGTAACCGTTCGGCACATTACTCGATATTGTGGTCTTATAGTGAAGAACCGTATTTGGACCGGCGGGGTTCACGATATCTTCGCCATCGCCACCATAAGCAACCGTTTGATTGGTGCCGCAATAGAACGCTCCAACGGAACCAGCGTATGACTCCGTCTGTTCTCGTACCAATCCTGTGCTTTGCGGTGTGAACGAGAAAGTCGCTCCTGTCGTGCACGGTCTTCCCGCTTCAGTGAATCCAACTATTGAACTCTTAGAATTCTGGAGAGTTAGAGCCAAGTCTACGGTAAATGGCCATCCATAAAGGAAGGTCCCTCCTTCTTGCCAGCTGCTATCTCCGGCGGCGGTTCCAAAACCACCGACGTTGCTGTAGCCAAAGATTTGCATCGCAGAATAACCAAAACCACTTTGAGATATGGTACCAGTCGCAAAGCTTCTCGCGATTCCCGCCCAAAGGCATTGGCCAACACCTCCGTTTGCCGCAGTCCATGTCTCGGTCTCAAACGTGAAAGTGATTCCAAGTGTGTCCGAAATTACAACATCGCACGGTCCAGGGAAGGGCGGGTCGTTTATTGAGCAGCATATTACAGACAGCTGACTGACGATTACTATTCCCTCGTTGGGAACCACTGAGATAGGATTACTAGTAAGTGCGGTGCCGAAGTTTCCGCCGGTGTCTTTCTCGGAGGTCAAGATTAGGCCAATCTGTCCTGATTCGTAGAGTTGCCTTGTTTGGTTCAGCCCGCCCCATGGGTAGTAGCCGTAGTAGGTCTCCATAGGAACTGAACCAATCCCATTCTGAAGCTGAGCGGTTCCCGCTAAAGCTCCTATTTGTGGTCCGGCGGTCGCATCGCTTCGGAAAATGACCTGTCCGGTGCCAGCGTTCTTCGCGCTCACCAAAAGTCCTGCTGGCCCGGCGGTATTAGTTGCGTTTACTGCAAGAACGTGCATTCCGGGGCCGGCGTAAGCGGTGAATGAATAGACCTGATGCCAGTTGTTTCCTGTGCCCAACTGAGAGCCGTCCAAGTATAGTGCAAAGGAATCGTCGCAGGTTATTGACACGTTCAGACTTGTAGTTGCTGTGACTGTGAAGATACGCCTTAGCCAGACTGAGTTCAAGGAGGCGGAAACGTTTGCTGCCGGCGTCGTCCAGATCCACTGTGAGTTGCTGTCAGGCCATCCTGTGATAGTATTCCATGGTGATTTTCCGTAGTCTTGCGATGCGTAAGCTTGACCCCAGCTAGCAGCCGGTAGCCAGTTCGTATTGGTATTCCACCCGGACGCGGGCGGTTTCGTGGTTGAGAGCCAGGTATTCAGCCCTATGGGACCTGGGGCACCGCCTCCGGCGTATAATCCGAATGCGGTTCCAGCTGCCGCCGGGCTGCTGGCGGAGAAAGTTCCTGATACTGTGCAGGATTGTCCGGGCCTGCTCGCCCAGCCGGTTGCTGAATACCCCCTAACGGTCATGTTGAGAGTATACCATGATCCCGTTGAGAGAGGACAGGTAACTCCTGCTAACCATACGTTCCATTCATCAAGCAGGTAGAGCCCGCCGTTGTAGAACACGAGTCCCCATTTGTATGAGCCTGTCTTGGGGAAGTGAGTTAGGATTCCGACTCTTGATCCTGTGTTGTTTACCAGGGTTGCAACATAAAGCTGAGTCTGAATTGAAATGTCGGGTCTTCCGATGTCGGCCCAAGCAAACATCGTTGCCTCTTCGCCGACTGTTTCAGTGCCGTTGAAGACACCGTTGCTGACCAGCCAATTACCGCCCGTGACGTTCCACGAATTGTCCGGTGCGGTTCCTTGGTTATTGCTAAAGCTATCCTGGAAGGCTGCGAATGCTGGAGGTTCTCCGTCGTTATAATATGAGTTGAAGTTTTCGTGAGATGATGGTGCCGATGCGGAACTGATTGCTTGGCGGCTGTAGATCTGGTTGCCCCACAGGTCGTAGCTGTAGTAGTTGGTGTAGCTCCCGATGTGTCCATGTCCATCGCTGACCAGAATGACATCTCTTGGAATCTCTCCGTTGACACTGAAGAATTGTTCGTCTCCACTTAGGAGATTGCCACTTGCGTCCGTCACGTTCTTGAAGTCTCCAAGAAACGAGAATGAGTACTTGGTGTAGCTTGCAATCGTGGTCGCGTTGTAGCTTGCCACGGTTGAATTGGTGATCTGATCACCGACACCTTGGGTGTAGGTATAACGGAACTGGCGTATGGTCGAAGTTGGACTTGCGACGACCTGTTGCAGAGACACTCTGTAGGTCATCGCCTGTGTTCCTAGCGTACTTGTGGTGTAAGTGTAGTTATCGTACCAGCCAGTTGGATAGGTGATTTTGGAAATGAGCCATGCGTTAGCTCCAGGCAGAAAGGACGTTGCTCTGTTCGCGGGGTCCGTAACAGACGTGAGGCTTGCTCCATTGTTGCCATAAGTGATGCTCCTGATGACTGATCCTTGGTTACTACAGGTTCCGTTGACTTGGCTCATCCTCTGTAGAAAGCCTCCTGAGTATGAAAATGAGAACGCTCTTTGAAGGGTGTCGGAGATGCATGAAATCAGGTTGTTGGCGTAGTTGAAGCTGATCGTGTTGTTTCCGGTTGAGTCTGTGATTGTTGTCAGAGCATGGTTGGGGACTGTAGGACTCGTGCCGAAGCTGTAGGCTGTACCTGTTTTGTCATACAATACGATTGTTCCGTTGACGAATCTGACAAGTCGGAAGTTCTCGCCCCTATGGTTTTCGAAAGTTGCTGTAGAACCGACCCAGAAACTTGATGGAATAATGTAGCCTTGTCCATCGGACACATGGAGGAATGACGGATGAGCGGTTGTGGTCATCCAGGGAAAGTTGAGCTGCCAACCGTCTCCCAGTGGTGCCCACGGGTATGCGTCGAAGAGATAGGGAATTCCGCCAGCAAAGCTGGAGGGTTCTGTATACACTCTAGCTATCGCTAGATTGATTCCTCGGCCTGATACGGACAGATCTGTCTGACGAATTGTGAGCATGCCCGTGCTCGGAGAGACGTATTCGCCGAGATTGGAGAAATATTGACCATATGGCGCGAGCCCATTGCCGTCCCATGGCAATGGAGGTGTTGCGTATGGCGACCAGACCGTCTGTATTGGGATGGAGGCAAACCCTACGTTAAAGTTGGGACTCGTTCCGTTCGTCCATATTGCTGCTATCTGCGCCGCGTTCGTTGCGCTTGCAGAAATGGCGGCAGAGGACAAGTAGGCGGCACTCGTTCTACTTGTGACTGGATAGCTCGCCTGCTGGTCAGACCAGTTCTGGTTCAAGGACTTGCTCTTCATAATCACGTAGTAGAACCCTGGGGCTCCTGGTGTTATTCCGAGGACGTAGATGTTGTTAGTGGAGTAGTCCACGGATACGGAGGGGTTGGCTACTACGGGGCCCCCAAAAACGCTGGCAGGGCCGGTCCATTGACTGCCTATTGATCCGCGATATTGATAGATTACAGTGCCATTGGTCAGCGTGTATACCAAATGTTGTCCATTGTTGGCGTCTGCGACTGCGGAGAACTGATCGTTGTCTGGAACCGTGGACTGTAGCGTGTCTGCTGTTCCTTGTGTCGTCCCGTCGTACCAAGTGGAATACAGAGTAGGCGCGGAATTTGACCCTGCATATTGATAGAGAATTCGGATTTTTCCGTTCGTATCTGCTGGAATCAGTATCGACCTGTCATTATTAGTAGCCGCAAATGGTGGGTTGGTATAGCCTGTGCCGGTGCAGCCATTGACGGCTTGTGGCTCCAAAATGTTGCCGCTGTAATTCATGTACAGATTGCTAACCTCAAAGAGATCTTTGATGCTAGCACAAAACTGCGTGTCGTTTTGATGAATCTCGAAGTAGTTGTAGGAGAAGACAAATGTTCCGGTTGAACTAAAGGTGGCACTAACGTACCTGTATCCGGCGGTAATGTAGCAGAAGACACTGCCGTTGCTCGAACATGTAGGATTGGCAGCTCCCACGTAATGGGTTGGTTGCCATGTTATGCTTCCTCCAGACATTGTGCCCGATGCGTAGACAATATGCGGATGAACTCCTACTATACAATTTCCAAGACAACCGGCCAGAGAACTCTCCCCAGCAACTACGGTTATTGTTTGTCCAACGCTAAGCACAGAGAGTTCAAAGTCGGTGGAGTTGTAGCCAGGCCACCCAGGAGCCATTGATTGTTGGGCGGACCAGGTAGTTCCATTTGGGGACGAACTATACCCGGCAGTCTGCCCGTTGTGGTAGAAGGCGAAATAGTAACCGCTCTGTGAGTTGTAGACGATCTTGCGTTGGAATGTGAAGGCAGTCGCGCCTGAACCCACGTTGGAGGCGATTGTTGGGTCGATCATAATCTGGTGGCCTGCTGCGACGGTTCCCAGAGAGACCGCAAGTGAAAATTCATTGTGTGAGATTGTTGGCGTTGTTGGGAAGCTTGCAGGGATGTCTCCCCAGTCGAGGGTTAGGTTTTCAAGGCTATAGCTGACAACGAAGGATTTCGCGCGAGCTCGGAGAGCGGAATCTTGGCTAGAGTGATGCCAGGAATAGGTGATCTGATAGATTCCGCTGACATTAGGAGTGAACAGGAGATCCCATTTCAGCGGCCCTGCTGGTGTTACCGTGTAAACGATCTCGAATATCCCCGAGTATTGTCCCGAGGCGACTCGCATTGTTCGGGCGACGCTTGTGCCGCTTGAGTTTGTCCCAAGAAGTGTGAAGTCTGATGTCAGGGGGTTGAGTGTGATCATCTGGCCAGAATCGTTCGCCTGGACTGTCCAGAACGACAACGGGCTAAGTATTCTGTGGTCCGATCCCAGGATCTGATCGTGCGGGTTGGACCCGCCAAGAAGTCTCATTGAGATTTCCAGGTTGTACAACGTGAGGTTCTGGTACGAATCTTGAACAACTCCACCTTGGCTAATCAGCGATGAAAGACTTGACAGAGCCGTTCTGGGAAGAGATAGATTTGGAACCGGGTCAGCGCCCACAAAGTTTGGAGTATTCGACCCGGGACTATTCGCAATTGACGAGCATTGTCCGACATCTAACGTCGCGCTTGGGAGTGTCGGGCATGATTGAGCTTGTGAGGATGAACGTGGTGATGGGAACAAACTAGCGAACGTAGTTGCCAGTCCGGGCAGCCAATTCCCGATCGAGCCGAGAACAGTGAGAATGATTATGGACAAGACCAGCGAATACTTCGCCATCTTACGTGCCCTGCGGCCGAGTAGAACCATCTTGACCGGAGAAACCAACGAGCTCGAAGTGTTGCTCATAGAGAATAACTCCTGGATTTTCGTGGACCTAGTTGCATTGCATTCCTTGACAAGGGCTGTCCGACTAACTTAGTAGGAGAGGTCGATGAACTGAAACATTCTATTTGGCAGGAGTCCAAATCGAGAAAACTACACACGAAATCGGCATCTGTTGCTAGAGAATATAAAACGAATCGACCGTTTTCTTGAAAGAAAGTATTGACGGAATAGGTGCAATATTCATGATCGTCCCGAAATAGCAGAAATGCCAAACCGCGGGATGATTGGAGGTGGGTGTAAGGGGCTGTAAACCGTTAGGCACAGGACTGGCCCGGAACACGTGCGGGTGTCCCCGCTGCCACTTACATGGCTGAGCACTTCTATCACACTTAAGCCGAAGGATAAGTCGGGCTTCCCAGAGGCCAGACAAGTCCATTACAATCCCCGGAACGGTGAGACTCGCCCAGAATAAGCCTAACTCGCTATTCCGAACGTGCGATTTTACTTTGCAGAGGTCCCTCGCTTAGCCGAAAGAGACCTGAGGTCTAAGCAGAAGACTGCCTGCCGTTGTCCACGGCTTTGCCTCGGAGGCCTTTCGAAGGCCGCCACTATCGTCAGCTTGTTTCCATAGCTTTGCAATGGTTACCTTGTTTGCGGTACCTGTGAGCGCAGATTGTCGAGCCTCTCCGTGATACTAGGAAACTCCGAAACGCTACCTCTCGCAGCCTTTCTCTCTCGATCCTCAACATCCTTCATGCCCAACGCTTGGATCTTTCGAAGCGCTTCCACGAAGAAGCCTCTGTCTACAAGCTTGGTCGCTTGCGAGTCAGCTTCGAGGCTAGCTCTCTTCTGATAAGGTGTGAAACGGTTGAAACCGAGCAATAGTACGAGCGTTGGGATGACGAGAAAGAGAAGGGCTATCCTGAGGTTCTTGGAAAGCGCGAGGATCGCACCTAGAATTACGACAGAAGAAGCGACAGGCAACACGATATTTGCCAAGGCCTTTCCCTTGAGTTTTGGGGCCAGTTTCTTTTGGTAGATCAGAGCAGAAGCGATGATGGGTTTCCATTCCTCAGCCGTCAGTTTTTCCTGCATCCGCTTTGCTAGGCAGAGATCACCAGCAGGCAGAATGAGAGACTGGTCCGAGGGCACCAGCCTTCCTCCCCCTCTTGGACTCCATGTCGAGTCTGTCCATACAATGCTCTTCAGATAGAGTACGGGAATGTCGAGAAGGAGACATAGCCCTCTGGCCATCTCCAGAATCCTGTCGGCTACTTTGTCGAAGGGATCTTCGAAGCTCATGGCGACTTTGACCTCAAGCGGTGTATTTTCTCACGCCGTCTTTCCGCTAGGTGTATTACAGCGGAAGACAGGTACGGTACCGTCGTTTTGGACAGGCTACGCCGTCTCAGCTTGTACGAGCGGATAAAAACAGGTCCAAGTCCAGAAGACGGCGCGATCCTACAGATTACTCGAGAACTAGCAGTCCAACTCGAACCCCGGTGCCCCAGGTCCCATAGGGCTGAATACCTGGCTCTCAACCACGAAACCGCCCGCGTCCGGGTGGAATACCAATACGAACTGGCTACCGGCTGCTAGCTGGGGTCAAGCTTACGCATCGCAAGACTACGGAAAATCA
>WNGN01024258.1_pt1 | contig 12172 bp, 16 predicted proteins | sample 5400561 | NCBI WGS metagenome assembly WNGN01 (sample SAMN13153379, study PRJNA577476) | soil metagenome | isolation source: 115 cm soil or saprolite under Garry oak tree replicate 2 | place: USA:California | collected 2016-06-15
CGAGGTCCAGCGCCTCCTCGCCGTCGGCCGCCTCGACCACGTCGTACCCGTCCGCCGCAAGCCTGGCGGCCACGAGCCGGCGGATGGTAGCGGAGTCTTCCGCGATGAGGATCTTCATGACTGCCCCCCGGCCAGCCTGGCGCGGCATACCGCCGCGATGTCACCGATGTCGACGTGCTTGAGCAAGACGTCATGGCTCTGGTCGTCAGGATCGAGGTGGCGCAGCGCCTGCCGGTAGGAGCGCCGGGCGGCCTGCCCGTCACCGAGCGCGTCGTAGGCACGGCCCAGCGTGAACGCCGCGAGCGCGAACTTGGCGTCCGCGTACACTGCGCGGCGGAGCGCGGCGGCCGCGGCGGCGGGGTCTCCGGCCTCGAGCGCGATCAGCCCGTGCACGAACTGCGCCTCGGCATCCAGCGGATTCTCCGCCAGCAGCGCGGTCACCTGGGCGTGCGCCTCGTCTCGGCGGCCGCCTCGCGCGAGGACGTCGCCGGGCGGCCGAGCGGCCGGCGCAGCCGGGCGGCCGGCCGCGACGGCGCGCGCGGTGGCGGCCCGGCGGGAGGCCGCGGCGCATTCGGGTTCCGCAGCAGCACGTCCGCCGCTCCGAGCACGAGCACGCCGCCAGGCCGCAGCGCGCGTTCCAGGCCGTCGATCACCCGCTCGGCCAGCGGTGCGCCCAGGTAGATGAGAACGTTGCGGCAGGCGATCACGTCGAAGGCGGACTCCCCGGACGGCGGAAACGGGTCATGGGCGAGGTTGTGGCGGCCAAGCCGCACCATCGCTCGCAGGCGGTCGCCGACCAGATAGGTTCCGTCGGCCTGCTGCTCGAAGTACTGACCTCGGGCCTGCGTGCTGACCGCCCTGACCGCCCTCCTGCCGTACCTGCCCGCGCTGGCCACGGCGAGCGCCCTGGCCGATATGTCGGTTCCGAGCACCGAGACCGGCGCCGGGTCGGGTGCGAAGGCCTCGGAGGCGAGCAGCGCCAGCGTGTACGCCTCCTCGCCGTGCGCACATCCCGAGCTCCACACCCGGACCAGGCCTGACGTCGAGGTCCCGGCGGCCAGGCCGGCCGCGCGCAGACCGCGCTAGTCGATCACGTCGAGCTGCGCCCGGTCCCGCAGGAAGGAGCTCTCCTGCACCGTGACCTCGTCGATGAGATGGTCGAGCAGATCGCGCCCGCCGGGCTGGCCGGTCGCCACTCGGACGAAGGCACAAGGGTCGAGCCCGGGATCGACCCGGCGCAGCGCGGCGCGCAGCGCGCCGTGCCGGTGGGGCGGGAGCACGATGCCCGCCTCGCGCCTGATCAGGGCGCTGACCTGCGCCAGGCACCCGTTCACGACGCGCCGGCCAGCGGCTGGTAGGTCAGCCCGCGGAGGTGGCTGGCGATCTCGGGCGGCGAAAGCACGAGGTCGACTCCGGTCTCGGCCGCCGCCCTCGGCATGCCGTATATCGGCGAGGACGCCGCGGCGATGCTGGCGAACAGGACGTCGCCGGACGGGAGGTAGCGCCTGCCGCCGGCCCGTCGGTCAAGCTCGAGCCGCCCGGTGCCGGCCAAACTGAGATTCGCTCCCTCCGGCGCGACCCACGCCCCAGGGGCGGCGACCACGCCAGCCGCCGCGACCCGCACCGGCACGCCCGCGCTGAGGTTGAGCCATCTGACCAGCCCGGCGGTGAAGCCCGGGCTGATGTGCTGCACGACGAGCAGCGGTATGGGGTAGCCGGGCGGCAGCGCGGCGAGCAAGGCCTCCAGGATCTTCGGACCCCCGGTCGACGCGCAGAACCCGATCACCGAGACGGGCCGCCCACGGCCGGGCAGTTCCCGGTTCCGCCGTAGCCTGGCCCGCGGATGCCGGATCACCCTGGCCCTGGCGAGCAGCCTGACCCGGTCGCGGAACGCCGCGCCTTGCGCGCCGCCTGGATCGGCCACGTTCACCTCGTCCTTGCCGATCACCTCGAGCGCTCCGGCGGCCAGCGCGGCGGCGGCCACGTCGCCCTTGCCGGTGATGTCGGACGTCAGCACCAGCACCGGCAGCGGCCGGGAGCTCATGATCTCCTCGATCGCCTCCAGGCCGTTCATCCCCGGCAGCGCCAGGTCGATGGCGACCAGGTCGACGGCCCTGGTGCCGAGCACGGAGCAGGCCTCCGCCGCGTGCGGGCAGAAGGCGACCACCGTGATGTCGCCGTCGTACTCGAGCGTTCGCCGGAGCGCGCCCGCGTACCCGGGGGAGTCGTCGCAGACCATGACGCGCAGCACAGGCACCACGTAAGCGGTCGACCAGCCGCTCGACGGTGGCCAGGAGGGCGTGCTGGTCGAAGCTCCTCTTGGCCATGTACGCGTCGGCGCCTGCCTCGATCCCCTTGCGAACGTCGTCTTCCGACCCGTGCGCGGTGACAACGACCACGGGCAGCGACGAGCGGACCGGGTCGGCCCGGATCGCGCGAGTCAGCTCCAGGCCGCCGATCTCGGGCATCTCCAGGTCGGTGACCACGAGCGAGATCGCCGGCTCGCGGCCCAGCGTGTCGAGCGCCTCGCGGCCGTCACGCGCCGTCAGGACCTGGTAGCCCGCGGTTTCCAGGATGCTGCGCTGGAGCTCCCTGGCGGTAAACGAGTCCTCGACGACCAGGACCATCGGGGCGGCCGCGGGCTCGGCCGCGGGTGCCGGGCCCGGCCCGGTGACCTCGGCCAGCCCGACCAGCAGCGCGTGCGGCTCGATCAGCAGCGCGATCCTGCCGTCGCCGAGCACGGCCGCGCCGAGGAACTTGTCGGCCCCCGCCAGCAGCGGGCCAAGCGGTTTGACCGCGATCTCCTGCTGGCCGACGAGCGAGTCGCAGGCGACCGCGACGCTGAGCTCGGTCACCCGGATGACCAGAGCGGGTGCCCGGGCAGGCAGCGGCGACGTCGTCGCCCCGACCAGCGCAGCGACATCGGCGAGCGGCACGGGCCGGCCGCGCACGGCTAGCATCGGCCTGCCCTGCAACGCCAGCGCCCTGGTCACCGTGACGACTTCGGCCACCGCCGCAAGCGGCAACCCGTAGACCGCTCCGCCGCGTTCAAAAAGCAGCACCTCGATCAAGGACAGCGCGAGCGGCAGCAACAACACGACCTCGGTCCCCGCGCCAGGCTCGCTGCGAATCTCCATGCTGCCGCCGAAGGACCGCACGTAGTCCCGCACCGCGTCCAGCCCGACGCCGCGGCCGGCCACGCCGGTGACCTCCTCGGCCGTGGAGTATCCGGGCCGGGTGAGCAGATCGGCCAGGGAGCCCGCCATGCGCCCTTACTCGGCCACCTCGGGCGAGACCCCCTGGCCGTCGTCGGCGACCGCGACCTCGACGATGCTGCCGCGCAGCACGGCTCGAAGCTCGATCCGGCCCCGCGGCGGCTTGCCCGCCCTGGTGCGCTGCGCCGGGGTCTCGATCCCGTGCTTGACCGCGTTGCGCAGCATGTGAGCGATCGGCTCGGCGAGGCTCTCGAGTACGACCCTGTCGACCTCGGTGTCGGCGCCGCTCATCACGAAGTCGACGTCCTTGCCCGCATCCCTGGCCAGGTCGCGGCGACGCGAGGAAGCGCCCCGGACATCGTCGCCAGCGGCAGCGTCCGCAGCCCGACCGCGGTGTCCTTGAGCTCGTCCAGCATGCGCGCCGCGGCCTCCGCGTCGTCGGTCACGTCGGCATCGGCATCGGCATCGGCATCGGCTGCAGCAGCGGCGGCTGCTGGCTGGGCCAGTTCCTGGCGGAAACGCATGATCTCGGCGACCACGTCGAGCAGGTGGTCGATCTTCTTCGCCGGCACCCGGAGCAGGCGGGTGTCCGCGTCCGACGGCGCGCGGCCCTGCGCCGGTCCGCCACCCTGCGCCGGTGCGGCCTCGTCCTCGGGCGATCCGCCGGGTTCCCCGGCTAGGCCGGCCTCGTCCTGGGGCGATCCGCCCGGTTCCCCGGCCAGGCCGGCCCTGGTCCGGCTCAGCTCGTCGATCATCTGGCCCGCGGCCGCCTGGTCAGCTCCGAGCACCTGCGCCCGCAGGGCTCCGGCGGCCTTGAGCAGGATGGAGGACATCCTCGAGAGCGTGCGCGAGCAGGGCGACGTCCTCCCGGCCGACGAACCCGGCCGTCCCCTTGAGCGTGTGCGCGTGCCGGAACAGCGCGTCAACCGTCTCGGCGCCGGCATGCCCGGCCTCCACCGCCACCAGAGCCGCGTCTATCTCGTCCAGCCGCTCCGCGGCCTCGTCGCGGAAAATCTGGTCGAGGTCGGGCCCGCCCTCGCTCACTGTGTCCCCCGGAGCGCTTGAAGCACGCGCGGCACGTCGATGACGCCGACCAGTTCGCCGCTGGTCATGGTCGCGCCGACCAGCAGGCGCGCGTCGGCGGGCTCGGCGGGCCCGGCCATCTCGCCGACGTCGTCCACCTGGTCGACCGCCAGGCCGACCCGCATGCCGTCGGCCTCGGCGACCAGCATCAGGGTCGCCGGGGCCTGGCTGTGCACGCCCAGCAGGGTGGCGAGGTCGGCCACTGGCAGAACATGGCCGCGGACGTTACGCACGCCGAGCATCGCCGCGCGCTCTCGAGGTCGCCGAGCAGGCCTTCCAGCCGCTCGGAGTTCGTGACCCACTGCGTCTGATCGGCCGCGAGCTGGTCGGCCGCCCCGCGGATCTGCTGGATCGCGCTATCCACCTGGTCGGCCGCCGACTTCTGCTGCTGGGTCGCCAGGATCGACTCGCCGAGCATCGTCGACGTCGACGACATCAGCTCGCCGACGTCCCGCGCCTGCCGCGACCCCTCCTCGGTCGCCATGATCGTGGCATTCGTCTCGTCCTGGACCGCCGTGATGATCTCGCCGATCGACTCGGTGGACCGGGTCGAACGCTCGGCGAGCCGCCTGACCTCCGTGGCGACCACAGCGAACCCGCGCCCCGCCTAACCCGCCCTCGCCGCCTCGATGGCCGCGTTCAGCGCGAGCAGGTTCGTCTGCCCCGCGATGTCGCTGATCAGTTCCAGGATCTGGCCGATCTTCTGCGCCCGCTCGCCCAGTGACAGCACCCGGTCGGCGATCGCCTGGACCTTGTCTTGCATGTCGCGCATCGTGTCGCCGGTGCGCTCGGTGGCCTCGGCCATCGCGCGGACGCCGTCGGCGATCGAACCCGCGGTCGTGGCCAGCTCCTCGATCGTCGCCGAGGTCTGGGTCACGGCCGACGACTGCTCGGCAGCGACGGCGGCGGCGCTCTTCCCCGCGGCCCGAAGCTCGCCGACGACCTCGCCGAGCACGGTCGCGGTCGACCTGAGCTGCGCGAGCAACTCGTCGCGGTCGCTCAGCCGGTCCAGCGCCGCCTTGAGCTCCTCCTCGCGGCGCAGTGCCCGGCCGAGCAGGCGTAGGGCGTAGACCCCGAACAGCAACCCGGCCAGGACCGCGAGTACGGCCGCGACGACCCCGGTCGCGCGAGCCTGGGTCGCGGCGGAGCCCGCGCTGGCCACGGCCACCCTCGCGTCGTGGGCCAGTTCGTTGGCGACCTCCGATATCGGCATGAGAACATCGGCCGAGACGGCATCGAGATGGTCGAGCCCGGCCACCTCGGTGGCCGGACTGCGGCGCGTCGACTTGCTGATCCGCAGGAAGCTCCGGTAGAAGGCCGCGTGCGCGGCCGCGGCCCTGGCCACGTCGCGTCGGCCGTCCGCCGTGTCTGGGGTAAGCAGCGACGTGATGCTGACGAAGTCCCCGCGCTGCTCGGCTATGTCATGTGAGGTCGCGGCATTGGGCGCGATCAGGTGCTCGGTCATCTCGGTGCGCTCGTGCCAGAAGATGCTGACGAGCCCCGCGGCCTTGTTGGCCTCAACGCGCGCGGCTTCGGCCCGCTTCCAGTCCGACAACGCGGTCTCATAGCGCCAGATCGCGATCGTGATCGCCAGCGCGATGATCACGATGGCGGTCGCGCTGCCCAGGATGATGCGGCTGTTCGGCCCCCGCTGCAGTCTGCTTGTCACGCGTGTTCGCTTCCGCTCCCCCGAATGCCTGCCGCGAGCCGACTGCATGGCCGGCAGCGGCCGTGACGAGGCGATCTGAGGACCCTCTTCCGTCCCCGCGGTTCATCGTATATCGTCGATTAACGATGAAGGAGTGCGCTGGACCTCTCGACCGGGCCACGGCTGTCGAGTACGCGAGCTGGTTCAGGGCGCTCGCGGACCCGACCAGGATCCAGATCGTGTCGCTGCTGGCCCGACGGGGCACGCCGATGAAGGTGGGCGAGATCGTCGCCGAGGTGGAGGTCGGTCAGTCCACCGTCTCCGCGCACCTGAAGGTGCTGGCGGAGGTGGGGTTCGTGCTGGCCGAGCGCCGGGCGACCGCCGCCTATTACCGGATCAACGAGGCGTGCGTGCAATGTTTCCCGACCGCAGCCGACATTGTCATGGGCCGGCCCGTCCCGGTCCAGGCAGGATCGGCGACCCGGCGTTAAGGAGGACTCACCATGACCGCGGACGGCACCGCGAGCACGCGGGATCCGATCATCAGCCGCTACTCTGCCCTGGCTCGTGCGGCCCTGGCAGGCAATGCCATCGCCGACTGCGATCCTGATGCGTTCGCTGACGGGCGCTTCGGCGCGGCCGCGTATCCCGATCACGCGGGCGTCCCCGAGGCGGCCCTGCGCGCCAGCCTGGGCTGCGGCAACCCGGTCGCGGTGGCTGACTTGCGGCCGGGCGAGACGGTCCTGGACCTCGGATCCGGCGGCGGGCTTGACGTGCTGCTGTCCGCCAGGCGGGTCGGCCCGTCCGGTATCGCCTACGGCCTGGACGGGAGCACCGACATGCTCGCCCTCGCCCGCGCGAACGCCGCCCGGGCCGGGCTGGCGAACGCACGGTTCCTGCACGGGCACATCGAGGACATCCCGCTGCCAGGCGCCGCTGCCGACGTCGTCATCTCCAACTGCGTCATCAGCCTGTCAGCCGACAAGCCCCGGGTTCTCGCCGAGGCGTTCCGGGTGCTGCGGCCAGGCGGGCGGCTGGGCATCAGCGACATCATCGCCGGTGAGGACCTGGAATCCGGCCGGCGGGCAGCGGCCGAGGCGCTCGTGGGCTGCGCCTGCGGCACGCTCACCCGCGCCGGATACACCGATGCGCTGGAGACGGCCGGGTTCACCGCGATCAGCATCACCGTCACCAACGACGCAGGCGGCGGGCTGCACTCGGCCATCATCAAGGCGCTCAGGCCCGCCCCTCCTGTGCCTCTTTCATGATGGAGAAGCACGCCGGTCACTCCGCATGTCGCCGCGATATCCCCGTGAGGACTCGTCCGACGAAGATGAGGAGCAGGACGACGACGAACAGGATCAGCGCCGCGTCGTAGGACAGGTCGTTGGCGGACTGGTACGGCTGGTTCAGGGGAGAGAACGCGAAGACCAGGTACGTGAGGTACCCGACCGGCGAGTGCGTGAGCGCGCCGGTCGGATTCGCCGCTGACCAGTTCGCCGTGTACAGCAGCGGCGCGGTCTCGCCGACGGAGATCGCGATTGCCACGAGCAGGCCGGTGATGATTCCCGGCATTGCCGTCTTCAGGACGACCCGCCGGAGCGTCCATGAGACGGGCATGCCGAGCGCTTCGGCGCCCTCCCGGTAGGAGACGGGGACCTGCGCGAGCGCTGACTCCGTCGACTTGGTGATGTAAGGGATCGCCAGCACGGACAGGGTGAGGACGGCTGCGAGCAGGCTGAATCCCCAGTGCAGGCCCACGACGAGGGCGACATAGCCGACGTAGCCCAGGACGATGGACGGTATCCCGGCCAGCACCTCGTACCCGCCGCGCAAGATGCTCTGGTGCCGGCGGCCTCGCGCGAACTCGCTCAGGTACAGGCCGGTGAGCAGGCTGATCGTGCCGGCGATGACGAGCACGCCCAGCGTGATGGCCAGGGTGCCGAGCAGCGCGTTCTGCAGGCCGCCGCCGATGCCGGTGGTGCGCGTGGTCAGGACGTTCCACTGGAAATGCGGGAGGGCTCTGGCCACGACCGTGATGGAGAACCAGAGCGCAGGCGTGATGACGGCGGCCAGGCAGGCAAAGCAGCCGATCCAGAAGGTCGCGTTGGCGATCCTGCGGCGCAGCGGAATAGGCGGCCACTCCCAGGGCTCCTGCTCCGCGTTGACCTTGGCCGCGGACGGCTGGGCCGGACGGCCGTTCCTGCCGGTGGTCATCGCTAGAGTCCCCTTCCCACCGGAAGCGCGGTCCCGGAGACCATCAGGACCAGGCCGAGTTCCGCGAGCGTCCGGACCGCGTAACCGGTATTGTCGAGGAACGCCGAGTCAAGGTAGGACACGATCGTCGCGGCGATGGTCGTCATCGTCGCGTAGATGTTGCCGGGTACGGCGCCGAGCGCCGACCCGCAGACCATCGCGACCGCTATGGTCTCTCCGAGAGCCCGGCCCAGGCCGAGCACCGACGCCCCGATGATTCCGCTGCCGACCCACGGGAGCGTGACCCGACGGGCGGTCTCCCAGTCGGACATGCCGAGAGCCACCGCTCCCTCGCGCGGCAGGATCGGCACCTGCCGGATCAGATCGCGGGCCGTGGCCGCGATGATCGGGATCACCATGACGGCCAGCACCAGGCCCGAGGTGAGCAAGCCCTGACCCGATCCCACATTGCCCTTGAGGTAGCTCAGCACAGGAACGTCGGGAATGTTGCGCGCGATCACCGGCGTGACGTGATGGGCGAGGAACGGCCCGAACGTGAGCGCCCCCCAGAGCCCGATGATCACGCTGGGGACCCCGGCGAGGAGCTCGAGGAACATCCCCACCCCGGACGCGAGCCGCCGCGGCAGCCGCTCCACGATCACGAGCGCGGCACCGATGGAGACCGGAACGGCAATCAGGAGCGCGATCAGCGCGGTGGCGAGCGTTCCCACGATCGCCGGCAGCGCCCCGTAGGACGCACCGGGCGGATGCGCGATCCCGCCTGTGGTGACGGTCTTGCCGTACAGGTTGCCCTCGGTCCAGGCGCTGCGCGTGAAGAAGCTCCAGCCGTTGTGCGCGATCACGGGCAGCGCCTCGAGCAGCAGCGTCACCAGGATGAAGGCCAGGGCGAGCACCGGGATGACCGCGCCCGCGCGGCCGATCCAGCGGATGAAGTCGCCGTTGCGGACCCGAGTGCGCAGGGCCGAGCCGAGCCGGCGGGGGAGCGTGGTGCCCGCTCCCCCGTCCGACCCGATCGTGTGCGCGGAACCGGTCATGAGTTAGCCGCTGATCGAGCTGATCAGTTTCTTGCTGATCGCGAGCACCCGCGGCGGCAGCGGCTGGAACAGTACGGGCTCCAGGTAGGTCGAGCCGTTGCCCTTGGTGACGATCCAGGTGAGGAACTTCTGGATCGCCGCGGCCTCCGCCGCGCTCGGCTGCTGCTTCTTCACGATCGCGTACTCATAGTTGATGATCGGGTAGCCATCCGGCGCGGAGGTGTTGATCATCGACTGGGCGCCGCTGGCCGGCGTCTTCGGCTCGAACTGGGCGAGGGCCGCCTTGATCGACGCCGTTGACGGCAGCTCGAAGTTGCCTGCCTTGTTGCCGAGCTCTGCCTCGCCTAGGCCAGCATCCTGGAGCTTGCTGAGGTAGCTGGTCCCGACATAGGCGATGCAGCCCTTCGTGGCCTGGCAGCCGGCGACCATGCCACCGCTGCCGAGCTCGCCGAGCTGGCCGGGCACCGACGGCCAGGTCACCGTGGTGCCTACGTTGGCCGTGGGCCAGCCCGACGGGTCCTGCGCGTTCAGGTAGGAGGTAAAGATGAACGTGGTGCCCGAGCTATCGCTGCGGTGCACGGGCACGATCTTCATGGCGGGCAGGCTGACGCCCGGGTTGAGCGCCTTGATCGCCGGGTCATTCCAGGTTGTGACCTTGCCGGAGTAGATCGCGGACAGAAGCTTGGCGTTGAACTTGAGATGGCCATTCACTCCGGGGACGTTGTACGTGACCAACGCCGCGGAGACCGCCAGCGGAATGTTCAGCAGACCCGGGTACGTTTGCATGTCGGACGGAGAGAGGTACGCGTCCGATGCGCCGATGTTCACCAGCCCGGTCGCGGCATCGGTGATCCCGGTCCCCGAGCCGGTGGCCCCCGACGTGATAGTCACGTCCGGGAACGCGGTGTTGTAGTCGGTCTGCCAGGCGCCGAACAGCGGGAACAGCAGCGTGCTGCCGGTTTCGGTGATCGTCTTGCCGTTCGAGGCAGCCGGCGCGGAGGCCGGCGATGACGGCGAGTTGCTGGCCGAACCAGAGCTGCAAGCGGCAAGCAGGGCAAGCGGCAGCACTGCTGCCGCCGCAAACAAGACGCGTAGTCGTTTCGCCACCGGACTGATACTCCTTTACTCTTCGCACAGAGGGTCGTGCGTTGCTCGTCTCGCACACGGGCGCGTGCGATGAAACAGGACCGCGGGATCGCGGGCCTTCGATCCCTGGGCGGGAGGACGCATTCCTCCCGCCCAGGTGGTCTGTTGTCAGCCGAAGCGGCCGCTGACATAGCGCTGGGTCTCCGCCTCGGCCGGATTCTCGAACACCTGCCTGGTCTCGCCGTGCTCCACCAGCCGGCCGTCGTACAAGAAGATCGTCCGGTCAGAGACCCGACTCGCCTGGGCCAGGTTGTGCGTGACGATCACGATCGTCAGCGCGGGCACCAGGGTCCTGAGCAGAGCCTCGATGGACTCGGTCGCGTTGGGATCGAGGGAGGATGTCGGCTCGTCGAGCAGCAGGATCTCCGGGCTGATCGCCAGCGCCCTGGCCAGGCACAGCAACTGCTGCTGGCCACCGGAGAGCCGGAACGGCGAGTCCTTCAGCCGGCCGGACACGGCGTCCCACAGGCCGACCTCGGTCAGCCGCTCCTTCGCGATCGCCTTCAGCCCGTTCTTTCCCGCCATCCGGTGCGCCTTCACCCCGGCGACCACGTTGTCCGTGATCGACATCGGAAACGGGTTGGGCCGCTGGAACAGCATCCCGACCTTGCGCCGCAGCGACATGAGCTCGACGCCCGGATGCCAGATGCTCCGCCCGTCCAGCAGCACATCACCGGAGTGCCGGTAGCCGGAGACCTTGTCGTTCATCCGGTTGAACGTGCGCAGCAGCGTGGTCTTGCCCGAACCGGTCGGCCCGATCAGCGCGGTCACCGTCCCGCGGCGGATGTCCGTCGAGACGCCGGAGAGTATGTCCCGCTGCCCGAAGCTGAGAGTCAGGTCAACGGCCGACAGCGCCGTAGCCCCGTCGGGCGGCGTGTCGACGCCCCGGACCGCCCCGAGCCCGAGCGCCCCGGTCGCCTGGTCGACGAGACCACTCTCGGTCGGCACAGGACCACCCCGACTTGCCTCGGTTGACACCAGATACTCCACTCGATGACGGCGCTTGCTGCTGGAACGACAGCCCCGATTCTGGGCGGCGAAGGTAACCAGAAGCTAAACACCGGGCAAACAACCACAGGCGAGGAGTTGTCGGCTGCTTGGACTTGCCGGACGGCTGCCGACCGGGCCGACCGCGCCGGGCCCGTCACGGCCGCGCTGAGGCTCACCTCATAAGATCGGCTCTATGCCCGATGACGCCGAGACTGCCAGGATCCTGGTCGTTGCCGCTCACCCCGACGATGTCGACTTCGGGCTGGCCGGGACGGTCGCGACGTGGACGGACGCGGGCATCGAGGTCGTCTACTGCATCGTGACGAACGGCGACGCCGGCGGCAGCGACCCGTCCGTGAGCCGCGCCGACATGGTCGTACTGCGCCAGGCCGAGCAGATCGCGGCCGCCAAGTGCGTCGGCGTCACCGACGTCCGCTTCCTCGGCTACCCCGACGGGATGCTGGAGCCGTCAATCGGCCTGCGCAGGGACATCGCCCGGGTCATCAGGCAGGTCAGGCCGGACCGGGTCGCGTGCCAGTCGCCCGAGCGCAACTACGCGCGCATCCCGGCCAGTCATCCCGACCACCGCGCGGCAGGTTCCGCCGCCCTCGACGCCGTGTACCCGGACGCACGCAACCCGTTCGCGTTCCCCGAACTGGCCGACGAGGGCCTGGACGCGTGGATCGTGCGCGAGGTCTGGATCTCCGGCAGCCCGCAGCCGGCCCACTTCGTTGATGTCACCGGCACCTTCGACCGCAAGATCGCCGCGCTCCGCGCGCACGAGAGCCAGACCGGGCACATGACCAACCTCGAGGAGATGCTGCGCGGCTGGCTGGGCA
>WNGN01026451.1_pt1 | contig 12170 bp, 8 predicted proteins | sample 5400561 | NCBI WGS metagenome assembly WNGN01 (sample SAMN13153379, study PRJNA577476) | soil metagenome | isolation source: 115 cm soil or saprolite under Garry oak tree replicate 2 | place: USA:California | collected 2016-06-15
ACAGGACAGTTTGCCTTCCTCATCGACAGCGACTCTGAGATCCACGCCAAGGAACTGATGAATTATGTGGATGCACTAGAATCAGCGGATTTCGCGATTGGGTCCAAACGACATCCTCTCTCAACAGTCCGAACCCCCACCATGCGTCGATTCCTCAGCCTCGGATTCAACATCCTCGAACGACTCCTCACAGGAGTGAACGCGACAGATACACAAGCGGGTCTAAAAGCTGCAAGGAGCTCAGCTCTATACCAGGTTCTGCCTCTACTTTCTGTGAAGAGATACGCTTTCGACGCCGAGCTATTGGCGGTGGCCTCACTCTTCAATTTCAAGATAAAGGAGCTTCCCGTCAACATTGACCTGAAGGCGACGTTTAGTGCCCGACAAGTGTTCCGAATGCTCATCGACCTTCTCGGAATCTCATACCGATTGCGGATAAAGCGATGGTATCAGACAAACAAGGCGTCAATGTCGGACACATATACTCCAATAATACAGTGGTAGAAAACGGCCCAAGCAATCCTTCCGCGCAAAGATACTCCATTGGTATCGATCATAGTTGCCTGCAAGACAATTGATTCTTACACAACAGAGTGTATTCGGATGTGCCTGCAACTTGACTACCCACAATTTGAACTCATAGTATTACCCGACAACAAGGAAAATTCACCTAGTGAGCGGGTTCGAGTATTACCGACAGGACCCGTCAAACCATCCGAGAAGAGGAATAAAGGTGTGGATGTGGCAAAAGGAGAAGTTGTTGCGTTCATTGATGGGGACGCCTATCCAGATAGAGACTGGCTGAAAAACTGTCTCAAGTATTTTGACAATCCCAGAGTCGCCGCTGTCGGAGGACCGGGTCTTACTCCTCAAACCGACAATACAATGCAGAAGGCGAGCGGCGAAATCCTGTCATCGTTTCTTGGGGCCGGACCGTTAAGCTTCAGACACTCAGCTAAGCTTCCTCGAAAATGTGATGATCTGCCTACGGTCAACATGATTGTTCGCCGATCCACGTTCAAAGAAATAGGTGGATTCGATTCCACATATTGGCCTGGAGAAGATACAAAATTTTGCAGAGACTTGGTCTACAGACTGGGCGACGACGCATTATACGCACCTGATGTAGTGGTTTATCACCACCGCAGATTACTATTTCGTCCCCACCTGAGGCAAATAGCGGGATACGGGCTTCACCGAGGGTATTTTTCGAAAAAATTTCCTGAGAACAGCAGGCGACTTCTCTACTTTGTTCCCTCGCTCTTTGTGCTGGGTGTACCCTCACTCTTGCTTCTGGGTTATATTGACGATAGTGTAAGGTTCATTTTTCTCTTTCCTCTGCTCGCCTATTTTCTTCTGGTCGCTTTTGGGGCGATGGTAATCGGCTTCAGGCGGCGGAGTCCCAGTCTTGTCGGCCCTATCTTCCTCGGGGCAGTTGCAACCCATTTATGGTATGGCGGGTATTTCCTCAAAGGATTACTTTCTCCACTCCTATCCCAAAACAGGCAATTCCAATACTTCAACGAGCCTACCTACATTTATCCGATGGTTCCAGCGTCTGCGGCAACAATGCTGAAGGTTGCGGGACATGAGGCAATCTGGGATGATGCGATCGCCGAACAGAAGCCGTATGATAGTTGGCTAAAGGAAGTTGCCAATGAGAGTCCTGATCTGATTGCAATTGAAGCCAAAGCTCCTGTAATCAAGCGATACTGGAAAACAATCTCAGACATCAAAGCGGTAAGCCCCCAGACGAAGACTGCCCTCTGCGGTGACCATGTCACAGCTTACCCAGAGGAGTCGTTCAAGAGCAGTAATGTCGATTATGTCATAACAGGAGGGGATTTTGACTTCACGCTACTCAGCCTTGCTAATCATCTTGACGGGAAAGAGGACATGGAGCCGGGGATTTGGTACAGAAAGAAGAGAGAACTGAAATCTACCGGAAAATTCACACAGCGCCACAACCTCAGTGAAGCCCCATTCATTGATAGAGACCTCACCAAATGGCGCCTATACAGTTATCATAACGGGAATTACAAGTACACTCCGGGAACCTACTCGATGGTGGGAAGGGATTGTTGGTATAGAGCCGGGGGTGGATGCACTTTTTGTTCCTGGACAATTCACTATCCTGCGTTTAATGTGAGACGTCCAGAATCGTATTTGGATGAAGTTGGTACCCTAATCGAAAAATACGGGGTGAAAGAGATCTTCGACGATACTGGGACTTTTCCAGTCGGGCCTTGGCTGAAAAAGTTCTGCGAAGGAATGATTGAGCGGGGATACAACGAACAAATCTACATTGGATGCAACATGCGTTTTGGAGCACTGTCGTCCGAGGAGTACAAGTTGATGAAGAAAGCGGGCTTTAGATTCATATTATACGGGCTGGAATCGGCGAATCAGAAGACCCTCGACATGCTGAACAAGGGGGTCACTGAAGTCCAGCAGATAGAAACTTGTAAAATGGCGAGCAAAGCCGGCCTTGATCCTCATCTAACAATAATGTTTGGTTATCCGTGGGAAACGAAGGAGGATGCTTTGAGGACCGTCAATACAGCGAAATACCTTCTGAAGAAAGGGCACGCTAAGACATGGCAAGTAACCATAGTTATCCCATATCCCGGGACCCCATTGTTCGATCAGGCCAAACAGAATGGCTGGTTGAAGACTGAGGATTGGGAAAGGTATGATATGCGAGAGCCAATCATGAAGACTCCAATGAAAGAAGAAGAGGTTATGGAAATAGTCCAAGGCCTGTATAAGGTCGCTTTCGATCCAGAGTTCGTGGCGAGAAGATTGATTAGCATTAGAAGAATCGATGACCTAAAGTTTCTTTACCGTGGTTTGAGGAACGTAGTGGGTCACATAAGAGACTTCTCTCCTTCACAATCTTCTGTTTGCGCGTAATCGCGAAACAGAACAAGAATCGAAGGGTGTCGGGAACCAGCTCGTGCTCGAAGAGGTGCCAATCGAGTTCGCCTAATCCCAGTTTGCCTCTCCTCGCAAAACGCATTGGCATGGTTGCGTACTCATCATCTGAAATTGACATGGAACGAAGTACCTTTTGGGATTCTGTCGTGCAAACGATAACCGACGAGCGTTTCCAATGAAGCCTCTCGTCTCGGTGAATATTCCGACACTTAACGCCGAAGACACACTGAAAAACTGCTTAAGCTCAGTGAAAGGTCAGACATATTCCAACATCGAAATCCTGGTTATCGATGGTTTTAGCAAGGACGCTACTATCGACCTAGCGAAGCAGTATGGATGCAGAATCTACACATCGCTAGCACTCTCGGACGCGCGGAGGCGGGGGGTTTTCAATAGCCACGGCAAATATGTATTACTCGTAGATTCAGACCAGATCCTGACCCCTACTCTCATCGAGAGATGCGTCGAATTATGCGAAAAAGAAGACGTTCAAGCAGTGACTCTCTTTGAGCTCTCGTTCAAGGGCGAAGGTTCATTTCTCGAAAAAGTCCTAGGCTACGATAAGTGGCTATTCCATACGCTCGAGGACGACCACCCAATCTTCGGGACCGCTATACCAAGGTTCTTTTGCCGAGATTTCCTGACTCAGATAAACTGGCCATCGAACCTCGTGTCTTTTGATCACAACATAATCTATTACGAGGTGACCCGCAGGCACGCCAAGGTACGCTTCCTCAAAGAGTATCTTCTACACTCGGAGCCAAGATCGTGGAGCGAATTCATGAAGAAGTTTTACCGGTATGGATACTATTACATACCGGCGCTTCAAACGAACAGTCAAGTGGTCTTATCGCACAGCCTCCCGCGAAGGGCTTATTTCACAAGACGAGCGCTCGAACGACCTACCCTTTTTCCTGGCCTATTTGTTGTGCACATTGTGAAGGGCCTTGCAACGATGACAGGCATCATAGCTTTCCTTCTTGACCGTGCCGTTTCAGGACACAAAAAGATTGGTTATTCAACAAAAGCTGAAGCCACTTAACTCAATGACATCTAGTTTGAACATTTCGGCGTGAAGCCCGACAGCTCATTAACGAATGAATGAAGGTGTTCTTTGTGTCATCACCTAGCCGTTCGAAAATTTATTTTTGGTTCAACTCTTACATGGGGGGAGTTGCCGGGGGAGATAGAAGATTTGTCGAAATAGCGAAAAGAATAGATGTTCCTGACAGTGTCGTTGTGACAACCTCAACCGGCAAAAAATTCTGCATGACAAACTCTCTCAAAAGTAACTTCATTATTACAACTCAAGGAGAGAGTAGGCGCCCCCTCTTGCTAGAATATTTGCTCAGATCGATAACTGGCGCGGCAAGAACTTACGGAGTACGTGACGGAGACATATTGTACTCAACATCTGACTTCATTCCAGACGTGTGGCCAGCATTTTTTAGGAAGATCATAAACCGAAAAACCAGATGGATCGCTCTCTCACTTCTCGTTGCGCCCAGCCCCTTCTATGGCTATCGGACGGCCCGTAACAAGAATCCTGCCTCTCAACCATCGTTTCGATTGCTTCTTTACAAATTATCGCAGGTGTTTGCCTTGCTGTTGATGAAGCTCGCTGCGGAAAAGGTGTTCGTTGGTGTTTCGACCTACAATTATTACGCAGCGCGGTTGGGAACTAATAAGGTCTGCTCCATTGACTACGGTGTTGATCTAGAGAAGATAGCAAAGGTTGAACCGCATGCAGTCTCTCGATTTGATGCCATTTTCGTCGGTAGAATGCACGCTCAAAAAGGTCTATTGGACATTCCCGACATTTGGCGAAAAGTCTGTGCCGAACTTCCACTCGCCAAGATCGGTCTCATTTACTCTGGTCAGGGACCGCTTGAATCGCGGCTAGTCAGGGAGATTGAACAAAGAAAACTGTCGTCAAACATAATCCTGATTGGGTTTAAGGATGACGTTGAGAAGTTTGCATTCATGAAATCTACCAAAGTCTTTTGCTGCCCCAGCTACTACGAAAGTTGGGGCATGGTAATAGCTGAGGCGATGGCGGCTGGCCTTCCGGTTGTAGGATACGACCTCCCTGCGTATCGCACCGTTTTTGGTGATTCTATCGTTCGCGTACCCATAGGCGATACCACTAGGTTTGCCCTCAAGATCGTTGAGCTGCTGAAGGATTCCGAAAGGAGAAAGAAGCTGGCACAACAGGGATCAGACTTCATAAGAAGATACAGCTGGGAAAATCTCGTCCAACGCGAGCAACAATACTTACGCCCAAGTCTCTGACTCATTGTGGGATTAGTTCTGACCTTCTGCCTCCGAGATGCACCCTGACCTAGCTTGAGAAGTTCATCAGTTTTGCTCGTGGGCTCGTACGGGTACGAGACAAGTCCAGAACACCCAAACCAATCACGAATGAAAAAATGAAGTTGGTTGATAGTGGGTTTCGACGCGACAATCGAGACAAAATACTGGCTTTTGCAAGGGCGGAGATCGTAATAATCGGTGGAGGCACGTTAATTACTGATGATGTCAAGACTCTTTTGAAAATCCTCGGTTTAGCCTTTTCCAGCAAACTGCTCGGCAAAAAAGTTGCCTTATGTGCAATTGGAGTGGGTCTGCTGCGCAATCAGCTGCAACGAAGCCTTGCTAGGCTCATCGTATCCTCAAGCAGTCTGGTGATTGCTCGCGGAACGAGATCTCACGATATTCTAAACTCCCTTTTCAGGGGCACCCCAACAATACCAATCATTCTCAGGCCTGACCCTGTGTTTGTTCTACCAGGCACCTACAAACACGGATCGAATGGTTCGAAGCAAAAATATGCATCTCTTTGCTTGCGACATTCAGAAGAGTGGACTGGCGGCTTTCCTGCCTTGATGGCTCAAGTTTGTGATCGAATCATCGAAAAATACGGATTCGATATCCTTCTTGTACCCAACTCCTTCTCCTCCGAGAAAACCGAGTGGGTGAGTGATCTTCGAGCCTCCGAACTCGTCCTAATGCATATGTGCTTTAGGGGAAGGGCAACTATTCTTACTGGGCATAATCCTTGTGAGGCTGTGGTCGCTCTTCAGAGATCGTCACTGGTGCTCGGGATGACGTATCATAGCTTGGTTATTGGACAATCATCTGCAATTCCCACTGTTGCGATTCAACGAAATGAGACTGACATCAAGATAAGAGAACTAATGAGTGATGTCAAGAGACTCTCGTACTTCTTTGCAAGCCCATCCGAGGTTACAATTGAGACCCTGCTAGAATGCATAGAACAAGCCCTATTTTATGAACCGCCCGAACTCACGAAAATGAGTTCACTTATGCGCGAGGACGCACGACTAGGATTGCAAAATATTCATGACTTCTGCGAAGATAGCCAACCTTGACACAATCGCAACGGACGAGGCAAGAATCCACGCATCTTGGTGGTCTGACGGGACGTAGCCCATGCTCATCGAATGATACGAGAGCTAACTCCAACTATATCATCGCTTCCAAAGCAATGGAGCTCGAAGTCGCTAACATAGAGCTGGAAATCTCTCTTCGGATTCGGAGCTATTCTGATTTGGCCGGAGCGTGAGCTGACTTGTCGTCTAGAGACTTACCTATCCTCGGAATTTTTTCTGCGATCGGGGGCCTGATGTCTCTGAGGCTTCTAGTTCAAGGTGCCCCCGTTGGCTTTTACTTCGATTGGGGATTACCATCATTAGCATCACAATACCAGACATACATCGCGTTTGTTCGCTATGGATCACTCAATTTCGGCGGCACGCCAACTCCAGGCTTTCCCCTCCTCTACTTTCTGGGGATGCTAGGATTGGTTGGCTTAGGGGGAGGTCCGGTGTCCCTGGGAGTCACGACAATCTTCGTTTCATTTTCCGGATTCTCACTTTTCTATCTCTGTCGGATATGGAATATTCGTCAGGCAGCTTCACTGGTTGCGGGAATTGCCTACATGTCTTCTCCCGTTCTCTTCAATGAACTGGAAGTAGGTCACGTGACCTATCTAATGAGTTACTCACTCGCGCCGTTCGTGATTGCTGTCTTCATCAAAACCGCGAACAGCAATCGAATGAACTGGTCACAGTTGATGGGGGAGGGAATCGCTCTTAGCTTGTCATGGGCTCAGATTCAATTTGCTTTCATGATTGCAGGGCTGCTCTTAGCTTACTCCCTATTCGTGAAAGATTCGGGCACAAGAGCAAGAAAGATCGTAAAGCTCGCCGTGTGTTCATTAGTCGCGACGGCAATCAATTTGCCCTGGATTGTATCAAGCCTATACTGGTCCCCTCTCGAGACTATTGCTAGGTTTAGCGTTCCGTCGCAGGGAATCCTAGCTGGCAGCCCTTCGCCCTTTGATGCCGTCAGACTGTTAGGTTATGGCAATAATGATTACCTTGCGGCATTTTCACGACTTATGACTTGGCCGACCGCTCAGTTCCTAAGTATAATTGTGCCCCTTCTCGCCGTTAGTGCTCTTGCATTGGAAAGTAGAAACAGGATTGTTCTCCTATTATCAGGTTGCGTCGTGGCAACTTTTTTCGTACTAACAATTAGCAGTTGGCCCGGTTACGTGGTTTTTGAATGGCTTCTAATGATTGTTCGGCCGCTTCAGATTTTTAGAGAACTTTACCATTTGATGTTCATCCTTGCACTTGGCTACGCAACCCTTACAGGATGGACCATCCACAGTGTTTTGACAAGACTCCCGCACATCTCCCTTTCGTCCCCAAATTGGCCCGGCTTCCTCGGTCACATGCGAAAGGACTGGTTAGTGACAACTGTGTTCTTGGGATTAATTGTCATAAGCCAATACCCATCATTCACGGGTAACTTCGCTGGAACCGTCAACGCCTATTCCTTTGGTACCGATTATCAGAATGTCTACAATTACATAACGAAGGATTCCACGAACTATAATGTCGCATGGTTTCCACTCTCCGACGCGGTTTACACAAGAGGAACACAACAAGATGTCCTAGGTAAGAATTTCTGGGTGAGTAGATCCCCTAAACCCACAATTCTCTTGAAAACGAACTCGCTTAGTACTTTTACAGCAATGTCTGCCGAACAACACACTACTCAGTTTCTGGCTCAGCTTCTTGGGCTCGAAAACGTGGGTCTCGTCATTACGGGACAGGACTTTCGCGCATATTATTCCGATATATGGAATAATACGAGTCTGTTCGACAACCAGTTAGGCTTTCAACCACTACAATTCGGAAATCTCACAGTTTTTCAGAACGAAGATGTGACCCCCAGAATTTTGGGAACGTATAACCCGATCGTACTAGTTGGCGATCTGGGACTTTTGGATTCGTTGTATTACATGAAACCCATAATTGACCCTTCAGGCAGAACTACATTCTTCGCCTCGCAATCTATGGACCTTGCCACGGTAATCGCCACCAATCGAGTCTCTGATATCAGCGCCCCGTTCAACGTCCCTTCAGATGGCTCATATCTTCTTTGGCTGAACACTGACTTTTCTGATCATGGTTCGCAGATTGAAGTCTTGATTGACAACAGACCAGTTACGACCCTGAATACCAACTCTACTCTCAATTCCGGCTTCGAGTACGCCCCTGTTGGAACCGTCAATCTCAACGCCGGTCTCCATCAGGTCAGTCTAATCTCGTCGGATGGTACAAACGCGGTTACATCGCTCGATGTCGTCTCTCAAGTGGAGTATTCTGAGGCAATAGCTACGATTCGAGCGCTGCTTGCCCAGAAAGCGGTCATCCTAGTTTCGGAAGCCGAAAATCTGACACCCAATTCTTTGCAGACTCAAGATTTCTTCCCTTCTTTTGGTCCAGCCGCAAGCGACGGGACCGTCGTGCGTCTCTTCCATCCTGACAGCGCTGTTCTGCAGATGCCCCCCTTCATTACACACGTGGATTCAACGCTTCTCCGAACAGCACAACTTACCATATCTGATCAGATAAGTTCGGACAACTCTACGCTAGGATGGTCGCTTTTCGAAGGTAGAGGTTTCGTAACAACCTCGCCCAACGGCGCCTTTGACAATTCTACCTTCGTAACAGTGCCCGAAGGAACTGTAAACTCGACATCTGGTCGCCTGTTGTTGCTGTATCAACCGCTCCAAGACATCAACATATCAAATGCGAAGAACCTCGCCTTCGAAATACGGTCCTCAGCCGTGGGCCAGCTTTTTGTAAGGCTCGACGCTGGACAAGATACTACCAACTTCAAGGTTTGGTCAGGCAGCACCCTAACGATTCCACCTAACGCGTGGACAAGATTTTCATTACCCCTAGATAACCCGACATCCTCCTCTGGGAGTCTTGACCTTTCCGCAATTCGTAGGGCTTTCATAGGAATCCAAACCACCTTTCAAGGGAATTTCTCTCTCGGACTAGACGACCTTCACGCTGAGGCAAGCTCCCTATCACAATTCGATTGGCACAGCATAGAATCATCGACCAACGCGGAAGGAACGATGACCATTCCGATCAATCCGTCAGACGGTTGGATAGACATGATAGCAGTAGTCGCGAACGACGAAACCAGCCAGGATGGAAGTCAGCCAAGTATCTCTTGGACCGAGTTGAATCCGACAAGTTACGTCATTCACGCTTCTTCCGACAAACCATTCTTACTTGTGTTCTCTGAGAACTTCAGTCCGAATTGGCAGGCCAAAATTGGCGGCTCAATTCTCGCTGCTAGCATAGCCAATTCTTTCGCCAATGCTTACTTCGTGAACGAAACTGGCACTAATCTGACCGTAACGATCGAGTTTTTCCCGCAAGAAGCCTACGATATTGCAATTGCTATCGCTCTTCTTGTATCAGTCTCTCCAATCGTGTATGTCGCAGTGAAAAGAGTCCTGAGTTGGGTTCGCAGACACTCTAAATTCGGAAAAACCAACCGAGTCTTTCTTCCGATGAAGGGAGCCGTTTGATTGTTAGCATACATCAACCTATGTATCTGCCTTGGATTGGCTTCTTCCACAAGCTGAAAGGCAGCGATCAATTTGTGATCCTGGACTCAGTGAAATACAGCAGGAACAACTTCTTCAATAGGAATCGAGTCAAGACGCCGAGAGGTTCAGCCTGGCTAACAGTACCGATTAGGCGTACTGACCTGAACATAGCGATGGAAAAGGTGCGAATCGACAATTCGAGCGGTTGGCGCGAGAAGCATATGAATATCATGACAGCGAATTATCAGAACGCGCCGTTTTATGACTACTGCTCCAAGATGTTATTCGAACCCTTAAATCAAGAGTGGGAGAGTTTGGTTGACCTAAACATCGCATTCCTGAAAGACATCAGTCAGTTGCTGAGAATCAATCGCGTCACATATAGGTCGTCACAGCTCGATGTTAAAGGGACAAGGACAGCTTTAATCGTAGACATCTGTAAGACATTAGGGGCCGACACTTATCTATCGGGCCTTGGGGCGAGAGAATACCTAGAAGAAGACAAACTTGCGAAAGCAGGAATCAGCCTCGTTTACCAGACATTTCATCATCCAGTTTATCCACAGTTGCACGGTCCCTTCCTCAAGAACCTGTCGATCGTAGATTTGATTTTCAACTGCGGACCGGGAAGTCCGACACTGATTGGTGGAAATGAATCCTGTTCGAGTCGATAATATGACTAACCAGATGTAGAGCAGGCAGTCAACGCGATGAACGTTTTAGTAACTGCTGGTTCGTATTGTTTTACTGATCACCTCTCATATGGTGAGGGACTTCAGGCACAAGCGGTCGTGAGAGCACTCTCCTCTCATGGTGTTCGAGTTCACGTCCTTAGCCCCAACTTCGCATTGAAGAGACCGATCCCCGGATTGATGATGACAAGAGTTGGAAGATATTCCAATCTGACATCAAGTGACCTTCTGTGGGGTCCCTTCAACTTTGCCATATCTAGCTACATACGGACGAAGACGCTGTTGAAGACTGAGGATTTCGACGTGATCCACCATATGTTCCCGGTATCATACCCGAGAACACTAAGTTTCGTGCTATTAGACCCGAGCCTCAAATCCCGCTACAAGATGATTGTAGGTCCCTGTCCGATGCCTCCCGAGTCGCATTCCAATCGAGTGGTTGAGAGAGCTATGAATCGAAGCTTGGGAGGTTTGTTCGCAAAAACAATGCAAAACGCCGATGTAGTTCTCGTACAGAACCGTAGTGCAGAGTTCTTGTATTCAACAATTGTCAATCCTGAGAAAATCAGAGTCGTTCCGCTAGGTGTTGACACGCAACGATTCACACCAAAGGTTAGGTTGCTGGATGAAGCGTCGCCGGAGATTCTCACCGTAGGGAACCTAATCCCATCGCGAGGAGTGGCTTATCTTATCGAAGCAATTGGAATTGTCGCGATGACGCATCCGAACATCATACTTCATGTAATTGGTGATGGCCCAGAACGTTCTAGACTACTCCTTCTTCGGGACAAGATGAAGCTTTCAGAAAATGTTTTGTTCCATGGACGCATGGCAAACAGCGAACTTCCCGCTTGGTATCAAAGATGCAGTGTCTTTTGCTTGCCCTCTATAGCAGAATCTTTTGGCGTTGTTCTCCTGGAAGCTATGGCTGCTGGTGCTGCGGTTGTGGCGACCAGAACGGTTGGTTCAAATGAAATCATAGACGATGAAAGGACGGGATTATTAGTGGAGCCCGCGGACGCTCCGTCCTTGGCCAACGGTATTAATCGAGTCCTAGGAGATTCATCTTTACGGACGGCATTGGGAATCGCTGCTCGAGCTAGCTGCGTGAGAAGGTTCGATCTCCATTCCGTAGTGAAGCGTTATCTCGAAGTGTACCAAGAGCTGACCTCCCAACAGGTGGGACCCACACATTATGAATAATGCGTTCAGCTTCTCCGGCAAAGGGAATGTTCTAGCAGTTGGTGCGCATCCTGACGATATCGAACTTGGATGTGGGGGGACATTGGGACTTTTGAAAAAAATGGGACACCCTATAAATTTACTCGTGCTTACAAAGGGAGAGGCATCGGGAGACGCTCGAATTAGGGAAATAGAATCTATAAAGTCGTCGAAGATTTTGGAAGCAGAAAACATTCGCTTTGGAGATATTAAAGACACAATGGTGCGGCCAGACATAACGGCAATATCTGTTATTGAGGAGCAAATCGACAAGCTCCGTCCGGCCTTGATTTTCACTTGTTTCGTAGGAGACACTCACCAAGACCACAGAAACACTGGACTTGCAACGATATCTGCTGGAAGACGTTCGC
>WNGN01002580.1_pt1 | contig 12166 bp, 9 predicted proteins | sample 5400561 | NCBI WGS metagenome assembly WNGN01 (sample SAMN13153379, study PRJNA577476) | soil metagenome | isolation source: 115 cm soil or saprolite under Garry oak tree replicate 2 | place: USA:California | collected 2016-06-15
GGCGTCGAGCGTCTCGAGAGCGGCGCCGAAGGTTTGCGCGATCGGCTCAAGCCCGGCGCGTGTCTGCGGGTCGCAGACGACGAGCCGCGGCTCGGCGTCGCCTAAGAAATATTCGAGCTCGGCGAGCGTATAGGCGGTGTTGAGCGGCAGGTAGACGGCGCCCGCGCGCAGCACCGCGAGATACAGGATCAGCGCTTCCGGCGATTTCTCGACCTGGGCGGCGACGCGGTCGCCGGGCTCGACCCCGCGCAGGACCAGGATGTTGGCGAGGCGGCCCGACCAGGCGAGCGCGTCGGAATAGCTCAGCTGCCGGCCGTCGGCGAGCTCCAGCAGGACTTTGTCCGGCGAGGGCACGCGCGACCGGATGAGATCGAACAGATTGCCACTCATGGCCTGTGCTTGCGAGAAATCATGCGGAACACGATGGATCAGTGCGTATTGAGCGCGCGGCAATCTCCCACCTCCCCCTGGAGGGGGGAGGCATACGCGGCCTTCGGCCGCCGTTTGAACAACGCCGATGCGGAGCATCGGCTATGGAACGTCGTAAGACGCGAGCCGGGAGGGGGTGAAGCTTCATCACCCCACCCCGTCAGCTCGCCTTTGGCTCGCTGCCGACCCTCCCCCTCCAGGGCAGGGGAATCGCATATGCATTTAGGAGGGGTATTGCGCTGGCGAGCGATATGGATTCTGAGGACGACTCCCGAGGCACTGGGGGAGTCGCATCATGGGGAAATTCAAGAAGGTTTTCCGAGGGTTGCCGGATCCGCGAGCCGACAACGCGCAGCACGAGCTGGCGGATATTTTGTTCATCGCCCTCGCCGCGCTGCTGTGCGGGGCGGAGACCTCTTCGGACATGGCCGAGTTCGGTCTCGCCAAGGAAGAGTTCTTCCGGCAGATCCTGGTGCTCAAGCATGGGATTCCCAGCCACGATACGTTCAGCCGGGTGTTCCGGCTGCTCGACCCGCAGGCGTTCGCAGCGACATTCCGGCAGTTCATGGCCGCCTTCGCCGAAGCCAACAAGCTCGACCTCAGCGGCGTCGTGGCGATCGACGGCAAGGCCCTGCGCGGCGCTTTCGAGCGCGGCCGGCAAGCGACGCCGCTGCACATGGTCAACGTCTGGGCAGCGGACGCACGCATGGTCCTGGCGCAACGCAAGGCCCCCGGCCGCAACGAAGTCGCGGGTGCCCTGGAACTGCTTGGGCTGTTGTCTTTGGACGGCTGCATCGTTACCGCCGATGCGCTGCATTGCCATCGCGCGATGGCCGTCGGCGTGCTGGAGCGCGGCGGCGATTACGTGTTGGCGCTCAAGGAGAATCAGTCTTCGTTGTTTGCCGCCGTCAAGCGACGCTTTGCGCGCGCGGGCAAACGCAGCGTTGCCGAACGGCTCGAACTTTCCACGCACGATCGCCGCGAGCACCGGCGCGCCACCGTCATTCGCGATACCACCTTGGTTGTCGAACACGACTTCCCCGGCATCGCCGCAGTGGCGCGCATCACCTCTCGCCGACGGGTGCACGATGGCCGCGCCAAGCCGCCGGTCGTACGCTACTTCCTGCTCTCGCAATACGTTCCGGCCAGGACGCTGCTGCGCATCCAGCGTTCGCATTGGACGGTCGAGAATCAGTTGCATTGGGTGCTCGATGTCGTCTTGGACGAGGACCGCAGCCGAACGAGAAAAGACAACGCCCCGGAGAACCTGGCCATCCTGCGCGGGTTCGTCCTCAACATCCTCCGCTCCCACCCGAGCACCACTCCGATGCGCCGAAAAATCAAGCGTGCAGGGTGGGACAATGCCTTTCTCATCGAGCTTTTGGACCATATGCGATAGCCCTGCCCTCCAGGGGAGGGTGAAGCGCGCGTGATGCTCAGCAACGAACCAGTCGGATTCCGCATCATGCAAGGACAAGAGAGAGCGGCAAACTGCGGCGGTTTCCAGTTGCGGTCAGCCGGCGGCGGGAAGCAGCTGCAGCATCGAATTGCGCGCGAGCTTGCGGATCGCGCTCGAAGCCACCACCGTTCGGCTCTCGGCATAGGCCTCGTGATTGCGCTCGATCTCTTCGAGATCGTAGAGGTAGTTCACCATCAGGCCGTGCGACTGGCGCAAGCCCTTGGGCGAGGTGTCGGCGAGCCAGTCGATCTGCTCGAGCCGCGCCCCGTTGCCGAGATGGAACCGGGCGACCGGATCGAGCGGCACGCCGCGCGGCGTGCGCGCGCCGAGGAAATACGCGGCCGCGGCGCGCAGCACCGGTTCGCGCAGCGCTTCCGCGGTTTCCGGTTCCTGCCACCAGTCCGGCCGGTCGAGCAAAGCGAGCTTGGCGCGGTCCTCGGCGGCGACGGCGGCCGAATGCTCGCTCGCGCGCTCGCCGGCGAGCCAGGCCGCAAAGCCCGGCACCGGCGATAGCGTCACGAAGGTCGCCAGCCGCGGCAGCTCCCGCGAGATCTCCTCCGCCACCTGCTTGATCAGAAAACTGCCGAACGTGACCCCGCTCAGCCCGCGCTGGCAATTGGAGATGGAATAGAACGTCGCGGTGGTCGCCCGGTCGGGCGTCAGGATCTCACGCCCGTCGGCGAGGATCGGCGCGATCGCGTCGGGGATCCGGCCCGAGAGCGCAACCTCGACGAAGATCAGCGGCTCGTCGACGAGCGCCGGATGGAAGAAAGCGAAGCAGCGCCGGTCCGGCGGATCGATGCGCCGGCGCAGATCCGCCCAGTCACGGATCTCGTGAACCGCCTCGTAGCGGATGAGCTTCTCGAGCACGATCGCCGGGGTCGACCAGTCGATGCGGCGCAGCACCAGGAAGCCGCGGTTGAACCAGGACGAGAACAAATGCACGAAATCCGCGTCGACGGGGGCGAGATCGTCGCGGCGCGCGAGCGCGTCCATCAGCTGCTCGCGCATGGCCACCAGCGCCGTGGTCCCGCCCGGCGCCAGATTGAGCCGGCGGAACAGTTCCTGGCGCCGCGGCTCGGCGGCGACATGGAGCTCCGCCGCGGTCAGTTCGGAAGGGCTCGCCTCCCAGGCGGCGACCGCGGCCGCGATGCGCTCGCGGTCGGCCCCGAATTTCGTGGCCAGCGCCTCGAAGAAGGCGATCCGCGGGCCGGTGGTCAACTCGGCGTAGCGCAGCAGGATCTCGCGGGCGAGCGCCACCCCGGAAGCCTCTCCGCGGCCGGACAGCAGCTCCTCGCAGAGCTCGACGAGGCTGTCGGAGCGCTGCCCCGGCAGCCCACGCCGCTCGCGCGTGCGCTCGATGAAGGCGCGGCCGCGCTCCGAGATCGCCTGCAGCAGCTCCCCGAAAAACGAAGCGTTCATCTGCCTGTTCCGTGTCGGCATCGCAAGCCCGCGTTGTTGTCTGTTGTCTGCCACGTACGATATGAGGGTGCGGCGAGCCGACCGCGAGTCGGAAGGGCGTCACCATCCGCCAGCGTCGCTTCCCGCGCAAGCGCGCCAGCCTGGCTTTGTTCCGCAAGGCTATGGCCGCTGACGCCCGCCCTCGGCCCGGTCGGTAACCCGGATGGCGCGCGGCGCAATCCGGGATCGAAGCCCGCCCCGGATTACGCGCCGCTCCGCGGCGCTGCATCCGGGCTACCTTCCCCGGCCCGAAATTTCTGTTGTATAAATAATAACTTAGCTTATCTTATCACTGCTTAAGGTGCCCTCCCCATGCAGATCGGCCTCGACCCCGAGCTCCTGGTGCTGCTCTACGACGTCGCCCGGCAGATGCGCACGCGGGCGGACCAGCGCGCCCGCACCCGGGGGATGACGCGAGCCCAATGGGTGATCCTGGCGCACCTCGAGCGCCAGCCGGGACTTTCCCAAAACGAGCTGGCGGCGATCGTCGAGGTCGAGCCGATCACCATCGGCCGCCTGGTCGATCGGCTGGAGGCGCGCGGCCTCGTCGAGCGCCGGTCCGATCCGAGGGACCGCCGGGTCTGGCGGCTGCAATTGATGCCGGCGGCCACGCCCATCCTGCGGGAGATCAAGAAATATCGCGCCGAGTTGCACGCGCTGATGACCGCGGGGCTCGACCCGGCCACGCTCAGGGTGATGGCCGACGGCCTGCTGCGCATGAAGGCCAATCTCGCCGCCGAACTGCGCGACAGCGGCGCGGTTCGCGCCTTGGGGGCGAGGAACGGCTGAGTCATGCTGCAGCGGACCCGCGAGATCGAACGCGCCATTACCCGGTCGCTCGGCCGCAAGCGCACCCTGCGGCTGCTGCTCATGGTGGGCGGGATCCTCATCGTGCTGGCGGCGGCGCTGACGTTCTGGCTGCGCGGCGGCCGCTTCGTCTCCACCGACGATGCCTATGTGCGCGCCGCCAAGCTGATGGTCTCGACCGACGTCTCCGGCATCGTGACCGACGTCGATGTCCGCGAAGGCCAGGCCGTGAAGGCCGGCGACGTGCTGTTCCGGATCGATCCCAGGCAGTTCCGGATCGCGCTCGACAACGCCAAGGCCCAGTTGCAGCAAACCGCGCTCGTCATCGAGGCGATGAAGCAGGACTACAAGCGCATGCTCGAGGACATTAAGGCTCATCAGGCGCAGGTCGAGCTCGATCAAGCGAACTACGAGCGCTACGCCGTCCTGGTGAAAAGCGACAGCATCTCCAAGGCCAACTACGACCAGACGAGGTTCACGCTCGCGGCGGACCAGAAGAAGCTCGAATCGCTCAGGCAGCAGGCCCAGGTGCAGCTCGCGCGACTGGGCGGCAATCCGGACATCCCGGTCGCCGAGCATCCGCAGTACCAGCAGGCCAAGGCCAACGTCGACGAGGCGCAGCGCCAGCTCGACCACACCGTGGTGCGCGCGCCGTTCAACGGCATCGTCACCCAGGTCGACACGCTGCAGCCCGGGACCTACCTGGTTTCGCAGACCGCGGCGCTCACCAACACCGGCGCGGTGGGTCTCGTCTCCACCGACACCGTGTGGATCGACGCGCACATCAAGGAAACCGACATGACCTATGTGAAGCCCGGCGACCCGGTCGGAATTTTCGTCGATGCCTATCCGAACCGGACGTGGTCGGGCTCGGTGGAGAGCATCAGCCCGGCGAGCGGCGCCGAGTTCTCGATCCTGCCGCCGCAGAACGCGAGCGGCAATTGGGTCAAGGTCGTGCAGCGCATCCCGGTGCGCGTCCGCGTCGACCGCAAGCCGGACGATCCGATCCTGCGCGCCGGCATGAGCGTCACCGTCGACATCGATACCGCGCACCGGCGCTCGCTGTCCGAGCTGTTCTGAGATTGAGCTTCATGATGATCGCCACGACCGAGGCTCGCTCGGCCTGCTCCCTCTCCCATCGGGAGAGGGACGGCGCAACTCGTGAGCGCGGCCACACAGTCGAAGCGCCTGGGTTCCCCTCCCCCCGCGCATCAGCGCGGCGGGGAGGGGTTAGGGGTGGGGGGCCGCTTTCCACTCGGAGCTTCTCGACCCCCCACCCGGCTCGGTGCTCCGCACCTCGCCACCCTCCCCACCGCTTCGCGGGGGGAGGGTATCTGCTCTCGCGGTTGGCGACTGACCGCTTGGACAAGCGGGCGCAGCTCGGCCTACCGGGGAGAGGGAGTCCGCCGCGTTCGCGGCACCCGGATACGTGCATTTCACGGCCATGACCGCGGCGACCTACGCGTCAAGAAAACCCGCCGTATCCCATCGCGGCATCGTCACGGCCTGCGCCATGGTGGCGACCCTGATGCAGGCGCTCGACAACACGATCGCCAACGTCGCGCTGCCCTACATGCAGGGCTCGCTGTCCGCGACCCTCGACCAGATCACCTGGGTGCTGACCTCCTACATCGTGGCGGCCGCGATCTTCACGGCGCCGGTCGGCTGGCTGGCGGCGCGGTTCGGCCGCAAGAACCTGTTCCTGACCTGTCTCGCCGGCTTCACCATCGCCTCGATGCTGTGCGGCTCCGCCGAATCGCTGGCCCAGATGGTGGTGTTCCGCTTCCTGCAGGGCACCTTCGGGGCGGCGCTGGTGCCGCTGTCGCAGGCGACCATGCTCGACCTCTACCCGATCGAGCAGCGCGGCTCCGCGATGGCGATCTGGGGCATGGGGGTGATGGTCGGGCCGATCCTGGGTCCGACGCTCGGCGGCTATCTGACCGACGTCTACAATTGGCGCTGGGTGTTCTTCATCAATCTGCCGTTCGGGCTGCTGGCGATCGCCGGGCTTTGGCTCTTTCTCAAGGAAACGCGGCGCGACGCCGAGCTCCGATTCGACTGGATCGGCTTCGCGGTGCTCAGCTTGGGGATCGGCGCGCTGCAGCTGATGCTCGACCGCGGCGAGCAGAACGACTGGTTCGGCTCGACCGAGACCATCGTCGAGGCGGTGCTCGCCGGGCTCGGGGTCTATCTGTTCGTCGTGCACCTCTTCACCGCCAAAAAACCCTTCATCACCCCGCGCATCTTCCGCGACCTCAATTTCGTCGCCGGCCTCTTGGTGATGTTCGCGATCGGCATGGTGCTGCTGTCGAGCGCGGCGCTGCTGGCGCCCTGGCTGCAGAACCTCGGCGGCTACGGGGTGGCGGAGGCCGGGCTGCTGATGGTCCCGCGCGGGGTGGGCACCATGATCGCCATGATGGTCGCCGGACGGCTGAGCAATCGGGTCGATCCGCGCCTCTTGATGCTGATCGGGCTGTTGATGATCGCCGGATCGATGTGGCAGATGACCGGATGGACGCCGGACATCAGCATCTGGTCGCTCACCGTTACCTCGGTCATCCAGGGGTTCGGGCTCGGCTTCGTGTTCATCCCGCTGCAGGTGATCGCGTTCGCCACGCTCGCGGTCGAGCTTCGGACCGAAGGTACCGCGCTGTTCAGCCTGATGCGAAACGTGGGGAGCGCCATCGGCATCTCCATCACCTCGTTCCTGCTGGCGCAGAACACGCAGATCATGCACGCCGAGATCGCCGCGCACGTCACGCCGTTCAACCGCATGCTGCAGACCGGCGGCGCCTATCTGTTCTGGAACAGCGCTACCCACCGCGGGCTCACCGCGCTCAACAACGAAGTGACCCGGCAGGCGCAGATCATCGCCTATGCGGACGACTTCAAGTTCATGCTGATGATCACCTTGCCGACCATCCTGCTGCTGTTGCTGATGCGCCGGCCGCGGACGGGGCCGCAAGCGCCGGCGCCGGAGCAGGCGGTGATCGATTAGCTATTCCGCCGGCGCGGGTGCGACCTCCGACGCGACCGCGTGGCGCGGGATGTGCAGCCACAGCGCCGCGACGATCGCCGCCATGAGCGCGAAACCGGCCAGCGCATAGAGCCCGCCGGCGAAGCTGCCGGTCAGCTCCCGCACCCAGCCGACGATCGATGGGCCGAAGAAGCCGCCGAGATTGCCGAGCGAGTTGATCCAGGCGATGGTCGCGGCCGCCGTCATGCCGGTCACGAACATCGGCGGCATCGCCCAGAACGGTCCTTTGCTGCCGTAGAACCCGATGGCCGCGATGGTCATGCCGGCGAGCGACCAATAGGTCCCGACCGTCAGTCCGGCAAGGATGAGGCCGGCGCAGGACACCGCGCTGGCACAAGCGAGATTCCAGCGCCGCTCGCCCATGCGATCGGAGATCCACCCCCAGGTCAGCATGCTCACCGAGGCGCAGAGGTAAGGGATCATCGTCACCCAGCCGACCTGCATGTTGGTGAACCCGAGCTGCTTGATGATCTGCGGCAGGAAGATCAGCATGCCGAGGCTCGCGGTCACGATGCCGAAATAGTTCAGCGCCAGCAGCAGGACTTTCGGGTTCCAGAACGAGCGCAGCACTGTGATCCCGTGGAACGTCTCGACGCGGCGGCGCTCGCTCTCGATCGACGAGGTCAACCAGGCGCGTTCGTCCGGGTTCAACCATTTCGCCTGCGCGGGACGGTCGGTGACGTAGAACAGCACCACGATCCCGATGAGGATGGTCGGGATCGCCTCGACGAGATACATCCACTTCCAGCCGGCGAGTCCCCACAGGCCGTTGAGCTCCATGAGCCCGGTCGAGAGCGGCGCGCCGAGCGCGACCGCGATGGGCAGCGCCAGCATGAACCCCGAGACGATGCGGGCGCGGTGGTGGTCCGGGAACCAATAGGTGAAGAACAGCACGATGCCTGGGAAGAACCCGGCCTCCGCCAGGCCGAGCAGGAAGCGCACGGTCATGAAACTCCAGGGCCCGGTGCACAAAGCGGTGGCGCCCGAGAGAATCCCCCAGGTGATCATGATGCGCGCGATCCAGATGCGCGCACCGACCTTCTCCATGATCATGTTGCTGGGGACCTCGAACAGGCAATAGCCCCAGAAGAACGCGCCGGCCGCCATGCCGAACATCGAGGCGTCGAGCCCGAGGTCCTTGTTCATGGTCAGCGCGGCAAAGCCGACGTTGATGCGGTCGAGATAGCAGAAGAAATACGTCAGGATCGCGAACGGCAGCAGGCGCAGATAGACCTTGCGCATCGTGCTCTGCTCGAGCGTGCGGACCATGGCGTGCCCTCCCGGGCCGATTCCGGTTTCGTCGGGAGAGCATAGCGCCGGCGAGGCCGGCGCCAAAGGCAAAATCCCATGGTAGCCAGGATGCAACGTCCGCACAGCGGGATCGCCAATCCCGGATTGCGCTGCGCCCGATCCGGGGCTGCTCCGCGGATTTCCGGCGGCGGGCCGCGTTCAGCGGGCCAAGGTGCCGTTGTGTCCGGTATAGGTGACCGACTGGCCGGCCTTGAGGACGGCGGCGGAGGGCGTCCCGCTCACGTGCGCGGCAATGCCGACGCTCACCACCAGGATGGCGCCCAATAGCGCAACGACCACGATCTTGACGTGGGTGGTGCGGGAGGCGGTGAGAAGCGAATGGTCCATTGGCTGGAATTGGATGCGCATGGGGGCTCGTGCAACCGGTGCTCACGCCGGCTTGAACATTTGTGATATTGGGCGGTCGTTCCGGGACGCCGTCCCAAGTCCGGGGCAGGCGCCGCGGCGAGCCCGGAAGCCTCATTCGCGTCATGCCGGAGCATCCTTCATGTCCACACCCAAAGCGCTGTTCTTCGACGTATTCGGCACGCTGATGGATTGGCGCAGCTCGATTGCGCGCGAGGCAAGAGCCATTCTCGAGCCGCTCGGCCATTCGCTCGACTGGCTGAAATTCGCCGACGCCTGGCGCGGCGAGTACCAGCCGAGCATGGAGGAAGTGCGCTCGGGGAAAATCCCGTTCTCCAAGCTCGACGCGCTGCACCGGATGAATCTCGAAAGGATCCTGCCGCGGTTCGCGGTCCGCGGGCTCGACGAGAGCGCGCTCGAAAACCTCAATCTCGCCTGGCACCGGCTCGATGCGTGGCCGGACGTGCCGCTCGGGCTTGCGCGTCTGCGCCACGCCTACCTGCTCGCGCCGGTGTCGAACGGCAACATCGCCCTGATGGCGGACCTCGCCCGCCGCAATCATCTGCATTGGGACGCATCCTGGGCGCCGAAGTCGCCGGCGACTACAAGCCGAAACCCCGGGTTTATCTCGCGTCCGCGGAAGCCTTCAATCTCGAGCCCCACCAATGCATGATGGTCGCCGCCCACAGCCGCGACCTTGCCGCGGCCGCGCAATGCGGGCTCAAAACCGCGCATGTCGCGCGGCCGGACGAATATGGACCGGGCACCGGCGAGCGAGGCCCGACGGTGCCGGTCGATATCGCTGCGACGAGCCTCGAGAATCTGGCGGCGAAGCTCGGTGTTTGACCGCGCCTCGCAATAACCGCCGTTGAGTTTGCCCAGCCCCCTGGCGCATAATCCGCCCTCCCCTCCCGGCGCGGCACCCCGCCTCGCGTCACACCTCAGGTCGGAGCCAATGAGCATTGCGTGCGTGTCCGATCTTCGCCCGCGGGCAAAACGGCGCCTGCCGAAATTCGTGTTCGACTATCTCGACGGCGGCGCCGGCTCGGAAACCGGCGTGCGGCGCAACGAGCGAGCGTTCGACGAGCTCATGCTCAAGCCGCGGGCGCTGGTGAACATCGAGAGCCGCGATCTCTCGACCAGCCTGTTCGGGCGGCGCTGGGCGGCCCCGTTCGGCATCGCGCCGATCGGGCTCGGCAATCTGATCTGGCCGCGCGCCGAGGAGGCGATCGCGCGCGCCGCGGCGGCCGCCGACATCCCCTATACGCTGTCGACCGCGGCCAACACCAGGCTCGAGCGCATCGCCGAGATCGCGCCCGGCCACGCCTGGTTCCAGCTCTACGTCTCCAAGCGTGACGAGGACGTGGCCGACATCGTCGAGCGCGTCGAGCGCGCCGGTTACGACGTGCTGCTCTTGACCGTCGACGTGCCGCTCGCGGCGCGGCGGCTGCGCGACATCCGCAACAATTTCATAGTGCCGTTCAAGATCACGCCGCGGGTCGCGCTGGAGCTGCTCACGCATCCGCGCTGGTCGATCGAGACGGTTTCCGCCGGCGTGCCGCGCTTCGTCAACGTCGAGCAATACGCGCCGATGGTCAATCGGCAGTCGATCGCCGCGTATCTCACCTCCGAGATCCGCGGCCGGTTCGACTGGGAGGATCTGAAGAAATTGCGCGCCCGCTGGCGCCGCCGCCTGGTCGTCAAGGGGGTGATGACCGCGGAGGACAGCGTGCGCGTGCGGGATCTCGGCTGCGACGGCATCGTCGTCTCCAACCACGGCGGCCGCCAGCTCGATTCGGCGCCGGCGACGATCGACGTGCTCCCCGAGATCCGGGCCGCAGTGGGCCGGGACTTTCCGCTGATCATCGACAGCGGCGTGCGTTCGGGCGAGCACATCGTCAAGGCGCTCGCGGCCGGCGCCGACTTCGTCCTGGTCGGTCGCGCCATGATGTATGCGGTCGCCGCGCACGGGCCCGCGGCAGCGCAGGAATTGATCGAGCTTCTGATCGACGAGGCGAGCCGCTGCCTCGGCCAGACCGGCTATTGCGATGTCGCCAGCCTCAAGAGCGCCGCTCCCGTGATGCGGCGGCCGTAGGCTGGGTTGGGCGGAGCGAAACCCACCCAAGCGATGGGGTTCGTGCCGCTCCGCTCAACCGATTCTACGGCTGCGGGAACGCATGTCGCTCAAATACAACAGTTTCTAATTTTTTGCAGGATTCGCCCCGATTCGCCCAAAAAACGGGCATTTGCCCCCGGTTTCTCCTTGCCGCGCTGTCCCCCAGGTTGGATCGTAGGTGTCTGATTACGCCGGCGGAAGATTCCGGCGGGAGCGCGGAAGGGCTTGGGGTTCGGGCCGCCCCTTACCGCGCCAGGGAACGGGGGTCTATCGTGAAGAAATTCGCTTCGGCAGCAGTCATCGCTCTCGGCTTGTCTACCTCCGCGGCGTTCGCGGCGGATCTGACCATGCCGGTGAAGGCGCCGCCGGTCGCGGCGCCGGCAGCGACTTCGCCATGGGACGTCGCGTTCGGCGGCGCGCTCATGAACGACTACGAGTTCCGCGGCATCACCCAGTCCGCGCACAAGCCCTCGGTCGCCGCCTATTCGGAGCTGCGCTACAATTTCAATCCGACCCTGCAGCTCTATTACGGCAATGCCGGCGAGAGCATCGACTTTCCGAATCACGCCGCCGCCGAGATCGATTTCTACGGCGGCGTCCGGCCGACGTTCGACAAGCTCGCGCTCGATTTCGGGTTCTGGTACTATTACTACCCGGGTGGGATCACGTTCAACGGCCTGACTGGGGCCACGTCGTGTACCAACCTGTTCATTGCGCTAAACGGATTTTGCAACATCCTGAAAGGTGATGTGAGCTTCTGGGAGGTGTACGGCAAGGGAACCTATACCTTTAGCGATACCCTCGCCGTCACCGCAGACGTTTACTATTCTCCCTCCTGCCTGAACTCCGGCGCCTATGGCCTGTTCGCGTCCGGCATCGTCAAGTTGACCGCTCCGAGCACGTGGTTCCCGAAGGATTGGGGCGGATATTTCCAGGCCGAACTCGGGCATTACTGGTTCGGGACGACGGACGCATTCTACGCAATTCCCGCGAACTGCTGCGGTTTCCCGAACTTCCCGTCCGGAATCAAATATCCGGACTACACCACTTGGAATATCGGCGTCGCAATCACCTATAAGGTGTTCACCCTCGACTTGCGCTACTGGGACACCGATCTGTCCAAGGCGGATTGCAATGTCCTGACCGGCGACCATACGGCGACCATCAATCCGAGCGCCGTGACTGCGACCAATCCGAGCGG
>WNGN01002581.1_pt1 | contig 12164 bp, 7 predicted proteins | sample 5400561 | NCBI WGS metagenome assembly WNGN01 (sample SAMN13153379, study PRJNA577476) | soil metagenome | isolation source: 115 cm soil or saprolite under Garry oak tree replicate 2 | place: USA:California | collected 2016-06-15
CTTGAACTGAGATCCCTTCCCTCCACCGGCGTTACCCGGCTTCCGCGGTACTACGAACCTCTCCGCCACCCCAGGGCGCCAGCCTGTCCCTCACGGGCTTCCGGTTGGTTATCGCTGACCACGCCTTGGGGCTTCCCGTGTTTCGTGCGCTTTCCTTGTGTACATGCCGCCGCCAATACCCCGGTGTAGCAGCGGGGCGTACTCTTCGCTCAACTCGCCCAGCCATTTCAGCCTTCCCCGATATGGCAGTCGGGTCGGCCTGCACATCGTCCTTTTTCGAGGCTTGCTCGACGTTCACTCGCGTTGCGGCCTGCACACTCGCGCTGTCACCACTCCGTGACACGCTAATCGAAGGCTTCAGCCACTTCGTTACCTCCATGACTGCTCCGATTGCTTCCGGCTGGAGCGATCGCCGGGTGGGATTTGCACCCACTGGAAAGCGCCGCCCTTGTCACGGCGCACGCCAATGAACAGACGTTGCCGTCGCGCATACATCGTTACCCAAGCTGCCCTGGGTGTGGCGCCAGCCCTCGCATCGCAGAGACTCAGCCCCCCGTTATTTTCAGCGAGAGAGACTGGAACGGCGAGGGCCTGGTCCACTTTGCTGTTTCCTGTACCCTTCCGACAACCCGGCCGACGTTGTATGCTGAATAGACGGACATCGAGTTAGTCCGCGAGCTGTCACTGGGGCGTGCCGAAGTCCCCGTTTCGTATTGGCAGCGTCGATGCTGTCGGCAGGCGTCGCACTTCAATAGACCGACGGTCTTTTTAGCCGGTGCTTTTTGCATTCGCAATCGCACGGTCGTGCGAGCCCGCACGACCTTTTCGCAGTGACCAGGGAGAAACGTCATGAAGACTCACTATTCAGTGACATTGGCGATGCTGGCGGGCTTCGGACTCGGTGCAGTCGCGGTTGAGGGACTCCATGCCCAGGCTAAGCCGCCAGCATACCAAGTCGTTGAAATCGAGCCCTCGAACATGGAGGCCTACGTGAAGGACTACGTCCCGAAGGCTCAGGCCGCCATCAAAGCGGCTGGCGGCAAGTTCCTTGCCGCCGGAGGTAAGACCACGACAATCGAAGGAGAGCCGCCGAAAGCACGCGTTGTTATCCTACAGTGGGATAGCGTTGAGAAAATCCAAGCTTATCGCGATTCAGCGGCCTTCAAAGACCTCGTGCCGCTCCGCAACAGCCTGGCGAAGTTCCGCGCCTTCGCCGTTGAGGGGGTACCTCAATAGCTCGTCGAACAACCGGCGTGCCGGATTGAAGGCCGCCTTAGCTGGCGGCCTTCTTCCTCGCACAGAGGCGTTTGAGTTACCGCGCTTTGCTGCACGTCTCTTTCGGGTCAGCAGCGCCGTTTCGACCTGACGCCGATCACTTCCGGCAGCCACGAACGGACATTGACGGAACGGCGGATCGTTCTCCCAGGATCAAATCCGTTCTTTTTGACCTAGGCGCCTGGATAGCTCCCCGGCTCGAGGCCGAGCCATTCGAGGCCACCCGGCAAGTCGGTGTCTGCGTAGTCGACATGGAGCACCCGTCGGCGCCGCGATCGTCGGCGCCGCGATCGTTGACACCCCCTCGGACGGGGTCCATGCTGGGTTAGCGCGTTCGGCATTCGAGGCAGTGTCGGCGACGAACCTCGTTCCAATAAAGTCAACGACAGTGCCGAGCCCTCAGCATCCGCTTGACGGATCAATTGGGCTTCGAATGGGCACGCGCTCCTTAACCGGAGGGAACGCCATGTCAAACAAGACACCTTTTATGTACGCGATATCTTTGGGTCTGGCGCTAACCCCGATCTGTTTCTCCACAGTGTCGGCCCAAGAAAGATGCAAGGTCAGTGAGGAAGCCACGGCCGCTAAATCCAACTATACTCAGCAACAGGTGGTGGACGTCGGTGATGTATCTGGGCATCAAATCCGCGTCTTCGAGCTCCACCGTACCTATGTGAACGACAAGCCAAACTGCGAGCACCTCAAGCGCACCGAGTCATGGAGCCGAGGTTATTCCGACTACATCGATCGTAATGGCCGAGCCTGGGGATACGAGGTGACCTCGCTCGAAAATGGCGACAAGATCTTTGCTCAATTTGATGGAACGAGCCAAACCACGGTCGCACCCGATGGTTCAAAGAAAAGCACCTTCACAGGTGTCATTCGATACACCGGCGGAACCGGAAAATACGAGGGTGTTCGCGGCTTCTTGAGGAACAGCGTTGTGTTTGACCCCGACAAGAACGTGAACCAGCAGCAGACTGAGGGTGAGTACTGGTTGCCAGCTTCAACGGTGGGTCAGAGTCAGAAGTGACGACCAGCGCGGAGCACGTCCGCTTTACCCCTGGTAGCCGGCACGGGGGCAACTGTTTTGCGTTGGTCCGGTTCGCTGGCGTCCGATAACAGCCGGACTCATGCACCGCAGCAGGTAACAGCTTTATTCGATCACTTCGTCGGCAACGTTGAGCAAGTTGGCAGGCACGGTGAGGCCCAGCGCCTTGGCGGTCTTCAGGTTGATCACAAACTGGAATTTGGTGGGCTGCAACACCGGAAGGTCGGCCGGTTTCTCGCCCCTCAGAACGCGGCCTGTGTAGACGCCGACCTGACGATAGCCATCCTGGACACTCGCCCCATAGCTTACCAGGCCGCCGGCGATCGCGGTGGCGCGAGATTCATAGGCAGCCGGGACCCCGGCTTTTGCCGCGAGTGCAATCAACTTGTCGCGCCGGCTGTCGAAGAACGGGCCGGGTCCAACCAGAAGAGCGCCGGCCTGGGTTTGAGCCAAGCCGTTGAAAGCGTCGTCGATCTCGCTTTCGTTATTGGCCCTCAGAATTTGAATCGACAGTCCGACCACGTGTGCCGCCTCTTCGACGTCGGTCTGGAAGCGCACGGCAGCCGGCCAATCCGAGTTAATCAGTACCGCGACGATTTTTGCTTGCGGGACCAGGTCTCGCAAAAGTCCGAGCCGCTTCGCTGCCAGTCCGCCGGAAATTATCGTCACCCCGGTGGCGTTTCCGCCGGGTTTCGCAAGACCTGTCACGAAGCCAAGCCGAACGGGATCGTCGCCGCTCAAAAACGTGATCGGAATCGTCGTCGTCGCTGCCATGGCCGGAGCAATCGAAGGGCTGTTTGCGACAATCACGGCGACCTGATGCTTGACCAGGTCGGCCGCGAGGCCGGGCAGGCGATCATATGCATTATTGGCCCAGCGATATTCGATCGCGACGTTCTGCCCCTCGATATAGCCGGTCTCCTTCAAGCCCTGCTTAAAGGCGTCCGCCATCACCGTGTAACCGTCAGCCGATGCGCTGTTAAGAAATCCAATCACCGGCATCGCCCGCTGCTGCGCCCGCGCAGCAACCGGAACAGCAACCACCGCGCAGCCAACAAGCGTCATAAATTCGCGTCGTCGCATGAGGCGCCCCGAAGGAAACGCGTCAACCAATGCGCACAATGTACCACTTTGCTAGTTGACGACTAGCGAGAAATGGCAACCAACTTATCTTAAGATATGATCCGGCCTGAGGTCCTGTATGGGTCACGAACGGAAGTGGCGAAGTATCTGAAGACATGCAAATCAACATTCCGCATGGACAACATCCGGCGCACGGCTAGAGCCGATTCAATGCTCTGCTGTGAACTCTAGGCAGCTTTGCGGGTTCGGCCTGCAACGTTTCGATTTTGGCCTTCAGGGAGATGACCGGCTTGTGGCCGGCCGGTAACCTGGCCGGCAGAGGGGCATGGTTGATTTCGGCGAGATCGACGCTGACCAGCGCGTTGCCGTCATTGCCCCGCGATCAGGCGCCTGGCAGGCGCCCGGGGCGGCCTCCGTTGAGACTTTGAGTCGGGCGTAGTAAACAGACCGTGAGATGCGGGATCAGCAGGTGGGGATAGTCGGCGTCGCGCTTGCGAATTCCGACAATCCGATGATAGTCCGATGCGCCGAGAATGTGCTCGCGTTGTCGTCGGTTGGAGTATGAGCATTCAATGCTGGCGGCTCGGAGCTTTGCGCATTCCTGGTTCGGCATTCTAGCAGCGATCACCTTGGTCGGGTGCGCAAGTAAGCCGCCGGAAGAAGCAAACAAACCAACTGTTCAAACGTACGCTGAAGATTACCGAGGTCTCTTTCAACGCGTATCGACCACCGCCAAGCGGTGTTTCGCCTCGAAGGCTGGCCTTTACCGGTCCGGCGCGGTCGATGCGGATCTTTACTCCGAGATCGGATACGGCCAGTTGTCGCTAACCGTGAATGGCAGTGGCAGCTCCAACTACTTTGTCTCCGTCCGGATCGAAAAGCAGCCCACTGGCTCCAAGCTTACAATGATCTCCGATAATATGGGGGCGAGCCAGCGCTACAGAGAATTAGTATCGGGGTGGGCGAATGGCGACCAAAACTGTCCGGCTGTTTAGCGGCGCAGTCATCAAGACTCCGAGGCGCAGAATCCCTCAGGTTGCTGCGCTCGCGCCGTCACCGGCCACGCCGCCGCACCGCCGACAAGCGTGATGAACTCGCGCCGCTTCATTAATTGTCCCGCCCCGATGCTCCAACCAGAGCGTAATTTTCGGCGCAAGTCCAAGCGGCCTGATGTCTGCGTTGGGTCACAGAACCGGAAGTCGTAGTTCTTGTTCAATCGCGTCACTTTGACCTTGCGCCGGTCACTTCCGGTCTTCCTCATTAAGCGGACAATCTCCGAGATGGCTGACATGTCTCAAAGGTGTCGATAGGCGACCCTAACCTGGCAGCATGCCATAGCCGACGCCAACTCACCGCTTATCAGGGATTCCTGACTTCAAAGGCCAACAGGACGTTGCCGGGTAGACCGCCCCATTGCGCGTAGCCTGAGTTCACGTAGAGCATACCATCGACGATCGTCGGGCCGGGTCCGTCCATGGCACCGCCAGGGGCCGAAGTGCCATTCACGATGGGATAGTCTCGCGCGGTGTCCACCTCCCAAAGCAGCCGAGCGTCGCCGGTGGCATAGGCGCGCAGATAGCCGCTCACCCCGCCAGAGAAAATAACACCGGGAATGGCGGTGACGGCTGCGGAGAGTGCCGGGCTGCAACGCTTGCGGTCACCACACGGGACCGGCGGCACCTGCATGGAAATTTTCCCGGTGGCAAGATCGAGCGCGAACAGGCCACCGCCTGCATTCGGATCCAGCGCCTGGTATCCGTCGGTAAACCACATGTCGGAGTTCGCGACATAGACATGGTCCTGATCCGCGGCTGAGCCCCACATGATCCCTCCCAGCGGCCCACCCTTGCCGACCCGCGTCTGCCAGAGGATTTTGCCCTCTTGGTCAGGATCCAGCGCGTGGACGACGCCGGATTTCTGCCCGGCAACCAGGACACGCTGTCCGCTGCGCATCGTCACCAGGATCGGCGATTGACCAAAGTCGTGGTCCGGACCGTTGCTTTCCGGACAGTTGGTGCTGTCGCCAATGAGGCAAGACGTGATGTAGGCGTCGTTTGCGGTAACCTGCCGATGCCAGAGCAACCGGCCGGTCGCGAGTTCGAACGCAAGAATCGCATCGCTGGTTTCCGAGGGCGGATCGGAATAATTGTCCCCCGTCGCGACATAGAGCACCTGGCGCTGCACGTCGATGGTGGGCGCCGACCACACCGCCGCGCCGGACGGGCCATAAAGCTGGGTCCCCATAGCATTACGCTTTGTCGGACGCGGCGCCTCGGGAACGGTGAAGCCCTTCCAGATCTGCTTGCCCGTCGCACTATCCAGCGCGACGACACTGCCGCGAAAGGTGCAGCATTGGTAGGCGGACGCTGTGCCGGTGGCTTCCTCCATCGACGAAACCGGCACATACAGGACGCCGGAATACAGGGTTGGCGCACCGGTGATCCGGGCGGCCAGATGATCCTCCACCCTCGTCTTCCAGATCAACGCGCCGGTGATCGCGTTCACGGCGTAGGCATTGGCAAGCAGATCGCCGAAGAACACGGCAAACTGGTCGGTACCGGAGATCGGAGCAAAACTGATCGCGGTTCGAACGATCGCCTCCGTTTTGAACGTCCAGCGAGTGCATCCGGTTTTTGCGTCAAGCGCGTAGACCTCGCGATCGCCGCCCCCCACAAAAACCAGACCGCCAACAATGGTTGGCTGGGCAACTGCGGCAGATCTGCCAAGAAACCCGAACGCCCATTTCAGGTGCAACAGCGGCACTTGGTCTGGCGTCAATCCGGCCATCGCTGCTGGCTGAAACCGACTGTTGCCGAGATCCGCCCCCCAGCCATTCCATCGCGGCCCGTCGAGCCGCTGAGGAAAGCCGACCGGATTCTGCACGCACTGCCCGGAAATGTCGGTCGAGGCACGCGAGCCTTCCGAACCTTTGCCGGTTATGAATGATGCAATCGCCGTCCGCTCGGCATTCGTCCGATCTTGTGCGATCGACGCCATGCTCCCTGTGCTGAGCGTTTTCAGAACCTCCTCGAGCGTCATCGACTGGAGCAGGCTTCGGCTCGGTGCGCGACTGTTAGCGGCGTCGTGACACTGCGAACAGTATTGCGAATAGAGGGCGGCACCGTTCGGCTGCGCGATTGAGGGGACAGGTTGCTGCGCGTGTGCCGCGAGCGGCAAAGCTGCGACGCCAGCAACTATTGCAATGAGGTCTCGCCACCGCATCGGTCGTGTCCCCGATATCTATCGCTACAGCGTAGAGCCTTTAACGGAGACATCCAAGCGGTCGTGGTTATGGGTCCCGGCTCAAGGCCGGGACGACAACTGTTACGCCGCCGCCTTCTTCCCTAACCCGAACGCATCCGCCAGCAGGCTGTAGGACTTCTTCCGTGCGTCGTGATCGTACACCGCGGTGATGATCATCAGCTCATCGGCCTGGCTTGCCGTGATCATCGGCTGCAGCTTTTGCATCACGGTTGCCGGACTGCCGACGAACAGCCGCGAGCGGTTGCGGGCGACCGAGGCGCGCTCGGCGTCGGTGTAGGGATAGGCCAGCGCTTCCTCGACGCTCGGCAGCGGCGAGTATTGTCCGCGGTCGCGGCGCAGGCGGTTGAGGTCCATCGAGGTCGCGAGCCGCTCAGCCTCCGCGTCGGTCTCGGCGGCAACGATCGCCACCGCGAGAATGCCATGCGGCGTGGTGCGCCAGCCGGATGGCTTGAAGCGCGCCTTGTAGTGCGTCAGCGCATCGACGGCGTCATGGGACGCAAAGTGATGCGCGAACGCAAAACCCATTCCGACCTGCGCTGCAAGTTCGGAAGAGTAGTCGCTGGAGCCGAGCAGCCAGATCGGCGGCAGCGGCGTATCGTCGGGCATCGCCACCACATTGTTGTAGGGATGGCCGGGCGGAAAATCGCGGGTCTCCCACAACGTCAGTTCATGCAGCCGCTCCAGAAAGTCGTCGCCCTCGCGGCGGTCGAGCCGGCTGCGCAGCGCATGCGCGGTGGCCCCATCGGTGCCCGGCGCGCGGCCAAGCCCGAGATCGATCCGGCCGGGAAACAGCGCCTCCAGCATCTTGAAGCGCTCGGCCACGACCAGCGGCGCATGGTTCGGCAGCATCACGCCGCCGGAGCCGACCCGGATACGGCTGGTCACCGCCGCGATCTGCCCAATCATGAGATCGGGCGCCGGGCTCGCCACCGAGGCGAGGTTGTGATGCTCGGCCAGCCAGTAGCGGACATAACCAAGCGCATCGGCGTGGCGCGCCAGATCGATGCTGTTGCGCAGCGCCGCGGCGGGTTTTGTACCTGTGGTGACGACCGAGAGGTCGAGGATCGAGAGAGGAATCATGGCGCCAACCTAGTGCGCCGTCGCAGGCCGACAAAGGCCCCCGGCACGCAGATCAGGCGCGCGTCGGTGCGCGGGACGATAATTTCCTCGAAAGAATAGGTGGGACGGACATATATACCAAGCACAATACTCTGATTGGCCCACTTCGCGGGAGAGCAGCTAACGGAGCTAAAAGTCACAAAACCGGCGCAAAATTGGACTGATTTGCCTCTAAAACCAGATCAAATCCTGCCCATCTAGTGTAAACTATGGCGATTATGACGCCGTTCGTAGCCATATTGGGCAACTTCCCATTGAAGATGGGCTATTTGGCCGGCCTCGTTCGGCCTATTTTAGCACACTGCAGCTAAGCCTGACGTCCTGCTTGAGGGGAGTTCGTGGTGCCATGACCGAGATTACGCCCCCCGCGCCCGAAGGGCACCGCGCGCCAAAGTCGCCTGCCATCTCGTTCGAATTCTTCCCGCCGAAGACCGAGGAGATGGAGCGCAATCTGTGGGAGACCATCAAGCGTCTCGCACCGCTCACGCCCAACTTCGTGTCCGTTACCTATGGCGCGGGAGGGTCGACCCGCGAGCGCACCCATTCGACCATCGCCCGCATTCTGACGGAAACCGGGCTTCTGCCGGCCGCGCATCTGACCTGCGTTGGCGCGGCGCGCGGCGAGATCGACGATATCGTCGGCCGCTATCACGACATCGGCGTCCGCCATATCGTGGCGCTGCGCGGCGATCCGCCAGGCGGCATCGGCACCGCCTACACCACGCATCCGGATGGCTATCGCACTTCGACCGATCTCGTGGCCGGCATCAAGCGGCAGCATGCAGACATCGAGGTTTCAGTCTCGGCCTACCCTGAGAAGCATCCGGAAAGCCGCGACTTCGATGCCGACATCGATTTCCTGAAGGCCAAGGTCGATGCCGGCGCAACCCGCGCCATCACCCAGGTGTTCTTCGACAACGATCTCTATTTTCGTTACCTCGACCGGGTGCGCGCCCGCGGCATCGCCATTCCGATCGTGCCCGGCATCATGCCGATGCACAACTTCAAGCAGGCCCGCAACTTTGTCACCCGCGCAGGCACGACCGTGCCGTCCTGGCTTGCTGAAAAATTCGAAGGGCTCGACGACGATCCCGACACCCGCAAACTGGTGGCGGCGACGGTCGCGGCCGGCCAGGTGCAGAAACTCGCCAAGCACGGCATCGACACCTTTCACTTCTACACCATGAACCGCGCGGACCTCGTGTTCGCCATCAGCCATTTGCTGGGCATTCGCCCCGGTGGCGCACAGAAAGCCGCTTGATCCGATGACCGTGCCCGTTTCCGAAAAGCGAACCGCCCTGCTCGCGGCTGCCCGCGAGCGCATCCTGGTGCTCGACGGCGCCATGGGCACCATGATTCAGGGCCTCGAATACGACGAAACGGCGTTTCGCGGCGAACGTTTCAAGGACTTCCATCGCGACGTCAGGGGCAACAACGACCTGTTGATCCTGACGCAGCCGAAGGCGATCGAGGACATCCACGCCGATTACCTGCGTGCCGGCGCCGACATCGTCGCCACCAACACGTTTTCCTCGACCTCGATCGCGCAGGCCGATTACGACCTCTCCGGCATTGCCTATGAGATGAACCGCGAAGGCGCCAGGCTGGCGCGCGCCGCAGCGGAACGCGTGAGTGCCGAGGACGGCAGACCGCGCTTTGTCGCCGGCGCGATCGGCCCGACCAACCGCACCGCATCGATCTCGCCTGATGTGTCGAGCCCCGGTTACCGCGCCGTCACCTTCGACGATCTGCGCACGGCTTATGGCGAGCAGATCAATGGCCTTTTGGACGGCGGCGCCGACCTGCTGCTGGTGGAAACCATCTTCGACACCCTCAACGCCAAGGCGGCGCTGTATGCGATCGCCGAAATCGCGGAAGCGCGTGGGCTCGACGTGCCCGTGATGATATCGGGCACCATCACCGATAAATCCGGACGCCTGCTGTCGGGGCAATTGCCGGAGGCGTTCTGGAATTCGGTGCGCCACGCCAGGCCGATCACGGTCGGCTTCAACTGCGCGCTCGGCGCCGAGGATTTGCGCGCGCATATCGCCGACATCGGCCGCGTCGCCGATACGCTGGTCTGCGCCTATCCGAACGCCGGCCTGCCCAACGAATTCGGCCAGTACGACGAAACCCCGGAATACATGGCGCGGCTGATCGGCGAATTCGCAAGCGCCGGCCTCGTCAATATCGTCGGCGGCTGCTGCGGCACCACGCCCGGTCATATCGCGGCGATTGCGGCCGCGGTCGCGCCGCACAGACCGCGTGCGATTCCCGAAATCGAACCGCGCCTGAGGCTCTCCGGCCTCGAGCCGTTCGAGCTGACGCCCGCGATCCCCTTCGTCAACGTCGGCGAGCGCACCAACGTCACCGGCTCCGCCAAATTCCGAAAATTGGTCACTGCAGGCGACTACACCGCCGCCTTGCAGGTGGCGCGCGACCAGGTCGAGAACGGCGCCCAGATCATCGACGTCAACATGGATGAAGGGTTGCTGGATTCCGAAGCCGCGATGGTGACGTTCCTCAATCTCGTCGCCGCCGAGCCCGACATCGCCCGCGTGCCTGTCATGGTCGACTCCTCGAAATTCGCCGTGATCGAAGCCGGCCTGAAATGCGTTCAGGGCAAGCCGGTGGTGAATTCGATCTCGATGAAGGAAGGCGAGGAGAAATTCATCCACGAAGCCAAAATCGCGCGGCGGCACGGCGCGGCCGTGGTGGTGATGGCGTTCGACGAGGCGGGCCAGGCCGACACGTTTGCGCGCAAGACAGAAATCTGCAAGCGCGCGTACGACATCCTGGTCAACCAGCTCGACTTCCCGCCGGAAGACATCATCTTCGATCCGAACATTTTCGCGATCGCGACCGGGCTCGAGGAGCACAACAATTACGGCGTCGACTTCATCGAGGCGACGCGCTGGATCAGGCAAAATCTGCCGCATGCGCATATTTCCGGCGGCGTGTCGAACCTGTCGTTCTCGTTCCGCGGCAACGAGCCGGTGCGCGAGGCCATGCATTCGGTGTTCCTGTATCACGCCATTCATGCCGGCATGGACATGGGCATCGTCAATGCCGGGCAGATGATCGTCTATGACGACATCGATCCCGAGCTGCGCCAGGTTTGCGAAGACGTTATCCTCAACCGCGACCCCGGCGCGTCCGAGCGGTTGCTGGCGCTGGCGGAAAAATTCCGCGGCAAGGAGAAGCAGACCAGGGAGCAGGACCTCGCCTGGCGCGAATGGCCGGTCGAGAAGCGGTTGTCCCATGCGTTGGTGCACGGCATCACCGAATATATCGATGTCGACACCGAAGATGCCCGCAAGCTCGCGGCGCGGCCGCTCGACGTCATCGAAGGCCCGCTGATGGCCGGCATGAACATCGTCGGCGACCTCTTTGGCGACGGCAAGATGTTCCTGCCGCAGGTGGTGAAATCCGCCCGCGTCATGAAGCAGGCGGTCGCCTATCTGATGCCGTTCATGGAAGAGGAGAAGGCGCGCAACCTCGCCAACGGCATTGCCGGCGATGGCCGCAACTCCGCCGGCAAGATCGTGCTTGCCACGGTGAAGGGCGACGTGCACGACATCGGCAAGAACATCGTCGGCATCGTGCTGCAATGTAACAATTTCGAGGTGATCGACCTCGGCGTCATGGTGCCGGCGACAAGGATCATCGACACCGCAAAGACCGAAGGCGCCGACATCATCGGCCTCTCCGGCCTGATCACGCCCTCGCTCGACGAAATGAGTCATCTCGCCGCCGAACTGGAACGCCAGGGCATGAGCGTGCCGCTGCTGATCGGCGGCGCCACCACCAGCCGCGTCCATACCGCTGTCAAGATCGACCCGAACTATCGCGGCGGGCCGGTGGTGCATGTCAATGACGCCAGCCGCGCGGTGGGCGTGGTCTCGTCGCTGCTCTCGCTCGACGAGATGAGTCATCTCGCCGGCGAACTGGAACGCCAGGGCTTGAGCGTGCCGCTTCTGATCGGCGGCGCCACCACCAGCCGCGTCCATACTGCCGTGAAGATCGACCCGAACTATCGCGGCGGGCCCGTGGTGCATGTCAATGACGCCAGCCGCGCCGTCGGCGTGGTCTCGTCGCTGCTCTCGCCCGACAGGCGCGAAGCCTACGCCGCCGAGGTGCGCGCCGACTACGCAAAAATTTCCGCGGCGCATTTTCGCGCGCAGGCTGACAAGAAGCGGCTGAAGCTGGCGGATGCGCGCGCCAACGCGGTCGCCATCGATTTTGCCAAGACGCCGCCGAAGAAGCCGGCGTTCCTGGGCATCAAGAGTTTTCGGGATTACGACCTCGCCGAGCTCGCCGAATATATCGACTGGACCCCGTTCTTCCAGACCTGGGAATTGACCGGACGCTT
>WNGN01002582.1_pt1 | contig 12162 bp, 10 predicted proteins | sample 5400561 | NCBI WGS metagenome assembly WNGN01 (sample SAMN13153379, study PRJNA577476) | soil metagenome | isolation source: 115 cm soil or saprolite under Garry oak tree replicate 2 | place: USA:California | collected 2016-06-15
CGCTCCGTACCCCGTCCCGGGCGCGACGACCACGCCGGCCTCGTCCAGCAGCTCTTCCGCGAAGCCTTCGGAGCTCGTGCCTGTCGGCGTGGGCACCCACACGTAGATCGAGCCAAGCGGCGGTTCGATCGGGATGCCTGCGCCCAGGAATGCCGATACGACGGCGTCCCGGCGCTTCTGGTACACCGCGCGCATCTCCTCCACGCACTCCTGCGGGCCGTTGAGCGCGGCGACCGCCGCCCACTGCACGGCATTGAAGACCCCGGAGTCGAGATTCGTCTTCAGCGTGCCAAGTGCGCCGATCGAGTCCCGGTTCCCGACGGCGTAGCCGATCCGCCACCCCGTCATGTTGTAGGTCTTGGACAGCGACCCGAACTCGAGCGCCAGGTCCCGCGCCCCGGGGACCTGGAGGATGCTGGGCGCCACGAACCCATCGAACGTGATCTCGGAGTAGGCGGCGTCGTGGCCGACCAGCAGGCCGTGGCGTGAAGCGAAGCCGACCGCCTCCTCGAAGAAGGCCAGATCGGCCACGGCGGCCGTCGGGTTGTTCGGATACCCGAGCCAGAGCAATCTCGTCCCGGCCGGGACCTGCAGCATCGCCAGGTCCGGGAGGAACCCTCGGTCTTGCGTGAGCGCCATGGGGACGACCTCACCCCCCGCGAGCACCGTGCTCCTCGCGTAAACCGGGTAGCCAGGGTCCGGCACCAGTGCACGGTCGCCTCGGTCGATGAAGGCGAAGCTCAGGTGGGCAAGGCCCTCCTTCGATCCGATGAGGGGAAGCACTTCGGTCTGCGGATCCAGGAGGACGCCGAATCGCCGCTCGTAGAACTTGGCGATCGCCTCGCGGAACTCCGGCAGCCCGTAATAGGAGGGATACCGGTGGGTGGCAGGATCGGCGGCTGCCCGCTGGAGCGCGGCCACGATGTGCGGCGGCGTGGGGAGATCGGGATCCCCGATCCCGAGTGATATCACGTCGATCCCCGCTGCCCGCTTCGCGGCCACTTTCGCGTCGAGCTCGGCGAAGAGGTAGGAAGGTAGGCTCTGGATCCTCCGGGCCACCTTCACCGTGGCGCCCCGGCGAGCACTTGGCCAATCCAAGCCTCGGTGAGCTCGCCGTCGAAGACGTGGAGGGCGGGCCCGGTGAGGAAGACGTGGTCGTCCTCACCCCAGTCCACGTGGAGCACCCCCCCCGGGAACTCGACCTCGGCCTGTCGCTCACTCATCCCGGCAAGCGAGGATGCCACGAGCGCAGCGCAGGCCCCGGTCCCACACGCCATCGTCTCGCCGGATCCCCGCTCCCAGACTCGGATCGCGATCCGGCCCTCCTCCAAGTGCACGAACTCGACGTTCGTTCGGTTGGGGAACAGGGGGAGGTGCTCCACCGCGGCGCCGATCCCCCGCACGTCCACGGTCGCGAGGTCCTCCGAGGGATCCAGGAACAGGACACAGTGTGGGTTCCCCATCGACAGCGCCGTGGCCGTGTACGCGTGGCCGCCGACCTCGAGCCGTTGCCCGACGAAGGTCCCGACCGGATCCCCGGTCATCCCCATCGCCGCCCGGGCCAGCGTGGGAACCCCCATGTCCACCGTGACGTCTCGAACGCGACCGGATTCGGTTCGCAGGACCAGGTGCTTGATCCCAGCTCGGGTCTGGACGTCGATGGCCTGCGCAGCTGTGAGCCCACCGTCGTACACGTGCTTGGCCAGGCATCGGATGCCGTTTCCGCACATCTCCGCCACCTCGCCGCTCGCGTTGTAGTAGTCCATGACGAAGTCGACTCCCGCCGTGTGGCCGCGAACGATCCTGATCAGCCCGTCGGCGCCCACCCCGCGATGGCGGTCACACGCCGCGGCGATCATCTCCTCGGCCAGCTCGAGTCGGTCGTCCAGGTCTTCGACAATGAGGAAGTCATTGCCGGTCCCGTGGTACTTCGAGAACCGCATCTATGCCCCCACGTGCTCGCCGGCACGACCCGCCATGGCGCGCCCGGTTCCCCGAAAGTACCGCAGGATGGCCGGGATCACTTCCGCGGCGCCTCCCTCACCGGCCGGGAACCAGGCGATCCGTGGGTCTCGGCGGAACCAGGCCATCTGGTGGCGAGCCAGTCCCTTCGTCCTGCGGATCGTTCGGGCCGTCGCCTCCTCCATGGAGATCGCCCCGCCTACGCAGAGCACCGCCTCAGCGTAGCCAATGGCTTGTGAGGAAGTCAGGAAGCGGGCGAACCCGAGCTCCACAAGCCGAGCGGTCTCCGTGAGCAGTCCCGGCATCATGTCGTGAACGCGTCGCTCGATCCGCTCGTGCAGGACCGGCCTGGGCATCTGGATCCCCGCGGCCCGTACCGCCTCCGACGGATAGCGACCCCACGCGGACGCGAAGCTGGAGAACCGTTCTCCCGTGATGGCCGCCACCTCCAGCGCTCGAAGCGTGCGCCGAAGGTTCCGGGGATCGATCCTGGCCGCCGCGGAGGGGTCGAAGGACGCGAGCCGTTGGTGCAGCAAGTGGGGCCCGATCGTCGCGCCCTCGGCCCGGAGCAGGTTCCGCACGCCCTCCTCGGCACGCGGAAACTCCAGTTCGTCCACGACGGCCCGGTAATACAGGCTGCCTCCTCCCACAAGCAGCGCCCGATTCCCACGACCATGGATCTCGTTGATGGCGTGATTGGCCAGCGCCTGGAACCGGGTGACGGAGAACGACTCGTCCGGATCCACCACGTCCAGCAGGTGATGCGGCACCCGCGCCTGAAGCTCCGGCTCGGGCTTGGCCGTCCCCACGTCCATCCCCTGGTACACCAGCATCGAGTCCACACACACGATCTCAGCACCGAGCGCGCATGCAAGGGGGATCGAAGCTTCGGTCTTCCCCGAGGCTGTCGGGCCAACCAGCGCAAGGAGCGGAGGCCCGACGGGGGCACGGCCCGGGCTCACGCGGACAGTGCCGCCTTCGGCGCTGATCCAGGCGGCAACGGCTCTTGGGCTGCGGGCTCGAGCTCTCCGGTCAAATGATGCGGATGGGCATTCGTGATCCGCGCTCGGACGAAGGATCCCGCCTGGACGGTTCCGGCCGCATGGACGAGCTTGTTGGTCCTGGTTCGGCCCTTCAGATTTCCCTTGCGTCCCGTCCCCTCGATGAGGATCTCCACCCGCGAGCCCAGCAGCTCCCGGTTGCGCTCCAGGGAGATGCGCTCCTGGAGGGCGACCAGTCGGTCGAACCGCTCCTGCACAATCGCTTTGGGCACCTGCTCCTCGAATGCCGCCGCGGTCGTGCCGGGACGCGGCGAATACTGGAACGTGAAGGCGGCATCGAAGCCGGCTCTCTCGGTCACGGAGAGCGTCTGGGCGAAGTCCTCTTCCGTCTCTCCTGGGAAGCCCACGATGATGTCACTCGTCACCGCGACCCCCGGGATGCCCCGGCGGATCCTTTCGAGCCAGCCCAGGTAGCGCTCCGAACGGTACGACCGGCGCATCGCCCGAAGGATCCGATCAGACCCGGACTGCAGCGGGAAATGGATATGCTCGCACACCCTCTCGCAGTCCGCCATCGCCTCGACGACGTCTTCGGTGAAGTCGTGAGGGTGAGGGCTGATGAATCGGATGCGGCGGATCTCCTCCACGTCGTTCATGGCCCGAAGGAGTTCCGCGAACCTCGGGCGAGAAGACGAGCCCGGAACGGTCAAGTCGCGGCCGTAGGTGTTGACGTTCTGGCCGAGGAGCATGACCTCGAGCACTCCCCGGCGGCTCAGACCCTGAACCTCCGACAGGATCTCGCCGAGGGGTCGGGATCGCTGTGGGCCGCGGACCAGCGGGACGATGCAGAACGTGCAGTGGTTGTCGCATCCAACGCTCACCGAGACCCAGGCGTGGTACGGCGACCCTCGCCGCGCGGGCAGCGCGCTGGGGAAGACCTCCGTGGACTCGCGGACGTCCATCTGCGGCCCTTCGCGTTCGGCGGTCCTGATGAGGTCCAGGAGCCCGGGCAGGGCGTGGGTCCCCACGACAACGTCGACCCATGGCGCCCGTCGCTGGATGCGCCCCTGATCTTTCTGAGCGAGGCATCCGGCGACCACGATACGCATGCGGGGGTTGCGGTCCTTGAGTGGCTTCAGGTGGCCGAGCGCCCCGTAGAGGCGATTGTCGGCGTTCTCGCGAACCGCGCAGGTGTTCAGGATAACCACTTCGGCTTCGGCGGTCTCGCTGGCCGGCGCGAAGCCTCCGTCCTCGAGCAGCCCCGCGATGCGCTCGGAGTCGTGTTCATTCATCTGACAGCCGAACGTCCGGATGAGGTATCGGCCGGTCATGGCAGCGAATCTACCGCCTATTTCGCGTACTCGATGGCCCGGATCTCCCGCACCACCGTGATCTTGATCTGCCCGGGGTACTGGAGCTCCTCCTGAACCTGTTTCGCGATGTCCCGGGCGAGGACCTGGGCCGAGGTGTCATCCACATCCTTCGGCTTGACCATCACTCGGACCTCGCGCCCGGCCTGCATCGCGAAGGTCTTCTCCACCCCCGGGTACGAGGTGCAGATCTCCTCCAGGCGTTCGAGCCGCTTCACATAGGTCTCCAGAGACTCCCGTCGCGCACCGGGCCTGCCTCCTGAGATGGCGTCCGCTGTCTGGGCCAGGACCGCCTCGATGGTTCGCTGCTCGACCTCGCCGTGGTGCGACTCGATGGCGTGCACGACCTCTGGCGACTCCTTCAGCCGGCGGGCCAGCTCCGCGCCGATCAGCGCGTGCGAGCCCTCGACCTCGTGGGTCACCGCCTTGCCGATGTCGTGCAGGAGTGCACACCGCTTCACGAGCTTCGCGTCGACGCCGAGCTCGGCTGCCATGGCGGCCCCGATGTGGGCCGCCTCAACGAGATGCCGCAGGACGTTCTGGCCGTAGGAGGTTCGGTACTGGAGCCGCCCAAGCACCTTGACCATCTCGGGATGGATCTCGGTGATGCCAACCTCAGCCAGCGCATCCTGCCCTGCTCGCTTGATCTGTTCGTCGACCTCGGAGATCGAGCGCTCATACATCTCCTCGATCCTGGCAGGGTGGATACGGCCGTCCGACACGAGCTTCTCCAGGGTGAGCCGGGCCACCTCCCGCCGCACCGGGTCGAAGCACGACAGCACGACGGCTTCGGGTGTGTCGTCGATGATCAGGTTCACGCCTGTCATGGCCTCGAACGCGCGTATGTTCCGTCCCTCGCGTCCGATGATCCGCCCCTTCATGTCGTCCGAGGGCAGCGGGAACACCGAGACGGTGGACTCCGCCGTCTGCTCAGAGGCCACTCGCTGGATGGCGATGGTGACGATCTTGCGGGCGCGCTTCTCCCCCTCCTCCCGGGCCAGTTGCTCGATCTCCCGAACCGAAGCCATGGCGTCTCGCTTGGCCGAGTCCACGATCTGAGCGACCAGCACTTCCTTGGCTTCCTGTGCGGTTAGGCGGCTGATCCGTTCGAGCTCACGCCGCTCTTCCGCAGCTGCCTGGTCCAGTCCTTCGCGCAGCAGCGTCAGCTCTTGGTTGGTCTTCTCGATCCGCTTCTCACGAGATTCGAGCTCGGCGAGCTTCGCCTCCGCCGTGGCCTCCCGTCGGCTCAGTCGTTCCTCGTTGTGCTTGACCTCCTCACGGCGAACCCGGACGTCCTCCTCGGCGTCCCGGCGCATGGCGGAGATCTCCTCCTTGACCTCGACCAGGGCTTGGCGGACCCTGACCTCCGCCTCTCGCTCCGCGTCCGCTACCAACTTTGCCGCCCGGCCCTCAGCGGTGAGCATCCGCTTGGAGACCATGGCGTTCCTCGCGGCGAGTCCGATGGCGACACCGACGCCCAGCGCGACGGCTCCGATCACCGCTGCGATCGCACCCATCTGTCCTCCTCATCGAAAAACACAACAGCCGAGCCGGAGGCCGGCTCGGCCACGTGTTCGGCGCGACGGGTATGGACAGGGCGGGCTAGCTCAGGGGCCTGCCCGCCACCTCGCTCGTATCCGGTTGATGTCCGACTGGGAATCTCGTGTCACGTTGTCGTGTCCGAACAGGTTCTCGTGTACCGAATCAGCCTCTCGAACAAGAGCGTACGAGTCCCAGGTCCGCGTTGCAAGGAGTCCCGCGAGATCGTCTCGACAGGTCAGGGGTCTGCCTCTGAGATCGATTCTCCCCCAAGCAAATCTGCCAGCGCCGCCCGGCACGCCTCCCGGGCTACCGCAGGTCCGTACCCACGGCGGACGAGCTGGCCGAACAACCGCCGGAAGGCCGCCTCGGGGCCGAGCCCCACCAGCCGGCGAGCTCGCCGCGAAGCCAGCTCACGGGCTCGTCCGGCTTCCTCGCCGGCCTCCTCGAGCGCTTCCTCGACGTCTGTGGGCGAGACACCCTTCTGTCTGAGCGCCGCTCGGATCGCCCGGTCCCCGGAGAGCCGACCGGCGCCCTGGGCCCGCACGACCTCCCGGGCGAACCGCTGGTCATCGACCAGCCCCGTCCGTTCGAGGTCGGCGAGCGCCTGTTCCACATCTGGTGTCTCAAACCCGGCTCGCGTCAGCCGAACCCGCAGCTCCTCGCGGCTTCGCCACCTCACTCCCAGCAGAAGCAGGGCCCGATCCTTCGCTGGTCCGCGGGGGGAGCGCCGCCCACGATCCCGCTGGGCTCGAGAAGTGGAACGCTCCTCCATGGCTCCGAGCGGCCGAGCCCGCCGGGGGCCGGCCAGCCCCTTCCCCTTAGCCGGCCGACGCCCCAGCGGGCGCGCTCTCTGCCTGACCCACGTGGACGACCTCGTCGTCGTCCGAGGCGAACGAGGTGAGGCCGACGGCCTCACGGATCCGACGGTCGATCTCGATGGCGATGTCCTGGTGCTCGGAGAGGAACTGGCGGGCGTTCTCCTTGCCCTGGCCGAGCTGGTCGCCCTCGTAGGTGAACCAGGCGCCACTCTTCTTGATGATCTCCGCGTCGACGCCCATGTCCAGGAGGCTGCCCTCCTTGGAGATTCCCTTGCCGAAGATGATGTCGAACTCGGCCTGGCGGAACGGCGGGGCGAGCTTGTTCTTGACCACCTTTGCCCGGACCCGGGACCCCACGGCCTCGGTGCCGTCTTTCAGGTTCTCGATCTTGCGGATGTCCAAACGCACGGACGCATAGAACTTCAGGGCCCGGCCGCCGGGGGTGGTCTCCGGGTTCCCGAACATCACGCCGATCTTCTCCCGAAGCTGATTGATGAACAGGGCCGTGGTGTCGAAGCGGGACAGGGAACCGGCCAGCTTCCGCATGGCCTGCGACATGAGTCGGGCCTGGAGGCCGACGTGCGAGTCGCCCATCTCGCCTTCGATCTCGGCGCGCGGCACCAGCGCGGCCACCGAGTCGATGACGACGATATCGACTGCGCCCGATCGAACCATCATGTCGGCGATCTCGAGCGCCTGCTCACCGTTGTCCGGCTGCGACACCAAGAGCTCGTCGATGTTCACCCCGAGGTTGCGAGCGTAGGTGGGATCGAGGGCATGCTCCGCGTCGATAAAGACCGCGATGCCGCCCTTCCGCTGAGCCTCAGCGATGATGTGCAGGCAGACCGTGGTCTTCCCCGAGCCCTCCGGCCCGAACACCTCGACGATCCGTCCCCGAGGGATCCCGCCGATCCCCAGCGCGATGTCCATGGCCAGCGAACCGGTCGGGATGACCGAGATCCCCTGGCCCGCTGGGTGCTCGCCCAGCCGCATGACCGCACCCTTGCCGAACTGCCGCTCGATCTGCGAGAGCGTGACACCAAGCATCTTGTCCCGATCCATCCCTGGAACCTCCTCGACCCACCGTGCGCCGCGCACGGAATCCCTCGAGCGGGGTCCCGTCGCGGTGCTCTTTGCAGCAGGGACTCTAGCGTCTGGGTCTGACATAAATTACACCCCTGTCGTTTGGCATGCGCCCCGGATGGTAGTCGAACAGGTGTTCGAGGTCAAGCATCCGCGCCGAACGGCGCCCTGAGGAGGGGCTCGTACGTCGCGCCCTTCGGCGAAAGGTGGCTGCGGTACAGCACCAGCTCCTCGACGCGGAAGGGCTCGGAGGCCACGGACTTTCCCACGAGATCACCCCCGAACTCCGCCAGGTCCCTCGGGGAGCTCAACCGGGCAAGGGTCAGGTGCGGGGTCAAGGGCCGGCGGTCGGGCTCGAAGTCCTCTTGGAGGATCCGGTCGAGGTCGCCGGCCAGCCGCGAGAACCGATGCTCGGGATCGGAGAGGCCGGCCCACACAACGCGGGCTCGCCGTGAGCTCGGGAACACGCCGATCTGCGTGAGAGCGGTCTCGAACGCCCAGGCGGTCTGGGCCGCCTCCACCACCGCCGCCCGGACCCTGTCCACGAGCCGCGGCCACGTGGCTCCGAGGAACTTCAGGGTGATGTGCCAGCCGCCGGCGTTCGTCCAGCGGCCTCCGGGGATGCGGTGGCGATAGGGGTCAACGGCTGATGCCAGCAAAGCGGACACGGCGGTCGGGACATCGACCGCGATGAAGAGCCGAAGGGGCTTCGCCTCGGGTCGCGCTGCGCGGTCGCGGCCCATGTGTCGATCAGTCTTCAGCTCAGGACGGGCGACGAAGGGCGGCCGAGGGCGGACGTCGTTTGCCCGTCGCCGGGCCCGGGTCGGCCGGCTCGGGGAGCCCCGCGAGCTTGCGTCGGAGCATATCCAGCGCCGCCTGCTCTGCCCACCGTCGGACCATCGCCCGATCGCCGGGTGCCAGGAACGATCGCGAGGCCTCCGCACCGTCCCAGGCGAGGGCCACACACACGGTCCCCACCGGCCTGCCGTCGTGGAGGTCGGGCCCCGCGACGCCCGTCACGGCCAAGGCCAGGTCGGCCCCGAAGATCCTGCGCGCCCCCGTGGCCATCTCCCGCGCGCACTCTTGGCTGACGGCGCCCGGGCCGTCGATCGTCTCCGGGGAGACCCCGAGCACGTCCTGCTTGGACTTCGCCGAATAGCAGACGGCCGAGCCGCAGAAGTACCCGGACGCACCCGGCCGTTTGCAAAGGCGAGCGCCCAAGCTCCCGCCGGTCAGGGACTCCGCGCAGCCGACCGTCAGCCCTCGGCGCTCGAGCAGGCCGCCCACCACATCCTCCAGGTCCTGATCGTCGGTGCTGAACACGTGGCTTCCCAGTCGCCCAGCCACCTCCGCGGCAAGGGGCTCGATGAGCGCTTGCGCACCCGTGGCAGTGGCGTTCTTCGCGGTGATCCGGATCTTCACCTCGCCCGATCCCGCGAGGTAGGCGATGGAGGGATTGGCGCTTGCGGCGAAGAGATCACCCAGCAGCTCGGCCACCCGGGACTCGGCCACGCCCGTGACGCGGATCGTTCTCGACACCAGCGCGGCGGGCCCGGCCAGCCGGGCGAGCTCCGGAAGGATCGTCCCCAGCATCATCTCGCGCATCTCCGCGGGAACCCCCGGCACCACGTAGACCCTCTTCCCACTCTCTGTCTCGATCGCAAGGCCGGGTGCGGTGCCCCGATCCGGCATGATGGGACGGGCCCCCACGGGGACGTCGGCTTGGCGGAGGTTCGACTCCGGCATCGCACGTCGGAACCGAGCGAATCGTCTTCGGAGGAACTCCTCGATCTCTGGCTGCCGCTGCAGTGGAAGCCGCAGGGCCGCCGCCAAGCCGTCTCGCGTGATGTCGTCCTGGGTCGGCCCCAGGCCGCCCGTGGCCAGCACCACGTCGGCCCGGGCGAGCGCCAGCGTGAACGTCTCCGCGATCCGCTCCAGGTTGTCGCCCACGGCTTCGTGATACAAGACATCGATCCCGATCTCAGCCAGTCGTTCGGACATCCACTGGGCGTTGTTGTTGCAGATCTGGCCGAGCAGGATCTCCGTCCCGACTCCAACGATCTCGGCCCTCACGTGGGTGTCCTTGTGGCATCAGGCCGAGGAGCCCTCCGCCAGCCCACGGCCTCGGTCGCGTATCGGGCGCCGGTGGTCACCGTCAAGACGACCGCGAAAATGAGAAAGCCGAGCTTGACCCCATCTGCCCCGGCGCCCAGGGGCAGGATGTAAAGCGTGATCGCGGCGACCTGGGCGACGGTCTTGAGCTTCGCCGCCTGGACCGCGGGCATGGAACGACCACCGAAGCCGAGAACCGCGCGCAGAACGGCGATGGCCGCCTCACGCGTGACGATGAGGACGGCCGCCCACACCGGGAACCTCCCAACTGCAGAGAGCGTGAGGACGGGCGCCGCGACGAGGATCTTGTCCGCCAGAGGATCGAGCCACTGGCCCGTCCGGGTTGTGGTCGCGTGGCGCCGCGCCAGGTAGCCGTCCAGGCCATCGCTCGCGGCGCCGACCACGAAAACCGCTGCGGCCACGAACGAGGCCAGGTTGGTTTGGGACATGAGCAGGATCACCAACACGGGGACCAGCAGCACCCGGAGCACCGAAACGACGTTCGGCCAGCCGAAGCCGAATGGGCTCAGGGACTTGGGCTGCTCGCGGATGGCGACCTCCGGTAGTCCTGAGGGGAGAATGCTGCCGAATATGGCGTCCCCGCCGTCCCCGGCGCTCCGATGGAATGACCGTTCACCGTGATGTGGGCGGTCGCGCCCCTGTCGAGATGGATCCGTATGCTGCTGCTACCGATGAACCGTCTGCCCTCCCCTCGGTGGAATCGGTACTGGGTGGACGCACCCCCGTCGATCGTGACCGTGACCGTGACCGGAGCGATCGCCGAGACGTCAAGCGTGACGGTGGGCGGCAGGACCGGGATGGACGCACCATTGGATGGAAGGCCGGTCGGGGGGGGAGCGGATCTCGATCGAGACAGCAGGCCTGCCGCGGCTAGCATGGCCAGGGCCAGCGCGGCCACGCCGAGCAGAAACCGCCAACTGAGGCGGGGCCGGGGAATGTGCAGGACGTGGGGGTGTTGGCGCGTTGGCCCCCCGGGCGGGCCGGACACCGGTTTGGGCAGCTTCGGCCGATGCAAGCCGAACTCCCGGTTGTAGACGGTGAGAATCTTCGTGGGATCCAGGCCAAGGTAGGCCGAATAGGACCGGAGGAAACCGCGGACGTAGACGTCGCCCAAGACCGCGTCGAACGTCTCCCGCTCCAGGGCTTGGAGGTATTCCGCCCGGATGCGGGTCTCACGGCTCGCCTCTTCGATGGACTTGCCTCGTAGCAAGCGAGCCCTTCGAAGGGCGGGCCCGATGCCTGTTCCTGCCACCCAGACTCCTTGGCCGCCGCGACTTTCAGCGATTCTAGCCAAGCGTCTCAGGATCTCGTGTCCCGGGCTCGACTGGCTGTGCATCGTGTGGAACTACACGGCCCCCCCGAGAGAAATTTGTCGCTCTTTCTTGCCGCGATCGGCCTTCCCGACTGGACAGGGCTGGCGCCGGTGGTCTATCGTTCGCCACGTCGCACCGCGGAATCGGGCCGCAAGGCACGGGACAGCGGAGTGGCCAAGGGAGCGGGCCTTCGGGTTCGCTTCCTTGCTATGGGGGATCCTCCGAGCGTCGCTTTACCTCGCGCTCCGCCCAAGGGCGCGCTGGCGTCCCTCCATCCACTCCTCCCATGTCATCAGCACGTCGCGGGGCTTCGACCCCTGACTCGGGCCGACGATCCCTCGATCCTCCAGCAGGTCCATGAGTCGTCCAGCCCTGGCAAACCCGACCTTGAGCTTGCGTTGGAGCATCGAGGTGGATCCCAGCTGGGACCGGATCACCAGATCGGCTGCCTGTTCCAGCAGGTCGTCGTCCACACCAAGCGTCCCTTCCTCCTCGGGCGCTGGGGGCCGGCCAAGTCCCTCGACACCCGCCACGAACTCGGGGGTCCGCTGCTTGCGGCACCAGTCGGTGACGGCATCGATTTCCTTTTCGGTGACCCAGGCCCCCTGGATCCGGACCGCCTTCGATACGTTCGACGGCTGGAAGAGCATGTCTCCGTGGCCGACCAGCTTCTCCGCCCCGCCGACGTCAAGGATGACCCTCGAGTCGGCTTGTGAGGCCGTCATGAATGCGATCCGCGACGGGATGTTCGCCTTGATCAGCCCGGTGACGACGTCGACCGAAGGACGCTGGGTGGCCACCACCAGGTGGATCCCGACCGCTCGGGCCATCTGGGCGATGCGGCAGATCGCATCCTCGACGTCCCGCGGAGCGATCATCATCAGGTCGGCCAGCTCGTCGATGACCACCAGGATGTACGGGATGTGTCCGAACCCAGCTT
>WNGN01013969.1_pt1 | contig 12157 bp, 12 predicted proteins | sample 5400561 | NCBI WGS metagenome assembly WNGN01 (sample SAMN13153379, study PRJNA577476) | soil metagenome | isolation source: 115 cm soil or saprolite under Garry oak tree replicate 2 | place: USA:California | collected 2016-06-15
GGCGTGCACGCGATCTTCCACAAGGTGGCGCAGCGGCCGGGGAAGCCCCTGTGGTTCGGCGTCGGGCCTTCGGGGACCGCGGTGTTCGGTCTGCCCGGGAACCCGGTCTCCACCCTCGTGTGCCTGACGCGCTACGTGCTCCCCTCGCTCAACGCCAGCCTCGGCCAGCAGCCTTTGCCGCCGGAGCGCGTCGCGCTCGGAGAGGCGGTGACCGTGAATCCGCCCCTCACCTTTTTCCTGCCGGTGCGGCTCGAGCAGGACGACTGCGGGCGGAGCTGGGCGATGCCCGCTCCCACCAACGGGTCGGGCGACTTCACGGCGCTCGCCGGCACCGCGGGCTTCGTCGAGCTGCCGCCGGGTCCGAATACCTACCCGAAAGGGTTCGTGACGCGCCTGTACCGCTGGTCCTGACGCGCCGAGCCGCCCGCGTGCCGGGTGCGCCCCGGTCCGGCGCCCTCCCCTTCGACCGATAGCCATTACCCCCCGTGGTGCTCATACTGTGTTGCTCGGCATGGCTGTGCGTGAGGTCATCGTTCCCCTGAACGCGCGTTCGGCGCCACGGGATACGCTCGCCCGCCCGATGCGCGACCTGCGCATCTCGGTGATGGACCGCTGCAACTTCCGCTGTCCGTACTGCATGCCCCGCGAGACCTACCACGAGCAGTACCGCTTCCTCGGCTCGCACGAGCGGCTGTCCTTCGACGAGATCGTGCGCCTCGCGCGACTCTTCGTGCAGCTCGGCGTGCGCAAGCTCCGCCTCACCGGCGGCGAGCCGCTGCTGCGCGCCGGCCTTCCCGACCTGGTCGGCGACCTGACGACCATTGCGGGCGTCGAGGACGTCGCCCTCACCACCAACGGCGTGCTGCTGGCGCGCTACGCGAGCGAGCTCAAGGCGGCGGGCCTCAAGCGCGTCACGGTGAGCCTCGACAGCCTGGATCCCGAGGTGTTCGCGCGCATGAGCGGCGGGTTCGGGGGGGTCGAGGAGGTGCTGGACGGCATCGAGCACGCGCGCCGCGCGGAGCTCACGCCGATCAAGATCAACGCCGTCGTGCAGCGCGGCGTGAACGATCACACGGCGCTCGATCTGGTGGAGCGCTTCCGCGGCACCGGGGTGAGCGTGCGCTTCATCGAGTACATGGACGTCGGCAACCGCAACCACTGGCGCTCGGAGCTGGTGGTGCCCTCGAGGGAGCTCGCCGCGCGCATCGGCGAGCGCTGGCCGTTCGCGGCGCTCGAGCCCGAGTATCGCGGCGAGGTGGCCAAACGCTACGCGTTCACCGACGGCCAGGGCGAGATCGGCTTCATCTCCTCGGTGTCGCAGCCGTTCTGCGGCGACTGCACCCGCGCGCGGCTGTCATCCGACGGCGTGCTCTACACCTGTCTCTTCGCCACCCGCGGCACGAGCCTGCGCGATGCGCTGCGCGGCGGCGCGAGCGACGACGCGCTGCTCGAGCTGATCCGCAACGTCTGGCTGCAGCGCTCCGACCGCTACAGCGAGCAGCGCGCGAGTCTCCGCCAGGCGGAGAAGGAGCAGCGCAAGATCGAGATGTTCTACATCGGTGGCTGATGCCGAGCCGCCGCCTCACCCATGTCGACGCGAGCCGGCGTCCCACGATGGTCGACGTCGGCGACAAGGAGGTGACGCATCGCGTCGCGGTCGCCGAGGCCCGTATCCGCATGCCGCGCACCGTGGCGCGCGCGCTGCGGGCGAGCGGCCATCGCACCGGCAAGGGGCCGGTGTTCGACACCGCCATCGTCGCGGGCGTGATGGCGGCGAAGAGGACGCACGAGCTGATCCCCTTCTGTCACCCTTTGGGGCTCGAGGACTGTCAGATCGAGATCACCCCGGTGGGCGCCGGGATCGCCGTTCGCTGCCGCGTGTCGGTGCATCACCGCACCGGTGTGGAAATGGAGGCGCTGACCGGCGCGGCGGTCGCGGCGCTCACCATATACGACATGTGCAAGGCGCTGTCCCACGACATCGAGATCGCGCAGCTGCGCCTCCTGGCCAAGTCCGGCGGCCGCCGGCCGTTCGCGCGCGGGGCGGCCGGGTAGCCCCCATGGCCGATCGACGCTCATCCTCGAGTTCGGCCGCGCCGCCGCTCTTCGGCCTGGTGCTGGCCGGCGGGCGCAGCACCCGGATGGGCCGCGACAAGGCCGCGCTCACCTACGCGGACGGCACGCCGCAGCTCGAGCGCGCCATGCGGCTCCTCGCGCCGCACGTCGCGCGGGCCTTCGTTTCGGTGCGCTCCGACCAGGCCGACGATCCGGTGCGCGCGCGCTTTGCCCAGATCCGCGACCGTCAGGAGAACCTCGGCCCGATCGCCGGGCTGCTGGCCGCCCAGGCGCAGCACCCCGAGGTCGCATGGCTGGTGCTGGCGTGCGACCTGCCGCTGCTCGATGAGACGACGCTCGCTCACCTGCTCGAATCGCGCGCTCCCGAACGCGCGGCCACCGCCTACCGCTCGAGCCACGACGGCGAGCCGGAGCCGCTGTGCGCCATCTACGAGCCGGCGAGCCGCGAGGCGCTCGCCGCGTATGTAGCCGCCGGCCGGCAATGCCCCCGCCGGTTCCTCACCGAAAGCGATACGCTGCTGCTCGATGAGCCGAACCCCCGGGCCCTCGACAATGTCAATACACCGCAGGAATATGGCTCCGTCATGTCCCTCATGAACCCTCAGAGCTCCGGCGCGCCCAGGCAGCAGCCTTCGGGCGAGGTCAAGCGCCTCACGGTGCAGTACTACGCATTGCTGCGCGAGCAGGCCGGGCGGCGCGAGGAGGCGCTGGTGAGCGGTGCGCGCACGCCGCGCGAGCTGTACGCGGAGCTTTCCCGGCGCTATCCCTTCTCACTCGGCCCCGAGATGCTGCGGGTCGCGATCAACTCCGAGTTCGGCGACTGGTCCACCCCGCTCGCGGATGGCGACGCGGTGGTGTTCATCCCGCCGGTCGCCGGCGGTTGAGCGAACCGCGCAGGGCGCGATCCGTGTTCCGCTTCACCCGCACCGCGATTGAGCCCGAGCCGCTGCGCGGGGAGCTCGCCGACCCGGCCTGTGGCGGATACGCCTCCTTCGAGGGCTGGGTGCGCGATTCGAGCGACGGCGAGCGCGTGCGGCGGCTCGAGTACGAGGCCTTCGAAGCGCTCGCCGTGCGCGAGGGCGAGCGCATTCTCGGCGAGGCGATGGCGCGCTTCGGCGTGGCGCACGCGGCCTGCGTGCACCGGCTCGGGGATCTGGCCGTCGGCGAGCTCGCCGTGTGGGTGGGGGTGAGCTCGCCGCACCGCGCGGAGGCGTTCGAGGCGTGCCGCTACATCATCGACGAGGTGAAGCACCGCCTGCCGATCTGGAAGAAAGAGCATTACGCCGGCGGCGACTCGGGCTGGGTGAACTGCGAACGCTGCGCCGCCCCGGCGGCCCACGAGGCGGAAGCGCCCGCCGCGCAGGCGCACGGACACGCGCACCGGCACGGCCGCTGAGGCTCGCCGCCACCGCCGCTGAGACTCACCTCGCGCGGCGTGCCGCCGCACGCTCTCAGGGGCGCACCTGCCCCGCGCCGCGCACGACGTACTTGTAGCTGGTGAGCTGCTCCACCCCGACCGGCCCGCGGGCATGAAAGCGGTCGGTCGAGATGCCGATCTCCGCACCCATGCCGAACTCGCCGCCGTCCGCGAACTGGGTCGACGCGTTGTGCAGCACGATGGCGCTGTCGACCCGCTGCAGGAAGCGCTCCGCGGTGGCCCGGTTCTCGGTCACGATCGATTCGGTGTGCGCCGAGCCGTAGCGCGCGATGTGCGCGATGGCCGCGTCCACCCCGTCGACGACGCGTGCGGCGATGATCGCGTCGAGATATTCGGTGTACCAGTCGTCCTCGCTCGCCGGACGCACGCGCGGATCCACCTCGAGCACGGTGGCGTCGCCGCGGACCTCGCAGCCGGCGTCGAGGAGGTCCCGCACCACGGGGGCGAGATGGGTCGCGACGCAGGCGCGGTCGATCAGCACCGTCTCGGCGGCGCCGCAGATCCCCGTGCGCCGCATCTTGGCGTTGAGCGCGATGGTGCGCGCCATGCGCACGTCGGCGTCGCGGTCGATGTAGACGTGGCAGTTGCCCTCGAGGTGTCCGATCACCGGAACGCGCGCTTCCTTCTGCACCCGCTCGACGAGCGCCTTGCCGCCGCGCGGCACGATCACGTCGACATACTCGCTCATGCCGGCGAGCATGTAGCCGACCGCGGCGCGATCGGTCACCGGCACCAGCTGAATGCATTCCGGAGGCAGCCCCGCCGCCCGCAGCCCCTCATCGAGACACTCGTGGAGCGCCCGGCTCGAGTGCTGACTCTCGGAGCCGCCGCGCAGGATCGCCGCGTTGCCCGACTTCAGGCACAGCGCGCCGGCGTCCGCGGTGACGTTGGGACGGCTCTCGTAGATGATGCCGATGACGCCGAGTGGCACGACCACGCGCTGGATCCTGAGCCCGTTCGGCCGCTCCCACTCCGCGCTCGCCGATCCGATCGGATCACGCAGCTCGATTACCGCGTCGATGCTCTCGGCGATCGCCTCGATGCGCCGCTCATCGAGGCGCAGCCGCTCGAGGCGCGGTCCGGAGAGCCGCGCCGCGCGCGCCGCCGACATGTCGCGCTCGTTGGCGGCGAGGATCGCCGCGCGGCGGGCGCGCACCGCCGCCGCCGCCGCCCGCAGCGCGGAATTCTTCTGATCGGTCGAAGCGAGCGCGAGCACCTGCGCGGCGGCGGTGGCGGCCTTGCCGAGCCCCTCCATCAACTCGCCGATCTGATCCGCGTTCATGGCGCCTCAGGGCGAGGGCTGCGCGGCCGGCGCGGCCGCGGCCGCTGAAGAGAGCTCCGGGCGCATGAGCACCAGGTCGTCGCGGTGGATCATCTCGTCACGGCCGCGAAAGCCGAGGATCTGGGCGATCTCGGAGGACTTGCGCCCCATGATGCGGGCGGCGTCGACGTCCGAATAGGCCACGATGCCGCGGGCGATCTCGGCGCCGTCCGCGGCGAGCACGCTCACAGTGTCGCCGCGGTCGAAGCGGCCGCGGGCCCCGGTGACGCCGGCGGGGAGGAGACTGCGCCCGTCGAGGAGTGCGCGCTCGGCGCCGGCGTCGATGCTGATGGCGCCTGCCGGGCGCAGCGTCCCCGCGATCCACTGCTTGCGCGCCGCCGCCGGCGTCGCCGTCGGCACGAACCAGGTGCAGTCCGCCCCCTCCTCGATGCGCCGCAGCGGGTGGCGGTGAGACCCGGCCGCGATGCACATGTGGCATCCGGACGCCACCGCGATGCGCGCGGCGAGGATCTTGGACGTCATGCCCCCCGAGCCCACCGCCGAAGTCGAGCGCCCCGCCATCGCCTCGATGTCCGGGGTGATCTGCCGCACCTCGTGAATGAAGCGGGCGGCGGGGTCGCGGTTCGGGTCGGCGCTGTAGAGGCCCTCGACGTCCGAGAGCAGCACCAGGCAGTCCGCGCCCGCCATCTGCGCGACCCGCGCCGCCAAGCGGTCGTTGTCGCCGTAGCGGATCTCGGCGGTCGCCTCGCGCGCGCGTTCAGATAGCGACGACGGTTCTCGCTGTCATCGAGTGTCAGCAGCACCTGGGCCACCGTCACATCGCAGCCCTCGAGCAGCTCCTTGTAGGCGTGCGCGAGGCGGATCTGCCCGACCGCCGCCGCCGCCTGGCTCTCCTCCAGGCGCAGCGCGCCGTGCTTCAGCCCGAGCCGGCGCCGCCCGAGCGCAATGGCCCCGGATGACACCAGGATGACGCGCTGGCCGCGCCGGCGCAGCCGCAACAGGTCCTCGACCAGGGTCTCGAGCCAGGCACGATTCACGCGCCCGCTGTCCCCATCCACCAGCAGCGCCGAGCCCACCTTCACGACGATTCGCCGTGCCTGAGTCAGGGGCGCTGCCGAATCCGGACGCCGGGCGTTCATGGAGGAAAACTATACGCAATCGAGCTGCGTTGCCCAACTCGAGGAGAGCCCCTACACTTGTCGGCGGCGAATGTGACAAGGGTGGCTTTCGCGGTGAGCAGAGACTACGAGCCCGTGCCCTCCCAGTGGTACGAAAATCTCGAAGAAGAGGATTCGTTCCGCGTTCTGTCGGTCGACGAGGACTCGGAGCTCATAGAGATCGAGTACCTCGACGGCGAAATCGAGGAGATCGATCTCGAGGCCTGGCACGAGATGGATCTCGAGAAGATCGAGGAGCCCGAGGGCTGGTCGGAATCCGATGACGAGGACACCGACGAGGACAAGGACGAGGACGAGGACGACGACGACGTCGACGAGGAGCGCGGGGACTATTGAGCTCACGCCCCGTGGCGGGCCTAAGGCGAGCGTACTCGCGGGGCCGCACCGCACCCCTTGAAAAGGCGCTTCCCGCCCCCAAAGCTGGCAAATCGTAGGTCCCCGACGGTAGAGTGCCGTCGGGCTTCAATTCCCTCACTCCAACCCCTCAATCCCTCAATCCCACTCAAGGTTTTAAGTCCGTCATGAAACGCATCGTGTTGTTCCTCGCGACCAACCTCGCCGTGCTGCTGGTGCTGTCGGTCGTGGCGCACCTGCTCGGGCTCGACGTGTGGCTCGCCGAACGCGGCAGCAGTCTCTCGGGCCTGCTGGTGTGGGCCGCGCTGTTCGGCTTCGGCGGCGCCTTCATCTCGCTCGCCCTGTCGAAGATGCAGGCCAAGATGTTCATGGGCGTGCAGGTCATCGGCCCCTCAAGCGACCCGACCGAGCAGTGGCTGCTCTCGGTGGTCGAGAATCACGCCCGCAGGGTGGGAGTCGGTATGCCGGAGGTCGGCATCTTCGATTCCCCCGAGCCCAACGCGTTTGCGACCGGCGCAAACCGTAACTCCGCGCTGGTGGCGGTCAGCACCGGGCTCCTGCGGCAGATGAACCGCACGGAAATAGAGGCCGTACTCGGGCACGAGATGACACATGTCGCCAACGGCGACATGGTGACCCTCACTCTGGTGCAGGGCGTGGTCAACACCTTCGTGCTCCTCCTGTCGCGCGTGGTCGGCAACATCATCGACCGGGCGGTGTTCCGGTCCGAGGATGGCCGAGGCTTCGCCTCGATTCTGGTCTTCTACGCGCTGCAGATCGTGTTCGGCATCCTCGCAACCCCGATCGTCATGTGGTTCTCCCGCTGGCGCGAGTTCCGCGCCGACCGTGGCGGCGCCGAGCTCGCCGGCACCGGCAACATGATCGCAGCGCTCGAAGAGCTCAAGCGGGTTCACGAGCCGCTGCCTGCCCCGCAGTTCGCCGCCTTCGGCATCGCCGACGGCAGCGCCGCCGGCGCTCTGGCGCGGCTGTTCATGAGCCATCCGCCGCTCGATGAGCGGATCGCGGCGCTGCGCGCACCCGGCACCCATTGACAGCAGCGGCGTCAGGTCTCGCCCGCAGGCTCGGCGACATCCTCGGCGCCGACGGGGTGCTGACGGAAGCCGCCGACTGCGCGCCCTTCCTGGTCGACCATCTCGGACGCTGCCGCGGGCGGGCACTGGCCGTGGCATTGCCGCGCACGGTGTCGGAGGTCTCGCGGCTGCTCGCGCTGTGCGAGACCGAACGGATCGGCGTGGTGCCGCAGGCCGGCAACACCAGCTACTGCGGCGGGGGGATCCCCGATGATTCCGGCCGCCAGCTGGTCCTGTCGCTCAAGCGGCTGAATCGCATCCGCGCCCTCGATGCCGGCAACTACTCCCTCGTCGCGGAGGCGGGCTGCATCCTCTCGCAGGTACAACAGGCGGCGGAGGCGGCCGGCCGCTTCTTTCCGCTGAGCATCGGCTCCCAGGGGAGCTGTCAGATCGGCGGCAACCTCTCGACCAACGCCGGCGGCGTCAACGTGCTGCGCTATGGAATGATGCGCGACCTGGTGCTCGGGCTCGAGGTGGCGCTGCCCGGCGGGGGCGTGCTCGAGGGGCTCTCGACGCTGCGCAAGGACAATACCGGCTACGACATCAAGTCGCTGTTTCTCGGCGCCGAGGGCACCCTCGGCGTGATCACCGCCGCGAGCTTCAAGCTGTTCCCGCAGCCGCAGGTCCGCGCGACCGCGCTCGCGGCGCTCCCCGACGTGCGCGCCGCCGTGACGCTGCTCGGGGAGCTGCGCGCGGCGAGCGGCGACCGCATCAGCTCATTCGAGCTCATCCCGCGCGCCGCCATCGAGCTCACCACGCGCCACATCCCGGGGGTCACCGACCCGCTGCCCGGCGGGAATGAGTGGTCCGTGCTGTGCGAGCTGTCCTCATCGCGGGCCGCCGAGCCGCTCGATGCGCTGCTCGAGGAGGCGCTCGGCGCGGCGCTCGAGCGCGGCACCGTCCGCGATGCCGTGCTCACTCGCAGCGAGCGCGAGCGCGCGGCGCTCTGGAAGCTGCGCGAGAGCATTCCCGAGGCGCAGCGTCACGAAGGCGCCAGTCTCAAGCACGACATCTCGCTGCCGGTCGCCGCGCTGCCGGACTTCGTGGCGCGCGCCGCGCCCTGGATCAGCGCCAACGTTCCCGACGGCCGTCTCATCGCCTACGGCCACGTCGGCGATGGCAACCTGCATTTCAACGTGAGCCAGCTCCCGGGCGCCGACCGCGAGCGCTTCCTCGCCCGCGCGGACGGCGTGCGGCGCGCGGTGCACGACCTGGTGCGCGAGTTCGGCGGCAGCTTCAGCGCCGAGCACGGCATCGGGGTGCTCAAGGTCGGCGAGCTCGAGCGCTACGCCTCCCCGGTGGAGCTCGAGCTCATGCGGGCCGTGAAGCGCGCCTTCGATCCGCACGGCATCATGAACCCGGGCAAGGTCTTGCGGCGTGAGGCCGCAGCGGCGGATGCCTGAGCGGCGCAGAGTCTCGCTCGCACTGCTGCTCGTGGCGCTGACGGCATGCGGGCGGCAGCTCTCGCCGGGCGCGGCGACGACATCGGGTGACGCGGGCGCCGACGAAGGTCCGCGCATCGCCACGTCGCCCGACAACGTGCACGTCGAGTATCGCGTCTACGGGCACGGCGAGCCGGCCGTGCTGCTGGTGCACGGCTGGGCGAACGACGCCAACTACTGGCACGCCCAGCTCGATGTTCTCAAGGCGCGCTACACGGTGGTGGCGCTGAACCTCGCCGGCCACGGCGCCTCCGGCAACAACCGCAGCGACTGGTCGATCGCCAGCTACGCCCAGGACGTCGCGGCGGTGGCGCGCCAGATTCCGAACGCGCGCCTGGTGGTGGTGGGACATTCCATGGGAGCGGCGGTCGCGCTCGTCGCCGCCCCGCTGATCGGCGCGCGCCTCCGCGGGGTGATCGCGGTCGAGGCGCTGCGCACCGTGGGTCTGCCGCCGCTCGCCCCGGCCGAAATCGAGCAGCGCGTCGCTCCCTTCCGCACCGACTTCGTGGCCGAGACGCGCCGGATGGTGAGCGGCTCCCGCCGTCCACGTGCCGGTGTACGCCATCAACTCGGATCTGCTGCCGACCGATGCGGCGCGGATCCGCAGGTCGCTCCCCGATTTCACCCTCGACGTGCTGGACCACACCGGCCACTTCCTCATGCTGGAAGCGCCGGCGCGCTTCAATCCGTTGCTGCTGAAGGACATCGAAGCCCTGAGCGCACGCGCGGGTCGCTGAGCGCGAAGTGCGCGGCCCGAACCCGGCTCGCTCAAGTCCTCTTTCTCTGCCGTACCAGCCCTTCCTGGGCGGCGCTTGCGACGAGGCGGCCGTCGCGCGCGAACACGCTGGCGCGGGCGAAGCCGCGCGCCCCCGAGGCGCTCGGACTCTCGATGGCGTACAGCAGCCAGTCATCGACGCGCAGCGGGCGGTGAAACCACAGGGCGTGATCGATGCTCGCCATCACCAGGTCGGGCCGGAGGAGCGACGTGCCGTGCGGCAGCGTCGCCGTGTCGAGGAGGAAGAAATCCGACACGTAGGCGAGCAGCCGCCGGTGCAGCATCTCCTCGTTCGCCAGCGCTCCCACGGCGCGAAACCAGATCTGCCGCTCGGGCGCGGTGCGCTCGAGGTCGATGCCCTGCACCGGACGGAACTCGAACGGCCGCGGCTGCTCGAAGAAGCGCCGCACGCGCTCCGGCAGCCGCTCGAGGAGCGCTGCCGGCGGCCCGTCGAGCGGATCCGGCAGGCTCTCCGGCGGCGGTACCGCGGGCATCGCGATCTGATGATCGAAGCCCGCTTCGCTCACCTGGAACGAGGCGGTCATGTTGAAGATCTGCTCGCCGTGCTGGATGGCGACGACGCGGCGGTTCGTGAAGCTGTGGCCGTCGAGGCTGCGATCCACCTGATAGACGATGGGGGCGTTGCAATCGCCGCGCCGCAGGAAATACGCGTGCAACGAGTGCACCACGCGCGCTTCGACGGTGGCGGCCGCGGCGCTCAGGGCCTGCCCGAGCACCTGTCCGCCGAATACCTGCGGAGCGCCGATGTCGCGGCTCTCACCGCGGAACAGATTCACCTCGAGCTGCTCGAGCTCGAGCAGCGCCAGCAGGTCCTTGAGCCGCTGGTCCATGGGTGGTGAGATTCCTCGAGCCTCGAGGCGTCAGCCGAACTTGAAGGTGCCGTGCATCAGCGCGTTGTGCCCCGGGAAGGTACACAGGTACGCGTAGGCGCCGCCTTTCTTCAGGCTCGAGGTCGGGAACGTCACGCTCGTCGTGTCGCCGCCGCCAATGGTATTGGTGTGCGCGAGCACTCGCTTGTCTCCCGGCGGCACGTAGTTGTTGGGGAGCCCGGCGGTCATGCCGGCGTTGGCGACGTCGACCAGGTCCGCGGCGCTGACCAGCACCCAGTTGTGCCCCATGGCCTCCTTGGGAAGCTTGCCCGTATGGTGCAGCGTGACGGTGATCTCCTTGCAGGTGGCGGGCGCGCTGAGCTCGCTCTTGTCGTACTGCATGAGATCGTTGCCGCTGATCTCGAGCTTGCAGGGATCCGCGGCCGCATGGGCGTGGGTGCCAAGCGCGAGCGCGCCGAGCATCGTGGCGGCGATTGTGTTGCGCATCAGGCTCATCGTCTCCTCCTTCATCGGGCAAGACTGTCTTTATGGGGCAAAGCTTCCCGCCGCACCCTTCAGTCCGGCACTCCCAGACGCTGGTGCATCAGCGGGCTCGTGGTCGTGTACTGCAGGAACTGCTTCTTCTGCGGATACAGATGATGCTGGATCGCGAACGCGGCGAGCGCCGCCTCGTGGAATCCGGACAGGATCAGCTTCTTCTTGCCCGGATAGGTGTTGATGTCGCCGACCGCAAAGACCCCGGGGAGGCTGGTCTGGAACTTCTCGGTGTCGACCTTGAGCGCCTTCTTCTCGAGCGCCACTCCCCACTCGGCGATCGGTCCGAGCTTCGGGTGCAGCCCGACGCGGAGCGCGCCGTCCTCGACGAGCAGCGAGTGCGGGAGCGCTTCGAAGCAGCGCATGCGCCCGGCCGCCACGTGCTGCTGCATGCGCGCGACCGAGGCGGGCGCGGCGCGGAACTCGTGCCGGCGGTGCACCAGTGTCAGGCTCGCCGCCTTGCCGAGCAGCTCGAGCGTCCAGTCGAGCGCCGAGTCGCCGCCGCCGAAGATCACCAGGCGCTTGCCCTCGAGCTCGGCCGCGCTCTTCACCCGATAGTGGATGCGCGTGCCCTCGAAGGCCTCGGCGCCGGGCAGCGCGATGCGCCGCGGCTGAAACGAGCCGACGCCCGCCGCGATCACCACGCAACCGGCGTCGAAGCTGACTCCGCCCGCGCTGCGCAGGTGAAAGCGCCCCGCTTCGCGCGGCGCGAACTCCACCACCTCGTGGCCGAGATGCAGCTGCGGTTTGAAGGGCTTGATCTGCTGCAGCAGCCGATCGACCAGCTCCTGGGCGCCGCACACCGGCAGCGCCGGGATGTCGTAGATCGGCTTGTCGGGATAGAGCTCCGCGCACTGTCCGCCGGGGTGCGCCAGCGAATCCACCACGTGCGCGCCGATGCCGAGCAACCCGAGCTCAAACACCTGGAACAGCCCGCAGGGTCCGGCGCCCACGACGACGACTTCGGTGCTGATCGGCGCCGCAGGGGCGGCGCTGCCTGGAGGCTGGCTCAAGAGGCTCGCTTTCGCTCTTCCGTGTTCGGCCCGGCATTGTAGAGGGTCCGGTGCCCCCGCGCATGACGCCTCCCCCGTCAGGGGCCGGAGTGCGCGCCGCGCGCGCTTAGGCCTTATAGTACG
>WNGN01002586.1_pt1 | contig 12156 bp, 10 predicted proteins | sample 5400561 | NCBI WGS metagenome assembly WNGN01 (sample SAMN13153379, study PRJNA577476) | soil metagenome | isolation source: 115 cm soil or saprolite under Garry oak tree replicate 2 | place: USA:California | collected 2016-06-15
CGGCGTGCCCCGACGCGAAGACGAGCGCCTGCAGGATCATCGCCCCGCCAATGAACGTTCGCCGTTTTCCGAATTTGTCGCCTATGAGTGCCGCCGATGCGAGAGGCGCCGCGCGGAACAAAGACTCTTCCCAAAAGCCGGCCTGCGCGGCTTGAGCAACCGCAGCGAGTGAGGGAACATACGTGGCAAACATATCGGGATTCAAAAGAGTGTCGGACGGCGTCCACCAGCCGAGCTTTCCCTGAGCAAAAAAGTAGAGAACGATCTCGTAAGCAAAGAACAGTGTAACCAGGAGATAGCCGGCAAGCGTTTCGCCAAAAATGATCTTGCTGGCGGAAACGGGACGCGACCACACTTTCCAGAACTGGATGTGATGCGGAAAGGCACGCCGCGACAGCGTTTCGGCGGCCATGAACGAGACCGTCAGCAACATCGAGAAGAGGCCGAAAGTCGCGCCGGCTCGAAGCAATTGACGGATGGCAAATCCGCTTGCGGGCAAGGCCGTGTCGTATCCCATCCAGAGAAGGGGCCAGGAGTTGAGCTGTTGCAGGCCGAGCAAGAACGCAATGAACAATCCCCACAACAGAGGCTGCCGCCAGAGGACCCAACGGTGACGGATCATGAAAAACAGGCCGACGCCGCAGAAGCCGAGAATGTATAAACCAAAGGTGACGATTTGAGAAAACGCGCCGATGGCGTCGTTGGACGCGCGCATCTCTTCGTAGCGTCGCGTGAATGCTTCCGGAATCTGGACGAAATGCGTCAGCTCCGTCAGCTTGTCGCCGCCGACAACGAGCCGCAACCGGTAATGGCCTTCTCGCAGGCTTTCGTCCTGGCGTTCATACACAAAAGTATGATCCGTGCGTCCGCCGGGCTTCAGATCTTTGGAAGATTCGACCAGACGATATCGGCCGAAATCGATGCCCCAATCGCGCTGTGCCGCCGTTTCGGCGATCTGCTGCGCCTCGCCTTCCGGCCTGGTGTCGCCGCGCTCCTCCTCCGGAAGCTTGACGGAGAAACCATAGGGCGTGCCGTCCGGTGTGAATCGAATCAGAGTTTCGTGAGCATCGCCTTGTTTGAAATGACGCACGCGCCATGTGTACAGCGCAAAGATTTTTTCCTTTAGGATTCTCCCCAGCTCTTGTTTACCCCCACCCTCCAGCTCGACGAAGTTCTGGACCTCTTGACTGCCCCCGAATTCGGCCGCCTGGTCGAATCCTTCCGGCGGCCAGGCATTTCTCTGGGCGATCGTGCGGGCGGAACGAAGAGCATCCGCACGATCCATCTTCAGTTCGATAGAAACCAGAGGGAAGGCCGTAGAGAAATTTCTGAATGTAAAAATGGCTGCGCCGGCCGAAAGCACGACGAAGGCTGTCCAAAGCAAGCCGCCGGCCCAACGTCTTCGGAGCATGTGGGATTCTACCTTTAATAAAGTGACAGTTGAACATTGAACAGTGAACAATGAACATTTTGGGGAAAATGTTCATTGTTCACTGTTCAATTGTCATTTCTCACTAAAATCCATGAACTCTTGCAGCTTCTCAATGCTATCCGTCACCTCGTAATCCGGAAGGCTCTCCATGAACAGCCTTCCGTACGACTTCGTGTTAATTCGGTTGTCGAGCACTGCCAGAATTCCGCGATCCGTCGTTGAACGCAGCAACCGGCCTAATCCTTGTTTCAATCGCAAAATCGCATTGGGAACCTGATATTGGGCGAAAGGATTTCCGCCTTCGCGCACAATACGCGCGCTGCGGGCCGCAACGAGCGGATCGGTAGGTACCTGGAAGGGCAACTTGTCGATGATCACGGCGCTGAGCGCTTCGCCTTTCACATCCACACCCTGCCAAAAGCTCGCCGTGGCGAACAGGACCGCATTGGGTGTCATCTTGAACTCTTCCAGTAACCGGCTCTTGCCCCCGGCCCTCCCCTGAACCATGCAAGGGTAAGGAAGATCGCCGGCCAAGATTTGAAAGGTGGTTTCCATCTGCCGGTAACTCGTGAACAGGACGAACGCGCGTCCACGCGAAGCCTGCAGGATCGCGCGAATTTCCTCGGCGGCACGGTCCAGATATGAAGGATCCCGGTAATCCGGCAACCTTCGCGGAATGTATAGCAAGGCCTGCTTGCGAACGTTGAACTCGGTTGCAAGTGACAACTCCCGGCCCTCGTTAAATCCTACGCGGGCTCTAACGTATCGAAAGGAATCACCGACCGTCAGCGTGGCCGATGTCAGCACGCATGCCGGCACCCGCGTAAAGAGGCGTTCCGCAAGCATGCTCGAAACATCGATCGGACACGCTTCCAGAAAAATCCCCCGATCACGCCGCTCGATCCATGAAACGTAGTTTTCCAGATCTCCACTCCGAAAAATATCGAGCTCGCTTTCGAGCTCGCCCGCGCGCCGGGCGAGATTTTCGTATTCGCCGGAAAAATCCTTCTTCTGGTTGACGGAGTGGCGGGCTTCTTGAAGAGCGCCGATGAGCGAGTCGATCCCATCGAGACGCCGGATCGGATGCCGGCCCTCGCGGAGCAGAGCGAAACCGTTGAAGAATCGCTCCGCAGCCCGCGACACAACATCGACATCGGCTTCAAGCTTGCGCGCGTCGTGGATGAACTCGGCGAGGCGGTAATTGCTGACATGAAATCCAAAATACTCGGTCGCGACATCTTCGAGGTCGTGGGCTTCGTCGAAGATGACGGCGCTGTAGTCCGGAAGAATCGCGGCTGCATCGGACTTGCGTATGGCCAGATCGGCGAAAAACAGATGATGATTCACCACAACGATATCGGCTTCCATGGCTTTCTGCCGCATGAGCGTCAGAAAGCAACGATTGTAGTCTTTGCATTTCGTGCCAAGACACCGGTCGCGCCGCGCATCCATGCGTGCCCACAGCTCGGAATCCTCGCCCATGGAGCCCAACTCGGCTCGATCGCCGGTTTCCGTCTGTTGAGCCCAATCGAGGATGGATTGGAAATTTCGAAGCTCTCGTGAGCCGAACAAGCCTTCGGCATGGAGCGTCTCCAGCTTCAGACGGCAGAGGTAGTTATTCCGGCCCTTGAGGTACGCCGCTTGAATCGGCCGGCCCATGACTCGTTCCAGCAGCGGAATGTCCTTGTAGAAAATTTGATCCTGGAGTGTTTTTGTCCCGGTGGATACCAGAATTCGACGGCCGTGCAGCAAGGCGGGCAACAAATAGGCCAGGGTCTTTCCCGTGCCCGTTCCAGCTTCGATGATGACGTGGCTCTGTTCTTCCAGGGCACGATGGACAGCTTCCGCCATTCGTACCTGGGAGGGCCGGTATTCGTAGTCTTCCAGCCGCTGTTCGAGAACTCCGCCCGGCCCGAAGAAATCCTGCATAGCATCACAATTTTATCGCTCGTTCCAGGACAGATTGGGGAATTAGGCACAAAAAGCCACAAGATTTGCATGAGAGCTGTGACCCTCACCCGGCGCGCCAGCCTGCTGGCTGCCGCGCCGCCCTCTCCCAGCGGAGAGGGACTTATAATGACGGCTATGGTGGAAACACTTTCGATTGCACCTGAGTTTGAAGGCGCTGCGCGCGTCGGGCTGCTCGAAATCGATGGAGTGCGCGTTCAGGAGTCGCCCGAAGAATTGAAGACGATGCTGAATCGTCTCGCGGACGAATTCGCCGGCAAGTACAAGGATCATCAGCCCGGAGAAATCCCTATGGTGAAACAGATCCGCGCGATTTTTCATCGGGCGGGTTTGGATCCGACCCGCTACAGGCCTTCCTCGGAATCGCTCTTGCGCCGGGCCGTCAAAGGCAAGGGATTGTATTTCATCAATTCGGTTGTGGATTTGGTAAATTACTTCTCTTTGAAGACGCTCTGGCCGATGGGCCTGTACGATACGGACAAGTTGAAGCCGCCGATCACATGGCGCGTGGGCCGGGAAGGTGAGACCTACACCGGGATCGGGCGGGATCCATTGAACCTGGCACATTTTCCGCTCCTTGTCGATCAGGAAGGACCGTTCGGCAGCCCGATTTCAGATTCGATGCGCACACGCGTGACAAACGAGTCCACGCACATTTTGTGGATTACGTTCGCGCCGCCGCACACCGCTATTCCTCAGCCGGAGTTTGCGGACGCGATGATGCGCTTCAATGGCGGGACACTGAGATCTTCGATCGAATTATGATCAAAATACCAGCCTCATTGCTAAGGCAGATCTACCACCATACGGAGCAATGTTATCCGTACGAATGCTGTGGTTTGCTGATCGGGTCCACCGACCAGGACCAGAACCACACCGTCCACGCATTTCGCCAATGCAGGAATCTGAACACAGAGAGGGCGCGCGACCGATACCTCATGGATCCGGTTGACTATTTGCGAGTCACACGGGAATTTGAGAACGGGCCGTGGGATATCATAGGTGTTTATCATTCGCATCCCGACCACCCGTCGCGGGCATCGCAAACCGACACGGATCGCGCAATCGAGATCATGGCAACAGCGTGGTCATATGTCATTGTTTCGGTTCAGAATGGAACTGTCGCCGGCGCTCAAAGCTGGGTGTTGAACGAAAGCGAAAGGAAATTCTACGAGGAGCCCCTCGTTACCGTACCCGAAGAAGGAGAATCGAAATGAGCATCATCACCGTAAAAATTCCAACGCCGCTGAGACCGTTGACGGCCGGCCAAGCCGAGGTGAAGATCGAGGGCGCCACCGTGGGAGAAGTCCTTCAGAAAATGGATTCGCAATTCAAGGGTTTCGGAGACCGGGTCCTCGATGACGGCAAAACCGTGAAGCGATTTATCAACGTGTTCGTGAACGAGGACAATATCCGGGACAAGAAGGAACTCGATACGGAGTTGAAAAACGGGGATACGATTTCGATACTTCCGTCGATTGCGGGGGGCTAAAAAATCTCTTTGAGATCGCGAATCAGCCTCTCGAAATCCCCTTTCGGTATGTGCAGCGGCGCGCCTTTGCGCTCCAGCGACAGATGATTGCCGTGACGAAGAACCACCTCGACAAAGCCGTCTTCGGCGGGTTTCTTGCTGCGGATCTGGACGGCGTCGGACACGCCATCGACTTCGACGACTTTCAGTTCCCAACCCAGATAATTCACTTTTTCGACGATGGCGGCCGCCTGCTTGCGAAGGTCGCCTTTGCGGGGTGACTCGACCTGGATGCGCCGAACAAGCATGCCTAATTGATCGGTGGCTTCAATATCGGTCGTGATCTTTACGTCATCCATCGGTCTTCCGTTCCAGATGTTTTTCACCATCGTAGCTCAATAACTTTCCTTTGCCTTCGACAAGCGTCCTCAGGTGCACCGGGCGTGTCCAAATCGTATGCAGATTCTTCAACGTGTCTTTAGCATAATCGATGCGAAGATCAATACCGTCGTGCCGGTGATCCAACAGCAGTTCTCCGCGGTTCTCGAAATTCCCGTCGGCGACGTAGATCAATGGTTGTCCGAAGTTCGTCAATGAAAACAGCAGCTTTTGCTTGATGTTCTTCCAATTGCGATCGGCGATCTCGTAGACCCCCCGCTCCGGATTGAACTGATACGTGAAGAAGCGGTGTTCATGGCAGAACTCTTCGTTGAAGAAGGCATCGATGAACGTAATGTCGTTGTGCACGCGGCGCGTTTCGAAAATCTTTTCGCGTCCGAGACCGAGGCCGATGTCCCACTCGCGTTTGCTGATGTAATCGTCGCACTCGTCGTAGTCCTTGCCGAATTTGCCTTTATTCCAACGATCCTCGATGTCTTTCCAGAGCTCGAACCCCAAGCGGTAAGGATTGATCTGTCCGGGATGCGCGGCAACCGTGCCGGAGTGGTGATCGGCAAAGTCGATCACTTCCGCATCATTTAATGCGCGCTCCGTCATGATCTTCGCGTGCCAATACGTGGCCCAGCCCTCATTCATGATTTTGGTCTGGGCTTGCGGCGCGAAATAGTACGCTTCTTCGCGGATCATCCATAGAACGTCGAGCTGCCAGGTTTCCAGCGGCGCGTTTTCGATGAGAAATAGAAGGACGTCTTTCTGATGTTCTTCAGGAAAACGGCGGCGCTTCAGCCGTTCGTCTTCGATTCTCTGCTTCTGCTGCTCGATGAATTCCTTCGGATTGATGAATTCGTCCATGTACTCGCTGGCCGCGATTTTCTTCACGACGGCCGGTTCTTCTTCGGTGTGCTCTTTACGTTTGGGTCGCCGTTCGATGAACACCGAATGGTGATCGATCAAATCGTCCAGGCAAAGACAAAGATCAATGAAGCCTTCGACCCGTTCCAGTCCGTATTTGTCGATGTACTTCCGGATCTTGGTTGCGTGATTCGCCATGATGTCCATCATTTTGCGGTTGGTCTTCGAGAACCAAATGTTGTTCTTGAAGAAATCACAATGGCCGTAAACATGCGCCATGACGAGCTTCTGATCGACGAGGTGGTTACACTCCAACAAGTACGCATAGCACGGGTCATTATTAATGACCATCTCGTAAATCTTTTGCAGGCCGTAGGCGTAGCTCTTGTTGAGGCGCTCGTATTCCATGCCGAACTTCCAGTGGGGATACCGGTTCGGGAACCCACCGTAGGCGGCAACCATGTTCATTTCTTCGAAGTCGAGGACCTCGAAAATGGTTTCGTAAAAATCCAGGCCATAGCCGCGCGCGTATTGCTCGATCTCGCGGTTGAGCCGCGCCAGTTCGGGCGTCAGCGTTTGCCTGCGGCTTTCAATGGGTATCGACATTACTTCCCCTTGCCGAGAAAATCCTTGATGGACTGGTAAATGTCTTCCTTGTTCTCGATGCGCGAAAGCACGAGATTATCGATGTCGGTGATATTGTTTTCGAGCTCGCGGATGAATTGGCCGCTTCCGTAGGTACTTTCCACCTGGCCGTAACCGAACAGATTGACCTTCGGGAGAAGGTCCGTTTTCAAGAGATGGATGCATCGATCGGTGTCTCCCCCGGACCAGTTGTCGCCGTCGGAGAAGTGGAAAACATACATGTTCCAAAGCTCCTGCGGATACTCTTCATTGATAATCTTGTTGCACAGCTCGTATGCGGACGAAATAACAGTTCCTCCGCTCTCCCGAGTGTGGAAGAACGTTTCGCGGTCGACTTCCTGCGCGACGGCATCGTGGATGATGTATCGCGTCACCACGCCGTTGTAATTCGTCTGGATCCACGTATCGATCCAAAAGGACTCGATCCGCACGATCTCTTTTTGCTCATCGCCCATCGATCCCGACACATCCATCATGTACAGGATCAACGCATTGCTTTCCGGCCGCTGCTTGGTTTTCCAGGAGAGAAAACGTTTGTCTTCATGAATTGGGACAATGTAGGGATTCAACGGATCGTATGTGCCCGCCGTGATCTGGCGCTTCAACGCCTCCTTATAGGTGCGTTTGAAGTGGCGCAGCGATTCCGGTCCGACTTTCGAGATTTGCGAATAGCGGTCGCGTTCGGTCTTTAACTGTGCGCTGCCTTTGGGCTGGATGCGCGGCAGTTCGAGCTCTTCCGCCAGGATCTGCGCCAGTTCCTCCATGGTGAGATCCACTTCCAGGATATGGGCGCCGGGCGCATTTCCGGCTTTGCCGTCGCCGTTTTCATCCACGTCGCCCGGGGCGAGCGGAGTTCCGGGCTCGCCTTCACCCTGGCCGACACCGCCGGTATTGCGGCGGCCGAAGCGGAAGTTAGGCAACTCGATCTGCGGGATCGGAATGCTGACGAAATCCTTCCCCTTCTTACCGATCAGCTCTCCCTGCGAAATGTATTTCTTCAAGTCTTGCTTGATCTTGCCGCGGACGATCTGCCGGAATCGAAGATAATCCTGCTCGATGTTGAGGACCATACCGATCTGAGATTTGAAACTTCAAATTTCGAATTTCAAATTATTCCTTCGCGTCTCCTCGCGCGAAGATGCTTGCCACATAATTCAACACGTCGGTGGCGCAAACGTCGCAATAGCTGTAGTTCTTCTTCAGACGGCTCTTCACGACGTCGATCTTTTCCTGAGTCTCTCTGTCCACAACGTTCGAGACAAGGCTTGTCAGCTTGATCGAATCCTTGCGGTCTTCGAACAACTTCAGCTCGAGCGCCTTGTACAGCCGCTCGTTCGTGCGATAGTTGAACTTCTTGCCTTCGATCGCGAGGGCGCCGATATAGTTCATGATCTCGCGCCGGAAATCGTCCTTGCGGCTCTCCGGGATGTCGATCTTTTCTTCGATCGACCGCATCAGGCGCTCATCGGGGTCCTCATCCTGGCCGGTGTACTTGTTCTTCACACGTTCCTTCTGCGTGTACGCCTTGACGTTATCGATATAGTTAGAGCAGAGCCGCGAGATGGCTTCCTCGTCCGCCGAAATAGCGCGCTGGACTTCGTTCTTCACCATGTCCTCGTATTCATGCTTCACGACGGTCAAGAGCTCGCGGAAGTTCTTGCGTTGTTCGTCCGATTTGATGAGCGAATGATGGCGTAGTCCGTTCTCGAGCTCGTTCAACACCATGAACGGATTCACGCAGCCGGCGAACTGCTCATTGACCAGCGCGTTGGAAATCTTGTCCTGAATGTAGCGCGGCGAAATGCCATCCATGCCTTCGCGCGCCGCCTCCTTCTGAAGCTCCTTGACTGAATCTTCGGTGTAGCCTGGCAGTGTCTTGCCGTCGTAGAGCTTCAATTTCTGGAGCAGCGTCAGGTTCGCTTTCTTCGGTGTTTCCAGGCGCGTCAACACCGCCCACATCGCAGCCATCTCGATCGTATGAGGCGCGATGTGTTTTCCACGGATTCTTTGGGCGTTGTAGTCCTTTTCGTAGACCTTGATTTCATCGGTGAGTTTCGTGATGTAGGGGATATCGATCTTCACGGTGCGGTCGCGCAACGCTTCCATGAACTCATTGTTCTGCAGCTTCCGGTATTCGGGTTCGTTGGTGTGGCCGATGATGACTTCGTCGATATCGGTCTGCGGGAATTTCTTCGGTTTGATCTTATGTTCCTGGCTTGCGCCGAGCAGGTCATACAAGAAGGCGACTTCGAGCTTCAGGACTTCGATGAATTCAATGATGCCGCGATTGGCGACATTGAACTCGCCATCGAAATTGAACGCGCGAGCATCCGAGTCCGAGCCGTAGATGGCGATCTTGCGATAGTTGATATCGCCGGTCAGTTCCGTCGAGTCCTGATTTTTCTCGTCCTTCGGCTGGAATGTGCCGATGCCGATGCGGTCTTTTTCCGCCAGAACCAGACGGCGCACCTTCACGTGATCCATAACCTTGAACCAATCGCCTTTATAGCGGCGCGTCAGTTCGCGATACATCTGGCGGCACGCTGGGCACAGGTCGCCTTCCACCTGGATCGGAAACTTCGGATCCCTGCTGTTGCGCATGAGTTCATCGATCAGCTTTTCGCGTTGGCCGGACGGAATCAGGTGCAGGGGCTCTTCGCGCATCGGGCAGGGCAACTCGTCGTTCACCATCGCGTAGACTTCCTTCTCGAGATCGTTGGCGATATTCGTCCACGCGAACGAGTACATGGCGCCTTCGGGAATGTGCGAATATTCTTCGAGGCCCTTCTTGAGCAGCCTCACGATGGTGCTCTTGGCGCTGCCGACCGGACCGTGAAGTAAGATGACGCGCCGCTCCGTACCGTAGTTGCGCGAGGCGGACTTGAAGATATCCACCAGGTGATTCAGGCTTTGATCGATGCCGTAAACCGCGTCCCGGCCGTTGTGCATCTCGTCACGGAAGAAGCGGTAGCGTGTAATCTTCCTCTTGTGTTCGACATGCTCCTCGATACCGTATGAGAGGATCATGTCGTAAATCCGCTGGAACGCATTCCGAGTCACCCGCGGAGTGTCTTGAATCAACTTCAGATAGTCCTCAAGCGATCCTTCCCAATGCAGTTCTTGATATTCCTGGGGGCTCTGCAGATTTGCGATCGCGCTCAGAATACTGACGGACTCTGCCTGCTCTTGCATATATTCACCTTTTCATCGGCCAAAAAACAAAACGATCGGATGACTGCAGCGCCCGTTTGTCTTTGAGGCTGCGCGCATTACCGAGGCTGCGCGTTGTTGTTGCGCTTGCGCTTCGCGGTCGCCCTAGAGTTGGTTCCGATCGCTGGGTTTTCAAACTTCCTGTCTTCGTCGATACTACTATAGATCAACGTCAGACAATTCAGGTCCCAGAACATTGGATGTGTTATTTTGCGAAAGGGAAGCGAGAATGACTTCATGTCGTCCTCATTGCCGCTCATTGCTATCGTTGGACGGCCGAACGTCGGCAAATCCACACTCTTCAATCGTTTGATCGGCCAGCGGCGCTCCATCGTAACGGATGAACCGGGAATCACGCGCGATCGCATTTACGGAACCCTCCGTTGGCATGGACACACCTACGAGGTGGTAGACACCGGCGGCCTGATTCCAGGCGAACACAGCGAGATTCCCGTCCGGATTTTCGAGCAGGCCCGCATCGCCATGGAAACCGCAGCGCTGATTTTCTTTGTCGTTGATGGCCGCTCCGGCATCACACCTCCCGATCAAGAACTCATCCGGCTTCTACGGCGCACAGGGAAACCGGTTTTTCTGGTTGTCAATAAGATCGATTCGGAGAAGCAGGCTTCCGAAGCCTCGGAGTTCTATCGCCTTGGCGTCGACCGTGTGTTTCCGATTTCTGCCGAGCACGGTCGCGGCATCACCGAACTATTAGATGAAGCTGCAATTTCAGTGCCAGCGCCGGAAAGAAATGAAGAGGATAGGAAAGGTGAGATTCGCGTGGCCATTATCGGCCGGCCAAATGTGGGTAAGTCCACGCTCTTGAACAAGCTTGCCGGCCAGGAACGGGCGATGGTTTCGCCTGTGGCCGGGACTACTCGAGACTCGGTCGACAGCCTGGTTCAGCGCGGTGACCTCACAATCCGATTTATTGACACTGCCGGAATCCGGCGAAAAGGGAAGACCGAGCTCAAAGCTGAGAAACTCAGCGTGGTCATGGCGCGCCGCCACCTGGAACGAAGTGACGTAGCCATTTTGGTTATCGATGCGACCGAGGGTGTGACCGCCCTGGACGCACATATCGCCGGATACGCTCATCAGGCCGGCCGTTCCGTCATTATCGCTGTTAATAAATGGGATCTGATCCAGAAAACCCATCGGGTTACGGCCGACTTCGAGACCGACATCCGCGAGAAATTGAAGTTCATATCCTTCGCGCCAATCGTCTCTATTTCCGCCAAGACCGGGCAGCGCGTCCAAAAACTATATGGCGCCATTGATGAAGTTCACAAAGCCCGGTTCGTCCGTATCCCGACAAGCGCCCTCAACGAATTTCTGCGCCAGGAGGTCTTGGCCCGAGGGGGATTGCCTTTGGATGTGAAGATCCGTTACATCGCTCAGGTGAAGGTCGATCCCCCGACTTTCGTCCTGTTCTCGAACAAAGTCAGGAAGTTGCACTTCTCCTTTGAGCGCTTTATGGAAAATCGGATCCGCGAGCGATTCCCATTCCCCGGGACGCCAATTATAATTAAGCAACGCGCGAAGAGCGTCGCGCATCAAACCGGGGATTAGCCAAAAGGTACAAGAAGTCATGTGTCATTATGTGCCTATTTGTGGCCGATTCTTTCGTTTTTATGCCAACAACTCAAATCCCGAACAAGCTCTTCTTCCGTATCGGAGAAGTCTGCAAGATCGTGGATATCGAACCTTTCGTCCTCCGGTTTTGGGAAACGGAGTTCCCCAACCTCGCCCCGGAAAAGTCGAAATCCGGACACCGCGTTTATAAGAGGAAGGACATCGAAATGGTCCTTCGAATCAAGGAACTTCTTTACGAACGGGGATACACGATTGCCGGCGCGCGTAAACAACTGTCCCGGTCACGGCCGAAGGAACACCGCCAGAAGATCCTGCATCGAATTCGAGAAGAATTGCGGGACATCTTGACTTTGCTCAGGCGGAGAACCTAAATAGAGTACATCGGGACGTAGCGCAGCCTGGTAGCGCACACGCTTGGGGTGCGTGTGGTCGGAGGTTCAAATCCTCTCGTCCCGACTTTTCAATTTATTCGCATCTCTCTAGGTGACCCTCCTCACTTCCGTTATCCCTCTTCCCTTCAATGTCCGTTCAAGGGTAGAAATCTCCCCATCCGCCGGATTCTCCACTGCCACTAAAATCTTCC
>WNGN01002757.1_pt1 | contig 12154 bp, 9 predicted proteins | sample 5400561 | NCBI WGS metagenome assembly WNGN01 (sample SAMN13153379, study PRJNA577476) | soil metagenome | isolation source: 115 cm soil or saprolite under Garry oak tree replicate 2 | place: USA:California | collected 2016-06-15
ATGATGGTACAGTGCAGGAATGGGAAGCTACTACGGGTAAGCGTATTGTTACAATTAGTAGCTCGCCCTCTGTTAAAGGTCCACTTGCTCCATGGAACACTGTTGCGTGGTCACCCGATGGGAAACGTATCGCTATTGGGGGGAACGGCGATGTACAAATATGGGATGCTGCAACTGGCCGGAATATTTCCTATTATGGTTATCATGCTGGCACTGTTCATGATCTAGCCTGGTCACCTGATGGCAAATACATTGCCATCGGCTCTGATAACACTACGGTACTGCTATGGGAAATTGCCACTATAAAAAACATTTACAACTATACTGGTCATATTACCGATGTGTTTGCGGTGGCCTGGTCGCCCGATGGCAAACGCATTGCCTCTGGCGATGGCGATGGCCTTGTGCTCGTATGGGATGCTTTCACCGGAGGCCATACTTACACTTATCGCGGCCATGCTGATTACTACCCGGGCCATTACACATCAGGCGCTGCCGTCAATAGCCTGGCCTGGTCGCCTGATGGGAAGCACATAGCCTCGGCTAGCAGTGATTCAACTGTGCAAGTCTGGCAACCAATGTAGAGACCCGATTTGTTACGCGCATCCGCTTGAGAAGCCAATTTTCTGCTTTATAAAATGGCTTCAGAGGACGATTTATATCATAAAGCAAGTCATAAAGCCAGGCTACAGGCTTGTATTTCTTGAAATCGCGTGCTATACTCCTAACGGCAGTGAGTTGCGATACCGCTCCACAGGCCCAATAGTATGACTTTGGGATGAGAAGCGACGTATGTTGATAGTTGTAAGGAGGACTTTGAATCCATGGCTACATCAAAGAAGACTGGGGCAACAGGAACAACTGAATCGACTTCGGCCTCGAATACCGTTGGTCGCTCGGAACTCACAAAGCGGATTGCTCAACAAGCCGAAATCTCTCAGAAGCAAGCACAGGCGGCGTTAGAAGCTACTTTGAAGACCATTCGCGAGGCTCTTCAACGTGGTAACGAAGTGCGCCTGGTAGGCTTTGGCTCATTCAAGGTGCGTCAGAGCGCTGCTCGTAAGGGAGTTAACCCTCGCGACCGAAAACCTATCGAAGTACCTGCAAAAGAGCGCGTGCGCTTCTTCCCAGGCAAAGAACTTGCGGACGCTGTTCTCAAAAAGTAATGTGTGGATACCCTTGTGGGGTGTCCAATGTAGGGGTACCTTACCGGTGCCCGTTTTTCTCACTGCCACAGTGTTATAGCTTTTTAAAAGAGGATAGACATCGCCCAGAGCCAGGAGTCGAGTTCCACTGGCACCTGGTTCTGGGCGATGTCTATCCTCTTTGTTCGCGATGAAGTATTCGAAATGGGGGATTAATGAATTGTAGGAACTCTCTATGAATCTCGACCTCAATGCGGTACAATAAAGCAACAAGTAGGGCAGGACCACATTATCGCTTCACAAAACTAAGGGGAGGCCTATGGTGATCAGCAATGTAACAGCTTTGGCGGGGTTAACTCGCACAGAACTCCTGGAGATGCATTACAAAATGGCACTCATGCGACGCTTTGAGGAGAAGAGTGCCGAAGAGTACACGCGCGGTAAAATAGGCGGCTTTATGCACCTGTATATAGGTCAGGAGGCGGTGGGGGTAGGATGTATTACAACGCTGCGCCCAAGTGATAAAATTCTGTGTAGCTATCGGGAACATGGTCATGCCCTGGCAAAAGGCATGGAGCCAGGCGCAGTCATGGCCGAACTATTCGGCAAGATCACCGGCTGTAGCAAGGGCAAGGGCGGCTCCATGCATATGTGGAGCAATGAACTGGGGATCCTGGGAGGTAATGGCATTGTTGCTGCTCAAATGCCTATTGCTGCTGGTGTGGCCCTTGCCGCGCAATACCTGGGAGAAGATAGTGTTACGGCCTGCTTTTTTGGTGATGGTGCTGTTGATGAGGGAGCCTTCCACGAATCTCTAAACCTGGCCTCTATCTGGAAATTACCTGTTGTCTACGTCTGTGAAAATAACCAGTATTCGATGGGGATGGCAGTACACAAAGCCTGGGCCGTCGATAGCCTGCTCCCGCGTGCTGCCGCTTACAATATGCCCGGGGAGCAGATCGATGGTATGGACGTTATCTCTGTCTATGAGAGCATGAAGCGAGCTGTAGAGCATGCACGTAGCGGACAGGGGCCCACGCTGCTGGAGATCAAAACCTACCGTTTCCGCGGCCACTCCATGACGGATCCCTCCTATTATCGCACCCGCGAGGAAGAGCACCAGTGGCGCACTACACGCGACCCCATCGGGATCTTTGAGAAAAAATTGCTGGATCATGGCCTGGTTACACAGGCTGAATTTGACAACAACGACACCAGGGCCATCCAGGTATCCGAAGACGCCGCCGAATTTGCAGATAACAGTCCTGACCCTTCACTCGAAGAACTCTATACCGACGTCATGGTTGATAAATCCACCGCTCTCACCTACCGCTACGAGAGGAAATAACAAAGAATGCGTACAATTACGTATCGTGATGCGCTGCGTGAGGCCATTCGTGAAGAGATGTTGCGCGACGAGCGTGTCTTTATTTTGGGCGAAGATATTGCCGGTTACGGCGGCACGTATGCCGTCACTAAAGGACTTTTTGAAGAATTTGGTGAGAAGCGCGTACGCGATACGCCGTTGGCAGAAGAGGTTATTACCGGAGCCGCTATTGGAGCCGCCCTTGGAGGTTTAAGGCCCATCCTCGAGTTGATGACCATCAATTTCAGCCTGCTCGCCACTGATCTGATCGTCAACAGTGCCGCCAAGCTGCGCTACATGTTTGGGGGACAGCCGCAGGTGCCCCTGGTCATACGTACTCCCGGAGGGGGTGGAGCACAACGTGGTGCACAGCACTCCCAAATGTTCGAATCCTGGTATGCTCATATTCCTGGTCTCAAAGTGGCTATGCCTGCCACCCCTTATGATGTCAAGGGCATGTTTAAATCGGCAGTGCGCGACCCTGATCCTGTGCTCTTTATCGAACATGAGCTGCTATACAACGTCAAAGGCGAAGTGCCCGACGAAGGTGTTGAGTATACCGTGCCTCTCAATCTTGCAGAAGTGAAGCGGCCAGGAAGCGAAGTGACCATAATCACCTTCTCGCGCATGCTGCACCTCTCTTTACAGGCTGCTGAAGACCTGTCAAAAGAAGGCATCGAGGCAGAGGTGATTGATCTGAGGAGCATTCGTCCAATCGACATTGATCTGATCGTCGATTCGGTGAAGAAGACGAACCGCGTGGTGATTGCTGAAGAGGGCTGGAAATATTATGGTACAGGCCAGGGTTTGGCCGCAATTATTTACGAGCATGCATTTGACTACATGGACGCACCTATCCAGCATGTCACAGGCGCCGATGTGCCTATGCCATACTCAAAAGCCCTGGAACGTGCCGCTCTTCCCAAGAAGAGCGATATTATCGAGGCGGTAAAAGCCATTGTACCAGCCGCCCTCGTGCGCGGGTAGCTGGGAGATTTGATATATGAAAAAAGTAGAAATGCCTAAGATGGGCGATACAATGGAAGAGGGCAAGATTCTCCGTTGGATCAAAAAAGAAGGTGACCCGGTAAAAAAGGGAGAGATGCTGGCAGAGGTTGAAACAGATAAAGTCAACATCGAGATAGAGGCCTTCGCCAGTGGAACACTACGTAAGATACTGGTTTCTGAAGGGAATTCGGCTCCCATTGGTGCAGCCATTGCATTAATTGGCGCAGCGGATGAACCTCTATCTGAGAACCCTGGCGGCAACGGAGCTACAAAAACCCCTGCTACACGTGAGCCCGGGGAACACTCACCCGGGAACGGGCAGAGCGTACCTGCCCAGGTTCTTTCCTCAACTGTTGCCGCGCAGACCACATCTCTTGCCGCTCCTATCCCAGGCAAAGGAGGGCGTATCTTCATCTCGCCTATTGCACGTCGCATAGCGCAAGAGCACCGCCTCGACTATGCCACGCTGCAAGGTACAGGCCCCAACGGACGTATCATTAAAATAGATGTTGAGGCGGCTCTAAGCCGGATACAACCTGTAGTCACGGCTATGCCAGAAGCAGTTGGGGTACCAGGAGCCCAACCAGTCCCTCCACAGGCTCTGCCGGCATCCTCAACAGAGCCGATCATGGCTTCGATAGATACGGGCGAAGTAGTAGAGATTCCACTCACAGCCATGCGCCGTACTATCGCCAGGCGTCTCAGCCAGAGTATGCAGACCGCGCCGCACTTCTATGTCACCAGCGTTATCGACACAGACAAACTCGCTGCCCTGCGACAACAAATTAACGAGTATGCTGCCACTGACCCCTCACCGGTCAAGGTTAGTTTCAACGACCTCATTGTTAAAGCCGTAGCCAGGGCCCTGGTGCGTGTTCCACAGGTAAATGTCTCATTTGCGGAAGATCGCATTCTACAGAAGAAGCAGGTGCATATCGGTGTTGCTGTAGCCTTAGAACAGGGTCTCATCGTGCCTGTACTGCGAAACGCTGATCAGCGAGGTATTCTTGACATTGCCCGTGAGGCACGACGGCTGTCAGAGGCGGCCCGTGAAGGCAAACTGCGCCCAGAGGATTTCAGCGGCGGTACTTTCACTGTCAGTAACCTGGGCATGTTCGATGTGGATAGCTTCACCGCTGTCATTAACCCGCCGGAGTCGGCTATTCTCGCGGTCGGTTCGATCACGCCGACCCCCGTTGTGGTAGATGGCCAGGTAGTAGTGCGCAACCGCATGAAGGTAACCCTCTCAGCTGACCACCGGGCGATTGATGGTGCGATGGCCGCCCGCTTCTTACAGGAGGTCAAACGGCTCTTAGAGGAACCCTTCGGCCTGATATTATGAGAAATTGGGGAGATGTGTTTATGTCAACGCATACGATTCATGGCGTGACCCTGGCATTGCTGCAAGGAGATATTGTGAGGGTGCAGGCGGATGCCATTGTGAATGCCGCTAATTCGGCGCTTGCTGGCGGAGGAGGCGTCGATGGGGCCATTCACCGTGCAGGTGGCCCGAGCATTATGGCCGAGTGCCGCAAGATTAACGGTTGTCCGACCGGTAGCGCCGTGGCGACGACGGCTGGCAAGCTCCCTGCCAGGTACGTCTTCCATGCTGTCGGGCCGATCTATCGCGGTGGTAGTGAGGATGAGCGTCTCCTGGCCAGCGCTTACCAGAGCTGTCTGGACCTGGCCGACCAATATAAGGTTGAGAGCATTGCTTTTCCCTCGCTCAGCACAGGAATCTATGGATATCCCCTGGACCTGGCCGCTCCTATCGCACTGCGAACTATTATCGAACATATCAAGAAACCGACGAGCTTGAAGCAAGTCATGGTCGTGCTCTTTGGAGATAGGTCTTACCAGGCATTTGAGGAGGCACTAACAAAATTACTATCTAATACTTAAACGGAAGTCAATCTTCCCGCAAACCTTTCTTCAACTCTCTAATAAAGCCAAAGAAGCCTTCTACCCATGTCATTTTCGGCTCTTGTTCGACCTGCCTGGCCTGTTCTTGTTTACGACGTAGGGCTTGCTGGTCGACTGTTCGCCTCTCTTGTGCCTTGCGACGTTGTGCATCATAGAGGGTACGCTTGTGTGGGTCGCGTAGGACTTCATAGGCCTCATTGAGAATCTTGATGTGTTTATCTAATGCTTGTTGATTAAGATCAGGGTGAAACTGGCGCGCCAGGCGACGATAGGAGCGTTTAATCTCGTATTGTGTTGCTGTGGGTGGAACCTGGAGAAAAGCATAATAATCTGGTAATGGCATATTTATCTTAACCACCTGTACTTCCAAATCCGCCGCGTCCCTGGCCCATATCATCAACTTCATGCCATGTGACATGTATGATGGGAACGAAGATACCCTGGGCAATGCGCTCGCCGCGCTTCACCGTGACGGCTTCCTCACGGAAATTGTAGACCTGCACCATCAGTTCATCGCCCTCGCCACAATAATCCTGGTCGATGATACCTACGCCATGAGGAACGAGGAGACCTTTGCGACGGGGAGTACTGCTGCGCATCGTTAACAGCAACATGTAGCCTGGGGGAGTGCGTACAACGACGTTGCCGGGAATGAGCCCCAACTTGCGGGGTGCAATCTCGGTATCTTCCCGGCAAAGTAGATCAAAACCCACTGAACCGCTCGTAGCGTAGGTAGGCAATGGTAGACCTTTGTCGATGCGTTTGATGGTGACATCTAAGGGTTGCGCGAATGTGTCCATGCATGTTATTCTAGAGTAGTGGTAACACAACGTCAAGAGAGATAGTAATAGATGAGCAACACAATTTTTGTGCGGAGGCTTATGGCAGAATTTATCTTGTCATGCGCTGCACGCAAGAAGATGATGCTCATTTGCCACCCTGGAGGGGCTTCAGACGTAATAAATATATACGAATTTACGACATCATAACAAATACAGGCGCGGGGGACTAGAACGAAAGGGCATACATACGTTATAATTGAAAGAGTGAAGGAATATTTTCCGGCCTGACTATGTTTTTATTAGTGAAAATAGATTTTCACGTCTTTGATTTCCTCCCACTCGATACTCGGACCAGGTGTTCGATCTAAGTAAGGATCGCTTTCCTTGAGTGTAGGACCGGACGATAAAACATAAATCTTGCTGTTTAAGATACATTACAAGGTACTTTTCATGGAGGGCGCAAAATAATGATAGAGCTACAAAAGCGTGCCATGACGGGAACGACGCTAACGTTGAACGAGAAAGACACGAATTCAGATCAGGAGCAGTCGTTCGATATTGTCGAGCAGCTGCTTACTAAAGATCTTGATTATACAATGGAGGATGACGTAGAAGAGGAAACTGGTAAAGATGAGCAGGAGCTGGAAGAGGACCTCAACGGTCTGGAGCCGGCCTCCCTTGAGTTGGAAGAAATGTCTGCTATGCATGAAGACCTGACTCAGTTACAAGGCTCACCCGAACTTGAGGTTGCCTCTGTTCTCACTCTTCCGTCGATGGCTACTGATGCAGAGACGCCAGTACGGCGCCCTGCTATGCGCCGTCGCCGATCAGAAGATCAGGATGAGAACACGGTCAATGCAACCGATGCAGGTGAGTCAGATGCAGTGATGACCTATCTCCGCGAGATTGGCCGGGTACCGATGATTACGCACGAACGCGAAATTGAACTGGCCCAGCGCATCGAGAGAGGTGATCGCGATGCGATGAAACAGTTTATCTTAGCAAACCTTCGTTTAGTCGTCAGTATTGCCAAGCGCTATGTTGGTCGTGGCCTCACGCTACTCGATTTAATTCAGGAAGGCAATATTGGTCTCATTCGTGCCGTCCAGCGGTATGACTGGCGTCGTGGCCATCGTTTCTCTACTCACGCTACCTGGTGGATCCGTCAAGCGATCAGTCGTGCCGTTGCTGATAAGGGGCGAACGATACGGCTGCCTGTCTACGTGAATACCGCGCTCAACCGTATTCGTCGAGAGCGGCAGCGTCTTTTACAGGAGCTAGGACGTGAACCCACGGAACAGGAACTGGCAGACGCGACCGGCTTAGACCCTATCCGTATGGTCGAACTGCAAGCGGCACCTGGCGCTCCTGTCTCTCTTGAACTGCCGGTAGGCGAAGATGAAGAGCAGGAATTGGGTGATGTGCTTGCTGATACGGAATCTGCCTCGCCTGAAGATATTGCCACCACGCAGACCTTGAAAGATGAGGTTCAGCGTGTGCTTGAGTCGGTATTGACACCACGAGAGCGGCTTGTCTTACAGTTGCGTTTTGGCCTCGGTAATGGACAGGCACACCCACTTGAGCAAGTGGGACGTGAACTAGGTATCACTCGTGAGCGTGTGCGTCAGATTGAAGCTGGAGCCCTGGCGAAACTGCGCCAGCCCCCCGTCTTAGAGCGGCTTCGCGGCTAACTTTAGAATTTGTGTAAGGATACCTGGCACCCACAAAGGAAAGGGTGCCAGGTTCGTTTATTTCTTCTTGCTCTTGCCTAAATCACGCTCGACGTGCCTCACGCCCTTGACCTTCTCCACTTTGGTAAACACGCGCTGTAACTGCTCCATGCCCTCAATCTCCAGCGTGACACTGATCAGCGCTATCTCTTTGCCGCCGCTCACATTTGAGCTGACCGAAGTCATATTGACGCCGGCCTCAGAAACGACGGTAGCAATATCGCGAATCAACCCCGCACGATCACGAGCGGCAATGACTACAGGAGCAAGATAGCGCTGATTGCCCATACTTGTCCAACTGACAGAAACGAGGCGCTCTCGCTCCCGTTCGCGGTAGCGGCCGATATTCTGGCAATCGGCGCGATGGACGATGGCTCCTTTGCCCCGGCTGATGAAGCCAACGATTTCATCGCCCGGCAATGGACAACAGCAATTGGCCAGACTTGTCAGCAACCCGCTTACACCCGCCACCTGCAAATGTGCCGGGGAGGTTTGTTTTGGAGTAGCCGTAGGCAGCGGAAGCGGTTCGTTTTCCTCTCTGGTCTCTTTACCCTCGCGTAACTCGCGGAGTTGATGCCAGCGTTCAATCAATTTCATGGCAACGGCGTGCTGGCGTATATCGTCACCGCCAATGGCAGCCAGTAAATCTTCAAAAGATTTTCCGTTGTACTCTTCTTCCAGCCATTTCTCGGCGTCTTCGGTCAGTGCTTCAACGCCGCGCGCCACCCCTAAGACTTTGAGCTCACGATCTAAACGCTCACGTCCGATCTGCATGTTGATATCACGTTCGTGCGTCTTAAGGTAGCGGCGAATTTTGCTGCGAGCGGCAGTGGTGCGGGCAAAATTGAGCCAATCGCGGGTTGGGTGAGCTGTACGGCTCGTCACAATATCGACGATCTCGCCACTTTTAAGTTCATAGTCCAGGGGCACCATGCGCGTCACCAGGCGATCACCTTCTGTAACGCCGCTCGTGCTCTCAGTGATAATGCGTGCACCCGCGCACCTATCTCCTACCTTCGAGTGGATGCGGTAGGCAAAGTCCAGTGGCGTCGAGCCAACGGGCAGGTCTTTCACCTCACCTTTGGGCGTGAACACAAAGATCTGCTCCTGGAAGATATCATCTTTGACTGCCTCCACAAACTCGGCATCGCTGGCCGTATATGAATGCAGATCACGTTGCCAATCTGCCAGTTGGCGCAGCCAGGACAATAATTCCCTGGCTGAGGCCGAGGCCCGATCACCGACGTCCTTGTAATGCCAGTGCATGGCTACACCGAATTCCGCCATCTCGTGCATCTGGAAGGTGCGAATCTGAATTTCTACCAGCTGGTCATCCATGCAGAAGACGGTCGTGTGCAATGCTCGATAGCCGTTCGGCTTGGGATTGGCGATAAAGTCTTTGATACGGCCCTCTTTGGGCTTCCACAGGCTATGCACATGACCAAGGGCAAGATAGCAATCAGAAGTTGACTCAACAAGAATACGAAAAGCTATCAAGTCATGAATCTGGCCAGTGTCCAGCACTGCCTGCAAGTCTTTCAACTGATCAGTTTCCCCGGCGTTACGCCGGAGCTTTTTGTAGAAACTGTATAAGTGCTTGACTCGCCCTGATACGTCTGCCTTCAAACCAATGGCTGTCATCTCTTGACGCAGGATAGTACAGATTCGCTCAACATAGGCACTCCACTGCTTGCTTTCCATCTCGACATGGGAGAGAATCCAGGCATGTTTGTCAGGTTCAAGGATAGCAAAAGCCAGGTCTTCCAGTTCACTCTCGACAAGTGACATACCCAGGCGCCCGGCTAATGGCGCATAGATCTCGCGAGTCTCCTGTGCCATGGTCAGCAACTCTTGCTGGTCAATATATTGAAGGGAAGATCGCCGCAATTGCTGCGTGGTTATGCGCATGGCGTGTAGACGATAAGCGAGCTTGAGCAGCACCACACGCGGGTCATCCGCCATACCGATGAACATTTTACGCACAGTCTCTGCCTGCTGGCGCCGTAAAGCTTCGCGGATGCGCCGCTTCTTCTGGTCGCGGCCATTCTCTGCCTCTCCGTTGGAAGGGGCAATGAGTTGAGCCCCGGCATGCTTCTTGCGCTCCAGGATATTCAAGCGTAACATGCTGCCTACGACACGTGCCACCGGAGAACCAAGGGTAGCTTCAACACGTTCAAGTGACAGGAGATCCGCATCAACTGCCTCAAAAATCACTCCAGCGGCTATCCCCACGGCATCGATATGCATTTGAGCCAGGATAGTTGCTATCGCCAGTGCATGTTCCAGGGGGGAAATCAGGCGCAGAGTTTCGAGCGAGGCTTTACTATGCTCGCGTACTCCTGCACACTTCTCTTGCGCAAGTTGAATGGCCTGTGCTACCTGTTCAACTTCAGCAGTACCCATAGACTGCTTTACCGTGTTCAACAGCTGCTTAGCCATTTCATCTAAAGCATCTTGTGCTTGTGGTTGTTTATCTACAGGCATAGGTATCATAATCGTACACTTATCTTCTATTCAAAATGCCGGTTTATAGGCGCACCATTGGCGGGCGTCCTACTCACACTCACCACATTTTTAACCTGCCGTAAACGCTTGAAGATGCGATCGATCTGGTCGACCGTCTCTATCTCAAGTGTGGCACTGATGGTGGCTTTCTGTAAGGAGGTATTCGTATTGGAAGTTACTGCTGTCATATTGATGCCGGCATCGGCGACTACCGCTGCCACGTCGCGCAGTAACCCGGCCCTGTCTCGTGCCACAATCGTAATCGGCGCCAGGTACTGCTGCGGCTCAATCTGCAGCCAGTTTACCTCTACGAAGCGTGCCCGGGCATGCTCCCGGTAGCGCCGCAGCGTTCGACAATCGCTCTGATGTACAAACATGCCTTTGCCCGGATTGAAGAAGCCCACAATTGCGTCACCAGGAATGGGGCAACAGCAATGGGCCAACTTCACCGAGGCAGAGGCCAAATTTTTCACGCTCTTGCTATCAAGTCTCGTAGATAGAGCTTCTGTATGCTCACTTTCGGGCGCTTCCTCCTGGCTCAATACCGTCACTTGTGACGGTACAATATCTCCACGGTTCTGAAGGGTTGGTAAGAGGCACTCGACAACGGTCTCTACCTGCAGATCATCGCGTCCCAACGCTGCGTATATATCTTCTGGCGCCGCAAACTTCTTTGCTACCGTCAGTGGCAGGAAATCGTCATCCCGCACCACCCCAATGCCCGGGACGCCGGCAGCCTTCAATGCCAGGTCCAGCCGTTCCTGTCCCAGTTGCACATTAAGTTCTCGTTCATAGGTTTTCAAGTAGCGGCGAATCTTGCTGCGAGCAGCAGCCGTCCGCGCAAACGAAAGCCAATCACGGGTGGGATGAACTGTACTGTTCACCACAATATCGACAATCTCCCCTCCTTGCAACTCATAGTCGAGGGGCACCAACCGCGTTACCAGGCGCCCAGTATCGGCCATATTGGTGATGATCCGCGCCCCAGCACAGTGCTCACCAATATCCGTATGAATACGATAGGCCATATCCAGGGGAGTGGAACCACGTGGCAAATCCTTGACTTCTCCCTTGGGCGTGAACACGAAGATCTGCTCCTGGAAGATATCACCCTTGACTGCTTCCACAAACTCGTCTGCGCTCTGCGGCAATTCCTGCTGCCATTCTCGCAGTTGCTCAATCCACGCGATTAACTCTCGATAGGAGAGACGTGAGCTTCCGCGCTCTTTCATGTACCAATAGCTGGCAATACCATAATCTGCCGTCCTCTGCATATCGTGCGTGCGAATCTGAATCTCTGCCAGCCGGTTATCAAGGCAGAAAACCGTCGTATGCAGCGACTGGTAGCCATTTAACTTGGGTGTAGCGATAAAATCCTTAATACGCCCGTCCTTAGGCCGCCACAAGGCATGGATATGTCCCAATGCCAGGTAGCAGTCGTGCTCAGAGTTTACCAAAATGCGGAATGAAACAAGATCATGTAGCTGGCTAAGCTCTCCTCCACTCCGTTGGAGTTTGCGGTTAATGCTTGTCAGGTGCTTCTGCCATGCATGTACCTCTGCATGAATCCCGGCGCGCTCCATCTCTTCTTGCAGCATGCGGCACACTGCATCTACATACGCCTGCCGCTTGCTTAGTTCTTCTTCCACTTCACGAGCGAGCCGCGCATACTTCTCCGGTTCCAGGTAGGATAAG
>WNGN01006020.1_pt1 | contig 12153 bp, 15 predicted proteins | sample 5400561 | NCBI WGS metagenome assembly WNGN01 (sample SAMN13153379, study PRJNA577476) | soil metagenome | isolation source: 115 cm soil or saprolite under Garry oak tree replicate 2 | place: USA:California | collected 2016-06-15
CAGCCGCTCGGATGGGCGACCTGATCAAGGAGACGAGGGTTAGCATGAGCATCGCGACCAAGAGCGCTACCAACCATAAGGCGTGGATGAAGATGATGGTACCTGCGTGCATCGTCGCAACAAGCGCAAACGCCGTGTAGGGGATTAACAGACCTGTCGCGATCAGCGCCCTGCCCCACGAGCGATCATAGGACCACGGCCGCACGATTATGGTGAGGATCAGGATTTCGAGACCCCCATAAAGGGCAACGTTCTGGAGGTCGCCGGGCCAATTATGCCCGAAGGCTCGGGAGAGCGGATCAAAGGAACTGCGCCGGCGCGCCCAATAGGCGGCGGCCATCAGGGCAAGCCAAGCGATGGCGAGAGCAGAAACTTTTAGACGACGGTGCGTCATCGGATGCCCCGAGCGGCTGCCTAACGGATCGCGCTTAAGCTGCGGCGCGCTGAAGAAAAAGTAGTCATTCAATATTCTACGCGCGCCGCCAGCTTCAAGCGCTTGTTAGGCAGACCTCGCTTGGACTTCTTCCGACGTCATGCCATAGAGCGGTGGCGTTGGGACGTTCAGAAGGCCGAGCATCAGGTAGATCTGGCCACGGTGGTGCGCTTCGTGCTCGACCATGGCCCGCAACCACTTCCAGGTGGTGATCGGCGTGCCGGCTGGGGTGAGGCATTTTCGTTCAAGGTCCGCATCCGTCAGCGTCCCGAAAATCGCCTGCGATTCCACCCCCAGACGATCCAGGAAAGCCACAACCGCCTCGAAGCCCTCGGCAAGGTGGCGACCGCATCCCGCGTAGCGGCTGGGGCGTCCCGCCACCGTCTCTGCGTACATATAGCGCTCGATTGTAGCGAGATGCCGCACGAGGTCGCCGAAGGTGAACTTGCCGGGATGCGGGCTCCATTCGATTTGGTCCGGAGGAATACAAGCCACGACGCGGCGCGTACGGCCGCGAATGGTTCGCCAATAGTCGAGGAATGATCCGATCGAGTTGGTTTCCATTGACAAGTGCCTTACTGGGTCTGCCTAACGAATCGCGCTTAAGCTGCGGCGCGCTGAAGAAAGATTCATTCCTTAATCTACGCGCGCCGTCAGCTTCAAGCGCTTGTTAGGCGGCTTTGGCAGCAACCGCCCGCACGCTCAGCGCACCATACGCTTGAAACACGGCTGCGCCCACTGTGTGCAGTAACCACGCCGACCAGGTCCCAGCCCTAGGCCGAAGGCGTTGAGTTCAGCCTCGGCACATACGGTGGCGTCAGTGTTTCCAGGCTCAACGGCCCTCGGAGTGAAAGACCATCGGTTTGACGCCCCGTCGTGTTCAGCCACGTTTCATCCATCAGCGGTGACTCCTTTCGAGGGTACCTCGATGAAAATCGCGCCTCGTTGTGCTCTTCTGTCCTTCACGTTCGCTCTGACGAACGCTCATTTGCTGTCACCCCAAACCGGCTATGCGACACCGATCCTGGCGGGCATAAGCAATCACGGCCGAACCAAGGGTGAGCCCTATGTCACGGCAGGCGACAGGGCGTACTTGATTGGGACGCAGGATGGGAATTTCCCGGATATGGGCGAACACGTGCCCGGCGAAATGGGCGGACTGTGGTTACACCCGATCAAGCTCATAGACGGTTTCTGGGCAGAGGTAAAGGATATAGAAACCGGTCAGGAGATCGCCCTGTCGGAGTGTGCTGAATTCGTCAATTACCCCTATGGCAATCGGTTCAGATACGGTCCGGTGTTGGACAGCTTGGAGATCGAGCGTTTTCAGTTCAGTCCTGATGGCCACCAGGGACTGATCGTGCAGTACATCTTCAGGAACGCCAGCAATCGCAGGAAGGAGCTGCACTTTCGCTTTGCGGTCAAGACCGATCTAAGCCCCGTGTGGTTTTCAGATCGACTCGGGATAAAGGACGCTCCCGATACTGTTGCCTGGCAAGCGACGAGGCGTCTCTTCATCGCCACCGACATCGCCAACACCTGGTTCGTCGTGTGGGGTGCCACCGATTCTGAAGACGCCGAACCAGTCGCACCGCCGGGGGGGATACGCACGAGGGGGCTGGGGGTCGCAGCGGCATCCCGATACCGACTGTCGGTCGACCAGCATGACACCGCGACCTTGACGTTCGCCATCGCGGGATCCGCAACGGACCAAGCCGCAGCGTTGCGGGCGTACGGCGACCTGGCCACAAATCACGTGAGCCTCCTCGCGGAAAAAGAGGCACACTACGCTTCCATCATTAACCGGGCGAGAGTGAGAATCCCCGATCAACGCCTGCAAGAGGTTTACGGCTGGGTGCGGGTCAACACGGAGTGGCTGGTCAGAGAAGTTCCCGGGATCGGCCGCGGCGTCGGCGGGGGACTGATGGAGTACCCCTGGTGGTTCGGGACCGAAACCTATTCCGTGCAAGCGCTCATAGCGACAGGCGATTTTGATCTCGCCAAGCAAACGCTCCGCTTGTTGAGGGATCAGTCCATAAGAACAAACGGCAACGGCCGCATTGTGCATGAGGTGACGACAAACGGCGTCGTTTCGAATCCCGGCAACACGCAGGAAACCGCTCAGTTCATCCTCACCATCGGCGAACTCTTCGAGTGGACGGGAGATCTGGACTTCGCGCGAGAGATGTACCCGGCGATGAAGGCGGGGATCACGTGGCTGATGACCGACATGGACCAAAACAGGAATCTGTTCCCGGAAGGGTACGGGATCATGGAAGTGTATGGGTTGAATGCGGAATTGATCGACGTTGCGGTGTACACCCAGCAAGCGTTGAAGGCCACGGCGCGCCTGGCCGATATCTTCGACGAGCCGGACGCAGCGGCGCGGTACCGGCACCTGGCTGCGCAGCTCGAGATGAAGATTAATCAACGCTTCTGGCTTGACGCAGAAGGTTCGTATGCCGATTTCTTCGGAAGCAGAGCGCAGGCCATGAGCGCGGCAGACGGCGCGATCCGGCAGATCCGCCTGAAGGGAGAAAGCTGGCTGACCCGAAGAGACACGACTGTGATTCAATACTACGAGCGGTTGAAGCGGGAATTCGCCGCAGGGCCGGATACGACCAGGGGTTGGATCACAAACAAGAACTGGGTCATCACGACGCCGCTGGAGACGGGCATCGCCCCGCAAGCCAGAGCGATCCGACTCTTGGACAAGGTTCGGAGCGAACATGTCGGGGAGTACGGGCCGTTCCTGTCTGCGGTCGAACGGCAGGCGATGATGACCATCGCTACCGGGGTACAGGCCGTCTCGGAAGCCAACTACGGGCGAGTCGACGAAGCCCTGTGGTATATGGACAAGATCGTGCAGACGTTCAACTGGAAGACACCCGGTTCGATTGCCGAGATGATGCCCGACGGTGGCTGCTTTACCATCGCATGGACCAGCTACGGCATCGTGGTGCCGCTGATCGAGCGGGTTTTCGGCATTCAGCCGGATGCGATGAGCAGGACTGTTGTCTTCGAGCCTCAGGTGCCTACCGGGTGGGAGGACATGAGCATCCAGGATCTTCCGATTGGAACCAACATTGTGGCGTTTTCTCGTGCGAAGACCGGCCGGGGAATTGAATACACCTTCGAATCCAAGGACAACGGCTGGCATTTCGTCTTGAAATTGAAAGACGCACCCGGCGTCGGGTACTATGTGAACGGCAGACCGGTTCCGTTCAGTCCGTCCGGCATCCGGATGAGTGGAAGGACGAATCGGGTGTTGGTGGTTCAGTAGGAGTGGCGATCCGCAGCGTCGTTTGCAGAGAGCCGCGCCGCTCGGCACGACGCCTAAGCAAGGGCGCGCCCCCCCGAAAGATTCGTCTTTGTCTCTGTGGAGTCGCCGCCTAACGGGGTGCGCCTAAGCTGCGGCGCCACACTGAAAGGTTCACAAATGCAATTCTACCATAGACGCCGGGCGCCGCCAGCTTCAGGCGCGTGTTAGGCAGCACGTGACAGTGAGCGGCGCCACTGGATCCAGCTCATAGCGCCAATCGTGATCACGCTAGCGAAGAAGATGTACTGCGTGGCGTAATAAAGGCGTTGCTCGGTCCTCGTGGTATATGAATCCGACCTGCCTGCTGCTGAGGTTCGCTCGGCATCCGTGCCCGATAGTCGTAGTAGAGATATGCCGTGTAGAACAAGCTGAGTACTCCGATAACTGCCGTGGCGCGCACGAAGGCCTTCTTGAGACTCAGGCTTGAACCCGCGCTGTGATCTCGCGTGCGCATCGACGGCCTCCGTGCTGCCTAACGGATTGCGCCTAAGCTGCGAAGCGCCACACTTTCACGTTCACAAACGCAATTCTACCACAGACGACGGGCGCCGTCAGCTTCAGGCGCTTGTTAGACAGCGGCCGAGCGAACCTCAAACTGCGCCCGCGCACGAGAGCTCAACAAGTACGAGATGAGTGCCCCGCCAATGGGGACTCCAATCAACGTCCGTAGATCGCCCCTGAGCACCGCATTGAGCACATCACTCAGCAAGTTCACAGCCAGAATGCTCAGTGCCAAACGATGGCCCCAGAGAGTCCGGGTCCAAAGGCCGATCGCCGCAAGAGCGCACGCGAGTGCGACGACAAACATCAGGACCACGCCCCACGACCTTAGGGCCGTCAACGCTCCGTGGGCCTTGGGATTGAGTTGCCAGATAGGCTCGAGAAATCCGCCCGGTAGAGCGAGCGCCAAGAATGAAAGCGACGCCATCAAGGCGCCGAAGACGAAGAACCCGCACAGGAGAATGAGACCGACAGACCGTGGCATGCGCTGAAGCACGTTGCCGCTGTCTAACGAATTGCGCTTAAGCTGCGGCGCGCTGAAGAAAGACTCATTCCCTAATCTACGCGCGCCGTCAGCTTCAAGCGCTTGTTAGGCAGCGTCCGCTTCACCTTGGCGCGGCCAGCGGTTCGCTTCGACCATCCGACATGCCGAGCTGGACCTCACCATTAGCCAAGACTTTCAGGATGGTCGCTCTCGCCGGTCTGGGGCGAACCCAAGTCTCTTTATCAAGAGTCCCGTTCGCGCGAACGCCGTGGAAGAGGTAGATGGTCACGTCTTTGGTCGTCAGCGCAACCAGATACCGAGTGTTTCCCGATCCCGAAAGCGTTCCGGTCGCTAGGCCCTCCACTGGACTGAATTCGAAATCCTCACACGTCTTGGTGCCGGGAGTGGGAAGCGGTCGATCGGATAGATCCACGAATGACAGAAAGCCCTTCCGGCCGTCGGCGTGAAGGAAGGTTCTGTACCTCACCAGAGACATCCCGTTCTTGACTGCTGATGCCAACATTTGATCGAAGGCGCCAGGATTGCCGCCCCCGTCGACAGTCATGTCGATCCCAAAGCCCAGTGTGTGGTCGTCGACGAAACGACCCGACACTGGCTGAAGTTGCCCGGGCACAAGCCCCTCGAGCAGCCGACGGGCTCCACGCTGTGGTGCGTACGTATAGACGAGAATCGTTGGCGTCTGCCGCACCGACGGCGCGATTGAGACGAATGCCTCCGGCGATCCGTCGCCGTCGATGTCAAGCAGCTGGATGTCGTGAACAGGAACCCGCCCCTGCTCGGCCTTAAACGCCTCAACGGGCTCGCGTGCAGCCGTCGCGCGCACTGTTGCGACGATCGTTGTGTCTTGGCGTGGCGAGAGTAACGATACGGCGAGAACGCAAGTGAGAAGCACTACAATGACCTCGGCGTGATTCCTTGTGAGGACGCTGCCTAACGGATCGCGCTTAAGCTGCAGCGCGCTGAAAAAAGATTCATTCCCTAATCTACGCGCGCCGCCAGCTTCAAGCGCGTGTTAGGCAGCACGCTCCGCGGACCCCCTACGAATCGATCAGCTCGAGCAGGTTCCCGATGACGAATGTTGGCTCGGGATCACTCTCTCCTCGGCCGCGGCCGGCACCGTCAATCCAGATGCTGGCCAGCCCCGCTCCCGCCGCGCCGCCGATGTCGCAGCGCAGGCTATCACCAACAAAGACAACTTCAGACCTGGGCGCCTTGATGGCGCCTAGCGCCTGTTCAAAGAGTTTGCGTGAGGGTTTGACACTGCGGCTGTCAGACGAAAAAACCGTGGTCGCGAAAAGATTCAGCACGCCGGCCCGCCCGAATTCGCTGAGCCACGGCTCCTTGTGAGAAATAATGTTGGCGATTACGCCGAGGCGATGGGTGGTAGCTAGGCGTTTGAGTGCTAGGGCGTACGTTTCGGAAACGCTGCCGAGTTCATGTTCGGCGATGACACGCTCGAGAAGCTTCAGTTCGTTCTCGGGCAGGTTGCGGGTCGTGGGCAGGTCACGGAGCGTTTCCAACACGGCTGGAAAGGAGTCGCAACGACCTGAATCGTCATAGATGACGCCGAGGGTCTCGAAACAAGCGAGCACGCCATCCTGCACGACCTGAGCAGCCAGGCGGCGGCCGCCCAGCGCGTGGTAGGTGGCCGCGAAGTCTTGCTCCGGCCCGAAGCGATCTCCGCCGAACATGAACGTCCCGTTCATGTCGAGCAGGACAACCGTGTAGCGAGAGAGCATGTCGAGGGAGTCGCTCAGAGCGGATAACCGAAACCGGTGTCGGCGCCGGGCGTGCTGCCTAACGGATCGCGCCTAAGCTGCGGCGCGCTGAAGAAAGATTCATTCCTTTATTCTACGCGCGCCGTCAGCTTCAAGCGCGTGTTAGGCGGCGACAACATCAGATCGCCGCTTGACTCCAAAAGCGGCGCGTCGCCTCGGACACCGCAGCATAGCTCACACCCTCTGCGCGTAGGAGCTTACCCACGCGACTCTGGCCCCGCAGCAAGCCAAGCAAAAGGTGTGCGGTGTCGACGGCCGCATCTTGGAGCTCACTCGCGGATTCGGCCGCCGCCTTCATCGGGTCCTCGTCCCCCTTTGCCGGTCCCGTCGCGTGCCAATCGGGTCCCAATCGCTTCTCAAGGGTCGAGGCGTTGAAATGCAACTCTGAGAGGACCTGCGTCCGCAACTGAACCTTTTTCCGCGAGCAGAGCCCACAGCACGTGCTGAGGGGTGAGAACCGGATGTCCAAGACGACGCCGCTCCGCGTCAGCGCTTTGGACCACGCGCCGTGCGCGGTCCGTAACAGGAAGAGTAGTGGTCTTCATAGCGTTTCCCTCCGTGTCGCCGCCTAACGGGGTGCGCTTAAGCTGCGGCGCGCTGAAGAAAGATTCATTCCTTAATCTACGCGCGCCGCCAGCTTCAAGCGCTTGTTAGGCAGCGCCGTGAGAAGCGCCATTCAGTACAGTGGCAAGGGCAGACGCGAAGTCTTCAGGGTAAATGACGTCGCGTGTTGCTTTCAAGTCAGAAAGCGACCACCAGCGATGCTCGCGAATGGGTTCCGGTGATGAGTTGAACACGGGCGGTGCTACGGTATCTAGTCGCGCGAGAAAGAAACGCTCACGCTGATGCACGGCACCTTGTGGGAGCTCCAAGTCGAAGTGACGCTCCCAGAGCTCCGCCCCGATCTCGGCGGCTAAGCCGGTCTCCTCCATGAGTTCACGCAATGCAGCCGCACGATGGGACTCGCCGCGTTCCAACGCACCGCCAGGAGTTACCCAATATGACAGGTGGTCAGCAGGACCGTCGTCATATCTCATGAGGAGCGCGGCATTGTTTGCGTCCAGGAGTACGAGACGGGCTACTTCTCGAACGGGCTTCCTTGTCATGTCCGGCGCTGCCTAACGGACCGCGTTTAAGCTGCGGCGCGATCTGGACGATTTCACAAACAGATGGCCTCCACAGCAGGACGGCGCCGTCAGCTTCAAGCGCATGTTAGGCTGCGCACCGATCAGCGTTGCTCGGATCTTACCCTGGCCCGATGCATGGGTGCCGCGACACCGCCCCCGTACGAAGAGTCGCCGCTCAGACGGCAGGGTGGACTGCCGCTCGGAGCCCGCCAGACGGACCACCCCCCGCGCTCCACGAGACCTTCACTGCCTCGTGGCCCGGAGTGCGCACGAGCCTCGCCCGCCGGATGTCTCACCGATCTGGGGTGCGTCGGCAGTGGAGGTGTTGAAAACAGTTCTTGCAGTTTCTTTCTTGCGCAGCCTAACGAAGTGCGCTTAAGCTGCGGCGCCGAGCTGGAATGTTCACAAACGGAATTCTACTACACCGTGCTTCAGAACGTCCACCGGATTTGTTGCGGACGGGCGCCGCCAGCTTCAAGCGCTTGTTAGGCTGCGCACCACAAGTCATAGCTCGGGTTCCGTTCCCATCCGGGAGCACCGGGAGCACTCACCGTGACTGCCCTGGCACCGCGATTTTGATGCCGGATGGACCGGTGCTCGGGACTCACCAGTGTCGCCGCGCGCCGCACGCAACGGGACTTTCACTTGGATTAGCGCTTTTAGTATCGAACCGAACCGGCCTGACGGATGCCGGCCGGGGGGACGAAGCCGACCACGCTGGTTTTCACACAAGAATTGCTTTTGGTGGTGGGGATGCGCAGCCTAACGGATCGCGCTTAAGCTGCGGCGCGCTGAGAAGAATTCATTCCATAATCTACGCGCGCCGCCAGCTTCAAGCGCTTGTTAGGCAGCTCCAGGGGACGGAGACTCCTCTTCGGAGATCGCCACAATGTGGCCCTGCGCGAACCAAGTCATCCCCTGAAGAAACGAGTGCTCGGCGGGGAGACGCCAAGAGCGATCGGGCTGGCGCCGAAGCGTCGCCACCTGCACGAGTCCGACGCCGGTCTGACGGAGCCAGGCGCGCTCCTCCTCCGAATACGGTTTCAGAAACTCATCCCGATGGACTTCTGCTGCGGCATCCTTGGCCGCCCAGGAGCGTCGGTAGACCACATATGCGAAGGGCTCCTCGACCACAGCCCCCAAGGGCTCCATCCGGTCCCCGGGCAAGGCAGTCACGCCAACCTCCCTCGAACGTACGACTTCCGGGTGTCGAGCAACTAGGCGCCGGACCTGGGCCTCAGGGTCGTGGGCTTCCAGCCACCGCGCGAATGCCTCGGAGGGATCGAGCTCTGCTAATTCCGGCAAGGATGCGACTCCGGCCACCTCATCGTCGATTCGCGAAAGACGCTCGGCCGCGTGTCGCTGGAACTGGCTGAGTTGGTACTCGGCAACCTCGATCGGCATGTCCGGTTGATGACGACGAATGTCATCAGCGGTGAGCTCGTGACGGATTCGGGGCGCGAATTGTTCAAGCAATTGGCGGTGAAAGATCCGGAGCGAGACGGGGTCGCAAAGGGCCGCCGCGCCCTTCCAGTCTCGACGTTCAAGGGCCGCGGCGACGTGCAGAAACGTCTCCATGGCTTCCGAAGCTGAATCGGACATTGACACAGTTGCCAAGAGTGGCCTGGAGCTGCCTAACGGATCGCGCTTAAGCTGCGGCGCGCTGAAGAAAGATTCATTCCCTAATCTGCGCGCGCCGCCAGCTTCAAGCGCTTGTTAGGCGGCTGCTCCTTGAGCTTCAACACGTGGTGGTCGCAAAGTCGGCGGCTTGCGCTACCAGACCGTTGGCTGTGGCCATCGAAGAGAGAAAGAGCGTGTACTGATAACCTCCCCTATCTGCCAGCAGGTCAACCCGACCATCCCTGTCAAGGTCGCCTGCCCAGAGGAGTTCGGGCGGAGCATCTACGTTGACATGGGGGTAGGTGGCGAGCACCTGGCTCTGGCTCCTCAGACGAAGCACCAGTTCATAGTCTGCAAAGTCGACGCCACTCACTCCGGGCTTGGCCGAGCCGAAAGCATCCAGCCTGTACCGGTGTTGGTCGCTAAGGTTGAGGGATATGGACTCGCCGGGGTAAACGAACCTCCTTCCCGTGAAGGCGGTATCGATTCGCCCTTCGCGCAGGGCCGCAAGGCCCGCCACCAGAAGCAAAGGTTGTGATGGTCCGCTGGCTGTGATCCTGCGTCCTGCTCCACCACATCCGAACGGCGTATCTTCGACCGTCACCGCGGTGCGGCGGAGTTCGTAACCAGGGCCTGCGGCGTAAACGCCGAACCAGTCCAGCTGCCCCACCTGAGGCCGCGACCGCGTCTGGAACCCGCCAGGCAGGAGCAAACGCACGCCGGAACCGGACGACTGGCCTGCTGCGGCATCTGGGATGATCGGAAGGAGCAACAACGCAAGGAGTTGAAGGAGCTGTCGCAGAGGATACATGGCGATCATCGCAGTTCGTAGCCGCCTAACGGATTGCGCCTAAGCTGCGGCGCCGAGCTTTCACGTTCACAAACGCAATTCTACCACAGAGGAGGGGCGCCGCCAGCTTCAGGCGCGTGTTAGGCAGCACCGGGAGGGTCACAATCGCGGGACTGTCCAGCGAAAGTGTCCATTGGTAACAACGACTGAGTCTGCTGCTTGATTCTTCGCACTGAATGCGAAGGTGCCGGCGACTGTGCAGAAGGTAAAGGTCCCATGGATGCCCGTTGCTGGATCAATGCCTGACGATGTCCGGCAGCTATTGCCAGTCACCACGATCTGACCACGGCCACCGAAGAGCGGGGTATCGTATGCTATTCCCTGCGGCGAGAACAGAGAGGCTGATGCCGCCGAATCAAACGGGGAGATCGGATAGGTTCGAGGTCCCGCAAAATGCCTGACGTCCAACCGGAGCACGCCGAAACCGGACCAATCTGTGGCGGTGAGGTTGAGCGCGGATCCCCCGATTTCGCCGCTGACGTCCATTGTCGATTGCGCGGCGCCGTTAAGAGAAAAGGCAACCTCCTCGGGCTCGGGGCCCGTCGGGGAGCATCCCGCAGGGAGGACCGGGACCAGGATTGTACAAATGAGCAAGATGGGGGCTCGCACCGTTCCCTCCGCATGAGATGCCAGGAATGGTGCACGGCCCGGGTCAAGTAGGCGTCAAGCGGGCGCGGCGAAGAGGCAAGTAGCCCATAAACCAGGTGCTGCCTAACGAAGTGCGCTTAAGCTGCGGCGCGCTGAAGAAAGACTCATTCCTCAATCTACGCGCGCCGCCAGCTTCAAGCGCTTGTTAGGCAGCACCGAGCGGATCTTCCTCGTGCGGACGTCTGAGTCTCGCCACGATCGCGAGCCCGGCGCGAGCTACCAGAGTGAAGCATGTGGACCAGACCACGGTTGTTGCGACGAGCCAGGTGAGGATGGTCATCGCGTAACTGCAGTCGCCCCCGTGCATGGTACAGCCAAGCAAAGGGCCGAGGTAAAACGCGGGAAGGAAGACGACTCCACCAATCCTGTTTACGAGACCGTGAGGGTCGGGAGTGGAGGCGAATAGAAGGGCGCTCGCCGAGGCGAGGACAATGGCGGCGGCAAGAAGCCAAGAGCGAAGCCAAGGCCTGTTTGATAGCATGGTTACGTGACCTAGTCGGTGCTGCCTAACGGATCGCGCTTAAGCTCGGGCGCGCTGAAGAATGATTCATTCCATAATCTACGCGCGCCGCCAGCTTCAAGCGCTTGTTAGGCAGCAACGCGTTAAGGCGACCAACCCAGAAACCAGAGATGGGCGTTGAGCCCCGGATTCCGTGCCGCTAGGCCCGCATTTGAAAGATGGAGAAGACCGTAGCCGCCCCGTAGGCGACCAAGGACAGGGACGGTAACCGCAGCTCCCGCACTGAGCCGAGCCGCGAACGCAACTCGGCCAGCTCCGTCAACGGGGACGCTGCGGCTAAACCAGAGGGCGCCACCGTGCGCCGCCCCCGTAATGGCGAGCGAACGCGCGACTCGAATCTCGAGTTGAACACCTAAAGGTGCGACGCCAGCTCCGTAGCGTTTGTCCCACCCTGACCAGATACCGGAGAATGGGCAGACGCCAACGCAGTCTGGCTTGTTGGATTTCTCTGACCGCGGGCTCGCCACAACTCCGAGCGGAGTGGCCGTTACGACATAGCGCATTGTGATGCGTCGTGCTGTTAGCAGGGGACGCGTGAGCTCGATCGTCGCCATGACCAACTCGCGATCCCTGATATCGCCCACTACGGTCCAAGTATCCCATGCCGCGTCCAGAGAGATACCCCGGCGCCATTGCTGGCCCCCCAAAGGCGGTCCGCTTAAAACCGACAAGGCCACTACGAGTCTGAGAACCATCGCATCAATCGCGTTGCTGCCTAACGAATCGCGCTTAAGCTGCGGCGCGCTGAAGAAAAAGATGTCATTCAATATCCTACGCGCGCCGACAGCTTCAAGCGCGGGTTAGGCCACACCCTCACGAGCCCGCCACGGGCGTGCCCTGAGCACCTAT
>WNGN01005077.1_pt1 | contig 12149 bp, 6 predicted proteins | sample 5400561 | NCBI WGS metagenome assembly WNGN01 (sample SAMN13153379, study PRJNA577476) | soil metagenome | isolation source: 115 cm soil or saprolite under Garry oak tree replicate 2 | place: USA:California | collected 2016-06-15
TCGCGCGGGTTGGCAGGGGGTATCGGGGCGGGCGTGAAACGCCTGCTGGGGCTGGCGCATCGGGGTGGGAGCACGGCGTGACACCCCCACGTTCGGGCCAGAGTGAAACGGGGGTGGGTGGGCTTACCGTACGCACGAGAATACACGCTAGAATACACGCTAGAGGTAGCGCTACGAAAATCACCCTATCAGCCACCCTCTACCCTACCCTTTAACCTACCCCATAGCGTGCACCATCATCCCGCAATTGGCGATGCCTGTCGCTTCGCGCAATTGGCTTACTTCGCTAGGCATCTTCAAGATGTGTGAGGAACACACGGTGGAAAAGCAGAAATTATCGTTGACGTTGCAAAGAGAAGACTGCTGGTAACTTGGACATCATCGTTTGCCCTGCGGGAACATGGCACGTATCGAGGATCATTGCGACAATGCTCCACTGAAGGGCTATCCACCATCCTAGAGAGAGTGCGTACACGATCCGCCACTCGGTCGGATATTGCCCGTTCAACTGAGCTTTTGTTGTATGCAGCGCTGGTCTCAGCGCAGGATGGGGATATGTCGGCGGGAATGGTGATGGTTCCTGTACCGCCCTTACCACTCTCATGAGCTTTGTGGTCGGGTATGCCTCTGGCTGCCGAGAAGGAGAGAAGGTTCGTTGATGTGCCTGTTTTGACTGTTTTTCATAGCATTTCATTGTATTTTATCTCTTCTTTTAGAAGAATTCAATTCGTTCAGTCAACTCCTCTCATAATACTACCAAACCTCGCCGATCAGTGCAACATACGAGCCCTTGTTGCTACATCGCAGCCTCGCGCAGCGTACGACCCCTACAGGGTAGTGCAAGATAAAGCGAGCCCAGACACACGGGACAGCACCGGAGGCCTCCTATGGGCAAGCTTGAGAAGGGCGACGAGCAGACGGAGACTGGCCGGAGACAAACGAGGGCTGCCGGAAAGACTCGGGAGCCTGACAAATGCTCTGAGCAGAGCCAAGGAACGCAGATCTGGCCCAAAATCCACGCTGTGAGCAGAGCAAGCCACGTGGCCACTGCAAACGGAGCCACCCAAACGGGAAAGCATCACTTTCCACTTCACGGTTGTTGCCTGGCAGCCAGATCTCTAGGACAAAGAAGAGAGCGTTCCCCTCGTACCCTCAACACCGATTTCTTTCCTCTCCTGGATGATTCGAGGCAGGTGAGCTCGTTTGGTCTGTCCCAAGTACGAAAGAGCCTACCAAGGCAAGAGAGGAAGCGTTGCATCGTCGGGAAGTGCTTCTGCTGGGAGGGGTTTCTCAAAGTCGTACATGCTCACGGAGAACAGAAGCCTCGGGTACTTCTGACTCAAGTAATCCACGATCTCCTTTTTGAAAGTTTCATCTGTTTTCTCGCGCAATACGTCATAGAGCCGGTGGTCTGTGGACTGTTCTCCGTGCTCATCAGTCAAAATGGTTTTCAGGAGAATACGGCGTGTTGGGATGCGGTGCATAGATTCTTCTCCTTGTGCTCTCTTGCTTCACCTGCTCCTCTACCATATCATACGTGACTAGGTCTCTACCAGAGGAAAGAGACAAAGGAACCGATCGAGAAGAGGCTGTTTGAAAAGCGTTCATGTGAAGAAACGTCATCTGGCTTCTCAGGCCGATTGAATGGACCTTTTCAAACAGCCTCTCAGGCAAGACAGGTCCCGGCCATGGTTCTCTCGTTGTCCAACCTGGTTCTTCCAAGAGCGTCTTGATCCATCGGCTATACTCGTGAGAGAAGTGATACGATCTGTAACTTGGAGAGCACAACGGTATGCCCCAAGGAGAAGACCAAACACCTGAAGAAAGCTGGTTCTCATCATGGACATCCTCAACACCCTCAAAAGCAGGAATCTGCGTCGCCTGGACCCGGGTGGCGGAGTCTTGGTCTGCACCACCTATTGGCGACCACAACCGGGAGCTCCCGATCCCGAGCAGCCTGGTGAGAAAGCTTCGGTTCTCAGTTACCTGCCAACAAAGGCCAAAGAACCGTGTCCCTGTGGAAGTGGCACCGTCTTTGAAGCGTGCTGCCAACCATTACCTTACTGGCAACCCCTCTGTCCTAATCCTGGGATGCAAGGATATAGCCCGCTTTCTCCACAATCAGCAACATTTCCCAAGATCTCGCGGGATCGGGTGTCTTCCTTCTTGCAAGAAGATATCCGGCTCTATTGCGTCGAAGACACGCCGCAGCGTGCGTTTTGGGTCTATTGGGGAGATCCTGCATTGGATGCTCCTCCTTTTGGAACACTCTGCTTTGGAGACTTCGAACTCACCAAGCACACCTTGGTCGTGAGCGTTCTCAGCGATATCCGCATGAAGACCTTGCTCGATCTGATAGGTCCTCTGAACTTGGGGACCCCTCAGTTCCACCACGATCCTCTCTCCTGCCCGGAGAAACCAGCGCGGAAACGGTCCTTGTTCTCAAAGAAGCGCCAGCTACCATCATAAGTGAGGCGGCCTTCATTGCAGCACAGAGGGAAATACAGGAGTTTTCCATCTGCTGTCGTCGTTTTTTCCCATTGTCCATGCGTCCCTTGAAAGATACCATGACTCCCTGATAAAGCCCCGTTTTGGCGAGGTTATGGTAATAATGACAGAGATCTACCCTACTGAAGCTTCAATTCCGCAGAAACCTCCTCCAAAAGTTGATTAAACTTCTCAATATGCTCTCTTGTTGGCTCTGACTTGGGGTTGATCTCTATGCGAAGCGAGAATTTGGGTTCTGAGCCAAAGAAATCAACGCTGGCTTTCATCAAAGCCGCCACCTGGTCGTTTAAGTCTTGTATCTCTCCTGCACTCAACGTTGCGTCAGCAGCAAGGACACCTGGCATCGTGTAGATAGGTTTGGGTTGGTGGACTCTCGATGGTGTCGATTCTCCTCCTAGCGGTATTGGCTCTTGTGATGCTTGTTCGCTGCGCTGGTACACTCGTACCATGCCTGCTCCAGCGTAGTCGCAGGGCCACCCGCCGCCTGCACGTTCCACAAAACGCGCATTGAAGGCTGCTGTCAGAGCATCACGCACGATCAGCCAGGGTAACGCCTTTCCCACTTTGGCCGAGAGGGCCTCGGCAATATCTCGTGCGGTCGTCTCCGTTCTTCCCTTCCATGCCTCTGGTATATTGTCTGGGATGACATCTTTGGCAGCTAGGGGTGGCGGTGGTGCCTGTAACGTCGCTACGTCGATGAACAGATCATCTGGCACATCTTCCGCGAGCAGGCTTGCTTGCCCAGAGAGGAACCAGAGCCTTTTCTCTTTGACCGCTGCCTGAATAGCTTCATTGACGACCTCTCGCGCTGCTCTGGGAACCGCATTGGTCTCTCCCTCATACTCTCCTCGAATGCGTGTCTTGCCAGAGAAGTAGTTGTACACATCCTGTAACGCCAGCTCCGGGCCATGCCAGAGTTCTGGCATGGCACCTGGACTGAGGAGCCGTGAAGGAATAGCTGTGAGTGAGGCTTCCTCTGAGAGCACAACCACCAGGTTCAGATCTTTGACATTCGCCATATCCGGCGCGTCATACCAGAACGTCTTGAACGAATGGTCTGCACGCGTTGAGCGGAGGACGAACAATCCATTCCGGCAGCCATTGAGCAGGGTTTCGACGATGGCCCTACGGTTGAGCATCTTTGGTAAGCGATAGAACTGGGCAAAGGCTTTCTCCATATCGTTGACCCGATATTCGGTCTCACCTTCGTGCCAGAGATTATAGGGGCCATCTGGTAAAAGTGCTTCGGCTGTCACTGCCCCTTCAAGAATGCGAGATTGCGAATCGGCCTTCATGACGTTGAAGAGGGGCGTGTTATCTCGCAAGACAACCTTGAAGGCGTGAATATCGTTTTTGTCGGAGACAGTGACGACAATGGTATAGGCCTGTTTGACCAGTTCGGCTGCACGCGCCTGTGTGTTCTTCTTCTCCAACTCAAGTAACTGCCTGCGGTTATTGTCAATATCCTGTCCCTTGAGCTGGCTTTCAACCTGTAACCAGCCCTGGTTGTCGCGAATCGCATTGCGGACCGCCTCCAGCCCCTCTACAGAGGGAACGGCCAGGACCACTGCATTGCGGTAGACACGGGGAGCCTCAGGCCCGCTCTTTTCGGTCAGGAAACGGCGAGCTTCGCTGCTTGGGCTGCCTGGGCGCGATGCCCCCTTTGGCCCCAAAATGACGTAATGGAAATCGCCCTCATCCTCAACATCGCTGGGTTTTTCAGGGAGGAGGTGAACATGCACTCCAGACCCGGAGGCACTCGCCGTCAGGCTACTGCACTTGCGGACCGCATCGATCAGCTTGTCCTCGACCACGCCAGGTAAAACACGGGTACGGGCATCGTGGTGCATCTGTTTCAGGTTCGGACGTGATCCTAAACGCCAGTATCCAGGAAGTCCTTTGTAGAGAATCTGTCCGGTTTCAGCATCCTGGAAGGCACCTTCGTCGAGGAACCAGGAGATCTCCGTCCATTGTCGCAGGGCCTTCTCCAACTCGATCTTGTCCGGCCTGCTAGACCCAAGCAAAGCCAACAACTCACGAGTCTGCGCCTTCTGTCCAATAGGCTGCGAGTGCAGGAACGTCGCAAAGACGGCTTGCTCAACCTCTCGGTAGCGCAACGCATGCACCTCTCCCTGGACATCACGTGCCTTGGCAAGCTCTCCCTCAAGAATGCTTGTCCAGCTTTGCCGCTTCCCTTCGTATTCCTCGGTCTCTGCTACATTGGTCAGTTCGCGCGCCGACTCGGATAAGGCATTTTTCCCTGGTTCACCCAGAAACACATTTGTTGCCACCAGTGGACTCATATCCCACTTCTCCGCATCGCGCAGAGCCAGGGCGAAGGTGCGTAAGATACCACGTGTGCGTTGAAAACTTTCTAACTGCGTCCACTTGGAGTACAACACCTCGGTCAGGTCGGGATGGAACGGATAGCTCTCAAGGAAGCGGCTTTCCGCTCCTTTCATATCCTTTTGTGTTTGTTCATCAATCTCGGCGATGCCCTGGACAACGGAGGTGACGTGCTTGCGAAAGGCGTTGCGATCTCGAATGCTTTCCGGCTCAAAGAAGCGGCGGCGCAACACTTCCGCCACATCCTCTTTGAGCACAGGTTGCACGGACTCTTCCTTTTCGCGTCGCAAGATGGCGGACAACTCCTGGGTTAACTCCTTTCCCAACGTGTCACTTTTCATCGGGTCGGTGGCCAGCAGCGAGGCAACAATCGCACAGGTACTGACCTTGGTAGCAGCCTGGGTGAGATACTGGAAGAAGTTGGTCAGTTTGCTGCGCCATCCAGCGTCAAGCCCCACCTTTTCGCGAGCATACATCAGGACTTCGTCAATCAGGATGAGTGGGGCCAGGCCCTCTCTCATGGGAACAGAGAGGAGATCAACCAGTAGAGGCTCCGCCGGGGCACTTTCTCGCTCAAGCTCCTCATCATTCGCATTGAGAACGCGCAACCCATCCCGTCCCGCCAGTTGAAAGGCCAGGACGCTCCAGGGATGCTTCAGCCAGCGGGTTTCGCCATCAGGCCCCCGGACCTGCATGCCCTTTTCCGCGTCGAGCTTATCGAAGGCCAACACGGCTACCCTAGCTTGAGGCGGCATCTGCCCGATATGTTGTGTAAACTCCTGAACTGCGGGAAGATCAGCGGGAAGGGAATGTGGATTGTTCGTCAGATGATACAGGGTAATCAGCGTATGTGTCTTGCCACCGCCATAGGTTAATTCCAACTGGCGAATGGCTTTATCATTCTTCCCTGCCAGGCGCAACACCACATCTCTGGCCAGTTCGCGCAGGTTAAAGGTGGGATAGGTCAGGCTAAAAAATTGAGAGGGGTCCTGATAGACCGGGCGTGCCTTGTCCATCGCCACGTCATAGAGGTCAGCGGCGAAGAGCGAGAGAGATAGCTCGCCCGTTTTCAGGTCGCTGCGAAGTTGCACCACTTCATGCCATGGAGTCAGTTTCAATGCTTGTTGTCTCCTCTCTCTTGCTCTGCTCTACTCAGTCCAACGGAAGCGGTTGGTCTGGAGGCCACTGCGCTCCGCCACATGATTACTGATACTCTCCAGTAAGGCCCGTTCCTCGCTCTGAGCAGGTGCCAGTTCTATCAGTGCCTGTAACAATTGCCCGAAGAGGGTGTTATAGCCTAACCCGTGCATCTCCAGGTATTCATCGACTTTGAGCACATCCCCAGCACGCCAGAGATGCATCAGGCGGTGGACCTTGTCGATGAGCGGGCTGGTTAACCCAGCTGACTCTATGCCTGCATACTTACGCTGTGACCAGGGCTTCAACTTGACGGTACTGCTAGTGCCCTCTTCCTTCCCTTCCTCATCGTCCACTTCTTCTTCGTCCTCATCTTTGCTCTGCCCGCCCGTTCGCACGAGTAGATCACACTTGCCAAGGAGTAGCGAGTCCGAAAGATTACAGGAGACGGCATAGAGGTTACATGGTCCTATGGGCGTACTCTCCAGGCCAAAGTTATAGCGATGTAAGAGATAGTAGGTAGTCACATCATCCAGCCCGCTCACCATCTCGGTTCCACCATTCTGCGTGAGGACTCGCCCCACCACAAAATCCGCCACCATGCGCCGCACATGTCCTAGGAATTCTGTCACGCTCAGTGTCTTCCCCTGCTCGTTGGCCTTTCTCACAACAGGGTGCTTACTATATGCCTCCAATGCTGGACCTGTTGCAGCCCATACAAAGTCTGGCCCACGAATACCAGCATCCCAGAAATAACGTAAGTTTTCAGTTATATTTTTTTGCATTTCCTCAAGTACGATATTGTCCCAACCAGGACGTGCATTCTCCAAGCGTTTCCTACATACAAGCCAAACGGAAGATGCAAGAGAAGCGCGGTTGAAGTTACGTACTCCTCCGCTCCGCTCAGTCATTATGGGCCAAGAAGCGTCAACCACAAATCCAGATCGAATCACTGCTGATACTAGTTTTTCCCAAGCATCAGGCTGCTTGTGAGCAAAAACGATAACCAAACGTCCTTCTGAAGTGAGTGCATGATAACAACTTTGGAAAGCACGCAGCATACCGTTCTCGTAGACAGCCTGAGATTTAGCTAAATCCCAACCATGGCGCCCAGGATCATCAATCAGTTCTCCATCATCACTATCGTGATTCCACTTAGGATTCAATGGATGGCAAAAAGCTTTATCTATTTCAGGACAAAGATTTTGGAATATTCGATGAAGCCAAACATAGAAAAAATCCATCAAGTCTGAGTACATAATGGCATCGTAATAAGGGGGATCAGTTACTATAAGGTCAATTTGATTTGAACTATGCTTGCTCATTGCAGATTGTAGAAGTACGCGAGGCTTTTCTGCGTATTTATATGCTTTGGTAACATGTTCTAGCGCTGCAGCCACCCATTCTATGCAGGCCCAATAGTTACCAGTGGAGCTAGACAATGGATTCAATTCTGCATAGTCCCATACAACAGGGAAAGCGAATCGAGTAAATACATGGTTCATTGTTTCTCCTGGCACATTCCATATGCAAAGGTTGGAATTATAATCAGCAAGTTTATCAATACTCACAGCAATATATGCAATTAAGGCTTCTTTCCACTCCACAGTGTAATTCAAATCAAGCATAATTTTATAAGCATTTCTGGAAAGTTTAACAAAAGTGCCTAAGGTTAGAAGTTGACGCGAGTTAAACAGATCTTGCCACTGCATCAAACCGTATAATCGCAATGAAGACGAATTTCTCTTACTACCTGCAGGACTAGGTGTTGGTTCGTTAGGAAGTCCAAGAGGAAAACCTTTAAATAAATCTGACAACATATTTTTTGCTTCAGCAGCACATCTTATTTCTTCTTCTGTTGGAGAACGATACTCCTTACCTTTTTGCCCCTCTACAATTACAGCTGTCATGTTAGAATTCACTCTATTTGCTAAACTTTCGCGGCGGATATCTTCCATCGTCATAATTGTACTACAACAAGGACAGGTCACTCCCGATCGTGACATTGTTCCTCCACTCAATTTCTTATCATACTCGCGCTTCTGCGCTGGGCTGCCCTTTTTCAAAGCTGGAGCATCATTCAGTATTCCAAAGACAACCCCTGTTTTATGAGCATTTGGTTCCATTGTCAGTACAACACGCTTGTTTTCTTTCTTGCAGAGCCAGCGTGTTTTGAGCAGAGGCACAGTAGCACGACAGTTTTTGCAGGTGACTGTTCGGGCCCAGAGATAAGCAACTGTGGGCTTACCATCAACAACCGGATAGAAATCGGCCAGATCTGCTTTGGCTTGTTGCAAGACCCACCAGCCCCAGGCACGTACATGCCATGCAAGGTCAGCCTCAACAGCCGTAACTTTGGTCTGCACCTGAAATAGCTCAGGCTGCGAGGCTCCATTCGTTTGTTTATCCAGGCCAAGCGAAGCAAGTTGTGCTTGCAGAGCTGCTCCTTTGAAACTCTGAGCTTTGAAATAGAGTTCCATGCATTCGCGTGACTCAAGAGCAAAAGAAGGTAAAGGGTGTAGCTGGCCTGCCAGTTGCTGAGGATACTCAAGTGTACACTTCAAGATAAACCAGGCCACCGGATTGATATCCATTGCGGTAACTTCGCAACCCAGACGCATAGCTTCTAGAGGAATAGCACCCCCTCCAGAGAAAGGATCAAGCACTCTAGGAGCACGGCCACCATAGGCCTTACGGATTTTGTCGCGGAACCACTGAAGATCCGTATCAGACTCGCGTCCCCAATGTAAAATGCCACCCTCAGTTTCTTCTGTCACTTGTTCCTCCACACGACCATCAGCAAGTTTTTTCTTTTTAACACGTTCGACAACATGGCCTGCAAGCTTATCTTTAATCAGCTTGCGTTCCTCTTCATTGCCTGGATCGGGCAGAAGTGTAGCAATAAGAGCTGCACGACAAGCAGCGAGTGGTCGACGGGCAGGCCAAATGTGCAGGGTAGAGATGTGACCATGCCGCACGTTATCGATATTGTTATCCATACAATGCATCCTCTTCCGCTGCAGCAAAAATAGCCCCTTCGTTGATCACGAAGCGCTTCTTTTCGTTCACCATCAGCTTTTTAAACGGGTTTTGTACGCGACACAGCCTGGGCTGGGGTTTGGCACACCCAAAGATAGTATAGAGCCAGTAGCGGTCCTGTAATTGGCAGGCCTGAATGTACTCGTTTTCGGTCAGCTCCACCGTGCCAAAACCAGCACGTCCTTTGACCTCTATGGCTATGCGCTCACCCGAGGGTCGCAGTGACCAGAGATCGAAGCCGGGCCATTCTCCAAGGCCAGCCGCAATCGCTCGCTCAGCCGTTGAAACATCCTGCACAATGGCCCCAAGAGATTCTTCATGTGCTCGTGCTACCTGTACAGCAATGGCTTCAATATTGGCATCGTAACGCATACGATCTTCATTGTCACTTGACGGAACAACCAGCGCATGAGCCAGGAAGGTTATCTCCCCAGGCACAATCAGTGTCGGTTCGCGTTCAATGACCTCCATTGCTTCTTTTTTTCGATCTGCCAGTTCTTTCTGACGTTGCTTCACCCTGGTGAGTTCGCCTTTGGCGCGTACATCTCCCTGATCGGCCTTCTCTTTCTGCTTTCTGCGCAACTCGGCCAGGTCGGCAGCCTGGTAGATAAAACTGCGTTCGATGAACTCTTTGCGCATCGACATGTCGTTGAAGAGTGCCTGACGATGCTCCCGCACGATGTTTTCAACTACCTGTTCTCGCGCGAATACCACCGCCAGTGCAGAAGCCTCATCGGCGCTTGCAGCGAAGTTGACCAGAGATGGAGGGAGATCTGTCCCTCCACGCAGCAAGAGGAGGTGTTCTGGCGAGCACACCTCGATCGTGCCATCCTGCCATTGCTGGAGGCCAATCAAACGCGACTCCAGCATTTCGCCTCGTTTGAAAGGACGCAGCGTTGGATCAGCCAGACGTACCACCATGACCTGGACAAGGTGGAAGAAGTAGGGCATATGTTCGGTCGGATCAATGAAGATCGCACCACGCTGTGCATCTTCCGCAAAGCGATCACAGATGGAGGCGCGGAAGCGATCAAACACTGGCTCTCCAGGATGGAGAAAGATGACCTGTTCCTCACTGTTGGGATGATACAGCGTACAGGTCTCACGTGATCTCCCTCGATGCCGATATCGACCAGGGGTACGCTCTTCTCTAAGAAGCGGCCAACATAACCCGGCAACAGGCGGCGGTAGGTCTCTTGCTCTATTGTCTCCTTCAGACGGGGTAACTCACGCTTGACCGCTCCGCCATCACTGTCCTTGCCAAAGAGCGCTTCCTGAGTGGTTTGCCATGCCGTGACCTGCTCTTTGGTCAATGTCCCCTCGATGCGACGTTCTACGGCCCCGGCATCTCCGGTGATGGCCTGCTCTATATAGTCGCGAAGAGAGACTCCCTCGAAGAGTTTCCCAATCACGTCAAAGACTTTGTCGGTGCCTAATTCTTTGCGAATCTTCTCTAACTTCTTCAGCAGTGTCTTCATAACGCGCCCTTCGCGCGTCTCTCCAGCGATCAGATTGATGATATGCACAGAGGGATGCTTTTGCCCAAAGCGGTGGATACGTCCCATGCGCTGCTCTAAGCGAGCCGGATTCCAGGGGATATCGTAGTTCACCATCAGCCAGCACACCTGGAGATTGATGCCTTCGCCTGCCGCGTCGGTCGCCACCAGGAATTTTGCTCCACCCTGCTCTACCGGTTTGCGGAAGTGGGTCACCTGCACCTCGCGCTCCCGGTAGTTCATCCCGCCATGAATCTGGGCGATCTGATCGGTGTACCCGAGCCCACCAAGGCGGCGTACCAGGGAGTCGAGCGTATCACGGTGTTCGGTGAAAAGAATCATCTTCTCCTGCTGGTACTGTGGATCAAGCAGGACTTCGCGCAGCTTCTCAAACTTCGACTCGCTCCCGGCTTCGTACACCTTGCGGGCAAGATCGCACAGGTCCTCGACCTGTCGCAACTCTGTTTCTAATTCGGCCAGAGTCATGGCTACAACTCCCTCAAGGGCTTCGTCTTCTACGATCTCGTTCTCTTCCTGACCAGCTTCCGCCTCTTCTTCATCAGCGGTCTTTTCATCAAAGACATCGCCGAGCGTATCCAGCTGCATCTGTGTCACGTTGAGCTTGGCCTGATTCAGTTTGCCTGAACGCATGGCTTCAATAAGCAGCGAAAGCTTCTGCTGGCGTCGTTCAAAGGAGCGCAGGAGCGCATACGTGGAACTGGCAAGGCGGCGCTGAAAGACGCTCATTGCCAGTCGGGCAGCAGAGCGATTGAGCACCTCAGCCCGGTTGTAATAGGTCTGGATATAGCTCGTCGTCTCATCATAGAGACGTTGTTCACTGACTTCGCCTGTGTTCAAATCGTAGCTCATCGTATTCGAATAGCGGGGGGGGTAGATCGGCTTGCCATCGAAATAGACCAGTTCTTCTTTCGTGCGGCGCAGGAAATGGCGACGGCGAGCATCCAACGGGTAGGCATTGAAGGCGTCAATGGTGGCCAAGGCATCAGGTTCGAGCAGTCGCCACAGGCAATAGTAGGGATAATCTTTGCCCATGTGGGGGGTCGCTGTGAGCAGGAGTAGGTGCTGGCAACTCCACTGCAACGACCAGCGCTCGACTTCAGACGGGATACCCGCCAGGGCCTCGGCCAGCCGATACCGATCGGTCTTGCGGATACGCAAATCCGGCTCGCGATCAGCCGCCAGTTTATGCGACTCGTCAAAGACCATCAGGTCATAGGGAAGAACATCTGGCTCCTGTAAACGCGAGAACATTGCATCACCACGCAAGGTATCCACACTGACAATGAGCAGGTCGCTCGTGGATTCCGTGAACGGGTTGCCTATTTTCGCATCATTCCCATTGACGATGGTGAAGGAGAGATTGAAGAGATGGCGCATTTCATGCTCCCAGTTGCCAACCAACCCAGCCGGAGGAACAATGAGGACACGCGAGATGAGTCGACGGGTCAACATCTCTCGAATGTAGAGGCCCGTCATGATCGTCTTCCCTGCGCCTGCATCGTCAGCCAGCAAGAAGCGGAGGCGGCTCTGGTGAAGCATCTGATCGTAGACCGCGAGACGTTGATGGGGCAATGGCTCTATCAGCGAAATTTCCGTGGCAAA
>WNGN01002590.1_pt1 | contig 12148 bp, 15 predicted proteins | sample 5400561 | NCBI WGS metagenome assembly WNGN01 (sample SAMN13153379, study PRJNA577476) | soil metagenome | isolation source: 115 cm soil or saprolite under Garry oak tree replicate 2 | place: USA:California | collected 2016-06-15
GCTCGCGCCGCAGGCGCGAGCAAGCGATCGTGATGGAAATCAGACAGACTCTCAAACATATCGAAAATATAAGACTATAATGCAAAACAAAGCCTGCAACAAAAAAAGGAGTCAATAGGAGGTGTACGCCCTGAGTGAACGCGTCAGGTTGGGCCTGCTCTGCTTTCTATCGCTCCTCGTGCTGGGGTTTCTCGCCTTTACTACTGTAAATACCATGCAGGCGGCGCGAAGTTTCCAGCAGCAGTATAGTGCTGTCAAAACAGGTGATGTGAGAGCTATTCGTCCCTGGATGACCATTCATGTGGTCTCCCATATTTACCATGTTCCCGAAGACTACCTGTACCGCTCGCTCAATATAGGTAATCCTCTTTCACTCCGTCACCTGACGCTCTATGACATTGCGAAGCGTAAACATCAGTCTGTAGATCAGGTCATACGTAGCATTCAACATGCGATTTTGGCATACCGTAAAATACACCCCCATTTTTTAACGCCGGCACCAACGCAGCACACCCATATGAAACCTACCCCTGCGCCAGGAAGGACGAAATATTGAACGCCTTCTATATCAGTGCGTTGCAGCAGTATGGATACCTGGCGCTCTGGTTAATCGTTTTCGTTGCCGCCGCTGGCGCTCCCATCTCCGGCTCCCTGCTACTTTTTGCGGCGGGAGCATTTTCCGCCCTGGGTGATCTCAATATCTTCATCCTATTTCCGGTTGCTTTGAGCGCAGCCGTGATGGGAGACAATCTAGGCTATTTCATTGGTCGGCGTGTAGGCATGCCTCTACTGACATGGCTTGAGCGACAAAAGCGCTTCCGTTGGATCTCGCCGGAAGCGCTAGAGCGCGGTCGTGTCTACTTCAGGCGTAGAGCAGGATGGGCAATCTTTATTACACGGTTTCTTATAGTAGTTCTTGGTGGCCCGATTAACCTCCTTGCGGGACTGGAACAATATCCATACCGTAACTTTCTGTTCTGGGATGTGAGCGGTCAAATACTTGGGGCAATCATTCCCCTCGGCCTGGGCTACATCTTTGCCGCAAGCTGGGAGGAAGTGGCAGGTCTTTTTGGAGCTTTCTCAGGCCTTTCCCTTGCTTTCCTGGCGGCTAATGTTTTCTCCGTCTTGCTCATGCGAAAAATGCACCAGCGTAGGCGTGCTAGCGCCGCCAAAGCCGCAGCGATCGACTCGCTCCGACTGCTAGAAAGTAAAACCAGACCTGACACTGGCCCCCTGCCCGTTCCCGATTAGTACTACTCTGCTAGTTTCTCACGGGGTGCAGGGGCAGAGCCCCTGCCGGAGCGCGAGGTGTCCTCGCAAATCCCTTTTTTCTTTCGTTTTGTGCCGCCGCAGGCGGCACAAAACGAAAACTAACGAAATAGTATTAGGAGGCCAACCATGAAAGTATCGAAGCCGACCATTTTGATTCTTACCGCTCACATCGGAGGTGGACATCTCAATCTCGCGCAGGCCCTGAAAGATATGCTTGAGACACACTACGAAATTGTGATTGCGGATCCACAGCCCAAAAGTGTCGAACAGTTCTATACATTGGTGAGTCGGCATTTTTTGAAATTTTTAGATTGGCAATTTGCCCTCATTGACAATGAAATCACTTCATCATGGCTGCACCGTGTGCTTACGCCTTTTAGTTACAGGCGATTACTCGACATTATTGAGCATATCCAGCCTCAAATTATTATATCCACCCATGCGCTGTTATCATATGTCACTGCTCGTGCCAATGAACGTCGTCGCAAACGTGTCCCGCTGGTCTTCCAGCTCACCGACCTGGAGCGGCTACACATGACCTGGTTCACTGAGAAACAGGCCGATGCCTACCTTGCTCCGACCCGTGAAATTTTTTCCCAGGCACTGGCACAGGGTATCCCTGAAAGCCACCTCTACCTCACTGGGAGGCCTGTACGACGCCAGTTTTTAGAAGTCTCAAACAAGAGGGGTGAAACGCTCGCGGCCCTGGATTTTGATCCTGCTGTATTTACAGTCTTTCTTCAGGGAGGCGCAAAGGGGTCCGCCGGAGTTGACCAGACTATCGAGAGCCTGCTGAGCACAAACATACCCATGCAAATTATCCTGGCGGTCGGCAATAACAAGAGCATGGCATCGCGTTACACAGGCGTTGCGCAAGTAAGAGCCTTGTCTTTTACTGAGACAATCGCTCCCTATATGGCAGCTGCAGATGTGATAGCTGGTAAAGCAGGGGCAAGCTTTATCGCTGAAGCATTCATACTGGAGAAACCATTTATCGTCACTGCATTTATCCCAGGCCAGGAAACCCCCAGTCTTCAATTCATCGAACGTCACAACCTGGGTTGGGTTTGCCCGGAAACGACAGCCCAGAAAGAGCTGTTTATCAGCGTAGCAAGCAATCCAGAGATAATCGCCGAAAAGATGGAAAGCATTCGGGCTTACAAAGCCTGGAATATACAGGCGAATCAGCATATTCGTCCGCTTATTGAGCAGCTACTCTCGCGAGGGCATAATATCCCAGGTCGTCAGGAATCGGCCTGAGAAATCTCGTTTTTGGTCATGCGCCAGTTAACGGTAGGCATGATCAGATTTCTGTCGATGCGCTCGCGGTGTTTGATGGCGAGTCCGATCAGTGATTCAAGCACAGCCTCATCCAGCAGGTGCGGCTCGAGTCCCAGGTCGATGAGCTTTGTGTGAGCGGCGTTGTAATAATGCCGCTCGGCCTCGACACGAGGATTGGGTAGATGCTTGACCTGTACCTCTAACCCAAAGCGCCTGCTTTCCCTGAGAACCATTTCTGCCAGTTCGACGAGCGAGAATTGCTCAGTGATCTGGTTGAAAACGCGATACTCGCCCACTCCAGCTGGTGAGGTAATTGCCAGTTCGATGCACCTGATGGTATCTCTTAAGTTGATGTATCCGCGAATCTGCTGGCCCTTGCCATACACGGTCAGGGGATACTCGACAGTGGCCTGAGCGCAGAAGCGGTTCAAAGCCGTGCCATAGATCTGGTCGTAGTCGAAACGAGTCGCCAACCGCGCATCTTGCATGGTCTCACCGGTCTCAACGCCATACACGACGCCCTGGTTCAAATCAGTAGCGCGCAGTCCCCAGATCTTGCAACAAAACATAATGTTGTGGCTATCATAAGTCTTACTAAGGTGATAGAATGATCCTGGCTGTTTCGGGAAAGGCAGCACATCGCTCCTGCCTTTGTGATGAATCTCGATAAAGCCTTCCTCGATATCGATGTTTGGCGTGCCATATTCGCCCATCGTCCCCAGTTTCACGAGATGGCAGTCAGGAGCAAATTCTTTCATAGCGTACAGGACGTTGAGCGTCCCCACGACGTTGTTTGTTTGCGTGAAAACGGCGTGCTTGCGGTCAATCATAGAATAGGGCGCGGAACGCTGTTCGGCAAAGTGTACCACTGCTTCGGGTTGAAAGTCTCGAAAGACTGCGGCAACTGCTTCATAGTCCGTCGTATCGCCAATACATAGCTGCATCTGCCGTCCAGAGACTTCTTTCCACGCTGCGACACGTTCATGAAGAGTATAAATGGGCATCAAACTATCGAAGCCGCGCTCAAGGTCGAAGTGCCTGCGCATTAAATTGTCGAAGATGGTGATATCATGCCCTTTGCTGGAAAGGTAGAGTGATTGGGGCCAGCCAAGGTAACCGTCGCCGCCCAGGATGAGAATACGCATAATTCCTTCCTCATTTTTTCTAGTTCATAGGTAGGAAGAGCCTGGCCTGTCCCCCTACTGAGCCACTCGCGGGTAGAGGCGTGCGCCAATCAATACCAATACTATCATAACCACGAACATGACGGCAAAGTCAATCACCAGCCCTGCTGCATTAATCGACTCGTTGGCAAGCATCATGCTGCGAAGCGCATCAACCTCGTAGCTCAGTGGGTTGCCACGTGCGATTACCTGCAGCCAGGCGGGCATAATAGCCACAGGATAGATCGCATTGCTTGCAAAGAATAACGGCATGGTCAGCACCTGTCCGATACCCATGAATCGTTCACGTGTTTTCACCAGGCAGGCGATAATCAGGGAGAAAGTCGAGAAAGCGGCGGCGCCCAGCATAATAATGATAAAAACTCCCAGCAGTGCCAGCGGGTCCCAGTTCATACGGACGCCCAGCACCAGTGCCAGCACGTAGATAATGATGGCCTGCGATAAGCCGCGCACGCCTGCCGCCAGCGCCTTACCCAACACCAGAGCGGTACGAGGAGTAGGGCTTGCCAGAAACTTGTGAACGATGCCCAGGTCGCGTTCCCAGATAATTGCAATCCCTGAAAAGATGGCAATGAACAGGACACTTTGGGCCAGGATACCTGGTGCCATGAAATCCAGGTAACTCCTGCCACCGGTAGGAATAGCACGAATGTGGGCGAACACTTCACCAAAGATGAGCAGCCAGAGCATCGGCTGTATTGCACGTGTCACCAGGTCAGTTGGATCATGACGAATCTTGCGTATCTCCAATCCAACAATCGTCAGTGTTTTCTTCACAAAGCGCGCGAATGCAGTGAAAAATGATGTTCGGGGAAGGGTCCTGGCTGTTTCAACGTTAGCCAAGTCTTCGGGCGGCGCGACGGGTACGTGCTGTTTCACGATAACTCCCTCCTGTTTCCAGAGTATTGCCGGTATAGTGCGTAAACACTTCATCTAACGTGGTATCAGGCCCACCAACACTTGCCTTCAATTCAGCGGGTGTGCCCATCCCCATGATTTTGCCAAGGTGCATGATAGCTACGCGCTGGCACAGGCTGTCAGCCTCTTCCATGTAGTGCGTTGTTAAAAGCATGGTCATCCTTAGACGCTGGCGCAGGGACTCAAGGTGCTCCCAGACGGTTTTTCGCGCGATGGGGTCCAGTCCGACTGTCGGCTCATCCAGAAAGAGAACCGCTGGACGGTGAAGCGCTGCCTGGGCAACCTCCAGGCGGCGGATCATGCCGCCAGAGTAGGTCCGCACAAGCCTGTCCCCTGCCTCTTGCAGGCCCATGAACGCCAGCGCTTCGCGCACGCGCTTGCTCTGCTCAGCGCGTGGGATGTCATACAATTGGGCGAAGACCAGCAGATTCTCATAGCCTGTCAGGCCCCCATCTGCCGAAATCGCCTGCGGAACGTAGCCGATCAATTGCCGCACTGCCGTGGGCTGCCTGGCAACGTCGTATCCCGCGACTAACGCTCGTCCCGAGGTCGGCGGCAAAAGCGTCGTCAGCATCTTGATGATGGTGCTTTTTCCTGCCCCGTTTGGACCCAGTAGGCCAAAAACCTCGCCCTCGCCGACTGTAAAGGTAATGTGATCCACTGCCACGTGGTCACCGAAGCGTTTCACCAGGTCATAGGCTTCAATGCTGCGTGGCAAGGAGTCCCCTAGATTGAGCCACGGGGAGGAATTGCTACCACCCGCAGGCGCATGCTGTTCTTGCATCGTTCTTTTCCCTCTTGCATCTTTCGAACACTCGTGCTATCATTGGTGTGTACGCTCAGGCACTTCCGTTCGCGGAAGAGAGACGGTTCGCGTACAGGCGCACCTTCCAACTGAACAGAGGAGGTTCTGAAAGAGAACCCGCTTTCAGGTAAAATGTTCACGGTCGAACAACGCTGCTCATTCGGCATGCTGAGTGAGCACGGGTGGCTTGTCAGAACGCCCTGATGTGTCGGCCATTGAAGCCAAAGCAGCATCCGCAAGGGTGTCTGAGTTGCGGTCGAGGCTAGACACAAGCCCCTGCGTTTACGCATGGGTCTCTGACTGCTCTTCTGCATGTCCCCTCTCTTTCAATACGGGATCCCCGGCTGCTTGCAGCATATGTTCAAGAATGTGTTGCAACTCGTCCTGTTCATGACTACCGAGTGGAGTAAGCAGACGAGCCAGCAGCTCACGTCGCTGCTTCTGCCACGCCGCAATGCGCTCACGCCCAGCCTCTGTGAGGCTCACTCGCACCATGCGCTCATCATCAAGCTGGCGCTCGCGAATCACTAGCTCGGCTTTCTCGAGACGTTTACATGCAGTCGTTGCAGAGCTACTCGTGATGCCAAGTGCATCCGCCAGCTCACCGATACTTTGCGCGTCGGCCCGGTTGAGCCTGCGCATCAGCCAGTACTGCTCCTGCGTGATTTCTTCCCGCCCCACCGGGTGTGAAGCACGACGAATCAAGTGATACAGGTCGAGCATGTGATCAATCAAACGCTCCGTCTCCATCTCCCTTTCTCCCATGTATATGAATATAGTTCCTTGATAATCAATATACTTGATAATCAATATTTCTGTCAAGTCGAGATAGCTTATTGACAAAAGAAAAAAGACAATCTACAATTCAGATAACATCAACTATTCTCCAATCAGCAAAAATGGGGGAATGCGTACATGAAGACGCACATAGAGACACTATTCCATTCTTCCCAGCCCTTTTTTTGCTCTTCCACCCATGCACCTGGCATCGTCCTCCACTGATACATTCGTTGGGCATCCATAAGAGACCACTTCTCACGCCCACCTATGCCCCACATTTCCAGTATTCTCACACAAATTGGTAAAGTCTGACTCATATGGATCAGCCATATGGGTTGATTCATTTCAATATTTTGCGTGAGAAACTCTCCAGTATTTACTTTGTATACCCATAGAACAGGGATGGGGTATATGCACCAGAACAGCTCATTGAGCCAGCCAGAAGCGCTGGACAATTGCACATTTCAAACAGCTGGGAAGGTTAAGTCAGATTTGCTGGTGTTGCGTTACATGACACAAAAAATACATGTACATCTGCTTAACCTGCCACCCGGCACGTTGCTCCCCTCAGTTGATTATGCCGAAGAGCGTCATAACCACGTACATCGCATTGTCGTCTACAACCGGCAGGAAATCCTGCTAAAAAAGAGTCTCATCTTTGTTGGATTCATAAGCGCGATACGAGAACATGTCAGTCTGGCGACTCTCCAGGAACTGCACAGAGTGGATAAGCTGCTTATTACGGAGCTGGCTGACCACTCGGGCCTTCTCAGCTACTCCTCATTAGGATTAAGTAAGGGCCATTGGTATAACCTCGTCCTGCTCAGCGATCACACTGCTAAAGCCTACTTCAAGCACAATAGCACACACAGGTTTGCCGCCTACGAGTTAGCAACCCACTCCTATGCCTGGATACGGCTCCATAACGGTGTTATGCCAGGTGGACTGCTACACGACCAGGTGATTTTACACAGTACGAAGTACTACACCTTTCCGGGGATAGGACAGAAACATATCAGGCGAGAAGTGCCATATGAAGGTGTAGAAAGTAGCTTTTTTAGTGCAAAAAGGAGCAGCGATAGATGAAAGAGGATATTCAAGATCTTGTGATTATCGGAGGCGGAGTGATGGGGTTGTTTACTGCCTACGCAGCAGCCCCTTTTGCCAACAAGATCACCATTCTCGAGAAGTCGCGTATTGGCGATAAGAAGACAGCCTCCTTCGGCTACACGCGCTCTATTAGAAACGATTATCTCGACCCATGCTACGCCAGCCTGGCTTACGAAGCGCGCAGGCTCTGGCTGGAGCTGGAGCAGCAGGCGGTAGAACCCTTCATCGTCAACTGTGGTTGTTTAAACATTGCCAGAGAGGATGTGACGCCCAATCTTTCTGAAACCTACGCGGAGCAGAGTTACCATACACTAACCGGCCTCCACCTGCGAACCGAAACGTTCACACGCGGCGCACTCCGGCGGCGTTTTCCACAATTTGATGCTGACCTGGGACGACTGGATGTTGAGGCTGGCTTCCTCTACGTTCCAACCATCACCCGCACACTGCTAGATGCTTTACAAGAACACCGGGTGAACATAGTGGAAGAAGTCGAGGTCGTCGCGATTGAGCAGCAATATAACGGCTTATTCGTCAGTACCGCTGCCGGGCAGTTTGTCACGCGCAAGCTTGTCATTACAGCAGGTTTGGGCACGAATGACATACTCCGGCGTGTAGTGAACTGCCATTTGCAATTCCCCCTCAGGCCGGATCGGCCCAGCCAGTGTAAGTATTATATTCCCCCGCCAGAAAAGCGAGCGTTGTTCACGTCTGACGTTTTACCTGTCTTTGCCTATCTCGACGTGGGTATTTACGGCCATCCCATCTATGCAGGCAGGACGCCCGGTGTGAAGATCGGCTTTTATAATCCACCTGGCATCGATGTCATGAATACGTGTATCCACGATGTTGCCAGCTTTGTGGAAGAATGTATACCCGGTTTGCAGGATGCTGAAGCGGTCGAGGTGACAGAGGTTGATCAATGTTTCTATGATCTCGTGGCTGACGATAATTTTATCCTCGGCTCTCTGCCTGAATTCCCCGCTATCGCTGTTGGAGTGGGGTGGCGCGGTACCGGCTATAAATACGCGCCATGGGTAGGCCAGGTACTCATGCAACTGGCTCTACGGCAAGGAACGGTCTACGATATCAGCCGTTTCTCCCCGCACAGATTTCTGGCATCCACCATATAAGCGTCCACTTGATTGTATCCACAGGAGGAGTACACCATGAGAAATACCACAACCAGGGGCATCCTGCAAAGACTGAGCGAGGGTATTGTCCAGGGGGCCGAGGGCTATGTATTTGAACTTGAACGCAGGGGCTATATCAAGGCTGGCCCTTACGTTCCAGAAGTCGTCCTTGATTTCCCTGAGGCGGTCAAAGAACTGCACCGGGAGTTCCTCCGGGCGGGGAGCGAGGTGATGGTCGCCTTGACCTACTATGCCCATCGCGAAAAGTTGAAGGATGTAGGCAGGGAGAATGACCTCGAACGGATGAATCGCCAGGCGGTGCAGCTTGCCAACGAAATCGCCCGCGAGGGTGACGCGCTTGTCGCAGGCAATATCTGCAATACCTGGGCATATGATCCCGGCAATGCCGTGGCGACCTCCCGTATCGTGAGAGCCATGTACGAGGAACAACTGACCTGGGCAGTAGAGGAAGGCATAGATTTCGTCATCTCTGAGACAAACGACTACCTGGGAGAAGCCCTGATTGCCCTGGAGGTGATCAAGCAATTTGGCCTGCCTGCCATGGTCACGCTGGCATCGGTGCAGTCGAACGCGACCCGAGATGGCTATGACTACGTCGAGGCCTGCAAGATGTTGGAGCATGCCGGGGCAGATATCGTTGGTCTGAATTGTGACCGGGGACCGGAAACGATGTTACCCATCGTCGATAAAATCCGCTCTACAGTAAACTGCTATGTTGCCGCCCAGCCGGTGCCATACAAAACCACCGCGCTCAATCCTACCTTCGAGTCCCTGCGTACATATGCTGGAGAACAGGCCTTCCCGCTCGCACTCGAACCATTCTTATACAGCCGCTTTGAAATGGCCGGGTTTGCCACCAGGGCCAGAACCGTTGGCGTCAATTACATCGGCATTTGCTGCGGCGGGGCGCCTCATTACGTGCGCGCCATGGCAGAGGCGCTGGGAAAAACCGTCCCTGCCACTAAATACTCACCTGCTATGGAGCTGCATCCTATGCTGGGAACACATGTAGAGAACAAAGACCAGAACTTCCTGGCCAATTGGAAGAATTGAGGTGATGCCGATGCTTCGTTTTGCGACGTACCTGGCTCCCAGTCTCTACGAAACCTACCTGTACATCGCACGCTATGTTGGGGCAAAAGTAGGCCATCCAACGACGCTGGCCGTTGGACAATCTTTGAACGAATTTGCCGGAGCTCAGGTGGATGTTGGCTTTATCTGTGGTTTACCGTATGTCCAGATGGCAGGCGCACCTTCATGCCCTGTTGAACTCCTCGTGTCGCCCATCTTGCTGGGAGAACGCTACCAGAACAGGCCGATCTATTTTTCAGATGTCATCGTGCGTAGAGATAGCCCCTACATTTCTTTCGCTGATTTACAGGGCTGTCTCTGGGCTTACAATCAGAAGGCATCTCACTCCGGCTGGTACCTGGTGTGTTACAGCTTGCTTGAACGAGGCAAAACACTTGATTACTTCGGCCAGCTGATCGAAACAGGCTCCCACCAGCGCTCCGTTTCGCTGGTACTTGAGGGACAAGCGGATGCCACGGCGATCGATTCGCATGTGCTGGACGTTTTCCTTGCCAGAAACAGAGTCGAGGCGGCCGCATTGCGCATCATTGACATGCTGGGACCCTCGAGCATTCCACCCGTGGTAATCGCCAGAACGGTAGACCAGGCGCTGAAACACCAGGTTAAGGAAGCACTGCTTACTATGCATGAAGATCCGCTCGCGGCCAGCGTTTTGCACGCCGCTGCAATCGACCGCTTCGTACAAGTCAACGACGAGGATTACCAGAATATACGGGAGATACGTGCGCGAGTGGAAAGCTCCCTTGTTAACCAGAGGGTTTAATAACGAACCGGCCTGTCAGTATCTTTCTGATAGGCCTCTTGACGATGTAGAGGATTTCGTTGGTGGCAGAGTTGACGAAGCTCGTGGCTGCGTCTAACTGCTTGTCGGTGACTCAGTACTGCTCGTTGATGGACTTCATTAGGCCATGACTGCTTGTCTACAGACAGGAAATATCGTTGACGATCACTTTCCAACCTCCTGGAAGGTGATCACCGCTGGCAAGGGCGCAAAACATAACATCAAAGACTATTTACTATCCCGGTTTGCCTGCTATCTCGTAGCTCAAAATGGTGATCCCCGCAAACCAGAGGTTGCAGCCGCACAGGTGTATTTTGCCGTCTCGACGCGCGCCCACGAGATGCACCATCTCCGCGAGGAACAAGAGCGACGCCTGGCTATGCGCCTGAAAGTCAGTGAGAGTTACAAGCAGCTGGCCGACGCTGCAGATGTGGCAGGGGTCAACACGGAAACATTCGGCCTCTTTGTGGATGCCGGCTACATGGGATTGCACCATCACCCAGTTGAGGAACTAAAACGGCGCAAGGGCATTCCTGATCGTGAGGATTATCTGGATAATATCACTCGCGAGGAGTTGTCTACTATCGATTTCAAGAATGTGCTTACCGAGGGTAAGCTCAATGAGGATCAGGTGCAGGGCCTGGACAATGCTATGCAAACATATTATTTCGTAGGAAGTGAAGTGCGGAAGACAATAGAAACCATCCATCGGCCCATGCCAGAGGATTTGCCTACTGCACCATCAATCCGAAAAATGGTTGAGGAGCAACGTAGGACAGCAAAGAAGCGGAAAGTGAAGCAGGCAAAGCAAAGTCAGCATCCTTCCTTGCTGGACGAGCCAAAGAGCACAAAGGAGCAGTAATATGCCGACGTGCGCATAGTCGTCGAGTCGATGGAGGCTGGGACAGTCTTTATGGTCGCACTGGAGACGAACCTGCACAGGACTGGCGACGGGCGCTATAGGCCTGTAAGTACGAAACATCAGGATCACACTGGCAGGCCTATGGTAGATGCCTCAACTGTCGAGGCCGAGAAGCTTAACGGCATTCTCTTTCAAAATCAGCGGTCGCACCTCGGGCTTGATCGCAATCTGCTCGAAATCCGCTAACCACCGGTCAGGTGTAATTAATGGATAGTCGCTGCCAAAGAGTACCTTGTGCTTGAGAAGCGTATTTGCGTACTGTATGAGTTGAGGTGGGAAATACTTTGGGGACCAACCAGAGAGATCAATATACACCTGTGGCTTGTGCAGGCACACCGAAAGAGCCTCATCCTGCCAGGGAAAGGAAGGGTGGGCCATGATAATTGGCATATCGGGAAAGTCGACCGCAACATCATCAAGATACATAGGATTCGAGTACTTCAGATGTACGCCGCCTCCACCGCGCATACCGGTCCCGATGCCGGAATGCCCGGTATGGAACACTGCTGGCAGACCAGCCCCCGCGATCGCCTCGTAGAGAACATACGCGCTCCGATCATTCGGGTAGAATTCTTGCATGGAGGGGTGAAATTTGAATCCCCTTATCCCGAATTGTTCGATGAGACGGCGGGCCTCTCGTGCTCCCATCTTTCCCTTCGCAGGATCGATGCTGGCGAATGGAATAAGCACATCAGCATTCTCAGCAGCAACTTCGGCCACCTCCTCATTCGGGACCCGGACCAATCCGGTCGTTGACTCCATGTCTACCGGGAAAATGACACAGGCCATCTTCCGCTCCCGGTAGTAAGCCGCGATCTCAGCAATGCTAGGCCGGGCTCCTTCATCCTT
>WNGN01002592.1_pt1 | contig 12146 bp, 11 predicted proteins | sample 5400561 | NCBI WGS metagenome assembly WNGN01 (sample SAMN13153379, study PRJNA577476) | soil metagenome | isolation source: 115 cm soil or saprolite under Garry oak tree replicate 2 | place: USA:California | collected 2016-06-15
GCGGACAAGAACCGCACTAACTTGGAAAAGCTCGTGAAATGGACCTCGGAAGGCAAGATATCGTCCCATGTCGACCGCACCTTCCCGCTGGCGCAAACCGCCGATGCCTTGAAGGTGCTCGCCGGCCGCAAGGCGATGGGCAAGGTGATCCTGCATCCATGAGTTGAGCATCCCTGCCCTTTGCCCGCCGTTGGACCAAAAAATATGCATAATTTTGAGCAATGCACGTTACCGCCCAGATAAAATCAAATTAAATTCTATTTCGGGCGGGCGATGGTCTCCTTTTGGACGGATTCACAATGCGTGCTAAAGCGGAGCGGGAGCGGACCGGCTGATCAATCACATCAAGCAAAAAACAAGTTGATCGAAGGCATCCGGTTGTTGGGTTGTAGCGTGGAGCATCATCATCATGGGGCGAAATACGAGACTTTCTCCATACGCCAAAGGGAACGGCGAGGAGTTTGACGAAGACGCGAGCGTTATCGAATTCATGTCATACCGCTCCGCGCCATCGGCTTCGAAGGGGAACTTGTCTCCCGACGATTCCGTGCCGCTCTTTCTCTCCGATCATGACGAAGAACCACCCAGACGGCCGAGTTTTGGAAGAGTCCGGAGCGAGGACTCCGACCAGCCACGAGTTCTTAGAGAGCCTGTCTCGCCGCGGATCATCAAGGCGAGTATTTTGGCGGCCTCGGTGGCAGCAATCGTTGTCGCGATTTTCGCCGTGGGGAACCCGCTGGCCCTGTTTGCAAACGCCAAAGCTTCGCTCGCCGGTACTGCGGCCGGTCTGTCTGGCGCTCCAACTCAAGTTGCCGCCATACAGAAAGTTCCGGAACCTGTAAGAGCAGCGCCGGAACCGGTCGTCGCCGTACGAACGGCAAGCGTCGAGCCGACGGCACAAGAAGCTCAACCGAACCTGGGCGCTCGGGCTGTGTCGCCCACCGCAAAAGGCGGTCCGACGCGCGACGAAATCGCTTCCGCTTTCAAGACCGCCCGCCAGGGCCAGCCGGAAGCCGCTCTACCCCCTGCCGCGGTTCCTGTCGTGACCGTTCCTGTTGCTGCCGCTGCCGTTCCGGCCGCCGCTCCGCCTGCAAGACGGATCGATGCCGAGGAACTCGCGACGTTGCTGAAGCGGGCAAGGAGTTTGATCTCGATCGGCGACATCGCGCCTGCGCGATTGTTGCTGAAACGGGCAGCGGACGCGCAAGAGGCCAGCGCCGCCCTCCTGCTCGCTCAAACCTACGATCCGGCCGTGCTAGGGAAGCAGGATATGCGAAGCATCGCTCCCGATCCGGCGTTGGCGCGCGAATGGTACCAGAAGGCGGCGCGGTACGGTTCGGTGGACGCGCAGCAGCGCCTCAGCCAAATGCAGAATTAGCTTTCACGAACGAGGAACACTATGCAGCGCGTACTTGGACTGGCGATAGTCGCCATGATGATGGCTTGTGGCTTCGCGGCCCGAGCCGACGATACGGAGTTTGACCCGGCAAAAGTCAGCGAAAGCCTGAAGGCGATATTTCAGTTCGGATCGGTGGAGACCAAGAAGGCCTTGAACGCCAATACGGTGACGTTGATATCCGGCACCATCGGCGGCACCTATGTTCAGTTCGGCGCGGACCTTGCTTCCGTGCTCGATGACGGAAACAAGCTGCGCGTTCTGCCGATTGTCGGCCGCGGCTCGGTGCAAAGCGTCGCCGACGTTCTGTTTCTTCAGGGCGTCGATCTTGGGATCGTGCGGTCCGATACGCTCGACTATCTGGAGAAAAAAGGTTTCGCCAAGGACATCAAGAAACAGTTCGCCTACGTAACCAAGCTTTATAACGAAGAGATGCATGTCATCGCGCCGAAATCGATACGCAGCCTCAAGGATCTCGAGGGCAAGAAGGTCAGCGTCGATCTTCCGAATGGCGGGACCTTCGTAACGGCGGCGATCGTTTTCGAGCGGCTCGGAATTAGACCGAATTTCCTTTATATCGAGCAGCGCATCGCGATGGAGAAATTGAGGACCGGCCAGATCGATGCCGTGATCGCCGTTCAGGGAAAACCGTCCAAGACCGTCACTCTGGTCAAGGACGACCGGCTTCATCTTGTTCCGGTCGACTACGACAAAGCCCTGCAGGGCGACTACCTGCCTGCAACCCTGACCTCGAAGGACTATCCCAACCTGATTTCGGAACAGGAGCAGCAGGTGGACACGATTGCGGTCCCGGCGGTGCTGGCGGCGTATAACTGGGCTCCCAACACCGACCGCTATCGCAAGCTCACTCAGTTCGTCGACGCCTTTTTCACCAAGTTCCCTTCCTTCCAGAATCCGCCCTTCCACCCGAAGTGGAAGGAAGTTTCGCTGTCGGCTCCGCTTCCCGGCTGGCAACGCTTGCCTTCCGCCAAGCAATGGCTTGACCAGCATGGCATCGAGCCGGTCGCACGCAACCGGTTCGAGGAATTTCCGAAGCCGGCTCCTGCTCCTGCGGCGGCGGTCATGCCGAGACAGGCCCCGGCCGCGGTCCAGCCTACTGCTGCGGCGCAGCCGCAGTCGCCGGCCGATCAGGAAGCGTTGTTCAAACAATTCCAGGCGTGGGAGGCCGAGAGGAATGCCTCGGCGCAGACCGGCCGCCGGGCGCCGGCACAGGCACGCTAGAGCTACGCAGGGGTGACCGTGACCCCGAATCGGCGGAAGACGCCGATTCGGGGCAATCACTCCCATGACTGCATCACTCCGATGGATCCGCTGTCTCAATCCCACGCTTCAACGCAGTGCGGGCAGCGTCGCGGTGCTCCGGCGTAATGTGGGTCGCCACCATCCGGATCGCGGTCGCCAGTATCGCGGCGTCGTCGGTGAAGCCGAGCACCGGCAGCATGTCCGGAATGAAATCGAACGGCAGGATGAAATAGGCGATGGCGCCAAGCAGCGCCGCCTGCACATGGCGCGGCGTCTGCTTGTCGAACGCGCAATAATAGGCGGCGAGCAAATCCTCGGCGAACGGGAGCTTTGCGACGACCCGCTTCAACTTGATCCAGAAGCGCCTGCGCACGCTTTCGCGTTCTTTCGCCAGCCTGTCGGCCGGCTCAAAACCCACGGTATGTTCGGATGCCATCACTCAAGGCTCCCTGATGGAGCGCGGTAAATCGCCGCGGCTGCCGAATCTAGATCTGGGGATATGGCGCCGCCGCCGCAAGATTGCGTGTCGCCATGTCAGGCGACATCGAGCTGTTTTGCGATCGCGTTCATGGCCTTTGCCAGTTCGATATCGAGGGCGGTGACGCCGCCGGCGTCATGGGTCGCCAGAACCACCTCCACCGTCTTGTAAACATTGCGCCATTCCGGGTGATGATCGTTCTTTTCAGCCACCAACGCTGCGCGGGACATGAACCCGAACGCCTCGTTGAAATCCTTGAAGGTAAAGGTCCGCGTAATCGCCTCGCGGCCCGGCACGTCGGTCCACCCGGGCAACCCCGTCAAGGCCGATGTTCGCGCCTCCGCCGACAGCCTCTCCGCCATGATCGCCTCCTGTTTCACACGAACTTGACCCTAACACCGAACGGCGCCCTTGGGATCCATGCCACAGTAAGGCGGCAAAGCCGGCCCAGGGGCGATTCGGCGCCGATTCGAGGCCGGCGGGTAACCATGACGCCGATGTAACCCCGCGCCGGCAGGGAATTTGCTACAACATGGTTTCAACGCAATTGGCACGATGAACCTGAATGTCAAACGATTGTTTGCCAGATCGATGACCGGAGGCCTCGACCTCGTCGGGCCCGAGCTGCCGTCGCCGCGATCGGCGAAGCGCAAGGCGATGTTCATCACGCTGGCGGGGATCCTCGCCGTGGTCGGCACGCTCGCGGGCGTCTACTATTTTGAGATGCGGCCGGTGATCCTGCGGATCGCGGTCGGCCCTGCGAACAGCGATGACATCAAGGTGGTCCAGGCGCTGACCCAGGCCTTTACCCAAGCGCACAGTCACGTCCGTCTGCGTCCGATGCAGACCGATGGCGCGACCGCGAGCGCCCAGGCCCTTGCCGACGGCAAGACCGATCTCGCGATCATTCGCGGCGATCTCGAGGTGCCGAAAAACGCCCAGGCGGTGGCGACCTTGCGCAAGAACGTTGCGGTGCTGTGGGTGCCTCCATCAGCGAAAGGCAAAGGCAAGAAAGCCGGCCCGAAGATCACCAAAATACAGCAACTCTCCGGACACCGCATTGGCGTCGTCGGGCGCACCGAGGCCAATATCAACTTGCTCAAGGTGATCCTGCAGCAATATGGCGTGGACCCGACCAAGGTCGAGATGGTTCAGTTCCCGGCCAATGAAGCCGCGGAGTCCATCCGTAACCAGAAAGCGGATGCCTATCTCGCCGCAGGACCGATCAACAGCAAGATCACCGCGGATGCGATCACGGCGTCGACACGCGAGGGCGGCACGCCGACTTTCCTCGCAATCGATTCGGCCGAGGCGATCGCGCAAAACCACCCGATGTACGAATCGTCCGACATCCCCGCCGGAGCGTTTGGCGGCTCGCCCGGCCGACCGGACGAAGAGGTGAAGACGATCAGCTTCGCCCACCACATTGTTGCGCGTAAAGGTCTGTCGGATTCGACCGTCGCCGTCTTTACCCGGCAGTTGTTCGCGATCCGGCAGACGGTGATGGCGGAGTTCCCGCTGGCGGCGAAGATCGAGACCCCTGACACCGACAAGGACGCTGTGATCCCGGTGCATCCGGGCGCCGCGGCCTACGTGGACGGTGAGGAAAAGACCTTCCTGGACCGCTACAGCGATTTCATCTGGTGGGGGCTGATGGGTCTGTCCGCCATGGGCTCGGCCGGCGCGTGGTTCGCGGGCTATCTGAAGAAGGACGAGCGCAGCAACAACAGCTCGCTGCGCGCACGGTTGCTGGACATGCTTAGCGCCGCGCGGCGCAGCGATTCCATTGAAGAACTCGACCAGATGCAGACAGAGGCTGACGGTATCCTGCGCGATACGCTGCACCGCTTCGAGCACGGCTCCATCCAGGAAGGCGCGTTGACCGCTTTCAATATCGCGATCGAGCAATTCCACAACGCCGTGGCCGACCGCAAGGCGTTGCTGATGAGCATGCCGCAGAACCTGCAACGGACGGGCTCGCAGCTGCGCGCGGCCGGGACCTTGTAGGCGTCGTTTTGTAATCGAACCGTCACACAATCTTCCTAGATCTGTCGAAGCGTTCTGCGCATTTTGACGGCCATCGAGGAGAGTTGCATGACGACCAAAGAAACTCGCGCGATTTCCCGCGCACTGTCCCGCCGGCGTTTTCTTTCGACCGCCGCGGCAACGGGCGCCGGCGCATTCGGCGTCATGGCGATGCCCTATCTCAGCCGCGCCGCCGACCGGCCGCAGATTACCCATGGCGTGCAATCCGGCGATGTCGGTGCCGACGGCGGCGTGGTGTGGGCGCGCGCGGACCGGCCGTCGCAAATGATGGTCGAGGTCGCCACGTCAGACTCGTTTCGCAATGCGAGGGTGTTGCCGCCGATCGCAGCGCTCCCCGAGAGCGACTTCACCGCCAAAATGCTGCTGGAAAATCTTCCCGCCGGGCAGGATATTTTCTATCGCGTCAGGTTCCGCGACCTGTCGCACACCGACGTTTCGAGCGAGCCGGTCGTCGGCCGCTTCCGCACCGCGCCGGCCGACCGGCGCGATGTCAGCTTCGTCTGGGGCGGTGACGTCGCCGGACAAGGCTGGGGCATCAATCCCGACGACGGCGGCATGTTTACCTTCGCCACCATGCGCAAGCACCAGCCGGATTTCCTGCTGCATTCCGGCGACACCATTTATGCCGACGGCATCATTGCCTCCGAGGTGAAGCTGGCCGACGGCAAGGTCTGGAAGAACGTCACTGTTCCGGAAAAGGCCAAGGTCGCCGAGACGCTCGACGAATTCCGCGCGGCGCATAAGTACAATTTCCTCGACGACAATGTCCGCGCCTTCAATGCCGAGGTGCCGATCTTCGTGCAGTGGGACGATCACGAAGTCACCAACAACTGGTCGGCGTCGAAACAGCTACCCGCCGCCTACAAGGAACGCGACATCACCTTGCTTGCCGCGCGCGCGGGGCGCGCGTTCCACGAGATGTATCCGATGCGCGAGAGCATCGTCGAGCCGGGCCGGGTCTATCGCACGCTCAATTACGGACCGCATCTTGACGTCTTCATGCTGGACGAGCGCAGCTATCGCGGCCCCAACGGCCCGAACCTGCAAACCGCTTACGGTCCCGACAGTTACTTTCTGGGGCCGGACCAGCTGGCGTGGCTGAAACGCGCATTGCTGAATTCGCGCGCCACCTGGAAAGTGATTGCCTCCGACATGCCGCTTAGCATCATCGTCTATGACGACGCGCCCAACAAGAAAGGCTCCGAAGCGTTTGCGCAAGGCGACGGGCCGCCGCGCGGCCGCGAGCTCGAAATCGCCGACCTGCTGCGCTTCATCAAGACGTCCGGCGTCACCAACACCGTATGGCTGACGGCGGATGTGCATTATGCCGCCGCGCATTACTACAACCCCGACAAGGCGCAATTCCAGGATTTCGACCCGTTCTGGGAGTTCGTCTCCGGACCGCTGCACGCGGGAACGTTTGGGCCCAACGAACTCGACAACACCTTCGGACCCGAAGTGAGGTTCATCAAGGCGCCGGGCCTGGACAAGCAGAACCTGCCGCCATCCGCCGGCATGCAGTTCTTCGGTCACGTCAAGATCGACGGCGCAACCGGACAGATGACGGTGACCTTGCGGGATCGTGCCGACGTGGCGCTGTGGTCAACCACGCTCGATCCCAAACCCGGCTAGAGCATGATCCGGAAAAGTGGATACCGGTTTTCCCTCGGGACAAACGCGAAGCGTTTGCCCGGAGATCATGCTCAAAGAAAAAGATAGAGCGGGATGACGATTCGAAGGAAAGTCATCCCGCTCTAGCCGAGCGGCCCGTGCGGGCTACGATCGGAACGGACAGGTATCGGCGGCTCAGCCCTCCGCCGTGCCGTCCGGTCGGCGTTTCAATGCCGCCCGCAGCGCATCGGTCGAATAGGGCTTGGGCAGCCGCGGCTTGTCCGCAAGCGCTGCAGGAAGCCTGACATCGCGGCCATATCCCGTGACGAAGACGAAGGGAATCTTCAACACATCCAGCCGCTCGGCAATGGCAAAACTCTTTTCCCGGACCAGCCCGACATCGAGCAGGGCAAAATCCGGCGCGCGATCGGCGATCATTTTGAGCGCCTTGGCGACACTTCCCGCGGTCCGGACCGTCTTGACCCCGAAACCAAGAATCGTGTCCTCGAAATCGAGTGCGACGATCGGGTCGTCCTCGACGATCAGCACATCATTGGGCAGGGCGGCCGTGCCGTTGGTGGAGGCGGGTTTCATGATCTCGCCGAGCAAAAGGAATAGACCTAACCCTGATGCGTTTGCTGGCGCATCGACCGGTTTCCATATTGGAACCCAGCACACTGCACTTCCCATGTCTGTGCACTTGTGAACACATAAGCTTGTTGAAGGCGGTTTTGGTCGATCCCGGAGGAGCGGGTCCAAGAATGGCTGGGCTGCGCGGAGCAACACCTGACGGCATCGAACGGCCACTCAACAACCTGTTGCGGCGGCTCAGCGCCGGCGACTTTGCACTGATTGCGCCGCATCTCGTGCACGAACAGGCCGGAGCCAGCGAACTGCTCTATAATCCCGGCGACAATGTCGAGATCGTCCACTTTCCTTGCGGACCGAGTCTTGCGACATACCTGGTTTGCAACGAGGACGGCCGCGACGTCGAAACCATTCTGGTCGGCCGCGAAGGCGCCGTCGGCGGAATTGTCAGCGAGGGATATCTGCCGGCCTATACGCGCATCATGGTCAAGTTCGGCGGGCCATTCGTGCGCCTGCATGTCGGAACGCTGGACGCGGCGAAAATAAAGTCGGCCACGCTGCGCAACGTGTTCGCGCGCTATGCCGACTGCATGCTGGCCCAGATATTCCAGTCGACGGCCTGCAACGCAATCCATTCGATCGAGCAGCGCACCGCGAAATGGATCATCGCGGCGATGGAACGCACCGAGGGCGAGGACGTCGTGCCGCTGACGCATGAGCAGCTTGCGACCATGCTGGGGGTCGGCCGCAGCTATGCCAGCCGCGTGATTCAGACGTTCAAGGCGGAGGGGGTGCTGGAGACCCGTCGCGGCTCAATCCTGGTGCGCGACCGCGAGGCGCTGCGGATCCGGGCGTGCCTCTGCAATGAGGCGGTCAAGAACCACTTCGAGGCAGTGCTGCGCGGGGTCTATCCCACCGAAGAGTCCGTGGTAGGCTGAAGGCCGTTTTCGCGTGCGGCTGCCTGACGGCATTCATGGTCATTGTCGGGGTCGTTCTGCTGCTGCCGGGCCTCTGTGCGTTGATGTTCGGCGCGGGTTCCCTGTTCTCCTCAAGCTACGATAGCGGCTTCACGCTGTTCATCCTGTTTGGCCTGCTGGTGGGATTTGGCGGGGGTCATGACGATCCGCGCGGCGCTCCGCGGTCAGCGGCGTTAACTGTTTTGCGCAGAATTGCCCGGGCAATGCCTAAAGCGCCGGAAATGCCTATGAATCTTGCTTGATGAGATGCGGTTTCCCGTTGTTTTTCCGCGATTCCTGACTATATTGCGCCGCAACGATTAAGGTTTGCCCGGTCTTTTTGGCCGGGCTTCCTTTTTGGGCGCCAAGCGCCCTTTAGCATTCCAGGTTTTTGAGCGTGATCCGGAAAAGTGGGTCCCGGTTTTCCGGCGAGATCGCGCTCCAGCCTTTGTCTGATTCAGAAGAAGAGCAATGAAACTTCGCAACGTCGCCATCATCGCCCACGTCGACCACGGCAAGACCACGCTGGTCGATCGCCTGCTGCAGCAATCCGGCACCTACCGCGACAACCAGCGCGTGGTTGAGCGCGCGATGGATTCCAACGACCTGGAGCGTGAGCGCGGCATCACCATTCTCGCCAAGGCGGCGTCGGTGCAGTGGAAGGACACCCGCATCAACATCGTCGACACCCCAGGCCACGCCGATTTCGGCGGCGAGGTCGAGCGCATTCTCAACATGGTGGACGGCGCCTTGGTGCTGGTGGACGCCGCCGAGGGTCCGTTGCCCCAGACAAAATTCGTGGTGTCGAAGGCGCTGAAGGTCGGGCTGAAGCCGATCGTCGTCATCAACAAGGTGGACCGTCCCGACGCCCGGCCGACCGAGGTCATCAACGAAGTGTTCGATCTGTTCGCGGCGCTGGACGCCACCGAGGAGCAGCTCGACTTCCCGATTCTGTACGGATCGGCCAAGCAGGGCTGGATGGCGGATAGCCCGGACGGGCCGAAGGACGCCGGCATGCAGCCGCTGTTCGACCTGATCCTGCGCCACGTCGCGCCGCCGACCGTCGAAGACGGCCCGTTCCGCATGATCGGCACCATTCTGGAGGCCAATCCCTATCTCGGCCGCATCATCACCGGCCGCATCACCTCCGGCACCATCAAGCCCAACCAGGCCGTCAAGGTGCTGGGCGGCGACGGCAAGCTGATCGAGACCGGGCGTATCACAAAAATCATCGCGTTCCGCGGCATCGAGCGCACGCCGCTGGAAGAGGCCGAAGCCGGCGACATCGTCGCCATCGCCGGCCTCACCAAGGGCACCGTGGCCGATACCTTCTGCGACCCTTCCGTCGATACGCCGCTGCAGGCGCAGCCGATCGATCCGCCGACGGTGTCGATGTCGTTCATCGTCAACAACTCGCCGCTGGCCGGCACCGAAGGCGACAAGGTCACGAGCCGCATGATCCGCGACCGCCTGCTGCGCGAGGCCGAAGGCAATGTCGCGCTGCGCGTGACCGAGGCCGCCGACAAGGATTCCATGGAAGTCTCGGGCCGCGGCGAATTGCAGCTCGCGATCCTGATCGAGACCATGCGCCGCGAAGGCTTTGAACTGTCGGTGTCGCGCCCGCGCGTCGTGCTGCAGAAGGACGAGGCCACCAGCGAGTGGAAGGAGCCGATCGAAGAGGTCGTGATCGACGTCGACGAGGAGCACTCCGGCGTGGTCGTGCAGAAGATGAGCGAACGCAAGGCCGAGATGATCGAGATGCGTCCCTCCGGCGGCCACCGGCTGCGGCTGGTGTTCTACGCGCCGACCCGCGGCCTGATCGGCTATCAGGGCGAACTGCTCACCGATACCCGCGGCACCGCGATCATGAACCGCCTGTTCCACAACTACGCGCCCTACAAGGGCGACATCCAGGGCCGCCGCAACGGCGTCCTGATCTCCAACGATCAGGGCGAGGCCGTGGCCTATGCGATGTTCAAGCTGGAAGATCGCGGCCCGATGATGATCACGCCCGGAGCCAAGGTCTACAAGGGCATGATCGTCGGCGAGCACACCCGCGACAACGATCTTGAGATCAACATCCTCAAGGGCAAGCAGCTCACCAACATCCGCACCACCTCGAAGGACGAGGCGGTGCGCCTGACCCCGCCGATCCAGATGACGCTGGAAAAGGCGCTGGCCTATATCGAGGACGACGAACTGGTCGAGGTGACCCCGAAGTCGATCCGGCTGCGCAAGAAATTCCTCGACGCCAACGATCGCAAGCGCGCGGAAAAGGCCAAGGAAGCCGTGGCGTAAGTAAGCAGGCGAATAGCGAATAGGGAGTAGCGAATAGATGAAGGCGTCTTACCTATTCGCTATTCGCCATTCGCTATCCGCTCGCTAACCCATGTCCCTCCCCTCCGAAGTCGATATCGCCATCATCGGTGCGGGCGCCGCCGGCCTCGGCGCCGCGCGGGCGCTGGAAAATTCCGGCCTCTCGGCAATCGTGCTGGAAGCGCGCGACCGCGTCGGCGGACGCGCCCACACCATCATGGCCGCGCCCGATATCACCTTCGACCTCGGCTGCGGCTGGCTGCATTCGGCGAACAGGAATTCCTTCGTCAAGATCGCCGAACGGCTGAATTTCGAAATCGACAAGACCCGCCCGCCGTGGCGCGAGCAGAGTTTGGACGCCGGATTTCCTTTGAAAGAGCGCGCCGACTTCATCGAAGCGCTGGACGCGTTCTATGACCGCGCCGAGGAGGCCGCGAAAAGCGGCCGCGATAGCGCCGCGAGCAGCTATCTCGAGCCGGGCAATCGCTGGAACCCGATGATCGATGCGATCTCGACTTACGTCAACGGTTGCGAACTCGACCGGGTCTCGATCCTCGACATGGACGCTTACGAAGACACCGAGATCAACTGGCGGGTGCGGCGCGGCTACGGCGCGCTGATGACGGCCTATGCCGCGCCGATCCCGCTCGCGCTCGATTGCAACGTGACGCTGGTCGATCATTCCGGCAAGCGCGTGCGACTGGAGACGTCACAGGGCACGCTGACGGCCGGCAAGGTGATCGTCACCGCGCCGACCAATCTGATCGCCGACGAATCGATTCGTTTTCATCCCGCGCTGCCTGGCAAGGTAGCCGCCGCGCGCGGCCTGCCGCTCGGCCTCGCCGACAAGGTGATGCTGGCGCTGGATCAGCCCGACGCGCTGCCGAAGGACGGCAATCTGCGCGGCGCCACCATGCGCACGGCGATGGGCGGCTTTCATCTGCGCCCCTTCGGCCAGCCCTGCATCGAAGGCTTTTTCGGCGGACGCTTTGCGCAGGAACTGGAAGACGCCGGCGACGGCGCGCTGGCGGCGCAAGGCATCGACGAGATCGTGGCCCTGCTCGGCAATGATTTCCGCCGCAAACTAAAACCGCTGTCGGAATCGCGCTGGGCCCACGACCCGTTCGCCCGCGGCTCCTATTCGCACGCGCTGCCCGGCCACGCCGGCGATCGCGCGGTGCTCGCAGCGCCCGTCGATAACAGATTGTTCTTTGCCGGAGAGGCCACCTCGCCAAACTTTTTCTCCACCGCGCACGGGGCGCGGGACAGCGGGGAAAGGGCGGCGGGGGAAGTGTTGGCTTCGCTCACGACTAAATAAGCGTTCCTTTTCGCTCTTTCGTCATTGCCGACTTTGACCCGGCAATCTAATCTTCAAATTAGACTCGCGGAGTCCTTTCGATGAACGACGATAAGTCATATCGCGATTGGCGCAAAGCGGTTGATCGGCGCCTGAATCAAATTTATTGCATAACGATAGTAGATGCGGGCTTCG
>WNGN01002595.1_pt1 | contig 12144 bp, 5 predicted proteins | sample 5400561 | NCBI WGS metagenome assembly WNGN01 (sample SAMN13153379, study PRJNA577476) | soil metagenome | isolation source: 115 cm soil or saprolite under Garry oak tree replicate 2 | place: USA:California | collected 2016-06-15
ATGACAATAGATAATTTCTCGAAGACACGCATTAAGGGGTCAATGCTGCAAGTAAATCATATGCACCTCTCATATGGGCCGCGTCTCGTGCTGGATGACGTATCATTCTCTGTTGCGCCGGGAGAAAAGGCGGGACTGATCGGTGTGAACGGCGCGGGAAAAAGCTCGCTGCTCAGGATCATCGCGGGGCTGTTCGATGCTGACGGTGGAACGGTGATGCTGCCGCGTACCTATGGTTACCTGTCACAGGACGTGGCGCACGAAGATCCGGTGGCGGGGGAAGGCACTGTACGCGATTTCATCTTTAGCAGCACCGGCCTGGATGCGGCAATCAATACTTATGAAGAGCTGGCAAACGAGGTAGGCCAGGCCACAGAAGGCGAACTGCCAGCGCTGCTCAGGCGTTTTGAACGGGCGCAGAACGAGCTGGACCGTTTGGGCTACTATGATGCCGATGCCCGTGCCGAACAACTAATCTCCGGGCTGGACCTGGGTGGGGTGACGCTGGAGCGCTATGTGCGTACCCTCAGCGGCGGGCAAAAAACGAAGCTTGCCCTGGTGCGGCTGCTCTTCCAGGCCCCCAATCTCCTGCTGCTGGACGAGCCGACCAACTTTCTCGATGTCGAAGCAACGGCGTGGCTGATGGATTTTCTGGAGCGCTATAGCGGGGCGATTTTGATCATCTCCCACGACCTGGATCTGCTTGACCGCGGCATCAACAAGGTGCTGCGCCTCAACGAGTTCACCCACAAGCTGGAGGAGTTTCGCGGCACCTACTCCAACTACATGACACAGACGGGCGATGCCCTGGCGCTGATGGAACGCACGAAGAAGGTCCAGGAACGCGAGATTGCGCGGCTGCGCAAGACTTCAGACAAGCTGCGCGGTTTCGGAGCTACACGCGTGAGCCAGCGCATCGCCATCGATAAACGCGTTGCGACGCTGGAAAAGAGCATGCCAAAACTGCCGCAGGCCAGTCGCCGCATTAGCATTGATTTTCCGGTACGCCAGGCGAGCGGCCAGATAGTGATGCGCGCGGAGCATCTCGCCAAGCGTTATGGGGCGAAGGAGGTCTTTCGCGATATTAGCTTCCAGGTCGAGCGCAGGCAGCGCCTGGTGGTTGTCGGGCTGAATGGCGCTGGCAAGACAACGCTGCTGCGCATTCTCCTGGGGCTGACGAAGGCCGACAAGGGCAAAGTGATTGTGGGTGATCGCGCGCATACAGGTTACTATGCGCAGGAAAACGAAGGGCTGGACTACAGCAGCACGGTGATCAATGAAGCAACGACTGTGCTGCCGGATAATGCGAAGCGAGTACGTGGGGTGCTGGGGCGCTTCTTGTTCAGCGGCGATCGCGTGTTCCAACAAGTGAGCACGCTCAGTGGCGGCGAGAAGACGCGCCTGGCGCTGGCAAAGATGGTGCTCGATGGACCGAACTTGCTTGTGCTTGACGAGCCGACGACGCACCTGGACGTGCTCTCGCGGAATATTATCGGCGAGGCGCTGGGCAACTACAATGGGACGATCATTGCAGTAACGCACGATGTCGAGTTCGTGCGCTACCTGCAACCCGATACGCTGCTGCTGATGCCGGAAGGGCGCATGATAGCATATAGTTCCGAGCATGATGAGTTGCTGAAGAGGGCTTGACAAAATACCTGCGCTCAGATCACATGCCTGGCAACGGCACGACCAGCAACGCGGCCAGAGAAGAGACATCCACCCAAAAACGTCCCTTCAAGAGCCCGGTAGCCGTGCATACCACCACCGCCGAAACCGGCAACTTCGCCAGCAGCATAGAGACCGGGCAGGGGTTGACCATCGGCCCGCAGGACACGACCAGAGAGATCCGTTTCCACTCCTCCCAGGGTTTTGCGCGTCAGGATCGAGAGCCGCACTGCGATCAATGGTCCAGCGGCAGGGTCGAGAAGGCGGTGCGGCCTGGCGACACGAATCAGCTTATCGCCGATATAGGCTCGTGCCCCACGAATGGCCATGACCTGGGCATCTTTCCCGAACGGGTTGGTGATCTGGCGATCGCGGGCGACGATGACTCGCTCCAGCTCTGCCAAGTCGATCAATTCCTCGCCGGTCAGGGCATTCATCCCCTGTACCAGTTCTGGCAGCGTCTTACGCACAAGAAAATCCACCCCGTGCTTCATAAATGCCTCAACCGGTCCCGGCGCGCCAGGAAGCGCTCGACTCAGCGTTTTCGAGATACTGCGACCTGTAAGGTCAGGGTTCTGCTCGGATCCCGACAGGGCAAACTCACGTTCGATGATGCGCTGATTGAGCAAGAACCATGAATAGTCATACCCGGTAGAGAGGATGTGCTGGAGTGACCCGAGCGTGTCAAAACCGGGGAAGAGCGGAATCGGCAGGCGCTGACCACGCGCATCCAGCCACAACGGCGATGGCCCGGACAAAATGCGGATGGCATGGTTGCTCCAGATCGGCGCGAAGTTGCGAATGCCCTCTGGATAATGCCACATACGATCAGCGTTGATGAGGTGTCCACCGCTGGAGGCGATCACATCCAACATGCGCCCATCGACATGGTCGGGGACACCCGAAATCAGCTGCTTCGGTGGTTCGCCCAGGCGTTTGGGCCAGTTGCGGGTCACCAGTTCATGATTGCCGCCAATACCACCGGAGGTGACAATCACCGCCTGGGTTTTGAGAGTGAACTCGCCCATGACCACCCGAGAACTCGGCATGCCGCGCTCGACGGAGCTTGGTTCCAGCACTTCGCCGTGGACGCCATCAACTACGCCGTCGGTCATGGTGAGTTCGGTCACACGATGCCTGAAGCGCAACGTGACCAATCCGCGCTGCTCGCCTTCACGCACACGACGAACAAACGGCTCTAACACACCTGGACCCGTCCCCCATGTGACATGAAAGCGGGGAACCGAATTGCCATGCCCGGTCGCAAGATAGCCACCACGCTCCGCCCACTGCACCACAGGGAAGAAGCGAACGCCTTGCCCATGCAGCCAAGCATATTTCTCGCCCGAGGCAAAATCGACATAGGCTTCTGCCCAGCGGCGAGGCCACAGGTCTTCTTCCCGGTCAAACCCGGCACTGCCAAGCCAGTCTTGCAGAGCCAGATCGTGGGAATCGCGAATACCTAGCCGCCGCTGCAGCGGCGAGTCGACCAGGAACAGGCCCCCGAAAGACCAGAACGCCTGCCCGCCCAGCGACGCCTCCGGCTCCTGATCGAGCACGATCACATGCCGGCCTGCGTCAATGAGTTCTGCAGCAGCCACCAGGCCGGCCAGGCCTGCGCCGACAACAATGACGTCAGTATCATTGCCCATCAATTCATCCTTAAAACTATCGATTGCTCAACAGTATGATAGCATATGCAGACTACCGGGAGAAATGGTTCGTAAGAGGAGTGGCAGGAGGCACATGCCGGCATAGGGATTACTTGACACCAGCTGGCTATCCTGCGCTACAACCAAATAGTGTGTTGAAATCCTTCAAGTCAAGCTCGAGCACCGGGACAGTACGGTTTAATGGCGTCACAACAAGTAGGTCGCGGTCTGCTCCTGAAAGGAAACGCGCAACACGATAGATGATATGCTCGTTATCGAGCAAGCGCAGTACAAGTGGGTAAGGATTGTTACGTTCGGTGAGAACCAGAAGACTCGGCCGGTCTGCAAGAAGTACTACGTTACTGTTGGCAGCAATACGAGTGAGATCAATGGAATGGCTGGGGTGCCTGATTGCGAATGGATCAGCGACAATGATGCTGCTGTCCGTCGCGAACACAATGGGGTAGGCCACAAAGTTAAAGGCCCAGGCATAGCGGATATGCTCGCGCTGCATGTAGGCGATGATAGGTTCATAATTGGCCGGGGTGGCGACACAGTAGGGTGATGCGAACATTGTGTCGGCGTTGGCGAGCCCATAGGTCCAGACTTGCGCACAGAGGGAGATGAGCAATGAGGAGAATAGTAATCCCTGTAATACACTGGGGCGCAGGGTAACAGGCAGGGATGCATGCTGGGGCTGGTTTTGTGCCCGGTCTTTACATGCTTTGTAGATGTACATGCCGATAATGGTGAAGACGGTGGCGAAGAAGAAGGGAAGAACTAAGGCCAGTGGTGTCGCGAAACGCCCTGCGAGGTCAAGCCCGTATGGGTTGATACCATAAATGGTGGCTCTACTGGTACAGAAGATGAAAGCGGCACAGATTGCGAAGAGTGTTGGGAAGGCAGCTAGACGGCGAATGCGCAGGAGCCAGGGATTGCGCTCCAGGAAGGAGAGAGCGACAAGGGCGATCGTAGCGATGAGGCAACACAGACCAAGGATAAGCAGGGGTGTATGGATAATGGTGAGCGTTCTATTTTCACCAGGGAGTGCGCCACTGATGACTCGTGGAGCGACGGAGTCTATATACAGACGCGTTACTCTGATGATGGTCCTAAGTTTTTCTCTCAATCCTGTTCCATCTTCATTACCGAGGTGCACTATGAAGGCGACATTTTCCCACTGGTGGGAGGCTCCCCAAATAAGTGCGGGGGTGAAGCCCAACAATGCTGTGGGGATGGCGGCCACGGCGGGCAGGAGTACCTTCGTGGAGCGCAGTAAGGCAGTAACGGAGCGTCGTGGGATCTCAACGAGGTCTCGTCTCAGTTGGATAGATGCAGCTATACGATCACAGGCAAGCCAGATGAATGCTGCGAGAAGGGCAAAGGCGATGAGGGGGTAGACCCAGAAGCCCAGACCGATGATGAAACCGATGCCAGCCCAACGCCAGGCGAGTTCGCGCACTGATGCACCGGCATGCCAGCGGCGGGTCAGTTGAAACACCGAGAGCAACAACAGCAGCATAAGCACGAATGTTTCGATTAAGCCACCCCAGGTGCGGAGTTCTGCCACAGCGTCATAAAGGGGAGGAATTGCTGCAAGCAATGCAGCGATGGTCATGAAGAGGCGCCTGGCATATGGAGGTAACTGTGCAGAGTCTGCAAGTGCGGCGGCCAGTCTCCAGGTGAGCCAGACGAGTGCGAGAGAAAGAAGAGCAGGCTCGGTACGCAATGCCCACGCGGAAGGGCCGAAGATAGCAAAGACGAGTGCAACGAAATAGGCCTCTAAGCTCCCCATGTAGGGCTGACCATAAAAATAGATGGGAAGCTCACCACGTAAAATATGTTCGGCCTGGATACCTACCAGCGCTTCATCGCCGTCAACGAGGCCGTGTGTGCGTATAACGAGCCACATGCGGAGGATGAATGCGAGAAGGAGGCATATCCAAAGCGGCGAGCGCAGCAAATGGAGCAAGCGTTCGAATATTTGTTGTCTCATCCTACCGGGCGAAAGTTTCGCAGGCTGTACAGTTATATCCTGTTTTGTTGTGCTCACATCTGATAAGGAGTGAATGGTGATTCTTGCCTCCTAAATATTCTAATTTATCGATGTATCACTACTACTTAGTAACGGACGAGCACGGCTTCTGGGAGCACAGTAGGATCCGTTCTACCGCTGTGAAATTATGCTCGCGCAGCTAGTAGTACAGGAAACTGGAGCGAGAGAGCAGTTAATCTCTAGAGTTTCCACGCCTTTGCGTCGCTAAAGGCTACATCTGTAGTATTCCCCATGTCCCCGGTTACCAGGCCGAGCTGACCCGAGGCGTAAGTACTATCGGTCACGTTGCCAATAAGCGCATTATTCACGTACAGGCTAATCTGGGAGCCATTGGCTACAGCAGCAAGCACGTTAGGCACGTTCAGACCTTTCTTGATGACAGCATTGCTTCCCTGGAGGAGTGAACTGGGCAAGTTGAGACCACCGTCAACGAGATCGAGGTGATACGACCCATCGCTGGCGACGGCAAAATAATAGAACTGAGTTGTCGCCTGGTTGACGCGAAACGCAAGCCCGCCTTCATCGCCGCTGATGATGGTCATTTGTACCTGAAAGGTGAGATTGCCGAGGGCCGGGACTTTGGGGCCTGGATTGCAACTAACGATCCCTGGTTGTGTAGCGGCGACGTGATAGGCGCCATTTGCGAAGCCACAGCTACCCCCCGAGAGGGTCGTCTGGTCCCATTGATAGCCTTTGCTGGCATCACGCAGGGGGTCATCGAGCACCAGCATTCCCGTAGGGATCTGGGCCGAGGTAGCGGTGGCGGTAACCTGGATAGTGGCGGTAGGAGTAGCAGCTGTGCCAGCCGTCTTCAAAGTAGTGACCGGGCCAACCGGGTTCTGGTGAAACAAGGCCAAAGAAACGGCAATGCCGCCCACAATGACGAGCAGAGCGAGAGCAAGCAGCAGAAGATTTCTACCTGTGAAAAAGCCTGGAGGGCGGTCAACAATGGCCTTATTGCCAGCGGGATCGAATGCTCCGAGCGAAGAGTTAAACGCTGGGCCAGCGGTTTGTGCAGGAGGAACGGCCTTCAGGGAAGGATCGAGCGCATGGGCGGTCGTTTGAGCATAGCTGAATGACGGAGGAGGAGGCGCGTAGACGGTTTGCCCATAGGAGGAATTTGAGAGTAAAGCTTGTTGAAGGGCACGGGCAAATTCGGAGATGGAAGCGAAGCGTTCCGCAGGCTGCTTGGCAAGGGCGCGTAGAATCACGGCATCGACGGAGGCAGCGAGACGCGGATTGAGCGTGCTGGGAGGCACCGGCTGGTTCGCGACATGCTGGAACATCACCTGGTTCTGATCGCCTTGAAAAGGGGGGCGGCCTGTCAGCAACTGGTAGGCCATGATGGCAAGAGCGTACTGGTCGGTTGCCGGGACAGAGGTGCCACTCCATTGCTCGGGAGCCATATAGGTCGGGGTGCCACGAATAGTCCTGGTCGTGCCCGTACTGAGCTTGGCGACTCCGAAATCGGCCAGGAGCAAATCGGGGCAATTCTGGTTGTCCTTATTGCTGCGGATCAGGAAATTGGCCGGTTTGACATCGCGGTGGATAATATGATGATCGTGCGCGTATTGAAGGGCGTCAGCGGCCTGCCGCACAAGCTCTGCAACATCTCGCGGCGGAAGCAATCCCTGGTCTTTACGCTGCCGCAGCCAGTCTGCGAATGAACCCTCCTCACAGAAAGGCATGACCATGTAGGTGGGACTGGACTCACCGGAGTGTGCCTCGTCAAAGTCAAAGAGAGGCAAGATATGCGGGTGATTGAGTCTGGCGATAGTCTGCGCCTCGCGCAGGAAGAGGCGCATTACATCCTGGGAAGTGTCATCAGGATAGGCACCAAGCTCGGCTCGAATGACTTTGATAGCCACCTGCCGGTCGATGCGTGTATCCTGAGCAAGGTAGACCTCACCCATAGCTCCGCGACCAATGAGGCGGAGCAGGCGATAGCGTCCATTTTGTAGTTCTTCTAGCGGCACTTTCCGGTTCTCCAGGCTTGACTGTCAGAAAGTATAGCACAGGGAATAAGGAGATGAAAGTGGCGTTTAGCCTATTGAGACCGTGGTGAGCTTGTGGCGAGCAGCTCATTGGAGGAAGGGTCTTGTTATTTGCCTTGACATAGGAAGCTTACCCGACTATACTTATCTAAGTAAGTACTTAGATAAGAAATGACCCATGCGATGAGACCAGGAGAGGAGACCGGCATGGCTGAGTCTGAAAGGAGACATGAACGAGCACGTGATGCCCAGAGAGCACGTGAGGTGATTCTGGACGCGGCGGAAGCGGTCTTTGCCCAGCACGGCTTCGATGGGGCACGCATCGATGCCATTGCGAAGGCTTCGGGCTACAACATTAGTTTGCTCTTTCAGTACTTTGGTGACAAGCTAGGCCTCTATGCAGCGGTGCTTCAGCGTGTTCACAGGGAAACGACGGAACTACAAGCACAGGTGCTTGGACCAGAACTGTCGGATGAAACGAATACCTTACACGCGCAAGGGCTCAGGGCCTTCCTCGAAACGATGGTTCAAACCGTGTTTGATTACCTGGTCGAACATCCGCGCTTCCTGCGTATCCTGACCTGGGAGATGGCCGAGGGCTGGCAGACGTACGCACGCATCGCCTCACAATTTCCACCCGACGAGAGTGACCAGTTCGAGGCCTTCTTCAAAGGCGCCTGGAGCGGGGGATTGCTCCGATCTGACTTCTCTGCCAGGATTCAGCTGACGCTGATCTTTCAGGTGTGCCAATCCTACCTGGCCTTTCTTCCTTTGTACCAGGTGATGCTCCCAGGTGAGGAGGTTTCCCCGGAGAGAACGCTGTCCCGCGCACGGGAGTACATTGTTGGGTTCATCGTTGCCGGGATGATGGTCGATCGCCCGCAGACGAGAGGGGAAAGAGGGTGTGTATGAGGAAAGAAGCCATCGTGGCCTGTCTCGGGGCCAGTGCTACCGTGGCAATAGGCAGCTACGACTGGATACGAGACCTGGAGCAGCGGCCTGGCAACGCATCTTTTCGTTTTTTCCGGTTCGCAGAGGGGGGAGATCTGGCCTATAACGGACTCGGGCGGCTGCCAGACATCATCAACTGCCATCCGGACTACGTGATCGTTCTCCTTGGCGAGAATGATGTGATGGCATTGGTTTCAAAGAAACACTACCAGTTTGTTCGCCTCACAAAGCATCTTCCAAGGAAGCCCTCGCCGGAGTGGTTCCGTGAGACTATGCAAGCCATTGTGCGTCGCCTGAAGAGCGACACACCGGCGCGAATAGCCCTCTGCTCGCTGATTCCCATTGGGGAAGATCCAGGCGAGGCTATCCCCTTCCAAGCCGAAGCCAACCGGCGCATTGAGGAGTACAGCACGATCCTCAAGGACATCGCGTCGGCAGAAGCGGTGAGCTATCTTCCCTTCTACGAGCGGATGCACGAGCTCATCCTCGCGTCTCCTGGCCGCGCCTTCACCAGCTTCAACTTTCTTCCGTTCTATCGCGATGTGTTCAGGCAGTTTGTCTTGCACAAGAGTCATGATGAGATTGGACATCTCAACGGCTGGCATCTTCATCGCGACGGCATTCACTTGAACAGCCGGAGTGGAAAAATCCTGGCCGATCTCGTGCAGGAGTTCATCAGTACGGGAACAGGCGTGGACTACGAATGAGAGGCGCCGACTACTTCGGCGTTATACGCGTTGGTGTCAACATAGTCATAAGCCGAGTAAGATGCATCGCGCGGCGCGACGCGCCAGAAGGCCTGCTGCAGGCGGCTCCATTCCGCCAGCAGTTGGGCAGCGCGCCAACTGCGCGTTTTTTTGTGATGCCATTGAATGACAGTGCGCAAAGCCTCCATTTCGCCTGGATCGTCGATACGCTGGAACTCCACCAGTTCGGTATTACAGCGCCCTGGGAACGTTCCCATCATGTCCAGTACGTAGGCGACGCCGGCCGACATGCCGGCGCCAAAGTTCTGCCCGGTATCGCCAAGGACGACGACCATACCTCCTGTCATATATTCACAAGCATGCGCGCCTACACCCTCTACGACGGCCAGGGCACCACTATTACGGACTGCGAAGCGCTCACCGGCACAGCCCGCGGCGAAGAGCTGGCCCCCGGTCGCTCCATAGAGCACGGTATTGCCGAGAATAATGTTCTTGTGCGCAACGAAACCGGCATCAACGGGCGGCGCAATAATAATCTGGCCCCCTGTCATGCTCTTGCCCACGTAATCATTGGCCTCGCCGTTGAGGATCAGGTGCATGCCGGGCAGGCAAAACGCGCCAAAGCTCTGTCCCGCCGAGCCATGGAATATACTGGTCACGCTTACTCCTGGTAAACCGCTGTTGCCATAGCGGCGGGCGATCTCTCCGGCAAGGCTCGCGCCGATGGAGCGATCGCGATTGGAGATGGTATGATGTGTCACCACGCTGCGCTCGCCCGATAGCGCCTCATCTGTTTCAGCTAGCAAGCGCACGGCCACAGGTGATTGAGGCAGATCCATACGCCTGGTATGAGATGAGCCTCCTGGAGTTGCAACCAGCAGTGTCTCAAGTTCGACAGGCGCCTCTTCACTACATTGCAGGAGGTCAGCACGCCCGATAATCTCATCCAGGGTCCTTAGACCCAACTGTGCAAGCAACTCGCGGACCTCCCCGGCCACCAGAGTCAGGAAATGAATGAGGAATTGCGGTGTGCCAGTGAATTTAGCGCGCAGGTCTTCGCGCTGCGTAGCAATGCCCGTGGGGCAGGTATTCAGATGGCATTGCCGCGCCATATCGCAACCCAATGCAACCAGGCTGGCAGTGCCAAAGCCGAATTCATCGGCTCCCAGCAGCGCTCCGATCACGACGTCGCGCCCAGTCTTCAAGCCACCATCGACGCGTACTCTTACGCGCCCGCGCAGCCCATTGCGTACGAGCGTCTGCTGCGTCTCTGCCAACCCGCGCTCCCAGGGGATACCGGCGTGCTTGATAGATTGAAGCGGCGAGGCGCCCGTCCCACCATCATGCCCGCTGATCTGGATATAATCAGCGTGCGCTTTTGCCACACCAGCGGCGATCGTGCCAACGCCAACGCTTGCAACGAGTTTGACGCCAACATGCGCCCGTGGGTTGACCTGCTTCAAGTCATAGATCAACTGAGCAATGTCTTCGATGCTGTAAATATCGTGATGCGGAGGAGGCGAGATCAGTGGCACATGTGGTGATGTATGGCGCAAGCGCGCGATAAAGGGGGTCACTTTGCCGGGTGGAAGCTGGCCGCCTTCGCCGGGCTTCGAGCCCTGCGCCATCTTAATCTCTAATTCCTCGGCTCGTACCAGGTACTCGGTGGTAACGCCGAAGCGCGCCGAGGCGACCTGCTTGATTTTGCTACTGACCGGGTAGCCATTGAACGTCTCATGATACCAGTTCGGGTCCTCGCCACCTTCGCCGGTATTGTTACGTCCACCGATGCTGTTCATAGCGGCAGCGATGGTGCGGTGCGTTTCAGGGCTCAGCGCGCCAAGGGACATTGCGGAGATGACAAAACGCGCGCGAATCGACTCCATCGACTCGACTTGCTCTAATGGAATGGGAATAGTTGGCACGAAGGTGAGCAGGTCGCGCAGCGCGGTAGGCGGACGCTGGTAGACCAGTGCCGTGTAGCGCCGGTAGTCTTCCAGGTCGCCAGTTTGCGCGGCCTTTTGCAAGGCGCGTACGAGGAACGGGTTATAGGCATGATACTCACCATCGCGGCGGAAACGATAGTATCCAAGGTCGATCAACTTGCGCCGGCGTCCAGGAGATTCGCTTCCCGCCCGCTGCTCTTCCGCAGAGCTCGCAGCCTGCTCCCACTCAGCCTGCAAGGCCTGGCAGCGTTCGATGACCTGCGTGGCAAGTAGAGCCAGGGTCACTTTTCCGTGATACGCTGGCTGGGCGCCTGAAATCGCAAAACAGCGCTGGACCAGGTACGGATCAAGTCCAACGACTTCAAATTGGCCCGCCCCGGTGATGTTACGGATGGTTGAGATGCCCATGCGGGCCATGACTTTGCGCAGGCCCTCTTCAAGAACGCTCAGGTAGCGCTCCACGGCCAGGTCAGGCGTGAGATGCTCCAGGTGGCGTTCACCCGCCATCGCACGTACGTTTGCAAGCGCGAGCGTTGGCACCACGGCTTCCGCTCCATAGCCGAGTAAGAGGGCCACCTGGTGTACATCCCAGGCCGAGCCGGTTTCGCAGATCAAGGATATGCATGTGCGTAAACCGCGCCGGATAAGGGCCTTGTGCAGGGAGCCGACGGCAATGAGCATGGGAATGGGAGCATGCGCCGGGTTAGCGCTGACATCGCTCAAAATGAGCAGCGAAACCCCCGCGGCAATGGCAGCTGCCGCGTCATCTTCCAAACGATCCAGGGCAGACTCAAGTGCTGCTGGTCCATCAGCTTGCTCGAATGTAGCATACAGTGTGCGAGAGCGGAACCCTCTTTCCTCAATTTTGCGCAATGCATCCAGTTGCGACTCGCATAGCAGTGGTGACTCCAGATGCAGCAGGCGAGCGTGAAGTCCGGTCTCGGTAAGCGCGCTCATACGACGACCGAGGTAGCAGTCCAACGACATAACTATGCGTTCGCGCAAAGGGTCAATGGGTGGATTTGTGACCTGTGCAAAGCGCTGGTGGAAATAATCGGAGAGGGAACGCGATTGGCACGAGAGCGCGGCCAGCGGCGTATCATCGCCCATGCTCCATACTGGCTCTTTGTTTTCGGCCAGCATGGGGCGCAGCACAAGTTCAACATCTTC
>WNGN01002596.1_pt1 | contig 12144 bp, 11 predicted proteins | sample 5400561 | NCBI WGS metagenome assembly WNGN01 (sample SAMN13153379, study PRJNA577476) | soil metagenome | isolation source: 115 cm soil or saprolite under Garry oak tree replicate 2 | place: USA:California | collected 2016-06-15
GGCTGTGTTGCAAAAACGCTGGGAGGAAGAGAATGGACGTGAAGGCTCCCAAACTGCTGTGCTTAGACGGCTACTCCAAACAGTTCAGCGATGAATGCTGCCTGGCTTGACATCTCTCCTTATACAGTAAACTAAGAGCCGTGATCGTTCGATAGTTGGTACTCAGAGGTCTGGAAGGAAAGAGCTGCGAGGCCCCCCTGCTCGCTCTGGCGTACTACAAAAGCACAGGCAGATTGGCTCCGTCCTCGGTCGTGAGGAAGTTGCCACACCAGGCGAGCAGACGACTGACGCGCACCGCATTCTCCGGCACCTTGTAGCCACGCATACTGCGATAGCGTTCTTTGATCCACCAGCCAATGGCACGCTCACAGGCATTGTTGGTCCCATCGAGCGTTTCCCCGTTGGACCCTTTCCACTTGCGGTAACGCGTCAAACGATGCCACAGGTTCCATCGATCGAGAAATAAGAGTCGCAGACGATAGGCCAAACTCTGATGCTCTCCCTCTTGCGGGGGCGTTGCTTGCACATAGCGCCGATGCATGGTTTCCACTTCCGTGGCCTGCTCCCGCTCTCGACTCTTGACCAGTTCGCCTAAGCGCGTTAAGTCCGCTGTCGCCTGCTCTCGGCTCACGCCAATGGCCTGAAGCGACCCATCCGCATCTCTGGCCACCAAGGGCTGGTAGCGCTCAATCAAGGTTTCGGTGTTACGCAGCACATGCGCTTTACACACTTGATGTTGCAGGCCTACCTCATCAGCCACCGTCTTGAAGACGTCGGCATCATCAGTGACCAAGACCTGGGCATCCACGCGCTTGGCAATCGGCTCAATCCACTCTTTGAGCGCCTTGATATCTTCGGCTGGCAGCGCATCAATGGTCAGAGCCAGCCCACTGATCGGGTCAACCGTGATGCCCAAGGGTAACCACTCCCCTTTGCATTTGACGCTGGTCAGATCGCCTCCTAAGGCAGGCGTTTTCACTCCAGCAAAGACCTGATCTCGGGTGAGACCAGGCACCCGTCTGGCCACTTCTTGCACCCCATCATACACCCGACTCTTGCAGAGAGCCACCCCAAGCCCTTCTAACGCTAAGGAGACGGCTCCATAGGAGAGTCCCAGCAGGTAGAGCATCACCGCCAGCCCTTTGACCCGTTGCGAGGTCTGGGCCTTGGTCGTTCCCTGCGGATAGACCCGGAACGTCCGTTTGCACCGCAAACACTGATAGCGATGCACCCGCACTTCCTGATACACCGTATCTCGCAGAGCTTTCGCCACTTGCTGGCGTAAGTGAAACGTCCTCCCTCCACAACCGGCAGAGGCACATCGGGTGGGGACAGGAATTGCCTCAGGCTTCACTTTGGGTAGCACGATCCGTAAACGCATAGCTCTCCCTCCTTGGGTTTTCTCTTCCCTTGCTATTTTACCCCAGTTTTACCGCTTTTCGAACAGTCACCCCCAATAACCACTCAATGCTTTCCTGGCTGTCTTTGAAAGGACGCCATTCTTTTGCAGTTTCCCTGTAGCGTTGTTGCCAGTCAGCCGAGTTGTTCTCAATAAGCAGCGCCTGCAATTTGTTAAAATCAGTACGTACATCATCGGGATAGCCTTGAAAGCATACTCCCGATGCCAATTCATTTGCTTCGCTGGCGTTCATCACCAGAAGGACAATCGGTACCGCGATGCGGGGGTCTGGTTCATTCTGTTGAAAGTTGGGTAGGGCACTGTTGAAGATCTGAATAGTAAGATCTCGTCCTGCCTGGTTCAGATTTCCTTGTACACTCAGGTCGGATTGGTTATACGCCACTTGCTGAACAAGCTCGAGAAGATTACTCCCCTGCTCTGTTTCTGCCTGGATTTTTTTGACGACGTTCAGAAATGTTGTTGCCTGTTCCGGTTCCAGATTCACATAGTTTGGATTGGAGCGTTTGGCATCTACTACAGGTTTGAATCTTTCCAGCAACGGTCGCAATGAACTGTAGGCATTGTTTTGTAACAGCGCAGACAATTCCTCCTGAATTGGTTGCCAGGGATCAGCAGGTAGCATAAACACAATCCTCCGGCTTGTATCGAGGAGCAAGCATGGTCAGTTCAAGACTGTTTAGGGCTTTCAGGGTTATTTGTAATCGTCAAGTCGCCCAGAGCTTGATTCACGCCTCCACCAGCATGTAAATTGGGCTGGTAGAAGCCGACGCCGCTGATCTGGTCTCGTCCCACAACGACATTCTCGTTGCCGCTGACGTTCTGTGTCACTCCAGTTGTCAGGGCCTTCGTCAGCAGAACATGTAGTTCGCTTGCCAGGGTTGGATCATCCGCTAATAACTTGGTAAGTTGCAGGCGTAATGCCGCCTGCGCATCGGGGTTATCGGGTTGTGCGGCAACATCCTGGGCTGCTTCTTGGGCGGCGGGTTTAGCGGCCACCTTTGGGTGGATTTTGGCCCATATCTTCTGAGCCTGCTCCCATGCAGCACCAGCGATATCGCCAGCCACTGTTTGCCCTGCGGTCACTAGATATGGCATGAAGGGTGTGAGAAAGCTAGTAAGACCTTGCACCAGTTGACTGATATCCACCATGGACTTCCTCCTTGAAATATCTATCCTCCGAAATGAAGATAACTTTCACTTCTATACTCTGTCAGCAGTAAAGTGCTCAGTACAACTACAGCATCCCAGGGAGCGGCAATATATGATCACATAGTGTATCCATGTTTTTGCAGTAATTCAATCAGAACAATGCAAGAATAACACTACAATTGTGCTTCGTCAAGCAACTCATGAGGTAACCCAGGGCTTTCCCATTCTAAAAAAGCTGAGCAAGGAGAGGGAAGGAGGAGAGAGGAGCCATCTCGTCCCAGGAGGATGAAAAAAGAAGAGTTTTCCCTGTAGAATACAAAAAACCAATCTCAAGGAAGACTCTCTATGGACTATACAACATTAGCTCCGCCTCCCATCGTCGGCAACGAGACAGCTCAGAGCGATCTCGTCGCAGGAAACTCGCTGTACCAAGCGCTGCAACGCTTACCCGACCCCAGACGGGGACAGGGCAAACGGTATGAATTGGCCTTGCTGCTTTGTCTCTTACTGCTGGCCAAACTAGCGGGGCAAACCACGCTGAGCGGAGCCACGGAGTGGATTCGCCATCGCGGCAAGGAGATCGCCGCCCACTTTGGGCTGAAACGAACGCAGATGCCGTGTCAGATGACTTATCGTCGCATGTTAGCCCGCATCGATACCCGACTGCTCGATGAACTGCTCGCTGCCTTCTTCATCCGCTGGGAGGCAGAGCAACGCTCTGGCACCGAACCCAGCCGGCTTCAAACTAGTCAGGGACATCTCGATCATGCCCAACTAGCCATTGATGGGAAAACCCTTCGCGCGACCAGCACGCAGGCTCATCCCATTCATCTGCTCAGAGGCTCAGATGTGGTGACCGGCACGGTACTCTGGCAGTGTAATGTCGGCGAGAAGCAGAATGAGATCAGCGCGCTCAAGCCGCTCATCACGCCGTCGCTAGTCAAAGGACGGATTATCACCCTGGATGCCATGCATACCCAACGGGAGTTCTGTGCGCAGGTGCAGCGGTTTGGGGGAGCGTATGTGCTCATCGCCAAGGACAACCAACCCACCCTCGTCGAAGATATCGCCGACCTGTTTGCAGATCGCACCCCTGATCGCCGGCGCTGGCTTCAGGCGGAGACGTGGGACAAAGGCCATGGGCGCCTGGAGCATCGACAGATCACCTGTAGCCCTGATCTTAACGACTGGTTTGGCAAGCAGTGGCAAGGCGTCGAGCAAGTCTTTCGACTCGAACGGACCTCCTCCATCCTCAAAACAGGGGAGAGCTGCCACCAGGTCGTGTATGGACTCAGCAGTCTCTCGCTGGGCGTGGCTCCTCCCAAGCGCATGTTGGCACTGATCCGTGCCCACTGGAGGCGCGATGTGACTCTGGGAGAAGATACGTGCCAAACACGCACGGGAGCTGTTCCAGGACTCTTAGCTCGGCTCAACAGCACCGTGTTAAGCCTGATGGATCGTCTGGGCGTCTGTAATGTGGCCCGCCAGGCTCGCTACTTCGATGCCGAACTTGAGCAAGCCATTCAATTGCTTCTCACTGGTCGCTGTTCTGTTTTTTAGAATGGGAAAGCCCTGTGAGGTAACCTCCCATATCCGCGAGAGTGAAGGAAAGACGGGATGACCACAAAGTGAGGCTTGCAAAGCCGACAACAGAGGCAAGCCTTGTTTGCGCAGCGTGGACAAATAACCTTGAATGCGGTTCAAGGCCTGGGCGCCGACGACACTCCGGAAGGACTCAGAGACCTTTAGTTGCGCTTTGACCATGCGAAGATCTTGCTCAGCCAGATTGGTATTAAAATCCCTCCAAAGATCCTCCAAGAAAGCCAGGACGATCTGCTGATTGTTGCGCAGCCGATCTAGCAGATGGCTGGTGACACTTTGTTTGTATCGTCCTCGTACTCCAGGAGGCGCAAGAGCATGAGGATGAAGTCGGTCCCCTTCATTGAGTAGTTGCGAGAATGCGCCTCCCAATCGGCGACTTCCAGCGGGTCAAGCCCGCACTTTGCTTGCTCATATGCTTGTCGCTAGCTTGCTTCATATCCAAGAGCGGATACTTCAGGTCGGTGACCCAAACCGCTCCCCGTTCTTCCGCCAGAGGCACCAGATCGCGCAGCAGATGCACGCGGCGTGCTGGCAGCCTTACAAGAAGTACGATGCCCAACCGTCATGGAAGGTGTCTATGCCCAGATTACTAACGCCATTATGACGTGAGAGCGGATGGGGCCGATCGAAGTTGTCAATTCCGCTGCCCATGATGACGGGCGACCCAAAGCGTCCAAGATGAACATCCTGGATGGCTTGTCAGCAATATGGATAGGTACCTGGGTCGTGAGCATTTCCTGACATCAACGCCCACGATGTGCCGGGAACGGCGAGCAATCAGAGCGGTAGAAAGCCTTTGGCATGTTAGCTTTCTGAACACGATTTCAGGCGTGTTAAAAATAACGGTCTGATCTGGCATGAGATTGGGGTAATGGGAGGAACGGGAGGAATGGGACAATATGGACGAAAATCCGGGTTTCTCTCTAGTCCTACAGTTGTAGATGAGTAGTGAGAGCGCTTCGGCGCTTGTAATGACACACTCGCGCAAGAGCTTGATGCGCGCGTCGCCAGCATGACCAGGCGAGATGGTAAGCAAAAGAGAGAGACGATTTGCCAACGAGGCGAAAGAAAAGCCGCCGGATTTCAGCAACACTGAGAGGAACCATTACCGGAAGATCAGAAGATGCCTGAGTCTGAGCAGGATCGTTTGCTCCTGGCTCTGGCATCTGGTGTGTCTGCGCAGACGTTTCTGGAGCGTCTTCCCCTTCGTTGGCTCGCAAGACCGTTAAAAAGGCCATGGCGAGCATGGAAAGCGTGACGTGACGATACCAGCCGTGCCAGGAACGTACTTCATACTCATCCAGACCCACTTCTCCTTTGGCTTCCTCAAAACATTGCTCTACGGTCCAACGCGCGCCGAACGCTTCCACCATTTCTTCCAAAGGGGTCCCAGCAGGGGTAAAGACCAGCACATAGGCCATCTCGGCAGGCTTGATTCCCTCGTCTAGACCTCGTCGCACCAGCAACCAACGCTGCCACCCGCTGATCTCTGGAGCCGCGAGTTCAATGCGTGCCCACGCGAAGAGGCGAGGTCCTTTACTCCCTGCGCCAGCACTCAGGATCTGCCAGTCTTCTCCTGTCAGACTGCCTGCCACCTGATCCACTCGTCTGCGGGTTCCTTGTACCTCCACATACTCTTTACAGGTCACGGCCAAGGCATATGCCTGTTTGCGAGCTTCCAGCGCAGCCCGCAATCGCAGGGCGCTCCCGTAGACCGTATCCCCTACGACCCAGACCACAGGAAGGTCTGCATCCAAAGCTCGTTCCACCATACGCCGTGCCAGTTCTGGTTTCGTCGCGAAGGTCACTTCTTCTGGCACATGAGCTTCGAGGCCTCGCTCCTGGTCGTCTGTCCAGCTTTTGGGCAGATACAATTCCCGATCCACCAGGGTGTGTCCACATGAACTGGCGTAAGCAAGAAACACGCCGATCTGACAATTTTCAATTCGTCCAGCCGTGCCACTGTACTGTCGTTGGACTCCCACCGATTTCCCCCCTTTTTTAAGAAAGCCAGTCTCATCAATCACCAAGACAGCATCTGGAGCGGAGAGCGCTTCCCGTACAGAGGCACGCAACTCATCTCTTACTCCGTCGCAATCCCACTTGGCCCGATCCAACAGGTGTTGGATCGCATAGGGTGCGGCTTCTCCCATTTCTTCCGCCACTTGCCAGGCGTTTTTTCGTGAGGTTTCACTCAGCAATCCCTGGATGAAGGCCAGCGCTCGCTGATGAGATTCTGGTCGGACGAAATACTGCCTGATCTGTTGGCTCAAGTGGTTGAGCGCTGTCGTCCATATCTCTTCAAGGGGAAAAAGCCATAGAAGCTCCTTTGATATTCTTGCGTCCTTTTTGAATTTGAAAAAGAAGCATTTGTCGGGTGTGTGAGAGGTGAAGAAGGGCGATAGATCATCCGTCTCTCAAGGGGCAACCCGTTTCCCCGCCAAAACCTGGGAAAGAGAAGAAAGGCGAAACAGATTGCCCCCGACGCGATGTCCTGCCGGTTAGACCTGAACAGCTTGTCTGCTTGTTGCCAGCAGGTAAGCCTCTTCCAGGCTGGGGGAAACTTCGACGGCAGCCTCGTGTGGGCGCGTGGCACTGACAATGCGCAGCGTGATGCCGCTCATCTGGTTGACCATCGTGCTGACTTGATAGTTCGCCTGCAACTGCATGGCCGTGGCCTGATCGACGGTCACACTCCAGACCGAGCCTGCGGTGCGTGCCAGCAGCGCCTCCGGCGTCGTATCGGCCAGCACGCGCCCCTCCCGCAAAATCACCAGGCGGTTGGCTACCGCCTCGACATCACCGATGATATGGGTACTCAGCAGAATGATCCGGTTGCGGGTCAGGCTGGCGAGCAGGGTACGAAACCGCACACGCTCGGCGGGGTCGAGTCCGGCGGTCGGCTCATCGACAATCAAGAGTTCGGGGTCGCCCAGCAGAGCCTGGGCAATGCCGATGCGCTGCTTCATGCCACCGGAATAGGTAGGCAGCTTGCGGTCGGCCTCCTGCTCCAGATTCACCGTCGAGAGCACCTCATCGACCCGCCGGTGGACGAGGGATTTGGGCAGCCCTTTCATCGCCGCCAGGTAGCGCAGGAACTGGCGTCCGGTGAACTCTGGATAGACGCCAAAATCCTGGGGCAGATAGCCCAGCACCTGCCGGAGCGCCTGGCCATGGGTACGAATGTCCTGCCCATTCCAGCGAATGGTCCCCTCGGTGGGCGAGAGCAGGGTCGCGATCATGCGCATCAAGCTCGTCTTGCCCGCGCCGTTGGGTCCCACCAGCCCCAGCATACCCGGCGAGAGCCGCAGCGACAGCTCACGCAGCGCAACGTGCTGTCCATAGCGTTTGCTCAGGCGATCAATCATCAATTCCATCTCTGTTCTCTCTTTCTTTTGAGTGCACCCCCTCCGTGGGAAGGAGCCACGAACATCTTAGTTGAGCACCTCGCGGGACCGCTTGAAGGCGAAGGCCGCGACCAGCACCAGCACCAGGCCGAGCCCAGCCAGCAGCAGGTGTGGCGCAAACCAGCCCGCGGGGTCGGGCATCTTGTTCTCAATGGTAAGAATGAGCTGCTGAAGTTGCGCCTCGCTCGTGATCCAGGAGCCGAGGTGAATGGCATACGCAGGAAGCAGCCCAAGCGCGGTGATCCCGCTGGTCGGGTCCCAATTGACGTACCAGCTAGGAGGAGGAGTGGTATTGCCCAGCCCGCGGGGGATCACCAGCGCTCCTGCGATCCACGCGACCAGAATCACGACCTTGACCAGCGTGGAGAGGCGCGGGAGCAACGTGCTCAGGGCGAAGCCGAAGCTGCTGACCAGGATCGTCGCCGGGAAGACCATGCCAACCCAGAGAAGCAGCACGGCCCCCGTTTGGGGCAAGGGATAATCGGCGACGGTAAGATGCAACAGCCCGCCCATCCCCAGGATGGAGGCGAGCAACAGCAGCGCCAGGCCCAGGCTCATCAGCAGACCCGCCAGGTAGCGTCCCCAGACATAGGCCCAGGTTGGCAACGCGGTCGCCATCAGCAGTTCATGGGTGCGCCGGGAGAGATCCCTCCTCACGCCATCAGCTGTGACAAAGGGCAGGAAGAGTACCAGCACCAGCAGAACGGTTGGCAGCGTGTGAAGCAGTCCTCCCGCGCTGGTTCCGGCAACGAAGGCGGAGATCTGCACGTTGTTACTCACCGTAGCGTATCCCTGTGATACATGCAGTGCCCACGTCAGGAAGAGCAGGAAGCAGAAGAGGCCGAGGGCCTGAAACCAAAAGAGGCGGGAGGCTCGGAAGCGACGCAGTTCCCAGCTCAGGACATTCAGGAGCGGGGAGTTCCGCCGGGTGGTGGTGATCCGCCGGTCAGGGCGTGCGTGGACGATGGTTGTCATAGCAGCTCCTTTCATATGCTCGCCATTTCAGCAGCTGACGAACAGATTAACTGAGGGTGTGACGAGACCGCTTGAAGGCGAGAGCCACGATCAGTACCAGCACCAGACTGAACCCGGCCAACAGCAGGTGTGGTGCGAACCAGTCCCCGAGGTCGATCAAGGCGTTCTCGACCGCGAGGAGGTTGTGCTGCGTTTGCGCCGTGCTGGTTGCGGCCATGTTGCTGAAGGCAGCCATATACTTGTTGAACAATCCAAGCGCGATTCCCTCGCTGGTCGGATCCCAATTGACGTACCAGGCAGGGAGACTGAAGTTGGCAGCGTGACTGGCATCGCTGAACAAGACGGAGAGAATCTCCACCCCGACAAACCACCCCACCAGGATCACGATCTTGACCAGCGTGGTCAGGCGCGGGAGCAAGGTGCCAAGGGCGAAGCTGAGGCTGCTCACCACGATCGTCGCTGACGCAATCATGCCGATCCAGATCACCATCAGAGTGCCGATCTCCGGCGCCGGATAGTCGGTGACGGTCAGATGCAACAGCCAGCCCATCCCCATGAGAGCGACCAGCATCAGGAGGGACAACCCCAGGCTCATCAGCAGACCCGCCAGGTAGCGTCCCCAGACATAGGCCCAGGTTGGCAACGCGGTCGCCATCAGCAGTTCATGGGTGCGCCGGTGCAGATCCCGCGCCACGCCATCCGCATTGACAAAAGGCAGGAGCATCCCCAGCAGCATCAAAGGTCCTGAGGGAAGGGTCATAAGAAGTCCCCAGACGCTGGTTCCGGCAACGAAGCCGAAGAACGGCACGTTGGTATTCGCGTGATTGAGCGTCAGTGGTATCTGCTGGGACCACGTCAGGAAGAGCGAGAGACCGAAGAAGCCGAGGGCTTGCAGCCAGAGGAGGCGGGAGGCACTGAAGCGACGCAACTCCCAGGCCATGGCGCGCACAAGCAGGCGTGGGCGCTGGATCACTCGGCCGGGCTGCTCTGTGCCGGTTAATGCAGTGATAGTCATGATATTCTCCTTGTGTGTTCGAGTCCATCGAGAGAGCAAGTGTGTCCCGTGGAAGACTCAACGATTCGGGCGGAGGACCATCCTCCTAAAGCCATAGCTGCCCATTTCTTGGGACACCAGAAACGATACACCAAAAAGATGACACTGAAATGAAATGGGGTTTCATCTCAGTGTCATCTTTTTGGTGCATAATGGAACCACCAGAAAGGAAGCCACACGCATGCGCATACTGATCATCGAGGATGACTACCATCTGAACCAGGCGCTGAAAAAGAGCCTGGTCGAGGAAGGCTATGCAACGGATTCGGTCTATGATGGGGTAGAGGGGGAAGCGTATGCCGAGAGCACGCCCTATGACGCGATTATCCTCGACATTCGGCTGCCACGCAAAGATGGAATCGCGGTCTGCCGGGCGTTGCGCCAGCACCACATCACGACCCCCATTTTGATGCTCACCGCCCGCGATACCATCGAAGACCGCGTCCAGGGCCTCGACAGCGGAGCGGATGATTATCTGGTCAAACCCTTTGCGTTACACGAGCTGCTGGCGCGCCTGCGTGCGCTGTTCAGACGCACTTCCCTGCACAAAAGCGGGGTGCTGGTGGTTGGGGATGTGGTCCTCAACCCGGCCACGCATGAGATCACGCGTGCAGGGGAGCGCATTCAACTGAATGCCAAAGAATTCGCCCTGCTGGAATACTTCATGCTCCATCCCAATCAGGTACTCACCCGCGACATGATCGAGAACCATATCTGGAGTTATGACTTCATCAGCGCTTCCAATGTCGTCGATGTCTATGTGAGACGCTTGCGCCGCAAACTCGACGACCCATTCGAGAGCAAGCTGCTGGAGACCGTCTATCGGGCAGGGTATCGGCTGCGCGCCCTGGAGACACGAGGAGGAGAGAACTGATGCCAACAACCGCTTTCTCACACGGACAGACAACACGCCCGCTGCGCTTCTTTCACAGCTTGCGCTTCCGGCTCATGCTCTGGTATCTGCTGATTCTGGGGCTGGTGCTCTGCATCTTCAGTACAGCCATCTATTTCACGGAAGAGGATACGCTCTATCACAGCCTGGAAACCGTACTTGATGCTACCATTGACCAGGTAGCTCCCTCCTACGACCCGACGTCTGGCCGGTTGAGTGACACGAATGTCGATGCCCTGGTGATCCTGCAAAACCCGCAAGGACAGATCACCCAGGTCAGTTCCCCTGAGCCGACCCCTGCAATCCCGGCACTGAGCCTCAACCTCTCTCAGATAAAAGACTGGGGACAGGATCTGCTCTGGGAAAACAGTCAGATTACCCATCCCTTCGTTGCTTCCGACGGCCAGGCGCTGCGTTTTACGAGGAGGGGAGCGCCAGTTTTCTCTGAGATACTGAGCGATCCGGATACCTACGCCATGCAGCGGATCACCATCGCCAATCAGCAGGGACAGCTTCTCGCTTTCTTGTACGTCGGTGTCCCCAGCGACGTCCCGAATCAATTACGACAACTGCTGAGTATACTGGCTGTGGCAACACCTCTGGTCTTGCTGTTCTCCAGTGCGGGAGGATACTGGCTGGCAGAGAGGGCCACGCGTCCGGTCCAAACCATCACACGCACCGCACAAGAGATCAGCGCCACCGACCTGCACCGTCGCCTCAATCTGAGACAACGCGATGAAATCGGGGAATTGGCGACGACGTTTGACGGTATGCTGAACCGCCTGGAGGGAGCCTTTGAGCGCCAGCGGCAGTTCACTGCCGATGCCAGCCACGAATTGCGAACCCCGCTGAGCATTGTCAGGACTGAAGCGGAACGGGTTCTGCAACGACCACACACCTCCCAGGAATATATCCAGGCGCTCTCGATCATCTCTCAGGAAAATCAGCGCATGACCCGGCTGGTCAGTGACCTGCTGATCCTGGCCCGCGCCGATCAAGGGCAGACCGTGCTCAAATGCGAACGAGTCGATCTCAGTGAGATCGTCGTCGATGCAGCGGAAGACCTCTCCACGCTGGCAGAGCAAAACGCCATCGAGATCCACCTGTCGGGCCTGGACGAGCTCGTGGTCTGGGGAGATCGCCTCTACCTGACGCAACTCTGCATCAATCTCCTGGAAAACGCGATCACATACAGTGCTGGCGTTGGCAAACAAGTCGAGGTGAAACTGGACCGAGAGCCCAGTCACGCTCGCCTGCAGATCATCGACGAGGGACCTGGCATCGAAGCCTCGCACCTGCCCCATCTCTTCGAGCGCTTCTACCGGGTCGATCAGTCCCGCACCCATACCCGACCAACGGAGAACGTGAGCCATCCCTCCGGGAGCGGCCTGGGTCTCTCCATTGCTCGCTGGATCGTGGGCGAACATGGGGGCTCCATCCAGGTTCGATCCTCTCCAGGGAAAGGCTCAGTCTTTGAGGTGTGTTTCCCCCTCTAACGGACAGGCAGAGAACGATCTCTCTTGTCTCTTCTATTACCGTGAGATCGCCTTGAATTCGTTTTTGATGGACCTCAAGGAGACCTCTTCTTTTTTCACGAATCAACCTTGGCTTGGCAGAGCAGTGGTCATCTACAACTGTAGGACTA
>WNGN01006342.1_pt1 | contig 12142 bp, 16 predicted proteins | sample 5400561 | NCBI WGS metagenome assembly WNGN01 (sample SAMN13153379, study PRJNA577476) | soil metagenome | isolation source: 115 cm soil or saprolite under Garry oak tree replicate 2 | place: USA:California | collected 2016-06-15
CGACACGATGCATTTCGATCCTTGGCAGGGCCCAGGGGAGAAATCCTTCTTTCTTGTGTCGATGGCGCTGACGCTCCCGGCATCCCACCTCGGTCTTTCGGACTTGAACCAAACCGGAAGAACAAGATGAAACAGTTTTTGAAGATGATCGCAGCGCCTGCCTCGGCGATGCTGGCGCTGGCTTTTGTCGCGATGACAACACCGGCGAGCGCCGGTGAGTACTGCCGCACCGACGTCACGTCCCATATGCAAAGCTGCGGCTTCGACAGCCTGGAGCAATGTCAGAACATGTCCTCCGGCCGCGGCGGCAGCTGCGACCGCGATCCGTTTCTGGCCACCACCAGCAGCGCTTACGCCTATCAAGCAAAGCCCTCGCATGCCCGGCGCAGGCTGCGAAGCGGCCGGTTGAGGGCCGATGAAGCCAACATTGCTGACTCTGCCTGAGATCGCGGCCTTTGAAGCTGGATTCAAAGGCCGCGGGTGACCGCGGTCCGGCCGCCATCCAACCAGATTGCCGTTCAACCCGAAAAACGGCTTCTGTATTCCGAAGGAGATACCCCGAGGTGCCGCATGAAAGCCCGCCGCATGCGTTCGTCATCGCCGAACCCTGCCCGCTGCGCCACCTCGACCACACCGCGGATTTCCTTGCTTTCGAGCAACAGCCGCGCGGTTTCCACCCGTAACGCCTCGACCCCGCTGGCGGGTGTCATTCCGGTGCGGCTGACATAGGCTCGCGCAAAGGTTCTGGGACTCATTCCAGCTTTCTGGGCGAGAGCCTCGACTTTGAGATCACCAGCAATGTTTTCGATGATCCATGCATGCAGCGCACTGAAACGCCCCTCCACATCCGAGGCCTGCGCCGCGAGCACGGTAGAGAACTGGCTCTGGCCGCCGGGCCGCTTGAGAAACACCACCAGCCTGCGCGCGACGTCCAGCGCAGTGATATGGCCGAAATCCTCCTCGATCATGGCCAGTGCGAGGTCGATGCCGGCGCTCACGCCAGCTGATGTCCAGACCCGTCCGTCCTTGACGAAAATCGCATTCGGCTCGACGCTGATCCTGGAAAAGCCGTCCGCCAGTCTCGGGCAGTAGCGCCAATGGGTCACGGCGCGCTTTCCGTCCAGCACGCCGGTCCAGGCCAGCACGAATGCTCCAAGGCACACCGACGCCACGCGTCGGGCCTTCGGCAGCACTTGCGAAATCCAGTCCATCAGGATGCCGTCTTGCCGCAGCTCCCATATGCCCGGGCCGCCCGGAATCACGAGGGTGTCGACCTGATTCGGCCGAACGCTGGAGATCGGCACGGTGTCGATCATCATCCCGACGTCGGTTGGCACCAGTCCTCCCGCGGTCGAGAGATACGACAGCGAATAGGTCGCGCTCGGCAGTTCGATCTCCTGCAATTCGGCGAACACCTGCGCCGGACCGGAGATATCGAGCAGGGTCACCCCGGGAAAGGCGACAATCGCGACACGCCTTGCGGATGGTTTTTCGCGTAGACCCGCTCGCCGGGATTTGGCAGTTTTCGAGGGCATATTGTCCTTTAAGCGATTCAAGCCCGACCTGTATAGGTTCCTTAACCAGCGGGGTGATGAACATGTTGCGAGACCTGCGCCGCGAATACGGGACCGTCAGATCGCCTTGGGCCGAATACGCCACCTACAGTTTTCCGGACGCCTCGCTTGTCAGCCAGGGCGAGCGGCAGTCCCTGATGGACGCTATGAACAACATCATCGCCATCAACTGGAAGGCGGCGGAGCCGCATTGGACGGCGGACTCCTCCCCGTTCGACAGCAAATTCAGCCTCATTCTCGTTTACGCCCGTTCCGGACTGGTGGCGTTTTCAGTGTACCGCACGCTGCGGGTCGCCGGCAGGCCCGCCATCTACCGGAGCGGTACCGAAGTGCTTCCAGCCCATCAGGGTCGCGGCCTGTACGGGTTTTTCACCACCGAAGTCTTGAAGTCTGCAGGCGCTCCCGACAATAGCGATGCCGGCATCCTCTACGGATGGCGGACGCGCAATCCCATCGTGTGGGCGGCGAACGCCAGGATCTGCGAAGGAGTTACGCCCGCCCTGCTCGACGACGCCCAGGACGCCGCGTTGCAGGCGGCCGGTGTCGAGATGTGTTCATTGCTATATCCCGGCAAGAGCCTCGAAATTCCCAGCATGATCATGCGCGGCGCGTATGGCCATATCAAACACCACCGGCAGGCCTATCACGGCGCAGCTTCGCTGGTTGATGCCGCGATGCAGCGCATGATCCCGGATTCGGCGGACGCCCTGTTCTCTGTCGGCATCGCGAGGGTATGATGGCGATATCGGAACAGAACGCCATATTTGCACCCACCGCCGTATTCGCACCCACCGACCGCTTACGGGATCGCACCTATCTGGCATGGGCGACGGTGGCGACGGCTTACGCGATCGCGTTCCTGCAGCGGGTGTCGCCGCAATCGGTCAGTCTGAGCTTCATGCAGGACTTCAGCACCGATGCCGCCGGTGTTGCGATGCTCGCCTCGAGCTATTTCTGGGGCTACACGCTGATGCAGATTCCGGCGGGCCTGCTGGTCGACCGCTACGGCGTCAAGCGCGTGGTGCTTTTCAGCATGGCGGCGTCTTCGCTGGGAAGCGCGGCATTTGCGCTGGCGCCAAACCTGATGGACGTTTTTGCGGCACGGCTGATCGTTGCCTGCGGCGATGCCCTGGTATTCACGGCGCTGTTGAAGCTCGTTGCCCTCAGTTTCAGCGACGAACGGTTCGGCGTGATGTCGGGCATCTCGCAGGTGTCGGGCTATGTCGGCGGCGTGATGGCGACGACGCCGCTGGCGGCTGCGGTGACGGGTTTCGGCTGGCGCGCATGTTTTGTTTTCATCGCATGCGTTGGCGTGGCCAACCTCGCCTTTGCCTCGCTGGCGCTCAGACCGGATCCGGTGTCACGCAGCACCAAGACGCTGGGCAGCGTTCTCGCCGCCAGCCGGCAATCGCTGTCGCAGGTGGCGAACTGGGGATGCGCCATGACCTTCGCATCGCACTTCGCCGTTGTGACGACGCTGTCGGGCGTGTGGGGAATTCCGATGGTGGCGCATTTCTTCAACATCTCGCCGTCGGCGGCGAGCACTCCGCTGCTTGCCTTCATGGTCGGCAACGCGATCGGCTCGATCTTTCTTGGCCATGCGGCGGACCGGACGGCGGCGCTCGATGCCGCGCTGGTTCGCATTTGCCTGCTGCGCATGATCCTGATCGCAATGCTGTTGCCGCCCTTCGCCCATGTGCTGGGATTCCTTTACGTCACCGTGGTCTTCGCAGTGCTGGGACTCGTCGCCGGCGGGACCGTGCCGCTGGTCCTGAAGTGCACCAAGCGGCTTTACACATCTGATCTGATTGGTGTCGGAGCATCCGTCAACACGACGGCTGCAGGAATTTTCGCAGGCGTCTCGCAGCCCATTATAGGGCTCGCGATGGTCGGCGTCAGCCAGTTCGCAGGGACCGATGTCGGGCACGGCCCGGGCTCGGTCGGCGATGCCGGCTACGGCGCTCTTATCGGGATTCTGCTGCTCATGTCGCTGCCAGGCATCGCCGGCCCGTTGCTGATGAGGAGCAAATTGATAGTCGGTAAGTAACAGTAGATTGAGGGGGACAGTATGTCGCGTTTGTATTTGCGAAAAGGTGAAGTCGGCTCAAACTATGCCGTGAGTTCGTGGCAAAGCGTCATGTTCTCCGAATTTGAAGCACAGATGAGCAGCGAATCAAGACCGTTTCCCTGCATCTTCGGAGTTACCGGCTATCGTGCCGATCAATTGCGGTATCTGTTTCTCGATCCGTTCGATGTCGAGAGTCTCGGCAACCAGCTCGCGCATTATGTAACCGAATCCCGTTCGCTCGGGCCTAACACGTCGCTGGTAGTATTCACCCGGCCCCGGCCGGTGCAGACGCTGGACACCTACTACCGGAAAATGTGGTTGACGCTCGACCAGCTTGCGCGGCTCGACAAGAGCGCGTGGCCGGACACCATCCCCGAACAAATCGATCATCCGATGTGGGAGTTTTCGTTCGCGGGTGAGCCGATATTCGTGGTGTGCAGCACGCCCGCCCATGTGATGCGGCAGAGCCGGCGCTCAAGCGCATTCATGCTCACCTTTCAGCCGCGATGGGTGTTTGAAAAGATCCTCGGAACGGAGAAAGCCGCATCGGCCGCGTTCGCCGAAGTACGCAAACGGCTTATTCCTTACGACAGCACCAGTCCCTCGCCGCTGCTCGGACGCTACGGCAACAATGATGGACGCGAGTATCAGCAATACTTCCTCCCCGATGATAATAATGCGGAAGCTGGATGCCCGTTTGCCAAACTCGCGCAGACCAAGGTCGCTCAAATCGAAGACAGGGAGCAAGCGGCATGACCCAGATCATCGCTGGCACGAAGACAGAATTCTCGATCGACCCCGCCATCATGCAATTGCTTCCGACGCAAGGCAGCATCGAATTGCAGCGCGATGCCGCGGGCAAGGTGCATCATTTCCACACCCACCCGGTGGATGAGATCCTGGTGATCATCAGCGGCAGGCTGAACTTCATGTGGGAGGGCGGCGAACGGATCTGCGGTGCCGGCGACACCATCCTGTTGCCCGCCGGCACGCTTCACCAATCGGAGGCGCTGGACGACGCGATCTATGCGATTGCGACGCGTCCCCCCGCCGCCGGTCCGGTCAGTAACTGAAACACGGGTGGGCGCTCGTCAGGATAATGCGGGGTCTCTGCCGCCAGGCGCCGGTGCAGGGTCGGTCGAGAGACGTTCTACCAGTTCGATGATTTCGAAGCGTTGACCGGGTTCAAGTTTGAGGAAGGCCTTCAACAGTCGCAGGCTTTCGACCGTTTCGCTCGATGGAGCTCCGAGTCTCTTCTGCAGCTCTGCAACAAATGTGGGATTCTTCATCTCGCACCTTCAATGAGGAACAGTAATGGCATTTCCAGGCAAACGTGAGGGCTTAGCCCAAAAGGTCGATACGGCCGCTAAAGAGGCAGAACGTCTTGGCCTGACGACAGCTACCTTGATACTTCGAATGGCACGCCTGGAGATTGACCGGGCCGAACCCGACGAGGTTGAAAGTATGCCAAGGAACAACTGGCGCGGCAAGCCAAACTGACAGCCCGAAAAAGGCCGATCTTTGTTCCGAATCGGACTTTCAGCAAGGTTCTGTGCACAATTTTCCGGCGGTGGAGCCTTAGGTTGGACTTGCGCGTTATTGCAGGCGACGTCAGCCGTTGGCTGGCGTGGCCCCGAAAACGCCCGCCTCGGCAAGCGCTGCGATGCGGCCATCGTCATAGCCGAGGGTCTTGCGCAGGACGGCCGTGGTATGTTCGCCCAGCAAAGGCGCAGCCACGGGGTCAGCGACCGGCGTCAGACCGAGGCGGATCGGCTGTTCGATGTTGGGGACGGCGCCTGCGGCCGGGTGCGGGATTTGGCTGACGCGATGCCGCTCGCGCACCTCCGGCGAGTTGAAGGCCTCCTCGATGGTACGAAGAAAGCCGACCGGGATATTGGCCGCCTTCATCTTCGCCACCCAGTTGTCGCGCAGGTCAGAAGCGAAAATCCCGGCCAGAATGGCGCGCAGTTTCTCCTTGTTGGCCGATCGTGAACGCCGGTCGGCAAAGTCGGGACCGCCGGCGAGATCGGGCCGGCCGAGCACTTCGATAACGAGGCGGCGATACAGCCGGTCATTGGCGCAGGCGATATAAAACGGCCCGTCCGACGCTTCGTAGACGCCGACGGAGGGAGAACCGTTCGGCGAGTTACCGAAACGGCTCTGATTCACGCCCGTCATCAGATAGGTCATGCCGTAAAATCCAGTCAACCCTACCGCGATGTCGAACAGCGCGACCTCGACATGCTGGCCGCGGCCGAGCCGATCGCGGGCGAACAGCGCCAGCAGGATCGCGTTGCAGGCCGACATTCCAGTGGCCATGTCGACCACAGGCGTTCCGGTCCGCACCGGCAACCCGTCGGGAAAACCGTTCAGCGACATGAACCCGCTTTCGGCCTGCGTGATCGGATCGAAACCAGGGCGCGCCGCGAAAGGTCCCTGCCGGCCGTAGGCCGAGATCGAGCAATAGACCAGCCGGGGATTGGTTGGCGCGACTGAATCATAATCGAGGCCAAACCGCTTCATCACGCCGGCGGAGAAATTTTCCACCACCACATCCGCGCGCGCGATCAATTCACGCGCGACATCGCGCGCCTCAGGTTTGGTGAGATCGAGCGCGATGCCCCGCTTGTTGCGATTCAAACTGACATAGGCGGCACTTTCGCCAGCGAGATCGGCATGTTCATAGGCGCGCGTATCGTCGCCGCCATCGGGGTTCTCGATCTTGATGACTTCGGCCCCGAAATCGGCCAGGGTTTGTGTGCAGGCCGGACCGGCGACAACCCGGGTGAAATCCACGACCAGCAGACCGTCAAGGGCGGTCGGCACACCCGTGGTTCGTGGCGTGCGCTCCGGTAGTTGCGGTCTGGCAGTCATGATCGGTCTATCCCATTCTGACATCGATTGGCGGCCAACGATGGGTTGGCGCCGTACGATTCGACATTAAGGTCTATTTCCGGAAGGCCACAAGTGCTCGTTATTCGACAGCTTCATCGCACGGACGCATAGCATCGCCGCCCCCTTACGATCGGCGGGTGCTCGGGCTGGCGGAGATCTCGTCATCGGCGGCGGCCGCTCAATCAGCTATGCTTGAAATCGGCTTTGGCGGCGGACGGACGAACCCACGCCTGCCTGATAGGCCGGTCCATCTGACCGGCATGGCCGCCCGGAAGCGATGGTCCGTCAGCCCGCAAACACGGTCTATTTCTGGACATCACTTGAAGCCGGCTTCGATGCGACGCGTCGCATTCTCACGCCATGTGGCCGGCCATCATCGGATTTATGCCGAAGGCAGATATGACCGCACAAGAAATATGCCTACCGATATCTCTACGTTGCGGGCAGAGAACGCTCCAATGTCGGCGATCAGAAAATCGCGGTTCTCTGAAGTGCATGTCGCGCGGGCAGATACGACGTCCGGATCGGTCGTGGCGGTCGCGATCCCGCAATATCCGTCGATCCAAAGTCGCGTTGCGACCAGGCGTGAGTGCCGCTGGGGTGTTGTGCCCCGGACCTCACAAGATAAATAGGTCCCCGCCGAACGCAGCCCGGCGGGGACAAGCTTGTTGGAGTGTTCCTATGCGATCCCGAGAAGGAGGCAGAAACTACTTCAGCGAACTGTTGATCGAAGTGAACTTGTCGTTGAGGTTCGTTCCGAGGCCGTTAACCACAGCGATAATGGCCAGCGCGATGCCGGCTGCAATCAGACCGTATTCAATCGCCGTGGCGCCCGATTCGTCGGACAAAAAATTCAACAAGGTACGCTTCAATTCTGCCTCCTAGGGTTTACGGGTTGGTAATCAATACACGCGCCTAGAATAGGCTCACATTTTCTAAATCCGTATTAATATCGGAACCCCAATTTTAGATTGAAGGTCCACCCATTTTTTTCGGGTCAGCTCCCATGATCGCCAGTCAAGCGTTGCCTCGACGGTAGTGCCGGCGACGGCGGGCGCTGAAATCCGCGTCACCGCCGACGGCGCAGTCACCGAGACACCCGTTGAGATGGGACCCGCCGAACTGGCGGCGGTCATCGGCGGCTCTGCCATCGTGAGAACCAGCACGGCAATCGACGCCGCGGCCAGCCGAACAAATCGATCCTTTACGCCTCAACATTTCAGATCCCTCTTGGTGTCTTGATACGATCAGAAGGACAATTGCCCTCATCTATGCGTTGCTTGATACAGCTCAAATTCTTCCGCAGGATTCCACTATGATTGCAAAATGGCGATTGCGCGGATGCGACGGAGAATGTCACCTGTATCGATCTTCATTTTGGTCATTGTAGCGCTTCGAAATCGAGCTTCCGTTTGAGAGTGCCGATGCATTTTCCAACAGGTGCGGGCCTGTTCTGGACCCGCACCCGAGATCGCACCAGTTGTCGAGATCGCCGTCACCGGGAACCGGCCGAAGCCTCTCCGCGCCGCTAAGGCTAGCGATCTGATCGGCTCGACGGCCTACCGCCGCTCGGTCGCGAATCCATAAATCAACGCCAGCCGGTCGAGGCACTCGCGGAATCGGCGCGCGAAATAATCGATCCAACGCTGGCCGCGCAGTCCGCGCCGCTGCCCGATCTGCTCCATGGTCATGCCCAGAATCAAAACCTCATGCACCAGCGCGGAGCCATCGGCGCCGAGCTCGCGCTCGGCCCGGTTCAGCCGCAGCACCGCCTTGCGCTGGCCTTCCGTAATCGGCTCCCGCTTCTGCCCGCCGTCGACGTATTCCCTGGTGGGATCGACGGCCTGAGGTCCGCGCTCGGCCTTCTCCCAGTCGTGCTGGAACGCGCGCCCGCCCTGGTATTGCGCCTCGTCGATCTGGCGGTGGGTGTGCATGCGCGCCAGGGGATCGTTGCGGATCGAGCGCAAGGTGACGATCTTTTCTCCCGGCTCCAGCGCCAAGGGATCGTCCACTTCAATGGCCGCCACTTCCGCGTTGCGCGGCAGATCCCGGGATCGCCGGTCATGAGCTTTTGCAGGATTGTGCGGCTTGTTGCGTTTGGCTCGTGCCATGTCGGATAGCTCCGCTGAATGTTGCAAATTGAATCGTTGGTTACGCCGTTCGGCTGGCGACATAGGCCGCAAGCTCGGGGCTGACGGCGATGCCCAGCTTTTCTGCGCGTCCTCCCGGTTGCTGCGTCAAGGGATCGGCCGCGCCCGTCTCTTTCGTGAGAAGACTCTTGTGTGAATGTGTGCGGTCGGCGCATGCCGCGGCCGCGCTGGACAACGGTTCGGCAATTGCTCGGGACGAAGCGCGCCAGCGGCTTCATCCTGTTGGCCATGATCGCAACCGGAGTCAGTTTCGGCCCTTGCTTCATGCCGCCTCCACAAGCCTGAGTGAGACGCTGCCGGCGGATCGTTCCGACGCAATGCCGGGGCCGCGCGTCAGATGAAAATGCGCCGTGCAGTAGCTCGTGCCCCGGCGCTGCGGGTGACCGCAGAAGGTAATGGCTTCGCCTTCCTCGTCGCCGCCGTAGGGATATCGGCAATCACCGGGTTCAAGATCTATCAGCGAAAGATGGCGCGGATCGATCTCGACGCAGCGAAGCTTGGCGGTCTCCTCGCGATCGAACATTGGCATCAACCGCATGGATTCGGGCACATGGCGTTCGTGTAGTTTGTGCACCTGCGGCGGTTTGGCTCGGGGTGGCAGCTTGGGCCAGTCGCTGGGCCTGTCCGGAACTGCAAGTCCCATTCGCGTGGCGCGGCCGATCGCTGCATTGCGGGAATAGGCGGTTTGGAATTTCGCATTGATGGCGTCGGCAATCCTTGCATAGGACATGCCGCTCTCGAGAAATTCCCGCAGCGCCTTTGAATGCTCTTCTGTCCAGTTTGTCGATTGCATTCCGTCCCCTGCCCTTTCCGTTTCCTCGAATGTGCTTGGCGCACGTTGACGTGCGAGCGCGTTCGGCCTTGCGGGTGCATCAGGTGGGGCAGCCGCGCTTGGCGCCCTGCGGCCGGCGCGCGCGTCATCCGGCACCGGTTAATTTTTCGTTGCGCCCGCAACCGCGATTGCGCGACAACCCGCAAAAATAATTTACTGTACGGCACCCTCAAGTTGTGGCCGGATACCTCCATCAACTCGCGAACGGGGCGGCAACAATGAAAAGCGAAAAAGTCCTGGAGCCTTTCGGCTTGCAGGAATTCTATGTCGATGGATTCGGAAACTTTCATCTTTCCAACGGCATCTTGCGGTGTGCCGCGTTCACGCAACAGCCGGCGCCGGGCGGGCGCACCCAAAGCATCGCCGTGTTCAGACTGATTATTCCTGCGTCGGGCGCGCGCGTTTCGATTGAAGCCGCCACCAGCGCGCTGGGAAACAACGGCGCCACGCTGCATGTTCTCAAATGAAGCCCGCATCATCTGGCTCCCGAAGATGCGCTCGCGCGCGGGGTCAGAAATTCTTCCGCCGCAAGCGCGATGCCGTGGGCGTCGGCGTAATCCAGCAGGCGGCGATGGTGGGCCTGCGGAATCAGGCCGCCGGTGCCGCCCCGCGATTTTTCATGCTGCCAGCGGTACGGCGCCGACAACGCCGTGCCCGCAATTCCGGCTACCTTGGCCTCGCCGCCGAGTTTCCTGATGATGGCTGTTGCTGGGTCCATCTCCATAATTTCTGATATTCCGAAATAAAAGTCAAGTCTATTTCGGAAAATCGGGATTGCTTTCTTTTCTGAAATTCAGAAAGATAGCGGCATGCTGGATATCAAGATGATAGAGCGAGGCCTTGAGAAGGCGGGCAAGACCAAGGGTGGTCTGGCAACGGCGATGGGCGTCCGCGCGGGCGCGGTTTCCGAGATCCTGGCCGAAACGCGCCTGATCAAAGCCACGGAAATTGCGCCCATCATCGATTACCTCGAGCTGAATTCGGTGCCGATCATGGGCCGTGTCGGCGCCGGGGCCATCATCGAGCCCGAACATGAACAGGTGCCGCCGGAGGGGCTGGGCGAGGTCGAACTGCCGTTCCCGATCGCGGAGGAAACCATCGCCTTTGAAGTCGTCGGCGACTCCATGCTGCCTAAGTACGAAAACGGCGACATCATCGTGGTCTACAGGGAACAGCGCCATCCGCCGTCGAGCTTCTACGGGGAAGAGGCCGCGGTCAGGCTGAAGACCGGCGAGCGCTATTTGAAGACGATCGAGCGGGGAAAATCCTCCACGCTGGTCAACCTCACGAGCTTCAACGCCAAGCCGATCAACGGGGTAAAGCTGGAATGGATCGGGGAGATCTGCGTCACCCTGCCAAGGGGCCAGATCGAACGCCTGCGGACCAAAGCCACCGCCCGTGCCCGCAAGGGTGCCAGGGCGCATGTCGGGGCTCACCCAAGGGAAATCAAGGCGGCAAAATGAGCACGCATCGCGCGATTCTCGCCCGGCCTCGGCCGAGAGTCCTGCAGATCGAGCTGAATTCTGATTTTCCTAATTTTACGGCTTGACTAGTTTCTGATTTTCCGAAATACTTGCTTCGTCCATCAGCCTCGCTTCGGGGCGAGGAGCGCAGCCGCCATGCAGTATTTCGTTGTGATGATCGATTATGGACGGCGCGGGCGCGAGGCCATTGTCGACCCTGAAATCACCCGGCGGGAAGTTATCTCGCGCGTGACTTCCGGCGAATACAAGAACATCAGCTTCATTCATGAGATCGCGGGGTCTGCGGTCGATGATGTCACGGCGGAGATCCTGGCGGAGGCCGCCGTTCCTGAAATTCCGACGGCGGGCCCTGACTTGCAGGCCAGCCGTTTCGATCATGCCCACGATCTCGCGAAGCACGAGGCGGTCTGATGGGCGGGCAACCCGGACCGGTTCGCCGGTCACATCGAGCGGAGCCTCTGACGCCCTCCCCCATCATCCTTCCCGCCGAAGCCGTCGCTGTGATGCTCCTGATTCTTGTCCTGGCGCTCGGCCTGATGATCCGGAGCAGCACGTGAAGCCGGCGGTCCATTGCTTGTAACGGCATCTCCATGGCTTGGCTTTGAATGCCGAGATTTGGGATCGCTCGCTGTCCTGTCGCCTGGACAATCGCGTTTGTGTGAATTGTCTGCGCCGATCTGCCGTGGAATGGTCTGGCGGAACTCCCGACAAAGCGGCAAGTCATGACGCCGAGCCAACGCGCGATGGGTCAACCATGAAAAGTCACGCCAAACTAGCCGCAGCCTTGCTGTTTCTCATCGGCGCGGTTGAACTCTCAAATATCGCGCCGGCCTTGGCACGGGGTGGTGCGGCAAACATCATGAATTCCCCCGGCTATCAGCGGCGGCTTCAGGAATCCAGGCAGCAAGGCTCCGGATCTTATGCGCAGACGCCGGGGATCCACCTCCGGAAGAAATGGCATCACCGCCACCACCACCATTGAGACCGGGTAGCACTTGAGCGGTTTGGCAGGCGCATCAAGGCTCGAACCTGGCGCCTAAATTCGCCTCCTAAGAGCTCAGGTATGGATTGCGAGGTTTCAAGATCCAATGAGATCAATACCTTAGTCCCCGATTGTAAATTGCAACGTTCGCAGCATT
>WNGN01006235.1_pt1 | contig 12137 bp, 10 predicted proteins | sample 5400561 | NCBI WGS metagenome assembly WNGN01 (sample SAMN13153379, study PRJNA577476) | soil metagenome | isolation source: 115 cm soil or saprolite under Garry oak tree replicate 2 | place: USA:California | collected 2016-06-15
GGAATCGAACCGTAGACCTTCTCCTTACCATTGCCACGCCTCCCCGCCCTGACTGCGCTAGCTGCACCGAAGGCACGGCGGAACGCACACAGTGCACAGGATGCACCCACTGTCCGGTGCGCCCGGTCCACGATCCGGTCCACGACCCCGAGTCCGCACAGTCCCGTCAAGTCACGCTCAGTGATCCCGCTGCGGTTACGGACCGTGCACGAACCCGGCCGCCCTCGGTCCTGACACTGCCGGCACGCCAGCCCGTCCAGCGCAGAGAGCGGCCAGCGATGGTAGGAAGATGTTCCTACCATCGTTAGCATGGCCTCATGACTGCACGGAAGCTCTCGATCTCCGTGCCCGCCGAGGTCGAGGAGACCATCAGGTCCGCCGCGGCCGGCGAGGGCAAGCCCGTCTCAGCCTGGCTCGCCGAGGCCGCCACCGAGAAGGCCCGCGCCGCAGCCCTGCACGCCGCCGGCCGGGCAGCGGCCCGCGAGCTGATAGCGGAGTACGAGCAGGAGCACGGCCCGCTGCCCGCCGAGTCCCGGCGGCGGGCCCGCCAGTTCCTCACCGAAACCGGGCTGCTTGACAACGAGCCCCAGCGGGCCGCCAGCTGATGGCGGCCATCGTCTACGACACCGGCGCCCTGCTCGCCGCCGAACGGCGCAACCCCGACTTCCTCGCCCTGCACGACGAAGCCACCGCCGCCCGCATCCGCCCGCTCGTGCCCGCCGTCGTCCTGGCCCAGGCCTGGCGCGGCGGACCCCAGCACCAGATCTCCCGCGTGCTCAAAGGCTGCGACATCATCCCCGACGACGAGCGCACCGGCCGGGCTGCCGGCGTTGCCTGCCCCGCCGCCGGGACCACCGACGTCGCCGGCGCGATCGTCATCGCCACCGCAGTCCGCCACCAAGCCCCCATCGTCACCAGCGACCCCGGCGACCTGGCCCGCATCGCCGACGCCATCAGCGTCAAGATCAGGCTCTGCCCCACCTAGCCAGCCCAGAGCAAGAACCCGCCACAGGCCCGCGAAACAGGCCGGCCTGCGCCGATCACAGCCAGACGCCGCGCCCGGGAAGGCAGGGTGACCGGCCAGGCCCGAAGCCGGCCTCGGAGCCCCGCGGTCAAGCCGACCACCTCAAGCCGTCCGACCGGGCCACGGCAGACCCTCCCGCCAGCCATGCAGATATCAAGAACGCGCGCCTACGGCTCGATAGGTGCGACTCTGACGCCCGGCATCGTGAGCGCCAGTCCTACACGGAATGGGCGATCGGCGTACGGCGGGATCGCGCTAGCCACCCGAAGGGCGGCAGCATCGAAGTCGGCGAAGCAGCACGCAGGCCCGGCCGGGCACCGATCATGGCCCGCATGGTGACCTGCGCAGTCGGCCAGCCATCACGACGGCCGCGGCTCATCTGCCTCACCTGCGCTGATGTGACCTCGGCGCCCGCGGCTGCGTCGGCTGGCACCGGCAGGCCGCAAGGGCCGGATCACCCCGCCAGCCCCCGGAGCGGCCGCGACGCTCGGGGCCTGGCTTGGCGCGCGGCTGGCACCTGCCGAAGGCCCGGCCGTCGTCCCGGCCGGGAATGGCTCGCCGCCGCCAGCCGCGCCGCCCGGCGCATTCGCGCCGTTGCGAACCACCGGTGCGGGGAGGGTGAGGAAGGGTACGCTTTGCGGGACTTCGGCCTTGACGCATTTCTCCCGAGACGTCATACCGTCGTCAGGTCACGGAATCCGCGCTGGCGAATCACCGGGAACGACTGAATGAGTTATCACCGCGCCCTGGCGCCGGCCGCCTCGCTGGCCGTGATCGCCGTCGTGGCGGCGGCCGCGAGCGCGTCGGCGCGGCCTGCCTTGCCAGCCGTCCTGGGCATCCACAAGATCCAGCACATCATCGTGATCATGCAGGAGAACCGGTCCTTCGACTCGTATTTCGGCACCTTCCCGGGGGCGGACGGCATCCCGAAGGGGGTCTGCCTGCCGGACCCGCGGCACGGGGGGTGCGCCAGGCCCCACCCGGATCACCGGGACCAGAATATGGACGATCCGCACGGGGCACAGGCGTACACGCACGACGTGAACGGCGGCAAGATGAACGGCTTCGTCGCCTGGGCCGAGCGGCAGTGCCAGCCGGGAACGCCGTGCCGGCCGGACGTGATGGGCTATCACACCGGCAGCGACATCCCCAACTACTGGGCGTACGCCAGGAACTACGTGCTCGACGACCACATGTTCGAGCCGATCCGCTCCTGGAGCGGTCCCGCCCACCTGTACGAGGTCTCGGGATGGGCGGCTAGATGCACGAACCCGCGGAACCCGATGAGCTGCACGAGCGCGTTCTACCCGGTCAAGCGAGGCCTCCCGCGCCATCCGACGCCGTGGGGCTGGACCGACGTGACCTGGCTGCTGCACCGCCAGCACGTGAGCTGGGGCTTCTACCTCGATCAGGGCGCCCGGTCGGCGGCGAACCCCCGGGGGGTCCTGAACTTCTGGAACGTGCTGCCGGGATTCACCGACGTGCATCAGGACGGCCAGCTCGGCCACATCCGCCGACTGCGCGACTTCGTTGCCCGCGCTAAGGCGGGCACCTTGCCCGCGGTGTCCTGGATACAACCGGACACCAGGGACAGCGAGCATGCGACGGCCCTGGTCAGCACCGGGCAGGCGTTCGTGACCAGGGTCGTCAACGCCGTCATGCGCAGCCGCGACTGGCGGTCCAGCGCCATCTTCCTGACCTGGGATGACTGGGGCGGCTTCTACGACCACGTCCGGCCGCCCAGGGTGGACTCGCTGGGCTACGGCCTGCGGGTGCCGGCCCTGGTCATCAGCCCGTACGCCAGGCACGGCTTCATCGACCACCAGATCCTGTCGTTCGACGCCTACCTCAAGTTCATCGAAGACGACTTCCTCGGCGGCGCGCGGCTCGACCCGGCCACCGACGGCCGCCCCGACTCCCGCCCGGACGTCCGCGAGAACGCGCCCGTGCTCGGCAACCTGACCCGCGACTTCAACTTCAGCCAGCCACCCCGGCCGCCGCACATCTTGAACCCATGTCCCCCGACAACCCTCGTCCCGGCACCCCAGCCCGGATGCCCCGCCCCGCAGATACTCAACACCAGCACGTGGGGCAGCACATGAAGCCTGCGCGCCTGCCAAGCGAGATGAGCTGGCAGCGGAATGGGTGCGGCGTTCGTGCCGTCAGATCCGGTCAGCCGCCGTCACCGGCGCTGACATGCTGCCGCTGGCCTGCGCCGGCGCGCCGGGCCAGCACCGTCGAACTCATGCCAACCTAGCCGGGGACGAACAGGCCGCCAGGCCAGCAGCCTGCTCATCGCGAGATCGGGGGGCCGCAAGGTCGTCCAGTTGCTCTCACTCAGGTCACGGTCGGGTCGGGAGGCTTGGGTATAAACACCCGCCGGGCAGGCAGCGGACGGTAGCCGCCGTCCTTCAGGTCCGTGGCCAGTTCGCCGACCAGCCGGGCTACCCCGTACCGCTCGACGTCAGCGAGGGTGATCTGGTCGATGCCGGATGCGCCGCGGTTGCGGCGCACCTGCTCCCACGCCCGCTGCAAGATGTCCCTGCGGTGGACTTTGTCGAACAGCGCGTGGAACCGTCGCCCGGGATCAGCCTTGGCCGCCCGGTAAAGCGCATGCTGCAAGGCACGGACCCTGTCCCCTTGGACAGCCGCCAGGGTGGACCTAGCCGAAACGGCACTCACCAGTCATCCTTGCCAGCTCGCACATGGACGAAGCAGCGGCCCTTCCCTCACCGGCGGTTGTGCTGTCCGCCCGGCTCGACGGGTACTACGGCCGCCTCCGACTCCGCGGCTGCGCTCCAGGATCTTCACCGCTTCCATGGCCTTCACCCTGAAGGACCGGGCTCGGCTCTCCTCCGCCCCGCCGGCGCTGCAGTTCCCCGCCGTCGCGCACGACACCAAGTTCACGGCACAGCCGCCCGTTCCGGCCAGGGCCGCGAGCCCAGGGACTTGCTCGGCGCTGCCCCAGGTGCCCTGCGCGGGGGCCGTCCCGATCAGAGCCGCTCCCGGCCTGGCGGCCGCGGCGACGCCTCCCGCACGACCTGACCGCGCCGCACGCCCCGCGCAGCCCAGCCGCACTCACCAGACGCCCGGCCGGCAGCAGCCGTTGACATCCCGCCCAGGGCAAGCAACGGCATGACCAGCCGCGGCCCGGGTCACCGTGCTACCAGCACCACGACCTCACCCATGGCGGTCATGCTCGCGCTCCCCGGCCATCACAACGTGCAGGCCGCCGCCGGCCGGCCGGAAATCCCCGGGACCCAGGCGCGGGCGGGTCGCATGCCAGATCCAGGACCGCGGCGGCGTACGCGGCTGAGGCACCGGTTCCACGCATAACTGGATAATAGGCATGCGTCGATCGACGCAGGGCAATTCTCTCCTCGGCGCACCGAGCCGGCGATCGGCACTTGAGGACCATGCAGCGGGCAGAATGACGATCACGGCGCCTCACCGCGTGCGGTCGCGCGTTGCGACGCTTCAAGATCGATCGGCGGCGTGCCCGGCTTGCGGCTAGCGCGAATCAGCGGAGTTCCGGGTCAACGTGCAGCGTCACGTCCGCGCGGCCTAGCTGTCCTGCATTGCCTGCTTCATGTTGACGTGATAGGCGTCGCGGGGCCAGGGCCGGTACACCATGCGGGCGGGGTGGAGCGGCCTCTGGTGGTAGTCGAAGGCGTTGGTGAAGGGGTAGGCCTTCTTGTCGTTGATGCCGAGCGGGTTGAGGCCGAAGGTGTGCTCGGTGTAGGCGAGGATGCCGGCGAAGGTGGCCGGGGTGGTGTCGGTGTAGCCGCGCTTGGCGTAGGGGCTGACGATGACCAGCGGGACGCGCGGTCCCTGCGGGGTGCCGTCGGGGTTGGTTCTCGGCGGGACCTGGTCGTAGAAGCAGCCGCAGTCGTCCCAGGAGATGAACAGGGCGGTCGAGTTCCACTCGGGGCCGTTCATCACCGCGGCGGCGATCTGGCCGAGCCAGTCGTCGCCGGCCGTCATGGACTGGTTGTTGTGCTCGCTGAGCTTGGCGTCCGGCCCGCCCGGCGTGACGATGGCGAAGCTGGGCAGGTTGCCGGAGAGCGCGTCCTGGACGAACGTGGAGCTCGGCACGTTGTTTCGTCTCTGGTGGGTGTACAGGCACTCGGCGAACGAGGGGCAGATGTCCCAGGTGTAACCAAAGGCCCGGTTGATCCTGCCGCCGGCTGGCTTCGGCTCGCCGTAGATCCGCCAGGACAGGTGAGCGCGGCGCAGGCGGTCGAGGATGGTCGGCGCGTGCTTGACCGGCGTGGGCTTGAACGCGCCGCCGTTGGCCCGCCGGAGCGAGTAGTCAGGGACGCAGCTCGGCACTTTCCGGACCGTGCCGCCCGGCGGCTTCCACGGGGTCACTTGCCTGGAGTCGCAGCCCCACCCTGGCCGGGGCGTGACGCCGCGGGCGGGACGGGGATTGTTGCCGAGGAACCCGTCCAGCTGCCCCATCACCGCGTACAGGTGACCGCCCCACGACGGGCTGTCGGCCATGGAGAAGGTCCGGTCGCTGATCGCGAATCGCTTCGCCAGCGTGGTCACGTTGGGTACCTGAGCAGGGAAGTACCCGCCGATGCAGGCGTAGCTCGTCTTGGCGCCGCAGCCCCGCACGTGCTGCCAGCCGTCCATCTTGCCGCCGTCGATCGCCTTCTGCTCGGAGGCCACGCTATGGGCTACCTTCGGCACGATGTCCGGCATGATGCCGGAGATGACAACGTGGCCGTTGGAGAGGGTGACCGAGCGCGGCATGCCGCCGTCCGGGCACCGGCGGGCGTGCCGCTTGCACCAGTACCCAAGCATGTTGTCGAAGGTGTGGTTCTCCATGTAGAGCACGACGATGTGCTTGATGGGCGTCGACTGAGCGTTGACGGTGCCGGTTATCGCGAACCCGCAGAGCCCGGCCGTCGCCGCGACCATGACCACGATCGCGCGCAGCCATAGCCGGGTCCGTGCCGTGAACCTTCGGCCGCGACCAGCCACCGCTAAAACCTCCAGATCCGTGTGGGAGTTGGAGCGTGATCCCTGCCGCGAACGCGACATCCGGGAGGAATCGCAACATCAGTCTCGATGGCGAGTCCGTCCGCGATTCGCAGCGAACGCCGTGACCGGGGCCATCGCAGGAGCCGATACCGCGACGCATGGGCGCGGGATCTTGCTGCGTAGCAGCATGTCGTCGAATATGAGCGTGCTGTAGTCATGCCGGCGGCCTGCATGCCGCGGACGGGGGATACGTGACTGTTCTGCACAACAGGCAAAACCACCATGGGAACGGTGCAGGTCCGGAGCAAGCCGATCGTACCCGCTCAAGCGGCGCTGATTCTGGCGATTGCCGCTGCCGGTACCCTGCTGGCGGCGCCGACACCGGTGTCCGCAGCGAGCGCAATCTCGCAGCCGCGCGGCCCAATCAGCTGGGATTCCAATTCCGATGACCAACTGGGGATTGGCGCCGCATGCAATCAGCAAGACCCGCGCGCGATCGCGCCGCCGTGCGCCGGGCACCATCGTGCCGTATCCCGATCTGCGCAGAAGAAGGCGGCCACGCACGTGCCGGACCCCGGGCTCAGCCTGCCCGGCCAGGACCGACGCCGGGAATCACCGGCGCGGTATCCGCCGAGCGCAGACGTGAAGCCACCTCATACTGGCTTCTGAGCACGGCCGCCGGCCACGCCGGGATTCCGCACGCAGCCCCGCGCGCCATGCCTCAGGCACCGGACGCCCATCTGGCGCCAGGCGCCGCGCGAACCTGCCTGCCAGTACCCAGAGCGCCGGAATGGTTAATATGCCCGCCACTCCTGCCAGCAGCTCATGCCAGAAGCCGGGCATCGAGCCGGCGGTTCGTGCGACCGGGTGGATTCAGCTGGTCGCTCTCCGTGATCGGGCTGGATGCTTCGCGGCCGCTGCCAGGGGTCGAGGAAGAGCAACTCGTGCGTGAGCGTCAGTGCGGGACCTGCAGCCTTCGCTACGCCGTCTTCGGCGAGCACCGCTTGTGCCCGGTGTGCGGCCGTCTGCCGTCAGCGCAGACGGCCGCAGACGGGCTTGACGCCGAAACCAGCATGCTAGACGCCCTCCGCGGACTCTCGCCGGACGTCCGCGGCGCGCTGCGGGAGCAATGAGTCCTTGACCGCCAGTACATAGACTCCGTCGAGAATCTCGTCAGCACCGTCGAGTCAGCAGCCGGCGCTGTATTTCGCGAACGCATACCGTGCGCCGCCGCGCTGATCAAAGGCAAAGGCAACGTCTTCCAGCGGCTCGACGACCTCGCCGACCTATTCAGGGCCCATCTAACCAAGGAGCTGCCCGCCGCCTCGGGACCAAACTGCAGAGCTCCAGCATGCCTGGGCCGGCCGGCACATCTACGCCCACAACGATGGCGTCATCGACGACCGCTACATCCGGGCCGTACCCGCCGCAGCCAGCCGGCGCGGCCACCGGCTTACCGTTACCGAGGAAGACGCCCGCCGCGCCATCGACAACGCACGGGCGCTCATCGACGAGATCACCCGGCCATAAAGCCGAACTGGCATTGGAGCCGAGCTGGCCGGTAGAACAGGCAGTAGAACCCGAGCACCGCCTGGTTGTCTCGCCGCCGCCAGGACAGTCCAGTGTCCGCACAGTCTCGGCGCACCTCATCAGCCCGGACAGATGGCACAACGAGGGCTCGATCGGTATTCAGTGCCATGGCAATGGTCCGGCCTTTTCGGGCGGCACTAGCTGGTCGATGTGAGCGGTGCCCGGTCCGTGATGGCGCTGGCCCTTGGCGGGCGCTCGTCCGCGATCGGCTTCGTGGAGTGCTGCTGCTGCGCGACCGCCGCGGGCGGAGGGCCTAGGTCCTGGTCCCGGGGCAGGCTCGGGTCGGCCAGATTCCCCGGCGGCGTGGACGGTCGTCTTTGCATGGTCTTGGGCCAACCAGCCTGGTGCCTGCCGCGTCTGTTTGGATAGAGACAGCACGGGGCGGCGCCGGGCTGACGGCGGCGGCCATTGGCTGGGGTTGGCGTGGCGCATGAGCAAGATCATGACCTGGTGTATTGGCCTGGCTCTGGCCGGGGTGCTCGCGGGGGGAGGACAGTCGGCGGCGGCTCGGGCGGGCGGCCGGCTCGTGGGGCCGGGCGGTCGAGGTGCCTGGCCTGGGGGCGCTGAACAAGGGTGGGCACGCCGAGGTCTTCCAGGTGTCGTGCGGCTCGGCCGGCAGCTGCGCGGCCGGCGGGTACTACCGGGACCGCCATGGTCATGGGCAGGGGTTCGTGGTCAGCGAGCGGAACGGCGTCTGGGGCCGGGCGGTCGAGGTGCCCGGCCTGGGGGCCCTGAACAAAGGCGAGCGGGCCCAGGTCCTCTCGGTGTCGTGCTCCCCGCGGCGCAACTGCGCGGCCGGCGGGTTTTACCGGGACGGCGACGGTCATCAGCAGGGGTTCGTGGTCAGCGAGCGGAACGGCGTCTGGGGCCGGGCGATCGAGGTGCCCGGCCTGGCCGCCTTGAACGCGGGCGGGACGGCCGGCGTCGTCTCGGTGTCGTGCGCTTCGGCGGGCAACTGCGCGGCCGCCGGGGACTACCTCACCGTAGACCTTCTCCTTACCCATGGCCACGCTGACACGCCCTCAGCGCACTAGCTGCACGGATAGCACGCCCGAACGCACGGAAAGCACAGAAAGCACACGCTGTGCCTGGTATCCGGTCCACGACTCGTTCCACGATCAACGGGCCGCGTCCCGCCATCGAGTCACGCTCAGTGAGCACGCCGCCGTGACAGTCCGTGACCAGGCCCGGCTTCCATCGGCCATGCCGGCCACCTGCGCCTTGCCCGCCCGTTGCAGTAGGATTACGTTCCTACCATGCGCTAGCATGGCCTCATGACAGCGCGGAAGCTATCGATCTCGGTTCCCGCCGAGGTCGAGGAGACCATCAAGGCCGCGGCCGCCGACGAGGGCAAGCCCGTCTCGGCCTGGCTCGCCGAGGCCGCCACCGAGAAGGCCCGCGCCGCAGCCCTCCACGCCGCCGGACGCGCCGCCGCCCGCGAGCTGATCGCCGAGTACGAGCAAGGCCACGGACCGCTGCCCGCCGAGTCCCGGACGCGGGCCCGCGAGTTCCTCATCGAAGCCGGGCTGCTCGACGACGAGCGGCCGCGGGCCGCCGGCTGATGGCGGCCATCGTCTACGACACCGGGGCGCTGCTGGCCGCCGAGCGGCGCAACCCTGACTTCCTCGCCCTGCACGACGAGGTCACCGCCGCCCGCATCCGGCCCCTCGTCCCCGTCGTCGTGCTCGCCCAGGCCTGGCGCGGCGGACCCCAGCACCAGATCTCCCGCGTCCTCAAGGGCTGCGACATCATCGCCGATGACGAGCCGACCGGACGCGCCGCCGGAGTGGCCTGCGCCGCCGCCGGGACCACCGACGTCGTCGACGCGATCGTCATCGCCACCGCGGTCCGCCACCAGGCACCGGTGGTCACCAGCGATCCCGGCGACCTCGCCCGGATCGCCGGCGCCACCGGCGTCAAGATCAAGCTCTACCCCACCTGACCAACCCAGAACAAGAACCCGCCGCCCCCCGCGACAACAGGCAGGCCCGCGCGATCACGGCCAGACACCGCATCCGAGAAGGCCAGGTGACCCGCCAGGCCGTCAAGCCGACCACCCTCAGGCCGTCCGACCTGGGCCACGGCAGGACCTCCCAGCCAGCCAAGCAGAAATTGACGACGCGCGCGCCGAGGGCTCGTTCTGTACCTGAGCGACGCGCTTCGCTGCCTTGCGACGCCGTGCATGAGAACCGCCGATATGGGCGCCAGCCTCGTTGTTGGCCTCGCTATCCGCTCCGCGCTCGAATGGGTGACCTGCGCTGCCAGGCATGCCGCCGACAGGGCCTGATGTCGTTCGCTCCTGCCGGAAGCTGCGCGTTCACTGTGGGTCGGCTAAACCGCACTTCACCGGGGTTATTGGCGGGGCGCGATCCGCCGGGCGGCAGTCGCGAGCCGGCTCGCGAGAGCGGCGATGAGGTCGCGGAGTTCGTCCGGTTGCTCGACGGCGAACGGCCGGTCGAGCGACACCCTCGCGATCGCCAGCACCCGCACCGTTCCGCTGTTCGCGCCTGGCGCCGCCCGGCCGGCCGACAACAACACCGTCATCATCGAGTTCCTCGCCGACGACATAGACGGCGTGCACCAGAACCTGGCCGGCTTCGTCGAGGACTTCGTCAATGAGCCGGCAACGATGCCGTGCGGCAACCGGTCGTTGCTGTTCCGCGATCCCGACGGCAATCTCGTCAACTTCTTCACCCCCGTCACCCGGGCCGCCATCGACAAGTTCGCCCGCTGACGACGCCGCGACCGGCCCTGACCCACGCACGCTGCCTGGCCGCAACCGGCGCAACGCGAGAGGATCCGCGCGTGGGACTGCGAATATGCCCGGCATGGTGGGCTGTGGTGCGCCATAGCGAGGGCGAGATGCCTCTGCGCGGGAGCTTGTGCTCCTGTCTCTGACTTGGCTGGATGCGACGCAGCCTAGAAGAGCCTGATACGGGTGAGCGCGGCCAGCCGGTCCATCAACATGTTCTGGAAGGCCCGATCGCGGGCTTCTCGCGCGGGCGCCTGCCGCTGCTGGTGATACCAGTAACCGCCGCTCACGGTGGCGGCGGGGTCGTTGCTGACCGCGAGCCATGTCTGCGTGCGCGAGCCCATCTCGAGGTCATCGGGTGCCCCGGGACCGCCCATTTTGGTCCGGACCAAGCCGGGATCGACGGCGTTGCTGAGAACTCCCGGCCAGGCGCGCGCGGCAGCGAGCGCGAGCGCGACGATGTGGAGCTTGCTCTCGGCGTACGCCTTCGCGGCGTTCCAGCGGCGCTCGGTCCAGTCGATGTCCCGAAGGGACCCGGCACCTGCTTGATGCATCCCGCTGCTGAGATAGATGAGCCGGTCTGGTCGGTCGATCAGCGCGGTGAGCATGTACGGGGCGAGGGTGTTCACGGCGAGGGTCTTCGCGTGGCCCTCCGCAGTTGTGCCGCGGGAAGGCTCGAGGAAGATGCCCGCGTTGTGGATGACTGCATCCATCCGACCGACGTCGTTCACTTGCTCGGCGAGCCCTCGGGTCTCGGCCGCGCTGGCGAGGTCGCCGATGACGACTCCCGCGGCGCGCGGGGCAAGGTCGGCGACCGACGCAGCTCGCTCTCGGGTACGGGCATGGAGGACGACGTCATGGCCCTCATCAATGAGGACACGGGCGGCGGCCCTGCCGAGCCCGTCGGTGGAACCGGTGATAAAGACGCGAGACACGGATCGTCCTTCCGTCGCCGGCCTGCTCGGTCGCGGCCGTTGCATTGATGCGACTGAGAGCAGGAACCGGCCCGTGCTGGCTGGGCCGCCTGGCGGTCGCTCAGCGGCGCGGGCAGCGGCGTCGAGGCGGGACCTGGCGCAGCCGGTACCGGCGCATGATGCCGGTTCCGGGCTGCGCTTGCAAGTACAGCGTCAGCGGCTCGCGCGAACAGGCCGGGATGCCTGGAAGCGAAGCTCGGCCCAGCCGTCGCCGCCAACGAGCACAACAGACAGGAATCGGCTGGCTGCCGACTTTCCTCGGCGTCACTACCGCCTGACCTTCCATCCCAGGACCGCCCGGCCGCGACTTCAGGTCGCGCGCCCATCCGGCTCTATATGCGCCGATCCCAGAAGGGCAGATCGTGCGCCGCCGGCCCCAGAATCGGCGCATATGCGCATTACGGCATCCCTAGCAACGCTCCTAGCAAATCAGAACCTTCTCCCGCTCAGTGAGCAAGACACGCTGCCGGTTCAGGGGACAGCTTCTGGCACCGCAACTTGCTTTTGCGACGCGGCCGACACCGATCACAGAGGGTGATCAAAACTTCGGCATTGGTCAATCTGAGCTTTCTGTGCGCCGGAGCGTCTCCATAACCCGGTCCACGAAAGCGACAAAAAGGATCGGCACTAGATTCGATAATGCCTTCACTAGCTGGGGAGCCCCCTTATGGAATCGAACCGTAGACCTTCTCCTTACCATTGCCACGCCTCCCCGCCCTGACTGCGCTAGCTGCACCGAAGGCACGGCGGAACGCACACAGTGCACAGGATGCACCCACTGTCCGGTGCGCCCGGTCCACGATCCGGT
>WNGN01008174.1_pt1 | contig 12134 bp, 11 predicted proteins | sample 5400561 | NCBI WGS metagenome assembly WNGN01 (sample SAMN13153379, study PRJNA577476) | soil metagenome | isolation source: 115 cm soil or saprolite under Garry oak tree replicate 2 | place: USA:California | collected 2016-06-15
CAGGCCGTCGACGTCATCGTTCTCCGCTCGCTCGAGCCGAGATCCCGCTGAGCCGTTGACATCATTTTCAACCGCGTGCTACGGTCGGCGCGGATGACCCGAGCCCTCGGCGCGCTCGCAGCGGTGGCGATCCTCGCTGGCGGTTGCGCAAGTCAGGGCAGCGTGGCCGGGCTCGGCGCCGAGGTCAGCAAGCTCCGATCAGAGCTGGCCGAGCTCCGCGTCGCTCAGGAAGTCACCGGCCGCGATCTCGCCCGTGTCGGTCCACAGATCGAAGCGCTCGACGTTCGAACCAGCGAGACTCAGGCAACCGTTCGGACCATGTCCGGCGAGCTTCAGCGTTTCTACAAGCGCGCCGAGGCGGTCGACAACGTGGTGGGCGAGACGCGGGCGCGCGTGGAAGCGCTGACTCCGGCGCCGCCTCCTCCGGCTCCTCCAGGGCCGCCGCCGACGTCGTCGGCAACCGCAGCGGTCGAGCGACCGCGCGTCCCGCCCGTGCCGTCACCGGCGGTGCCGCCGTCGCAGGTCGCACCACCCGCGCCGCTGGTCCCGCAGGCGGTACCGGCCGAGCCCATGCCGCCGATCCAGCCCGTCCAGCCCCAGGTCGCACCGCCGGCGCCGGCGGCGTCGCGCGCCGGCAATCCGGAGCAGGAGTACAACGCGGCGCTGGCGACGTTTCGATCGCGTGAGCACGGACAGGCCGTGCTGGACTTCATCGACTTCATCGCGAAGTATCCCAAGCACGCGAAGGCGCCGGACGCGCTGGTCAAGATCGGACTCTGTCACGCGCGACTGCGGGACGCGTCCCGCGCCGAGCAGGCGTGGCACCGGGTCATTCGCGAGTATCCGAAGTCGGAGGCGGCGGCCCTGGCGCAGTCGCTCCTGAGAGCGAACGCCGCCTCGCGACAGTAGGGGACCGGGCACCGTATCTGTTCAGGTTCTTTGGCGGCTCGGGCCGCTTCTGTATACTGAAATCCCGCTGACGCGACTCCGATGATCGAGCTTCGACCTGGAGACACTCGCTACCCCGCGCTGCTCGGCGCGATTCCCGCGCCGCCGCCCCTGTTCGTGCGCGGCGAGCTGGTGGACGGCGACGCGCTCGCGCTCGCGATCGTCGGGTCACGCCGTCCGACACCCTACGGTCTCGCGGTCGCGGAGCGCCTGGCCTCCGATCTCGCCGCGCGCGGCGTGACGATCGTGAGCGGCCTGGCCCGCGGCATCGATGCCGCGGCGCATCGCGGCGCGCTCGCCGCGGGCGGGCGCACGATCGCGGTGCTCGGCTGCGGCCTCGACGTCGTCTACCCGCCGGAGAACGTCGCACTCGCGCGCACGATCGAGGCGCACGGCGCGGTCGTGTCGCAGTTCGCGGCGGGGGTGCCCGCGCTGCCCGGCCACTTTCCCGCGCGCAACCGAACGCTGGCAGGGCTCGCCCTCGGGGTCGTCGTGGTCGAAGCCGCGGAGAAGAGCGGTGCCCTGATCACTGCCGGATTTGCCGGCGATCTCGGCCGCGAAACCTTCGCCGTTCCTGGCCGAATCACGTCGCCGTCGAGTGCCGGCGCGAACCGTCTCATACAGGACGGTGCTAAACTCGTTACATGCTGGCAGGACATCGTGTCAGAATTGCCAGAGCCGTGGCGCCGCGCCGTGCGCGGCCCTCTGGCGTCGACGGACGGGCCGCCGCGACCCGAGATCGGGAGTGACGAGGGCCGCATGTTCGGGTTGCTGGCCCCGGACGAGCCGCAGCACATCGAGGAGCTCATCGCACGCGCGGGACTGGAGCCGGCGCGGGCGGCGACGACGTTGATGACGCTCGAGCTGGGCGGTTGGGCCCGGCAGCTGACGGGACAGCGGTGGGTCTCGGTCACGACGCGTACGGGGAGAGCGTAGGTGGCGAAGCGATCGCTGGTGGTGGTGGAGTCGCCGACGAAGGTGAAGACGATCCAGAAATATCTGGACTCGAAATTCATCGTCAAGGCGTCGATGGGGCACGTGCGCGATCTGCCGAAGTCGCAGCTCGGCGTCGACCCGAAGAAGAACTTCAAGCCCAAGTACGTCGTGACCCCGGCCAAGAAGAAGGTGCTCGACGAGCTCAAGAAGGCGGCCGAGCGGGCCGACACGCTCTACGTCGCCACCGACCCCGACCGCGAGGGCGAGGCGATCGGGTGGCATCTCGCCGAGGAGCTCGACGTCGCCAAGAAGAACGTCTTTCGGATCACCTTCAACGAGATCACCGAGCGCGCCGTCAAGGCGGCGTTCAACAACCCCGGCAAGATCGATCTGAAGAAGGTCGACGCCCAGCAGGCGCGGCGCGTGCTCGACCGCCTGGTCGGCTACAGCCTCTCGCCGCTGCTCTGGGAGAAGGTCCAGCGGGGCCTCTCCGCCGGCCGCGTGCAGTCGGTCACGGTGCGGCTCATCGTCGACCGGGAGCGCGAGATCCAGGCGTTCGTCCCCGTCGAGTACTGGTCGCTCCACGCGCGGCTCAACGCGTCGCGGCCGCCCGAGTTCGTCGCGACCCTGAAGGAGGTCGCGGGCGAGAAGGCGTCGCTCCCGAACGAGGAGACGACGCGCGCCGTCATGGCCTCGCTCGACGGCGCGCGCTTCGTCGTCAAGTCGGTCACGCGCGGCGAGCGGCGCCGGAACCCCTTGCCGCCGTTCATCACCTCCACCCTGCAGCAGGAAGCGGGGCGGAAGCTCGGCTTCACGGCGCGCAAGACGATGACGATCGCCCAGCAGCTCTACGAGGGCATCGATCTAGGGTCGGAAGGCGCCGAGGGCCTCATCACCTACATGCGAACCGACTCGGTCCGCGTGGCGCGCGAGGCGCAGGCCGCGGCCCGCGGCTGGGTCATCGCGCGCATCGGCACGGAGTACGTGCCGGAGGCGCCGCCGACGTACCGGTCGCGGGGGAGCGCCCAGGAAGCGCACGAGGCGGTCCGGCCCTCCGAGCTTCGGAACGAGCCCAGAGTCGTGGAGCAGCACCTGTCGCCGGACCAGATGAAGCTCTATCGGCTCATCTGGGAGCGGTTCCTGGCGAGCCAGATGATGCCCGCGGTCTACGACACGGTGGGCGCGGACATCGAGGCCGGACAGTGCCTCTTCCGCGCCCAGGGGGCGACGCTCAAGTTCAAGGGCTTCACCGCCGTGTACGAGGAGAGCCGCGAGGAAGGCGAGGCCCCGGCCGAGCAGGACCAGGAAGGCGCCATGCCGCTGCTCGAGGAGGGCGAGGTCCTGACGCTCGTCGCGCTCGACCCGAAGCAGCACTTCACCCAGCCGCCGCCCCGCTTCACGGAGGCCTCGCTGATCAAGGTGCTCGAGGAGCTCGGGATCGGCCGGCCGTCGACCTACGCGTCGATCCTGGGGACGATCATCAACGATCGCGGCTACGTGCATCGCGAGCGGCGCACGCTGACTCCGACCGAGCTGGGCATGGCGGTGACCGACAAGCTCATCCCGTACTTCAAGGACATCATGAACGTCGAGTTCACGGCGCAGATGGAAGACAACCTCGACAAGATCGAGGAGGGTCAGCGCAAGTGGGTCGACACGGTCAAGGAGTTCTACGAGCCCTTCAAGCGTGATCTCGCCCGCGCCAAGCGTGAGATGCGGAGCGAGAAGGTCGGCGAGCCCACCGGCGAGCTGTGCCCGGAGTGCGGGAGCGAGCTCCTGGAGAAGCGCGGGCGGTTCGGGAAGTTCCTGGCGTGCTCCGCCTATCCCGACTGCCGGTACACGCGCAACCTCGACGGGAGCGGACGCGCCGAGGACGAGCCGGCGAACGAGAATTGCCCCACCTGCGGGCGGCCCATGGTGATCAAGCACGGGCGCTTCGGGAAGTTCATCGCGTGCTCCGGCTACCCGGAGTGCAAGACCACCAAACCGGTCACCCTCGGGATCGCGTGCCCGGAGCCGGGCTGCACGGGCCAGCTCGTCGAGCGCCGCTCGCGTCGCGGACGCACCTTCTTCGGCTGCTCGGCGTATCCGAACTGCAAGTTCGTGGTCTGGCGGCGCCCGGTGCCCGAGCCCTGCCCGAAGTGCGGCGCCGCGTTCGTCACCGAGCGCGCGCTGAAGAACCGCACCGTCCGCAGCTGCGCGCGCGAGGGGTGCGACTTCGAACGGGAGGTCGAGCTCCCGGTGGCATGAAGGATCCGCTGGTCGCGTTTCTCCGCCACCTCGCCTCGGAACAAGACGCCTCACCGCATACGCTGCGCAGTTACCGGGCTGATCTGCTCGAGTTCGTTCAGCACGCCGGTCACGACGAGAGGGGGGAATGGCTCGCCGCGGTCGACACCCGGACCGTGCGCGCCTTCCTGGTGCGCCTGCACGAGCGCGGGCTCGACGCGGTGACGATCGCCCGCAAGCTCGCCGCGGTGCGCAGCTGGTTCCGGTTCCTGGTGCGACGGGGTGTCCTCGAGCGCAACGTGGCCCGCGAGGTGAGGGGACCGCGGACGCCGAAGAAGCTCGTCTCCTTCCTGCCGGTCGACGAGGCAGCGGTCTTGATGGACGCCAGGCCGGCCGGTGGCCCCGAGCGCCCGCGCGACGCCGCCGTCCTGGAGCTGCTCTACGCCAGCGGGCTCCGCGTCTCCGAGCTCGCCGGTCTCGACCTCGACGACGTCGACCGCGCCCGGCAGACGGTGCGGGTGCTCGGCAAGGGCCGCAAGGAGCGCATCGTCCCGTATGGCGGCCGCGCGGCGAGCGCGCTCGCCGCCCACCTGGCTTCGCGCGGGGACGACCGCGGGCCGCTCTTCGCCAATCGCCGCGGCGGCCGGCTCACCGTGCGCTCGATCCACTCGATCGTGCGGCGTCGCGCCCTCGCGTGCGGGATCACACGGCGGGTGAGTCCGCACACGCTGCGCCACACGTTTGCGACGCACCTGCTGGACGCCGGCGCCGATCTGCGGATGATCCAGGAGCTGCTGGGCCACAGCCGGCTCTCGACGACGCAGCGGTACACGCACGTCGGCACCGACCAGCTCATGCGCACCTACGACGCCGCCCATCCCCGCGCGCGCGCGAAATGACTCCGGGCGCGCCGGCGTGGAGCTTCTCGGCCACTACGGTCGTCGCGATCCGTCACCGGGGGCAGGTGGCGATCGCCGGCGACGGCCAGGTCTCGATCGGCGCGACCATCGTCAAGGCCGGAGCGCGGAAGGTCCGTAAGCTCTACCAGGACCGCGTGGTGGCCGGGTTCGCCGGGACCGCGGCCGACGCGTTCACCCTCTTCGCCCGCTTCGAGGCGAAGCTCGAGGAGCATCGGGGCAACCTGTCGCGGGCGGCGGTGGAGCTGGCCAAGGACTGGCGCACCGACCGCGTCCTGCGGCGGCTGGAGGCGCTCCTGGCGGTGGCCGACCACGAGCACTCGTTCATCATCTCCGGGACGGGCGACGTCATCGAGCCGGACGACGGCCTGATCGGCATCGGGTCGGGCGGCCCCTACGCGCTGGCCGCCGCCCGCGCGCTCGTCGCCCACTCCGATCTGGACGCCAAGTCCATTGCGGCCGAAGCGATGCGCGTCGCCGCGTCGATCTGCGTCTACACGAACGACCACGTGAGCGTGGAAGTCCTGTGACGCCGGGCCAGTTCGCGTCGGCTCGAACAGATCGGGCGTGTCGGAGCCACGCTGCCTTGGCACGGAAGGTTCGGGCGTGTCGGAGCCACGCCGCCTTGACGGAGGTTCGGGCGTGTCCGAGCCGCGCCGCCTTGACGGATGTTCGGGCGTGTCGGAGCCGGGTCGCATTGACGGAGGTTCGGGCGTGTCGGAGCCGGGTCGCATCCGTCTCAGGCCACCCCCAGTCAAAGCCGGCCTCGAGGCCCCCGCTACAATGACCTCCGGCCTCACGCTGACACCCGCGGAGATCGTCGCCGAGCTGGACCGCTACATCGTCGGCCAGGAGAAGGCCAAGCGCGCCGTCGCCATTGCCCTCCGCAACCGCTGGCGGCGTCAGAACCTGCCGCCCGAGCTGCGCGACGAGGTGGCGCCGAAGAACATCATCATGATCGGCCCCACCGGCGTCGGGAAGACCGAGGTGGCCCGACGCCTGGCGAAGCTCTCCCAGGCTCCGTTCCTGAAGGTGGAGGCCTCCAAGTACACCGAGGTCGGCTACGTCGGCCGCGACGTCGAGTCGATGATCCGGGACCTCACCGAGCTGTCGGTCAACATGGTCAAGGCGGAGATGACGGCCCGGGTGCAGGAGCGAGCCGAGCAGCTGGCCGAGGAGCGTCTGCTCGACGTCCTCTTGCCGCGGCGACCGCAGGAGCCGTACTCGTCGAGCTCGCTCGAGGAGGTCACCCCGGACGCCTCGCGCGAGACGACGAAGGACAAGCTCCGCGCGCAGCTCAGGGCCGGACGGCTCGACGATCGGCTCGTGGAGCTCGAGACGCAGCACCAGGCGACGCCGATGATCGAGGTCCTGTCCGGTCAGGGGCTCGAGGAGATGGGCATCAACCTCAAGGACATGCTCTCGAACGTGATGCCCACGCGGACGAAGCGCCGCAAGGTCACGGTGGCCGAGGCGAAGCGGCTGCTGGCGCAGGAAGAGGCGCAGAAGCTCATCGACATGGACGAGGTGGTGGCGCAGGCCATCCACCGCGCTGAGAACTCGGGCATCATCTTCCTCGACGAGCTCGACAAGGTCGCCGGACGGGAAGGGGGGCACGGGCCCGACGTCAGCCGTCAGGGCGTGCAGCGCGACCTCCTTCCCATCGTCGAGGGGTCCTCGGTCACGACCAAGTACGGGGTCGTCCGCACCGACCACATCCTGTTCATCGCCGCCGGCGCCTTCCATGTGGCCAAGCCGTCGGACCTCATTCCGGAGCTCCAGGGGCGCTTTCCGATCCGGGTCGAGCTCGACCCCTTGACGCGCGACGATTTCGTCCGCATTCTTACCGAACCGCGGAATGCCCTGGTTACGCAGTACGTGGAATTGCTGAAAACGGAGCAGGTCGTCCTCCGGTTCACGCCGGAGTCGGTGGAGGCGATCGCGGAGACCGCGATGCAGGTGAACGCGAGCACGGAGAACATCGGCGCCCGGCGCCTGTACACGGTCATGGAAAAGCTGCTGGAGGAGATCTCCTTCAACGCGCCGGCCCTGCCGGGCAAGGAGCTGACCATCGACGCCGGCTACGTGCACCAGCGGCTCGCCGAGATCACTCGGGACCAGGACCTCTCGAGGTTCATCCTTTGACGGCTGTGCGCAGCCTGAGCCCGAAGGGCGAGGCGCGCCTGTGACAGATCCCCGGCGCGCCGAGATCCTATTGGAGTCCCTGCCCTACATCCGGGAGTTCCGCGGCAAGACGATCGTCATCAAGTACGGCGGCGCGGCGATGGAAAGGGCGGATCTCAAGGAACCCTTCGCTCTGGACGTGATCCTGCTGCGTCTGGTCGGCATCAACCCGGTCATCGTGCACGGCGGCGGCCCGCAGATCGGCGCGCTCATGAAGCGTCTCGGCAAGGAGCCGCGCTTCGTCGGCGGCATGCGCGTGACCGACGAGGAGACGATCGAGATCGTCGAGATGGTGCTGGTCGGCAAGATCAACAAGGAGATCGTGGGCCGCATCAATCACCATGGCGGCCGCGCGATCGGCCTCTCGGGCAAGGACGCCGGCCTCCTGCGGGCGCGGCGCCGGCCCCACCGCCTGCCGAACGGCGACGAGATCGACATCGGGCTCGTCGGTGAGGTCGAGGCGGTCAACACCGAGGCCCTCCGGCTCCTCACCGATGACGGGTTCATTCCGAAGCTGGTGAGCACGCTCGCGCGCAAGGACGCGGAGCGGCTCGTCCAGGACGGCGTGATCGACGGCGGCATGCTCCCCAAGGTGGAATCCTCGCTCCGGGCCCTGGAGGGCGGCATCGCCAAGGCGCACATCATCGACGGCAGCCAGCCGCACGCGATTCTCCTCGAGCTCTTCACGCGCGAAGGCATCGGAACGGAAATCGTCCTGTGAGGTCGACGGCGATGGACACCAAGACGCTCCTGGAATGGTCGGCGAAGTACCACACCCCGAACTACGGCAGCCGCGCCCCGATCGTGCTCGTCCGGGGAGACGGCGTGCGCGTCTGGGACTCGGACGGACGCGAATACCTGGACTTCGGCGCGGGGATCGCCGTCACCTCGCTGGGGCACTGCCATCCCCGGGTGACCGGCGCCATCCAGGAAGCGGCGGCAACGCTCCTGCACGTCTCCAACCTCTACCACGCGGCGCCGCAGATCCATCTGGCCAAGCTCCTCATCGAGCACTCGTTTGCCGATCGCGTGTTCTTCTCGAACTCCGGCGCCGAGGCGAACGAGGCGGCCCTCAAGGTTGCCCGCAAGTACGCGCGCGAGCGGATCTCCTCCGACCGCGTCGAGTTCGTGGCAACCCGCAATTCGTTCCACGGACGCACGTTCGCGACGGTGGCGGCGACCGGCCAGGAGAAATACCAGCACGGCTTCGAGCCCCTGGTGCCCGGCTTCAAGCACGTGGCCTACAACGACCTGCGCGCCATGGAGCGCGCGATCGACAACCGCACGGCGGGCGTCATCGTGGAATGCATCCAGGGCGAGGGCGGCGTGCACGTCGCCGACGAGGACTACCTGCGCGGGCTCCGCAAGCTCTGCGATCAGTCGGGCACGCTCCTCATCCTCGACGAGATCCAGACCGGCGTCGCAAGGACCGGGCGGCTCTGGGCCTACCAGCACTACGGGATCGAGCCCGACATCATGACGCTCGCGAAGGCGCTCGCCAACGGGGTGCCGATCGGCGCCATGCTGACGCGTGAGGACATCGCGAGCGTCCTGATCGCCGGAACCCACGGGTCGACCTTCGGCGGGACGCCGTTCGTCACCTCGGTGGCGCTGGCGACCATGACGACGATCCTCGACGGCAAGCTCTGGGAGCAGGCCGCGCAGCGGGGCCGATATCTGATGGACGGGCTCCGGGCGATCCAGGCGTCGAACCCGAAGGTGCAGGTCGTGCGAGGCCGCGGGCTCCTGATCGGTGCCGAGCTGTCGGTGACGGCCGGGCCGATCGTCGACGCCTGCCGTGAGTCCGGGCTGCTCGTGCTGTCGGCGGGGGAGCGCGTCCTGAGACTGACGCCGGCCCTCATCGTCGAGGAGCGCGAGTGCGAGCAGGCGCTGGAGATCATCAAGACCGTGCTCGGACGCGCCTGACGATGCGGCACTTCCTGTCGGCCGCCGACCTGACGCGTGACGCCGCCCTCGAGCTGTTCGCCCTCGCCGCGGACCTCAAGCAGCGTCGCAAGTCCGGGCGCCTGGGCGCGCCGCTCGCCGGCAAGACCTTCGCCCTCATCTTCGAGAAGGCTTCGCTCCGGACGCGCGTCACCTTCGAGGTCGGCATCATCCAGCTCGGCGGCCGCGCGGTCCACCTGGTGGGCCGCGAGATCGGGCTGGGCACGCGCGAGTCGGTGCCCGACGTCGCGCGCAACCTTTCCTTGTGGGTCGACGGCATCCTGGCGCGGGTCAATTCCCACGCGACCATCACGGGGCTCGCGCGCCACGCGAGCGTCCCGGTGATCAACGGGCTCTCGGATTTCGAGCACCCGTGCCAGGCGCTCGCCGACTTCTTCACCCTGTGGGAGCGCGGCATCGACTTCCGCGCCATGCGGCTGGCGTGGATCGGCGACGGCAACAACGTCTGCCACTCGATCATGATCCTCGGCGCCCTCCTGGGCGCCGAGATCGTCGTCGCCTGTCCGCCCGGGTACGAGCCGGACGCGGGGGTGGTGGCGACGGTGCGCCGCGGCGGCGGGCGGCTCGAGGTCACCGAGGACGCGCGCGCCGCCGCCCGGGGCGCCGACGTGATCTACACGGACGTGTGGACGAGCATGGGGCAGGAGGCCGAGCACGAGCAGCGGCTCGAGGCCTTCAGTCGCTACCAGATCAACGAGACGCTGGTCGGCTTCGCCAAGCCGTCCGCGCTCGTCATGCACTGTCTGCCGGCCCATCGCGGCGAGGAGATCACCGACGCCGTGCTCGACGGCAAGCAGAGCATCGTCCTGCAGCAGTCGGAGAACCGGCTCCACGCGCAGAAGGCGATCATGCTCCGCCTGCTGGGAGGCTCGCTCGATGACGCCTGATCCCAAGCGCGTCGTCCTGGCCTACTCGGGCGGCCTCGACACCTCGGTGATCCTTCGCTGGCTGATCGAGCGCTATCGCTGCGACGTCGTGGCGTTCTGCGCCGATCTCGGCCAGGGCGAGGAGCTGATCCCCGTGCGCGACAAGGCGATGCGCACCGGGGCCGTCGCCGTGCACATCGTGGACTTGCGCGAGGAGTTCGTCCGCGACTTCATCTTTCCGATGCTCCGGGCCAACGCGGTGTACGAGGGCGCCTACCTCCTGGGCACGTCGATCGCGCGCCCGCTCATCGCCCGGGCGCAGGTCGAAGTCGCGGCGAAGGAGGGCGCCGACGCCGTCGCCCACGGCGCGACCGGCAAGGGCAACGACCAGGTTCGCTTCGAGCTCACCTACGCGGCCCTGGCGCCGCAGCTGCGGGTGATCGCGCCGTGGCGGGAATGGGAGCTCGACTCCCGCACCTCGCTCATCGAGTTCGCGCGGCGGCACGACATCCCGGTCCCGGTGACGGTGGAGCGGCCTTACAGCACCGATCGCAACCTCTTCCACATCTCTTACGAGGGCGGCGTGCTGGAGGACCCGTGGGCCGAGCCGCCCGCCAAGATGTTCCAGCTCACCAGCGACCCGGAGGCCGCGCCGGACGTGCCGTTGACGCTCGAGATCGCGTTCGAGCGCGGCGACCCGGTCGCCGTCGACGGGGAGCGCCTGGGCCCGGCGGCGCTCCTGACGCGGCTGAACCGGCTCGGCGGCGAGCACGGCATCGGCCGCGTCGACCTGGTCGAGAACCGCTTCGTCGGCATGAAGTCGCGCGGCGTCTACGAGACCCCGGGCGGCACCATCCTGCACGCGGCGCGGCGGGCCCTGGAGTCGATCACCCTCGACCGCGAGGTGCTCCACCTGCGCGACTCGCTGGTGACCCGCTACGCGGAGATGATCTACTACGGCTTCTGGTTCTCGCCGGAGCGCCTAATCCTACAGTCGCTCATGGACGACTGCGCGCGCGACGTCACCGGCACCGCGCGGGTCAAGCTGTACAAGGGCGCCGTCACGGTCACCGGCCGCCGGGCGCCGCGATCTCTCTACCGGACGGACTTCGCCACGTTCGAGGCCGACACCGTCTACCGGCAGCGCGACGCCGAGGGTTTCATCAACCTGAACGCCCTTCGTCTCAAGATCCGGGCGCTCAGGGACAAGAACGCCTGATCCGTGCGGATCGACGTCGCGCCGACCGCCGAAGCGGTTGTCCCGGACGCACTCCGCGGCGTCACCGCGCTGGTGATCGACGTCCTCCGCGCCTCCACCACGATCATCACCGCGCTCGTCCACGGCTGCCGCGCGATCGTGCCGGTGGCCGATCCCGTCGACGCTCGCCGGCGCGCCGGCGAGGGATGGGGCGACGGCGCCCTGGTGGCGGGCGAGCGCCACGGCGAGCCGATTCCGGGGTTCGACCTCAGCAACTCGCCGGTCGAGTTCGGCACCGTCGGGGTGCGCGGCAAGACGGTCTTCTTCACCACCAGCAACGGGACGCGGGCGCTCCTGGCGGCGCGGGCGGCGGCGGCCATCGGCGTGGCGGCGCTGGTCAACGTGAGCGCGGCCGCGGCGTGGGCCGCGGGCGCCGGGCGCGACGTCGCCCTCCTCTGCGCCGGATCGCGGGGCGCGCAATCGCTCGAGGACTGGACGTGCGCCGGGCTCCTGATCGATCGCATCCTCGCGACGACTCCCACCGCCGCGCTCACCGAGGCCGCCCGCGACGCGCTGGACACGGGGCGGCGCTACGTCGGCGACGTCGGCCGTCTCAAGCGGGACGCGCCGTGGGCGCGCCGGCTCATCGCCGCGGGGCGGGGCGCCGACGTGGACGCGTGCCTGCGCCTGGACACGACGACGCTCGTGCCCCGCTACGTGCCGAACATTGACAAGATCGTGGGCGACCTCGGATAATGATAAAGCTGATTCGTCCCGGCGACGGAGCTCCAGCGTGAACTTGCCGATCGGCCTCACCCTGACCCGCATCGTCGCAGTACCCCTCCTGATCGTGTTCCTGATCTCGTCCTCGCGGGTCCACGCGGTAATCGC
>WNGN01003008.1_pt1 | contig 12129 bp, 13 predicted proteins | sample 5400561 | NCBI WGS metagenome assembly WNGN01 (sample SAMN13153379, study PRJNA577476) | soil metagenome | isolation source: 115 cm soil or saprolite under Garry oak tree replicate 2 | place: USA:California | collected 2016-06-15
GGGACGCCGCGTTTAACTTGCACGTATTGAAGGGCCAACAACCAATAGAAATTTCTTCTAGTCTTGACTTGAAATCCTGAAATCCCGAGATGGCGAGCGTCCGGGAACAAAGATTGACCCGGTCGCCGGACTTGACCGCGATTGCGCGATAGCCGTCTAGCTTGATTTCTTCTGTGGCGTTAGGCGTTATGTGGCGCTGAGGATGCGGGGCTAGCGAGGAAGACGCACCGAACCGCCACCGATGTCACATAATTCCCATCAGAAGATCTGGCTGAGGGGAAGTCCGGGTATGCCCTGATCGGCAAACCCTCCCCAATTGGGTTCTCTCCGGTTTGCCTGTGATCCGGGCGCAATGCGTCGATACCAGAGTTAACCGTAGCCAACGTGGAGATACCCCCTGCTGTGTCTATCGCGAGCAATTCAGCAGCGATCGGATCTCGGAGTACGAATCTGATGAAATGATTTGTCCGTTACTCCCATCCGAACAGGCCATTTTCGAAGTCGAAAGACACCCTGCGGAATCCCATCTTTGCAAATCCCAAGAGACCATCGAAATCATTTTGTGGGTCGGAGTCTATATCGGCGATGGCAACGTTACGCGCACCGAGATTGTCTTTGCCGAGCAACACGCCTGCGCGAAGCCATCGTACGCGGGTCATCCCGCCGGGACTGGATATTGAAACATTCGAATCGAAATGGACCTGCTGCTGAGTTGTCTGCAGACGGTTGCGATAGACAAGCAGTCCCCAGGTCCCCGAATCGACCAACAATCGCACCGCTTGTCCGTCGATCATCGCCTTGACCGTAAGAAACGGCTCCTGCGTTTCAAACCGGACTGTTTTTTCACTTGCCGCAATGGGCCCAAAGACAATCTTCTTCCTCCGGTAATCAATCGTAAAGCTGCCGCTGCTCAAGATGTCGAGACCGGTAATTCCCTCCAAGGAAATACGCAGGCTCCGCTCCATGAAGCTAAGGTCGTGTACCACGACTCTGATAAAGCTAGCGGCCAACTGACCAATCTGGATACTAGGCAAGATGAGGCTCTGAGTCTGAATTGTCCCGTTCAGCGTTTGCAGCGATTCCGTTTTGCCCCGCAGTTTCAGTCGGTCGGCCAATTCCTGGCTGATGGCACTCGGGCTCGTGCCAGTATCGAGGATCATGTTCACATTCTTGACCGTTCCGATGGTTGCTTTCACGATGATCAGATTGCCGTTGTAGAGTTGGAACGGAATCTCGGCCTTGGTCGCAGATTGGTCTTCGGCACCCTCTCTGGGTCTTGGCGAGGATGATGCAACGCATAAAAAGCCGGGGAAGCCTACCAGAAGTGCAACCTGGCCCAGCAGCATCCCGAGCCTCAGGCAGAGCCGCTGCCTGGTTCCTATGGTCATGTCGTCCTCCTCCGCGGGTTGCGCGGCGAGGAGGACGTTGGGCTTTGCGTGCAGCTACCTCAATGCATGGGAACTCTATCCGGGTAAGTGAAAGATGGAATGAAACTCAGGAGATAACTCGTTGGAACTAGAGAGGCTGGAAGACCATGTCAACTAGCCAGTGTCTAGCCTAGAGACTTGTTTAATCGGAGAAGGGTGCTAGACTGACGCCACTTGAGGCCCCACGCCTGTGGCAGAAGCAGCCACCACGTCCGCTGTCGTTCGTTTCGGCGTTTTCGAAGTTGACCTTCGCGCGGGAGAACTGCGCAAAAATGGCTCCAAGCTAAAACTTGCCGGCCAACCCTTCCAAGTCTTGGCCATCCTGCTGGAGCGCCCTGGCAAACTGGTGACTCGGGAAGAGTTGCAGAAGCGCCTGTGGCCGGACACGTTTGTCGATGTCGATCACAACCTAAACACTGCCATCAACAAGATTCGCGAGGTGCTGGGCGACGCGGCGGAGAATCCGAGGTTCGTTGAAACGCTCCCGCGCCGCGGCTACCGATTCATCGCGCAGGTGGACGGCGACGGCAATGGCACCAAGCCGAATACGATCACGACGACCGATACCGCTGTGCCACGGCGATGGCGGATTCTGGGCGCGGCACTTCTCTTCGGTGCGTTGGCGCTGATGGGTGTCGCCGGGTGGCTCACCTACAAGGAGCGGCCAGTTCCGACATCATTAACTCAGCGTGCGCTGACTCGAATTACCTTTGACGACGGCCTGCAGATCGGAGCGACCTGGTCGCCCGATGGCCGCTACATCGCTTACAGCTCCGATCGTGGCGGAAAATTCGACATCTGGGTGCAGCAAGTCAGCGGCGGCGACCCTGTCCAAGTCACGAAAGGTCCAGGTCACCATTGGCAGCCGGATTGGTCACCCGATGGAAAATATATTGCCTATCGTACCGAGGAGGGCGAAGAGGGCTTATATATCGTGCCTGCGTTGGGCGGAGAAGGACTGGAACTCAAGATTTCATCGTTTGGATATTTTCCACGCTGGTCGCCAGACAGTTCCCAAATATTGTTTCAAACGCATTTTGGGCCGATCGATGACATCAATAAATTCTACGTGGCTCATCTTGGCGGCGGCCCACCGAGCGAAGTTTTAGCCGAGTTCCTAGCACAGCACAAACTGTGGCCGGCTGCAGCCGTTTGGCACCCAGACGGAAAGCGACTGTCGGTCTGGGTCTCGTCGTTGGCCAGATCTCAGACGCTCAGCTCGGATGCTGCGCCCAGCCCGAGCATCTGGACGGTGCCCATTTCAGGGGGCGAAGCCATCAAAATGGAGATCGCCCCTGCAATCAAGAACGAACTTGCTGAAGCAGCTAATGGAATAGTAGGCGGAGAAAACCAGGGCGATTTTTCTTTTGCATGGTCACCTTCGGGCAAGGCCCTGTATTTCGAGTGTGGCTACAGAGGAGCGATTAACATTTGGAAGATGACCATCGAACCGGAGACATTGCGGGCAACCGCGGTAGAGCGACTGACCACCGGACCTGGACCTGATAGAAGTTTGGCGGTCTCAAGCGATGGCCGACGATTGGCCTTCACTGCGAAATCACAACAGATCCGGAATTGGCTCTTCCCGTTCGATGCCACGACCGGCCGCATCAGCGACAAGGGCCAAGCGATAACGGCCGCCGGGAGGACCGCCTTGTTTCCAAACCTGTCGCGCGACGGCAGGCGGGTGGCTTTTTCGGTGCTCCGCGCTGGGATCTGGAACCTGTGGGAGAAATCACTCGTGGATGGACGCGAGGTTCCGATTGTCGCCGACGAATATGACCGCGCAGGGCCAGAGTGGTCTCCCGACGGTATGCAGCTCGTGTACTCGCGTCAGAAATCCAGCGCAGCAACGCCTGACCGGCTGATGATTTGGTCCAGTCAAACCCATAGTGAAGAGCCGCTTACCACATTGAGCGAAACCCAACGGTATCCGTACGACTGGTCCCCCGATGGCGCGTGGCTGCTGGTGTCACAAACGAAGGGGGTTTGGCTGCTACCTGTGGCGGCGGCACCGCATGCGGAAACCGCGGCGCGGGAGATTATTTCGGATCCAAAGTACGTTCTTTACCAACCACACTTCTCGCCTGACGGTCGATGGATCGTGTTCGAGGCCGTGGCAAACGCACCGACTATCGTGGAATCAGCGCTTTACGTGGTACCCGCGGCAGGTGGTGCGTGGACGCGGATTACCGACGGTAAGCACTGGGACGATAAGCCTCGCTGGTCTCCCGATGGGAAAACGATTTACTTCGTTTCGGGACGCGGTGGTCTTTTCAATGTGTGGGGGATTCACTTCGACCCAAGCGAAGGAAAGCGAGCTGGGAAACCCTTCCGCGTTTCCACGTTTGGAGGGAGCGGCTTAACGATCCCACGATGGATACCGCCAGTCGAGCTTTCTCTCAACCAGGATAAGCTGGTGCTGACGATGGCGGAAGTGTCAGGTGGTATTTGGGTGCTGGATAATCTTGAGCGGTAGGAAGCCGAACAGCTAAGTTGAATCGATTCATCGTGCGAACCAGACATCCCGCCATCAACTAACATCTCCCTGGAAGGCGCACTAGCGGCATCGAAGATGCCGAGATCCTCAGGCGAGAAGGTGAGGTATCCATGCATAAGACTTTATCCGACGTGCTGAGCAGTACTTTGAAGCCGCTTTGTCCGCGCGATAGCCATGCGATGCATTACGAAGCGAAAGGAATTCACTGGAAAAACGATTCAGGAGATACGGAGTCCATGCCTTCCTATCATTGTGGCTACATAGGTTGCAGTGTGCGCTACACCCATGAACAGGGCTATTTCACGGTAGTTAAAACTCCAGAACAACCCTATTTTGTCGAAGAACCCGCAACCAATCTCCTACAATGCCCGCGACATGGCGCCTGGTTGTATCGTTGCCGGAATGAAAAGGAAGACCATTTTCATTGGCGCTGTGGCGTCGAAGGCTGCCAGCACACCCACGCTGACGTACCCGGCGTGTGGCTCCGCGAGTGAATTCTACATGCCGGAAGAGATTCCTCTCACCCGGAAGAGATTTCTCTCACGTGGGGGTTATGGGTGTGAGTGCGTCATTTTTGGGCCAAGTTAGCTGATCGCGAGCACATTTGAAAGTTTGGTTTAAGAGGTGTAGCCTAAAACTAGAGTAAATCGCTCTTATTTAGGAGGCCTGGAAGCTGATGTTTAGAATCGACAAGCTAACGGATTACGGACTCCTTCTGTTGACATGCATTGTGCGCAGTCGGGGCGTTTCCCTACGCACTGCACGGGATCTTGCTCTGGAATCCGGCCTGCCCCTGCCGACCGTAAGTCGGCTTCTGCAGGATTTGCTCAAAGGTGGACTGCTGGTTTCGCAGCGCGGGATCAAAGGTGGCTATGCATTGGCGAAGAAGCCACACGAGATCTCCATCGGCGGCGTAATTGCGGCGCTTGAAGGGCCGATTGCCCTCACCGTCTGCAGTTCGGGTGTCGCGGGTCTGTGCGACCTGGAGTCAAGCTGCGCCATCAAAAAGAATCAGCGCGTTATCAGCGAAGCCATTCGCGGCGTGCTGGAGCGGCTGACGCTGGCGGATTTGGCGCAGCCACTTCGGCTAATGACGATCGAAGACGCGCGTGGAAGATCCCTGCCCGTAATCAGCGCCATGCCCGGGAGAACGCAATGAGCGCAAACACAAAGACAATTCGGGAGCTGGCGGAACGCGAATACCAATGGGGCTTTGTCACCAAGATTGGCGAAGAACGCGTTCCGCCAGGGCTCAGCGAGGACGTGATACGGCTTATTTCCGCAAAGAAAGACGAACCTGAATTCATGCTCGATTGGAGATTGAAAGCCTATCGCCATTGGGCATCGCTTGAAAAAGCGCAAGCCGAGCCAAAATGGGCGAACATCAAGTATCCTCCGATCGACTATCAAAGCATCGTTTATTATTCGGCGCCGCAGAACAGGCCTGGCCTGAAGACTCTCGACGAGTTGGACCCGGAGATTCTAAGCACGTACGAGAAATTGGGCATTCCGCTTGAGGAACAGAAGCGTCTGGCCGGTGTTGCCGTTGACGCGGTGTTCGACAGCGTTTCTGTAGCCACCACGTTCAAGGAGAAGCTGGCGGAGTTGGGTGTTATTTTCTGTTCCTTTTCGGAAGCCGCCCAGAAGCATCCAGAGCTCGTTCGAAAATACCTGGGCACGGTCGTGCCCTACACGGACAACTTTTTCGCTTCGTTGAACGCTGCCGTATTCACTGACGGCTCATTCGTCTATGTGCCGAAGGGCGTCCGGTGCCCGATGGAGCTCTCGACGTACTTTCGCATCAATGCCGCGGAGACCGGTCAATTCGAGCGCACGCTGATCATTGCCGACGAAGGCTCTTATGTGAGCTACCTCGAAGGTTGCACCGCGCCGATCCGCGATCAGAATCAATTGCATGCCGCGGTCGTTGAATTGATCGCCCTGGACAATGCACAAATCAAGTACTCGACGGTTCAGAACTGGTATCCCGGCGATAAAGAGGGCAAGGGCGGAATCTATAATTTCGTGACCAAGCGAGGAAAGTGCGCGGGTAGGAATTCCAAAATCTCCTGGACGCAGGTCGAAACCGGGTCCGCCATCACCTGGAAATATCCAAGCTGCATTCTGCAGGGAGAGAATTCCGTGGGTGAGTTTTACTCCGTGGCGCTCACCAACAACTATCAGCAGGCCGACACGGGCACGAAGATGATTCATATCGGGAAAAACACTCGCAGCACGATTGTTGCAAAGGGCATCTCCGCGGGCCACGGACAAAACACCTATCGCGGACTTGTGAAGATTCTGAAGGGCGCGACGGGAGCCCGGAACTATACGCAGTGCGACTCGCTGCTGATAGGTGAGGAGTGCGGCGCGCACACGTTTCCTTATATAGAGGTGAAGAATGCGACCGCCCGGATGGAACACGAGGCCTCGACATCGAAGATCGGCGATGACCAGCTCTTCTATCTCCGGCAGCGCGGCCTGAAGACGGAGGACGCCGTGTCGATGATCGTCAATGGTTTCTGCAAACGGGTGTTTCGCGAGCTGCCAATGGAATTTGCGGTGGAGGCGCAGAAGCTGCTGGGTGTCAGCCTGGAAGGCAGCGTTGGATAGGCGGGGAACAGCATGAGCTTACTCGAAATCAGGAACTTGCATGTGAACGTCGGCGAACGGGAAATACTCAAGGGAATCGACCTTACGGTGGATGCCGGGGAAGTGCATTCAATCATGGGCCCGAACGGCTCGGGCAAAAGCACGCTGGCGCAAGTGTTGGCGCGGCGCGAAAGCTACAACGTAACCGAAGGGCAAATCCTGTATGAGGGCAAAGATCTTCTCGAAATGAAGCCAGAGGATGCGGCTTGCGAAGGCATCTTCATGGCCTTTCAGTATCCAGTGGAAATCCCCGGAATCACGAACGCTTACTTTCTGCGATCCGCTCTGAACGCGATACGGAGGTACCGCGGCCTGGACGAGATGGATGCGATGGATTTTCTCCCTTTGCTTCGAGAGAAGGCAAACCTCCTGGAGATAGACGAGAAACTCATGAACCGGTCGGTGAACGAGTCCTTCTCAGGCGGCGAAAAGAAGCGCAACGAGATCCTGCAAATGGCAGTTCTCGAACCAAGGCTGGCTATCCTGGATGAGACGGACTCGGGCCTCGACATCGACGCGCTACGTGTCGTTGCCCGTGGTGTGAATGCGATGCGCGACCCAGATCGCGCCATGATCGTCGTGACGCACTATCAGCGGCTGTTGAACCACATTGTTCCGGACCGCGTTCACGTCCTGGTGGAAGGCCGGATTGCGTGTTCTGGTGGGCCCGACCTCGCGCTCCAGCTTGAAGAGAAGGGATACAGCTCGATGGAAGCGGTCGCGCGTAGTGCGACTCCGGCCTGACCGAGGAATATGGAGAACCGTCTGTGATCGCCGAGACTCAGCAATTGGCAAATTACCTGCCCGCGTTTAGCAGCTTCCGCAATGAGGCGACAGGAAGAAAATTGCCCTGGCTCGAGAGACTGCGCGAGAACGCTTTCGCACGATTTTGCGAGAAGGGATTTCCGACGACGCGGATCGAGGACTGGCGCTTCACAAGCGTTTGCGCGATCGCGCACGCGGAATTCGAGCTTGCCCGGGATGGCAGTGGGCTGGTTTCGAACACGCAGATTGTACAGCACGGAATGAAGGACACCGCGTGTCGGCTGGTCTTCGTGAACGGCCGCTTTTTGCCGGAGTCCTCGTCCTTCGAAGGTCTGCCCGATGGCTTGGTTGTCCGCAGCCTCGCCAGGCAAATCGCGGAGGCTCCTCAAACGGTTGAGCCATACCTGGGTCGCTATCTGAATATTGAACGCGATCCCTTCTGCGCGCTCAATTCGGCCTTCCTCGAAGACGGCGCCTACATTCACATCCGCCGCGGAGCGATTATTGAGGCGCCGGTCTATCTTCAGTTCGTCTCGGTCGGCAACGGTCGAGCCACGATGAATCATCCACGCAATTTGGTCGTCGCGGAAGACGGCAGCCAGGCTGCTGTCGTGGAAGACTACTTCTCGTTGGGCGACAGCGCCACACTTTCCAATGCCGCGACCGAACTCGTTGCGGGCGACAGCACCGTCGTGTCGCACTACCAGGTCGAGCGCGAGAGTCTCGAAGCGTTCCATATCTCGACGCTACGCATCCAGCAAGGCCGAAGCACAAACGTGGCCTCGCATTCCCTGCTGATCGGCGGAGGGCTGGTGCGGAACAACGTGCATCCGGTTTTGGCGGGCGAAGGCGGCGAATGCCTGATCAACGGCCTTTTCATCGGAAAGGGTAGCCAGCACTTGGACAACTACATGCTCGTCGAACACCGCAGTCCGCATTGCGGGAGCCGCCAATTTTACAACGGGATTTTGGATGATCGGGCGCACGGCGTTTTCCACGGGCGAATCATCGTCCACAAGGAGGCGCAGAAGACCGATGCCAAGCAAACCAATCGGAACCTGCTGCTTTCCGACGATGCGCAAATCGACACGAAGCCACAACTCGAGATTTTGGCTGACGACGTGAAGTGCACGCACGGCGCGACGATCGGTCAGATCGAAGACGAAGCACTATTCTATCTGCGCACGCGCGGCATCGATGAAGTCTCCGCCCGCCAAATACTGCTTCTGGCCTTTGCCAGCGAGTGCACGGAGCGCATGAAAGAGAGCGCCGTTCGCGCCTTCGTGCAGCCGCTCATCGAAAGTCACGTTAGCCAAATGGCGCATATGAGCGGGGAGGCGACAAGTGCCGCGAGGCCCCAGCGGGAGGGAGAACTCCAATGACTGTAGCCGCAAAGCACCAGGCCCTGGACGTCACCACGGCTCAGGCGCCTCTGGGCGCGTACGACCCGCAGAAGATCCGGGCGAATTTTCCGATCTTGTACCAACAGGTGAACGGCAAGCCGCTGGTCTATTTGGACAATGCCGCGACCACGCAGAAGCCGCGTGCTGTGATCGATGCCATCACCCGGTACTACGAGGCGGACAACGCCAATATTCATCGCGGCGTTCATTATCTGTCGCAGCACGCAACGCAGAGGTATGAAAACTCCCGGGAGACCGTGCGGCGGTTTCTAAATGCTGCTGAACCGAGCGAGATCGTCTTTGTTCGCGGGGCCACCGAGGGCATTAATCTCATCGCGCAGACTCTCGGCCGCACTCGCGTCCGGGCTGGCGACGAAGTGTTGATTACCGCCATGGAACACCATTCGAATATCGTTCCGTGGCAAATCCTATGCGAAGAAAAAGGCGCCATGCTTCGCGTGGCACCCATCAATGATGCTGGCGAGCTCATTCTTGACGAATTTGTACGCCTGCTCGGGCCGCGGACGAAGATCGTCGCGGTGCCGCACGTTTCCAATGCTCTCGGCACAATCAATCCGCTGCGGCAAATGGTGGAGCTGGCGCATCGCCACAACGCGGTTGTTGTCGTGGACGGGGCACAAGCGGTGCCGCATCTTGCCGTGGACGTGCGCGCGCTCGATTGCGACTTCTACGTATTCTCCGGTCACAAACTCTACGGTCCGACGGGAATTGGCGTTTTGTACGGCAAGTCCGCACTGCTCAACGCCATGCCTCCCTATCAGGGTGGTGGTGACATGATCCTTTCGGTAACCTTCGAAAAAACCACCTACAACAAGATTCCCCACAAATTTGAAGCGGGCACGCCCGATATTTCCGGTGTAATTGGCCTCGCCGCCGCGATCAACTATGTGAACGAGCTTGGACTCGATCGCATCGAGGCTCACGAACGAGACCTGCTCCGACAAGCCACGGAATCGCTCTCTACCATTCCAGGGATTCGTCTGATCGGCACTGCGAAGGAAAAGGCGAGCGTTTTGTCATTCGTTATGGATGGAATTCATCCCCACGATATCGGAACGATTCTCGATCAAGAAGGGATAGCCATTCGCACCGGTCATCATTGCGCTCAGCCCGTTATGGAGCGCTTCGGTATTCCTGCGACGGCGCGCGCGTCTTTCGCTTTCTACAACACGCGAGAAGAAGTGAACGCCCTGGTCAAAGGAATCGACAGAGTGCGGGAGGTATTTGCCTGATGCCCGATCTACGCGAACTCTATCAGGACGTGATCCTCGAGCACAGCAAGGCTCCGCGCAATTATCGTGAACTTGGCGCCGCGAATCGAAGAGCGGAGGGGTTCAACCCATTATGCGGCGATCGTTACACGGTGTATGTCGACCTGGATGGTGACGCAATACGCGACATCGCTTTTCAAGGGTCGGGATGCGCCATTTCGAAGGCTTCGGCTTCGCTGATGACACAAAGCGTGAAGGGCAAGACACAAGCTGAGGTCGAAGAACTCTTTGGAGAGTTTCATAAGATTGTGACCGGTGAGGCGCCCGCCAGCAACGGCAAGGTACCGGCTGTGGGTAAGTTGTCCGTATTTGCCGGTGTTTCGGCGTACCCAGTTCGCGTCAAATGCGCAACGCTCGCATGGCACACGCTGCGCGCTGCGCTTGCCGGGGAGCACGAATCGGTCTCGACCGAATGAGCTCATGAATCTGGCCAGCAGAAACGAGAATTCCTAATGAGTTCCAGCAAGCCTGTTACGCTCGCTCGCGAGTGCGCCTCCATCGAAATTCCGACCGGAGCACACAAAACGCTGCCCTCAGGCGAAAGGGTGAGAATCATGCAGTCGCGTGGTGGCAGTTATACCGTCGCCAGTGACACTGGTTCTATCTATCGCGTTGACGCCAAGGATGCCGACGCTCTCGGGCTATCCGCTCCGTCTGCCGCGCAATTTCTTCCAACCGGACCGCTAACCGAACAAATGGTGATCGATCAGCTGAAAACAATCTTCGATCCCGAAATACCGGTCAACATCGTAGATCTCGGACTCGTTTATTCCTGCAGAATTGCGCGCAGCGAAGACGGAGGGAACAGAATCGACGTCAGGATGGCGATGACCGCCCCCGGCTGCGGCATGGGTAACGTGCTGCTCGCGGACGTTGAGAGTAAGCTCTCGCGGCTGCCCGATGTGAAGGAAGTTCACGCGGAGGTCGTGTTCGATCCTCCTTGGCATGCTGGTCTCATGTCGGAAGCGGCGAAGCTCCAGCTGGGGTTTGACCTCGGCGGTAGTGACGACTCATTTCCGATTTTTCAGGGAAAGCGATAGTCCGGTGTCGGAGCTGCGCTGGATTGACTAGAGTCTTCAGAGTATTGCCCGTTTGGCGACACCAAAATACGCTAAGATTTCCGACCCTAAACCTCGAACAGGAGGACCACATGCAAGTTCGCGAAGTCATGAGCAGGGATGTGCTGGTCACATCGCCTGACGATACGATTGAAAAGCAGCCACACTCATGGGGCAGGTCAACTGTGGAGCGCTTCCTGTCGGCGAAAATGACCGCTTGGTCGGGATGGTCAGCGACCGGGATGCGAAGGGGAACCCGCCCGACCATTGTACGGTGCGTGAAGTCATGTCGCCCGACATCAAGTATGTCTTTGAAGACGAGGCTACAGAAGCAGCGGCAGAAAGCATGAGCAAACTGCAGGTACGTCGCCTCCCGGTGCTGAATCGGCAGAAACGCTTGGTCTAACGCGATGGACCTCCGACACCTGCGGTGTTCGCGACACTCACAAAGTGGACCGATAGCACCGCCGTCAGCGGCAGGAGCAACCGAAGTCCCGAGGCCCATTGGCGCGAAGAACGCCGTTCAGGGATTCGATGCCTGTATCGGTATCCTGCGTTGATGCTGGCGACGCTGTCCTCGTCTACAGCAACTCTAAAGTCGGGATCATATTCGCGATAGTAGTGGCCTTCGGCGCTCATTCCGATCTCCAACGTTATTCTTGCAGCCCCTGTTTGCTCTCGTCCACATACTCTTCGTGGATGGTCGGCAATCCTTCCACAACCGCGCACCTGGCTCAAGGAGTCGGCTCGATGCCAATGCGATCATTGACGGCTGATCGAATCCGCTGTTTGCAGCCAAGGTAGCGCTCCGTCGTTTGAACCGAAACGTGCCCCAAAAGGAATTGGATCTGCTCCAACTCGCCTCCCGATGCGTGGCAGAGCCGAGCACAGGTCCGTCGCAGATCGTGCGGCGCCAACTTAGCCACTCCGATTCTTCTGGCGGATTCCTTGACGATGTGCCAAACCGCCTTTACCGTCATCCCATCTCCCCATGTTCTTTCTACTTTGTTGACCCGGCGAAACAGCTTTCCT
>WNGN01002601.1_pt2 | contig 12128 bp, 9 predicted proteins | sample 5400561 | NCBI WGS metagenome assembly WNGN01 (sample SAMN13153379, study PRJNA577476) | soil metagenome | isolation source: 115 cm soil or saprolite under Garry oak tree replicate 2 | place: USA:California | collected 2016-06-15
ATTCAGAGCTGCGCGGACAAGTCGAGGTATTCGTCGAACTCGGCATTCAGCCGCCTGAGTCCCTCGTCGGCCAGGACTCCCGGCGAGATGCGTGCGATCACCGTCACCCCGTGGACGAAGGCCATGTCGTTCGCCTTGCGCAGGAACCCGATCACGTCGGCGAGGGAGGACTCGGAGATGATTTGGTCCAGGCCGTCGTACAGGATCACGCCGCCCTTTCGTTCCCGCGTGACCTGCAGAATCGACCGCAACCCAACGGGATCGAGGTTCTTCGGGTCAATCGAGTCGGCGCCGTGGCTCGATACCTGCACGATGGGAACGTCCTTCACCCCGAACTCCAGGCGCATCCGTTCCACGGCGGCCGACGTCATGCAGATCGCGGGCCGCCCGAGCTTCGTGAGATCCCGCAGCCAGGCGAACCCGATCGCCGGGTTGCCCGCGACGACGAGGTACCGCTTGCCTTCGTCCAGGTGTCGCAGGAATTCGCTGCAGTTCGAGCACGGGGCCACCCGCGGATCGGTCCCCTGCGGGACCGTCTGCAGCTCCCCGCACGACTCGCATCGCATCGAGACGTCGGGCGTCGTCCGGTCGGCATCGACCGTGATCGGGGTGCGGCAGTTCGGGCATTGCGTCAGGCTCGCGGCGCACGTCAGGTGGTACATCGCGCCGCACGTGCACCGGTACGTTGGGTCGGTCCCGATGATCTCACGGAGGCAATGGGGACACGTGCCGAGGACGGCTCCCGCACCCGTGGGACCCGCCGGAATCGCGACCTTCTTCACGACGACGCGCGTTTCTTCGCCCTCGACGGAGGCCGCCCGTTCGAGCTTCCCCGAGTAGTACGCTCGAGTCCCGAATCCGAGGATGACGGTGAGGGCGATCGCGGCGAACCAGTACTCCAGGCCGGAGACGAAGATCCGGACGCCGAGGATCCACGTCGCCGTCGGGACGAAATAGAACAGGATGAGAAGCGCGATCGCAAGGCCACCGAGCCGATGGAGCCATTTCGCCTTGTGGACCGCGAGACGGTACGCCGCGGGATGGGACTCGCGGTATCGAATGTACGCGTCGTGCTGGAGGCGCGAAATCGCATACGCTCCCACGACCATGACCGCGAACAGGACCTGCGGGTTCTCCAGGACGTCAAACGCTGCGTAGCGGATCGTCTCGTTCGGGATGGCCGACGCATTTTGCGTCGAACTGTAGAAGAGAATCTCGCCGCCCGGGGTCCGGATCACCTGGAGCCCTCCTGTTCGCACGGCGGGGCTCGAGAAGCTCAACGGCCCGATGAGATAGTGGGTGTCCGCCTCGTCGACCTCCCCTTCGTAGACCGAAGGCGCGTGAAGCGCGAAGTCGCGAATGAAGAATCCTCGTGCGCTCCCGGTGGCATCCGAGGTGAAGTTCAGCCGGAGGCGGACTCGGTCGCCGAGGTAGCCGGTCAAGTTGACTCGGACATTGGACCACACACCCAGGGGGGTCTGCGGGAGGTGGTCGAGACCCGCCGCAAAGAGGTTCGTCCAATTCGTGAACGGATCTTCCTTGGAGATCTCGAGCTTGAGCTGGTCCTGGGCGTCCGCGACTTGGCCCGTGTAGTTGAACGTGGCCCAGGCCTGCGTCGCGAAACGGAGGTCGAACGGCACGTAGATCGGCGAGGAAGCCGCGAGGAGATTATCCACGGTCGTCCGGCTCACGGCCACCGCGTTGTTCGCATACATCCCGGTCGCGTTGTTCCCCGCCCAGAAGGCGGCGCACGGCGACGGAACCCCCGATGGACAACTGTTCGTCGTCACGATGTGCCAGCCGCCTTCCACGAGGAACGGCCACGATCCGGGGTAGACCCCGGCGGGGGTGAGGGTCGGGGACTGGACCGCCTCGTAGCTGAAGACGCGATATAACGACTCCGCGAGGACCGGCGTCGGGAGGGAGACCCGCGCGGCCCGGGTGCTCGTGTTTGCTTCGAACAGGAACCGAATCTCGACGTCACCGGACGTCGTCCGGTTCGTGTTGGCGAGGCCGGAGGTACTCCGTTCGAACCCAAGGCCTGGATCGGCGCTGTTCTTCTCCCGCAGGTCGAACGGGTACAGTTGCATGTACTGGGCTCTCGTCCCGCCCGAGCCCTCGAGGACATTTTCGAGCAGGTCCGTGTACCGTACGCCCTCGGCCGGGGCGAGGACACCGTCCCCGTTCGCGGTACCCCCCGTCCCCTCGAACGGAAAGCCGCGGGGGATCTGACCGTACGTGTCGAACATGTTCAGGATCTTCGCGCGCAGTTCGTCCGCTTTCGCCCCGGTCAACGTCCACGTCACGTGGCCGCCGCCGCTCAGGTCCGATGTGCCGAACAGTTCGTAGTCGGTCGTGACGACCATGTGGCCGACCGGATTCTGCCCGACCGCGGGAGTGAAAACGCTCCAGAAGAGCAAGAAGAAGGCAACTACCGCGAGGCCGGCTGGGCGCGCCGAACCCATGACCGCAAAGGAAGGCTCCCGTCGGATAAAGGCTTGCGTCGCGTTTCGAAATCGAACGGCGAGCCTCCTCCATTCGAAAAGATATAAACCGCCATTGAGTATCGTGGCGCCGTGGTTGCCCAAGATTTGTCGAAACTCCTCGCGGGCGGCGTGGACCTCGAGCAGGAATTCGAACGGGCCACGAAGACGCTCGAATCGATTGGCCTGTCCGGGTACGAGGCCCGCGGGTACATCGCGCTCGTGGCCCACGGGTACGGCAGCGCCGAGACGATCGCGGAGACCGCGCGAATCCCCCGGACATCGGCGTACAAGGTCTTGCAGAGCCTGTGCCAGAAAGGATTTGCGATCTCGACCCGCGGGCGCCCGACGATCTTCAAGCCGGAGGCGCCGAGCAAGGTCAAGGGGCGTGTGATCGACCATCTCGAGGATACGTTCGCGAAGCTCGACATGCTTCACGAGGTCCTGCGGTCGAAGGGGGAGCCCCAGCTCGTCTACACGATCGTCACGAAACCGCGCGTCCTCGAGAAGATCGGCGAGTTAATCGACCAGTCGGCGGAGACGGTCATCGTCTCCACGCCGACGTTCTCGGAAATCCGGGAGAACGTGGGGAAGAAGATTGAGCAGGCCATCGCCCGCGGCATTCGCTTCACGATCATCACAGAGCCGGGCCAAAAGATCCCGGAAGGAGCGAGCGTCGTGAATCGAAAAGGCCTCATCGCGACCGATGTCATCGTCGACGGATCGGCCGCGTTGATCGCGGCGCCCGACCTGTCCGCGTGCGGCTACACGGACAACGCATCCCTGTCGAGGCACCTCGAGAACTTCCTCGAGATCATCATGAATCTGAAGGAGTGATGCCGGAACGTGGTCACGTCGGCACGCTCCTTCGACGTCGTCGTGATCGGCGCGGGCCCGGCCGGCGGGTACTTCGCGGGCAAGGTCGCGCAGGCCGGATACGATGTCGCCCTCGTGGAGGAGCACCGCGAAATCGGCGAGCCGATCCAGTGCGGCGGCCTCGTCACGCCGCGGGTCTTCGAATACGTGGACTGCAAGGAGACGATCATCGGGGCGGTCCACGGCGCCGAGTTGTATTCGCCATCGGGCCGACGGCTCGTGATCGACGGCCACCACACGCAGGCGGTCGTCGTGCAACGGGCGATGTTCGACCGTGCGATCGCAACCGATGCGGTGCGGAAGGGAGCCCACACGCTCCTCGGGGCTCAGGCCCAAGCCGCGCGCCGGGAGGATGGTGGCGTCGAAATCTCGATTGACCAAAACGGCGAACCGCGGAAGCTTCACGCCAAGCTCCTCGTCGGCTGCGACGGCGTCCGCTCAAGCGTGGCGAAGTGGTTCAACATCCTCCGGCCGAAGAAGATCCTACCCGGGTTCGAGGTCGAGATGACCGGAGTGCGAGGAGATCCGGGGTACGTGACGCTGTTCATCGGGAATGAGATCGCGCCGGGCTTTTTCGGCTGGATCATCCCGAGCGGCGACACCGCTCGAGTGGGCCTGTGCGTCGGCGAAGGAAACGCGTACGCGTACCTGGAAAAGATGCTGACACGGCCGGAGGTGAGGCAATATACGAAGGACGCCCAGCCGATCCTGTACATCGCGGGGGGCATCCCGCTCGGGTTCCCGCGCCGAACGTACGCGGACAACGTCCTGGTCGTCGGAGATGCGGCATGCCAGGCGAAGGCGGTCTCCGGAGGCGGCATCTTCACCGCCCTCACCTGTTCGAGCTTCGCGGCGCAGACGGCCATCGAGGCCCTGGAGGCGGGCGACTTCTCGGCGCGCGTGCTCCATCGCTACCATCGAGCGTGGACGAGATCGATCGGGAAGGAACTACGGAAGGACCTCGCGATTCATGAAAGCTTCAGCAAGCTGTCCGATAACCAGTTCGAAGAGCTGTTCGACATTTTCGACAGCCCGGAGATGCTCCGCCTGATCGAGAAGAAAGGCGACATCGACTTCCCGTCGAAAGTCGGTTGGGCTCTCATCAGAGAGGACCCGAGACTCCTGAAGTACGTTGGCAAAGCGCTCCGGGCGATGATCGCGAAGAACGTCGGGGTGTAGCTCTGCCAGAACAGTCGGTAGACCGCTAAGGTCTATCTTTTAGTATTCTACTTCTTTGCCCGGTTGAAGAACCTTGCTGACCGGCGAGACAATTCTCCTGCGGAGCTTTGAACGAGAGGACCTGAAGCATCTCCATCGATGGCAAAACGATGAGGACGTCATGCGCCTTGCACGATCGTTTCCGGACCACACGATTTCCCGCGAAGCCCTGGAGTCCCGCTACGAGAAGGCAATCAAAGGGGACGACTTCGGGCAGCGATACTACATCATCGAGGAAAAGAGGAGCCGGAAGCCGATCGGATGGACGTCGCTCGACATTCACGGATGGACCCGTAGGGCTACGGGCGCGGACATCGGCGTGGCCATCGGGGAAAAGGACCGGTGGAAGAAGGGATACGGCACGGAGGTCGTCCGATTGCTGCTGCGGGAGGCGTTCGAACAGCTCAACCTTCACCGCGTCACGTGGTGGACCTTTGCGGAAAACGAGGCCAGTCTCGCCCTGGCGAAAAAGATGGGGTTTAAGGAAGAGGGCCGTACCCGGGACTCCGTGTTCTTCGATAACCGGTACCACGACAGCGTGATCCTAGGGCTCCTGAGAGACGAGTACGACGCCTCGAGCAAGCCCTCCCGGTCGCCCCGGCCGAAGCGCTCGACGCGAACGAAGTCGAGCTAAGGTCTTGACTTCGCTAGACGCCGACCTTCGTCCCGCAGGAGGGGCAAAACTGCACGCCGGGAGGGAGGGCAGCCCCGCAATTCTTGCAGAAGGCGGGCACCTCCGCGGTGGTTGGCGTGGAGGCCGAGACGCCCACGGTCGTTGGGGTCGCGTATCCGGATGGGGCGACGGGCGTCGGTGGCGGTCCGTATGGTCCGAATCCCGCGGGATATCCGGCGACGTACCCGGGGAACGGCATGGGTTGCGGTTTCCAGGCAATTCCGAGGGCGCCGCCGATGATCCCAAGGATCAGCCCGATAAGGAATCCGCCCAGCGAGGTGAAGATGCTCAGGATGGAGAAGACCAGGATGATGATCCCCCAAGTCACGTGTTGTTCCGTATGCATGTAGAGCATGATGGCGCCGACGAGGACGAGGACGCCGGACGCAAGGCCGATGACCCCGAGCACAATGCCGACGGCGGGAACGAACGCAAAGATCGTGGCCCCGATCGCCGCGATGACCGCTCCTCCTAGCAAGATGAAGATGCCGCTGATTAGAGATAACACGAACGCGGCGGTCGGCTTTTCGGCCACGCTGCCCTCCCACGTTGAATGAGAAGGGGGTAGTTAGGCATTTGCCCCTCTCCGTACCCGAGACCGCCCTCGCCCTGCCGGTCCCGTCCACGTCGTAAGGCTAGAACGAATGCCATTGCCCTTCCTGGGGCAAGAGCACCTCGCGGCCCTCGAGTGCGTCGGCCAGAATCTGTCTGTTCTCGCCATGCATCAGGACCACCCGCTGCGGGTCACACCCTTCGATGAAGCGAATGAGATCGTCATGGCCGGCGTGCGCGCTGAAGTCGAACTTCTGCCACTCGCACTTGATGTCGACCGTGACGCCGTACAGGTCGATCACGCCCTCGTCGACGAGTCGCCGGCCGTTCGTCCCTTCGACCTGGTAGCCCGTCAACAGGACCGCGCTCCGAGGATCCTCTCGGATCACCTCAAGGTATCGCAACACGGGTCCCCCGTCGAGCATCCCGCTCGTCGTCACGATCACTTCGCCGCGTAACGCCATCTCACCTTCCCGCGGATTCCGCACGACCCGCGTCCGGTTCATCGCCTTCCGAAGCGCCTTCACGGAGCGCACGTACTCCGGGCTCTCGACGTAGATCGAATTCACTTTCTTCCCCATCCCGTCCAGCCAGACTTCGTGGCGGGCCTTCGCGAGCGTCAGGAGCACGTCCTGCGTACGGCCGACCGCGAACGAGGGGACGAGCGCAAGGCCGCCGCGGTTCACGACTTGCTCGATCTTTCGCAAGAACGCGTGCTCCGACTTGAGGCGCTCCGGGTGTTGCCGGCCCGCATACGTGGATTCGATGAACAGCGTGTCGCAGTGGACCGGTCGCGCTCCCCACACGAGATCCGTCGTGAGGGTGTGCAGATCTCCGGTAAACAACGTCGTCTCGGTCCCGTTCACCTCGTACATCGTCGCACCGGGGATGTGGCCGGCAGGATGGGCGGTCACCTCGAGGTCTCCGATGTCGACGTTGTCCCCGAAGTCGATCGTGCGGTACCGCCGCCGTGCCGTCCGCAAGTCTCCGTCATCGAACGGGGCGTCGAAGCCTTCCGCGTCCGCGATCTTCAGGGAGTCCGCCAGCAGGAGGTCCGCCACGTCCGCGGTCGGCGGCGTCAAGACGACGTCTACGTCCTGCCGTCGGGTGATCCACGGGATCATCCCGGTGTGGTCGAGATGGGCGTGGCTGATGAACATCCCGTCCACCGGGGGCGCCGGCATGGGATACTTCGGCGGGTCCCGCGGCAGCAGCCCGTAATCGAAGAGGAGGGAGGTCGGTCCCTTCTTCAGAATCATCCCCAGGCGGCCGACCTCCGAGGCGCCGCCGAGAAACTGAAAGTCCATTGGTTCCGGCGTCGATGGTCCGGGGGTCTATAAGACCTTCGCACGGCCCGGGACGAAGAGTCGCTGGCAGCGGATCGCGCGCGCCATCCGCCGACGGCCGAGGAGGATCATCGCGGCTTCGAGCACTCGGTCGGACCCGAAGAATCGGTCCGCGAACCGTTTGATTCGCACGCCTTCGGCCAGGGGCCCGCCGACGGCCGTCCGCCACCGCGACTCGTACGCATCGAGCGGCGTGCCGTCGAGGAGATGGTCCGCCGCGGTCAGTCCCGCGTACCGGCCCGCGATCATCGCGACGTTGTTCCCGCCGCCGTTCGTCGCCATGACCATGCCAGCGGCGTCGCCGACCAACATGACGTTGTCCTTCACCGTCCGTGGCGGGGGTCCGAGGACCGGGACGAAACCGCCCGTCGCCTTGCCGGGTACGAGGCGACGATTCGTCACGAATTTGTCGAACAGGTCGCGGAGATTCCCACGGAACCGCTCCCAGGTGCCGAGGCCGACGTTTGCGCATCCGGCCTTCGGGATGATCCAGGCGTATCCGCCCGGAGCCAGGTTGCCGAAGAACATGTCCGTCGCGTCGCCGAAGTCGCCTACCGCGGTCGCGCTCATCGCGGGCGCGGAGACCGGCCACTCGAGCCCGACCGATTGCGCGACGGTCGATCTCGGGCCGTCCGATCCCACGACGACTTTTCCGTGGAACGTCCCGTGGTTCGTCTTCACCTCGTCGCCTCGCACGCGGACGACCGTCGTCTCCGTCATCAGCTCTGCGCCCTCCTGGACGGCTTGGGCCGCGATGCCCTGGTCCATCTTGTCCCGCCGCACCGTGAATCCCTTGAATGGGATGTCGTACCGCCGGCCGTTCGGGGACCAGATCCGGATGATCGGGGTGTCGACTTCTCGCACGCGGTACGGGACCCCCATGAGATCCTCGAGGTCGGTGACCGTCGGGAAGATGGCGCGGACTTCCTCGTTGTGTGCGACGTACTCACCGCACTGGACCGGGACGCCGATCTCCTTGCGCTTGTCGACGAGGAGGACCTTCAGGCCCCGTCGGGCAGCGTAGCGGGCCGCCGTGGCACCCGCCGGTCCGGAGCCGACGACGACCACGTCGTAGGGCGAGGGCATCGCGCCGCCCCCTCACCGGTCGCGGGAGAGGACGTAGTCGATGAGTTGGACCATGTTCGCTTTCGCGTCGCTCTCCCGAAGCGGGTCGAGCGCCTTCTTCGCGAGCTGGCCGAAGGCGAAGGCCTCCGCGCGGGCCTTCTCGATCGCCCCGGAGTCCCGGAGGAGCGTGAGGCCGCGTTGGACGTCCTCTTCCCGCTTTCTGCGCTTCGCGATCAGGCGCGCCAGCGACCGGACGTCAATCGAGGTGCCGTCGTTCAGGGCGTGGATCGCGACGAGGGTCACGTTCCCCTCCCGCAAGTCCGTCCCCGTGCGCTTCCCGAGGCGCGCGCCGTCTCCGACGACGTCGAGGATGTCGTCCACGATTTGGAACGCGATGCCGAGGTTCAGGCCGTACTCGCCGACGGCTTCCACGTCTTCCAAGCGCGCCCCAGCGATGAGGCCGATGATCTTTGCGCCCGCCATGATCGGGAGGGCCGTCTTCCGCGTAATGATGTCGAGATACTCCTGGTGCGTCACGCTGGTATCGAACGCGTGGCGCTTCTGACGGATTTCTCCCTCGGCCAAGGCCGCGCACGCATCCGCCGTCAGCTCCACGATGTCTGCATCGAACTTCCCGCCGATGCCGAACGCTTTGACGAAGAGAAAATCCCCCGTGATGAGGGCGTTCTGCAAGCCGAACTTCTTGTACGCGGTGAGGCGCCCGCGGCGCATCTCTCCGCCATCGTTGATATCGTCGTGGATCAACGTCGCCGAGTGGATGAGCTCGAGCGCCGCGGCGAGGTCGATCGCCTGCGTGGCGTCGGTTCCGCCGAGGGCTCGGAACGCGAGGAGAGTGACCATCGGCCGGATGCGTTTGCCCCCGGCTTCGATGACGTACTGGGCGATGTCATGGAGGAGGGGTTCCTCGGACACGATGCTTCGCCGGATCTTTGCCTCGACGAGGGCCATCTCGTTGGCGACGCCAAAGTCCTGGGAAGTCGTCATCAAGGCGGTCCTAATCTGTGCTATCGCCTCGACTTATATAACCGTTTCCGGCGTATGTTAGTGCGACTTCCGCGGACGGCGCTGCCGCTCCAGAGAAAGAGCAGTTTTCGAGAAATCGAGAGCGGGCGAGACCTTTACTGTCCGCGCGCCGTTTCGCCCGCAACCTCGATAATCGCCCGGGTCGGGACGGTCCCGTTGCTGGCCACATGCTTGATCGTCGGTGCGATCGCCTCGAGGAACGTGTGGATCATGTCGTCGCGGTTGCCGATCCAGTCCGCCATCATCACGACGGGCATCATGATCGTCATGAACGGGTAGACGAGCGTCTCGTCGTGGATGTCAGCGGTCGCGAGGCGGATCGCCTTCGAGGTCAGGTCGGCGATTCGACGCAGGTGGCCGTCGTAGTCCTCGATTGTCAGGTGCGGGTTGTAGTTCCGGATGGACGTGAGCTCGCGTAGCTCCTTCTCCCGCATCGCGATCAGGGAGAGGTTGGCGATGCCGTTCCGGAGGTCGTGGTGGATGCTCACGACATGGTCCATCAGGATGACAGCCGCGTCGTAGTAGTACCAGCCCGCAAGGAAGCTCTTCATTCGCCGGATGTCGTACGCCTGATCCGTGAAGGCCATGTCGATCAGGTTGTGGCGGCTCGCGGCGGAGACGTGTCCCCCGAGCTTCTCCCACCAGTGCATCGTCTCGTCCGGCGCGTAGAACGCCTCCGTAATCTTCTCCATCCGTGCGATCGAGAAGTTCGGCTCTTTCTCGAACATGGAGAGAGCTTGACCGAGGGCGACCCGTTCGTCCATGATCTCCATCTGGTAGAAGTAGTCGTGACCGTGCGGGGAGTTGTTCCACAAGACATTGAAGCCGCGCACGATGTTGTTGATCAGGTCGAACAGCGGGATCTGCTCTTGGCGAAGCATCGTCACGAGGCGCTTGGTGAAGCTGGTCGAGTCGAAGTCCGGGTCGAGCATTGAGCTGAGGACCATGTGGTGGAGGTCCTTCGCCTCCAGGTAGGAGTAGTTCCCCTTGTCAATCAGGTCGTCCAAGATGCCGATCACGCATTCTCGGAAGATCTTCGCCGTCATCGCACGGTGCAGGTTTTCCGTCGTCATGTGAGAGCTGTACTGCTCCGACATCATCGTCGCCCCGGCGGCAAACCGAAGCGTCTGGAGGTAGTTCCACACCTCTCCTTGGTCTTCCCAGAACGCGCCGGGAGGGATGTTCGGCGGTCGGAGCGGGATGCCTTCGGGTGGGGCGTTCTCCTTGAGCCGCTTGAGGGTCGCGTGGACGCTCGAGATGTGATCCTTGAGTGAATTCTTGTCGAAACCGAAGTCGTGGAAGTCGAACAGGCCTTCCGCGTATCCGCCGAGGCGGAGGACGGTCCGCGAGAGGAGATCGAGATCCTCGGGGTTGATGCCGAGCGTGTTGTAGGACTGGGAAGGCACGGAACCGGAAGAGATGTCCGCGCAATCCCATATCAAGAGGGCCCGTTGATTCTCCGTTACGATTATTATTGCTGAGAACACGGCGACCGTTCGCGGCTACGGAATCGCCTCAGATAACGGGCGGGGACCGCTTAAATAGCCTCGAGGGGGGCTATTGTTGTCTTGAGAGGGTGAGCGTCCCTGGCGGATGCATCGAGCATCGTGACCTATCTGAGCGCGGCGAGCGCGCTTTTCCTGTCCGCGCTGATCATCGTGGCCATTGCGCGGCAGAAGACCCACCGAGCGTTCCAGAAACACGTCCTCCTGTTCGCGGTTTCGCTTCTCGTCTGCGCGATCATCTCGAACGTCCTGATCAGCATCTACATCACGGAGCCGGGACAAGCGTTCGTTCAGACGCTGCGCGACGGGATTGTCCTGTCGAAGCGCGTGCAAGCGACGTTTGACTATCTGTTCGGCATCACGATCGGGGCGTTCATCGTCGTCGCGACGACCCCGGGCATCACGTCCCGGAAGGACTTCCTTCGCTACATGACGAACGAGTTCCCCAACTCCTACGTGTTCTACGTGTTCATCATGGTCATCACAATCATCGCGATCCTCGTCTCTCCGGTCCAGGTCATCTCGACGAACCCGACGGTCATCTCGTTCGAGCCGTATTTCCTGTTCGTCAATGGATTCGCCGTCGCGACCCTGATCCTGTACGCCCCGTACCGGTTCATCATCCACATGCGGCGGACGAACCCGGGCCACGAGGTCCGGCGAGACACGTTCTTGGTCATCTTCGGGATTTCCGGCTTCGCCGTCGGCGAGCTCCTGTTCGAGATTCTCTTGCCGAACTTCGGAATCGACCTCCGGGCCCCCGGTTTCATCGTCGAAATGGCGCTCGTCGGGTTGATCGCCTTCGCGGTCCGCGAGAAGTCGTTCTTGCAAGAGCTCATCGTCCCCGAGGCGGAAGCGCACCTGCTCACGAAGCCCACGTACACACTGGACCGCGGGTACACGTACGCCGTCCTCGAGCGGGACGCCAGCCAGGCGTTCGAGATCTTCAAGGACTTCGTGACCCACGGGACGCAGGGGCTGTGCATCACCCGCCGGGCGCCGAAGGCCGTGATGACGGAATACGGCCTCGAGCGCACGCCGATCCTCTGGCTCAGCCGCGTGGCCACGGAGAAGAACGCGGTCCGGCCGAGTCCCCCGGAAAAGGTCGCGCTCGCGGTGGAACATTTCATCGAGGTCAGTGAGCACTCGGTCGTCCTGCTGGATGGCCTCGAGTACCTCGTCTCCCACAACGATTTCGGCTCCGTCCTTGCCCTCTTGCACGATTTGAACGAGTCGGTCGCAATGCGCGAAGCAATCCTCCTCGTCCCGTTCGACCCGACCGCCTTCATCGAACGCGAGATCGCCCTCATCCGACGCGAGGTTCGACTGCTCGGCCCGCTCGCGGAGGAATTCGGCCCGGTCGCGA
>WNGN01002603.1_pt1 | contig 12121 bp, 9 predicted proteins | sample 5400561 | NCBI WGS metagenome assembly WNGN01 (sample SAMN13153379, study PRJNA577476) | soil metagenome | isolation source: 115 cm soil or saprolite under Garry oak tree replicate 2 | place: USA:California | collected 2016-06-15
CTGCGCATCTGGAGGTAATGCGGCGGTTTCGGGCGGTTGTGGGGGTGGAGTAATTGTCCGAGACAAATCGAAAGCCTCAGGCCGGTGGCGACCATGGTGGGCGGAGCGGTTTGTCTACAACAGCCCGGCGGTTCGGCTTGGATAGAGCCGCGCTAACGAAGCAAAAAAGGTTCTTCGCTCAAGCGCTTATTCCGATTCTAACGCTTTACGCCCGTGAACGCGGAAATAACAGGTTGCTTGATGGAACAGAAGTAACTACCATAGTATTGGTAGTTACTTCTATGCCTCAGAAATACAAGTCTATCTACTTCGCTGATCATCCGAGCGAGACGAATCGCGCGAAACATGTGCGCATCGCTTTTGCCGTCGATCACCATCAGCAATACGAGTTTGCGCGCCCCCTAACTAGCCACGAATTGCGCTCTGTGATTGGCCACCAAACGTATACCTCCTTGAATGCAGCCGCTGCTGCCTCGAACCAATCAATTAACGCATACTGCCTACAGCAGGTAACACGCGCTTACGGGGTACACTCGAACGATTCTCAGCACGAGCTACCTTTTGATCAGGTTGACCCACCTCAACTTCAGCTCGATCCAGTTCAAGCCACGTTCCGAGGTGGCGAAAGTGAACCGCTGCATGCGTGGTATCCCTATCTTGAGGGATATTCACCGAGCTTTGTAACAACGTTACTCAGCCAATTCGCCCCGCAGTCGAAGCGAGTTCTTGACCCATTTTCGGGAACGGGTACTACTCCATTGGCGGTAGCGTCGACCGTGCGCGATGGTTATTACTGCGAGTTGAACCCGATCCTCCAGTACCTAACAGAGGCCAAGATTGACGCGCACATGCTGGCGCCTCGAACTCGCGAGCTAGCGAAGGCGGAGTTACTGGGTTTCGCTAATGACTTGGCCGGACGCCTGAGAAGCTCCGCACCTGATTGGCGCTTACAACAGTCATACACATCCATATTTGGCTCAAGCCAGTTCTTTTCAGAAGAAACCGTTAGAAAGGTTTTAAGGCTTCGTTCCCTTTTGGACATGGTGAGTGCTGAGAATCCGCTCCTGGGCAGACTTGCGACAGTTGCGGCGCTGAGCTCCCTTGTGCCTGCTTCAGATCTAATTCGACGTGGTGACCTTCGATTCAAGACAAAAGACGAGATGAACCGACCGAGTCCCTCGCTTGAGGAAGCCATGAATTTCCGCTTGCATCAGATCGCGAATGACTTGGATAAGGTGGGACCATTCACTCAGCGACCCAAATTCTTGTGCGCAGACGCTCGAAAACTACGTAATTTGCCGCCCCTTGAAGTGGACGCTGTAATTACAAGTCCTCCATACCTAAATGGAACGAACTACTTTCGAAACACGAAAGTAGAATTGTGGTTCAGCCGTTGTGTGCAGACAGGAGAAGACTTGAGCCGATTTCGGGCGCAAGCAGTAACTTGCGGAATAAACGATGTAACGGTAGCCAAAGCAACGAGTACTGGGATCACCTCCGTCGATTCAGTGGTTCGAAACTTGAATGGACGTGCGTATGATCCCCGGATTCCTCGAATGGTGCAGACTTATTTTCACGACATGAACTGCATCTTCGAGAACCTCGTGCGGCATGTCCAACCGCATTCACCAGTACTCGTTGATATCGGAGATTCTGCGTATGGTGGGATTCACGTTGATACACCATTGCTGCTTACCGAAATCGCTGCTATCCACGGCTTCGACCTAGAAAAGGAGGTCATTCTTCGTCGTCGAATGTCCCGGGGTGGATTACCACTCCGACAAGTCTTGCTGCAATTGCGGCTAAAGCGGAAACATGTCGTTCAGCGGGCTCAAGAAATAGCCACGTGGGCCCAAAGATGGCGAACGTTTAAGCGACAATTGCCTCACCAGACCGGGGACTTCGCAAAGAGAAATTGGGGTCATCCCCTTCACTCTCTTTGTTCCTACCAGGGAAAGATGAAGCCGTCGCTGGCGCATCATCTAGTGCGGACATTCGTCCCCAATATGGGCGGTGCGCTTCTCGATCCTTTTGGGGGGGTCGGAACGATCCCATTTGAGGCCGCACTTCTTGGAGTTCGCTCATGGTGTTTCGACATAAGTCCGCCTGCGGTCCACATAGCTGGCGCGAAACTCCAACCCGCATCGTCGAATGCGTGCTTGGCCGAAATAGAGAAGCTTTCGCGCGCAATAGATCGCTACAAACTGACAAAAGAAGTGCTTCTCGATACCTCCAAGTTCGGATTTAACGGCGCGCTAATCGATTACTACCACCCCAAAACTTTCGAGGAAATCCTGGCGGCTCGGCAATACTACCGGCAAAACATTCCGCACAATCCTTCCGCAAAGTTGGTGTTTTCGTGTCTTTTACACGTGCTCCATGGCAATCGACCGTATGCACTTAGCAGACGCTCCCATCCAATCACTCCGTTCTCACCCACCGGCCCCTCCGTGTATCGCAAGCTCACACAGTCTCTTATAGACAAAGTTGCACGGACGATGGAGGCTCAACTTCCAACCACGTTTAGACCTGGAACCTCGATGTACCAAGATGCAACCGCCGCGTGGCCTCAAGAAATTTCTGACCTTGATGCTGTAATTACGTCCCCCCCCTTTTTTGATAGCACGCGGTTTTATCTTGCGAACTGGATTCGCCTTTGGTTTGCCGGCTGGGACGCTGATGATTTTGCGCGGCAACCACAGGTCTTCTTAGATGAACGGCAGAAGCTCACCTTTGCTATATATGAGCCCATATTTCGCCAGGCAAGGGAACGGCTTAAGAATAACGGTGTGATGGTTCTTCACCTTGGGCGCAGCAAAAAATGCGATATGGCAGCAGAACTGTCACGAATCGCAAAAAAATGGTTTCGGGTGAGCGATTTATTTATTGAGAGCGTCGAACATTGCGAATCGCACGGAATTCGCGACAAAGGAACCGTTCGCGAACATCAATACCTAGTATTGACCTAATCCGCAACTACCCGAACCCAAGAAGCTTTTTGTTGCGAGGCGAAAGATGTTTGATCAAACCATAGTTTCCAATAAGCTGTTTTAGCTGTACAACGCGCTTGTGGAAATCAGATCTTTCTCGCACTCGTAGGGCTCGAGTGACGCAGGCATCCACGTCAATTTTCGGATTAATGATCGGCGTTTTTGAAGTGAGAAGCGTAAGGTCGGCTCCTGTCAGTGCAGCCAATCGTGCGAGTTCGCTGTTTGTGTAGAAATCACTGGGCCAACGATCTCGTTTTTGATCATTGGCTTCTCGGGATAGCAGCGCTGCATTCTCGGTCGTGAGTGGGTATAGGTAACGAGAGGGTAGTATGTGATCTATAGCCCAGCCCCGTCCATCTTTGATATCCAGTTGCCTTCCCGTCTTGAAACACTTGCCTTCGAATCGTTTGAATAGCGCCTCAACATCAACAGGCCTGTACTCTCCCTCCAGAAGCATATCGGCGACTCTGCGGCGCGCGGAAGACTCATGAAGTTGCTGCTTTGTCCTAGCAGGATTGAGCCTTGCATTAATAACGGCTTTACAGCTGCGGCACTCCATCTGGCGCTCCAACGGCCCCCATCCTTGATGACGCGAGAAAGCAGCAAATGGTAGAACCCGTCCGCATGTATTGCACTGCTTCCAATAAGAATCGGGGTGCTCCGTAGCCGTACGAAAGAAAGCTTGCCAGAATCTTTGCGACGGTATGCGCTTTTTATCGCGCAACTGTTGAGGCCATTCCTTGAAAGGCAACGATGTGTCTTTGGAATGTACGAAGCCACATTCATGACAGACCCATTCGGCCGTCTCGTATATCTCGTTCGGATTTAGCAGGTCGCCTCCGACCTGCAAAACGTTGTGGCTGCTACAGCCAAGGCAGACAAACGATATCCATGCATCGTTGAACGCGACGCCAGGAATTCTCGGTAATCCTGTTCTGTTTCTTGCCTTTCGCCTTGCCATAGTTACTTGCCGTGTCCTCAGTCGGACCGGGGCCCGACTCCGATTCGAACGCGTATTGTATGCTTGCGCGCGAACGCACGAGACTCGGAGGCACTAGACGCGGAAGCAAGGATTTCGTCGGGCAGCAGCAAAGCACCCCGGTCACTCGGGTTTGATCCCCGCCGCCCGGATCATCTTTCCCCATTTCTCCGTCTGCGCGCGCGGATCAATGCCGCGAACTCCGCGCTCGTTCCCTGCAGCGGGACGGCACCTTCGAATTCGATGCGCTCGCGGTGTTCGCGCGTGGCGGCGACGCGCGCGGTCTGCGCGCGGATTTCCTCGAAGACCGCTTCAGGCGTGCCCCGAGACCGCATCAATCCGCCGGCACTCCGCTCGCCTTGATCGGCCCCGCCCATTTTTCGATTTCGCTCGGGATGTACCTGGCCAGGTACTCTGAGCTCCTGCGCTCCGGCGCCGGGATGGTCACGCCTACGGTTTCCAGGCGCGCGCGCACGGACGCGCGGTCGACGGTGTCGCTCGCCGCCTTGGCGAGGCGGCGGACGATCGCCTCGGGCGTCCCCTTCGGATAGACGAAGGCGGCCCAGGCGCTGCAGTCGAAATCGGCGAGGCCCTGCTCGTGCGCCGTCGGAAGATTGGCGAGCCCCGGCGCGCGGCTCAAGCCGAGCGTTGCGACCGCCTTCACCCTGTTCCCCTGGATCAGCGGGAGCGCGGTGGAGATCTGTTCGCAGATATAGTCGAGACGGCCGGCCATCAGATCCTGCATTGCGGGCCCGGCGCCGCGGTAGGGGACGTGCGTGATGCGGGTGCCCATGGCCGAATCGAGCAGGATGGCGCACACGTGCGTCCCCGAGCCGCCGCCGGCCGATCCGTACTGCATTTTCCCCTGGTTCGCTTTCGCATAGGCGATGAATTCGGAAAGCGTGTTCGGCGGAAGGTCCTTGCGCGTGACGAGCACCCTTGCCGAGTCCGCGACCAGGGCGACGGGCGCAAAGTCGGTCACGGCGTCGTAGAGCGGCTTCTTGTACAGGGTCGGGATGAGCGCGAGGGTGGCGCTGCCGGCGAGCAGGAAAACATAGCCGTCGGGCGCGGCTTTCGCCGCGCGGCTCGCGCCCGTCATGCCGCCCGCCCCGCCGACGTTCTCCACGATCACCTGCTGGCCCAGGGTCTCGCTCAGGCCCGACGCGAGGATGCGCCCGATCGTGTCGACCGGGCCTCCGGCGGCGAACGGCACGACCATGGTGAGCGCCCGCCGCGCCGGCCAGTCTTGCGCGAGAGCGCTACAGGCGACGAGCGCCAATACGGCGCTCAATACCGGCTTGGACATGGCCATTCTCCCCTGAACGCGATCAACCGTGAAATAACGAGGCCGCCAGCCGGGCGGCCTCGTGCACAGTTCAACCGCCCCGGCTATTGTGCTACGCCCTCGACGGCGTAGGTGAGGAACGTCGCGTACAGCGAAGGCGCCGCGACTTTCTGATAGCATCCGCCTTGCCGAGAAAGCAATCGGAGTCCCCCGGACCCGCATGCAGCTGAAAAAACTCCTGGAGCAATGGGATCTCACCTCGCTCAAGATCAACGCGGGATTTCTTTCGATGGAATGGAATCCGCGCGACGAGGACAAGACCGCCGCCTGGGAGATGTACGTTGAATTGATCACACGGGTCGCCACTCAGCGACTCGTTCCGGATCGGGGGGACGAGCGGGCGGCGCTGACCAGCATCTATCAGCTCTTCGCTCTCACCCGGGAAATAGTCAAGAGGAACGGCCGGCATTGCATCAACTTTGCGCGGATTGCAGTAGTCGTCCTGAATCAGGTCGTGCGACCTTTTACGACGAAATGGCATCGCGAGCTCGTCGACTCCAAGAAGATAAGCGCCGCCAGAAGAAGGACATTTCGCGGCGAATTGGCCTCTTTGCAGAAGGAATTGCGGAAATACACGAAATTGCTGGCCGATCTCGCGGGCGTCGAGGACCTTACGGATATCGAGAACGCGTAGGCGCTCGGTGCTGCCGTGCAATCGCGCCGCCGCGCCGACTGCGCCGGGTCGGGAGAACGGCGAAATTCCCGCCCGTCCACGACAATGGCCGACCTCGAATCGCTTCGCAAGCTGACCCTCGGCGTGGCGGAATGGAACGCCTTCCGGGCGAAATGGCCCGGCAAAGCCGACCTGACCCACATAGAGATGCGAAACGCCGACTTCCACGGCGCCGATTTCCGTGAAACCGATTTCGATGGATCCATTTTCACGAATGTCGATTTCCGCCAAGGCGATTTTCGCAATGCACGGCTAAACGGAGTGAATGCGTCGCGCGCGTCCTTCGAAGGCGCGAAGATGACGAGCGCGGAATTCAAGGGATCGGATTTGAAACGGGTCTGCCTTCGTGACGCCTGCCTCCGCGGCGTCGAGACCTTCGACATGAAAATCCGTCATTCGACGCTGGTGCGCGCCGACTTCAGCGACGCGAAGCTCCGGCTGGTTCACGTCTACAACAGCGATCTGCACGGCGCGACCTTCTCAGGGGCGGTCGTGGACCATGCGGTCATCAAGCGCGGGCTCTTCGACCCGCAACAGGCGTCCGGCCTTCCGGCATCCGGTTTTGCTCTCGAGTTGCCGGATATGCCGACGATGCAAGAATGGGTCGACTGGGACCGGTTCAACGTCAAGGATTCGGGCGACGACTTCGGCGTCGTCGTTCACAACGGGAAAGCGTACTGGGTGAGCGAAGGCCGGTGGGATTTCTTCATCAGTCACGCCAGCGCCGACAAGGAAACGGTGGCCCGTCCGTTGGCCAATGCGCTCGCGGCGCGCGGCCAGCGAGTTTGGTACGACGAGTTGCAGATCAGGATCGGGGATGACTTGGCCGACGCGATCGCATTCGGCACCAAAGCGTCTCTGTTTGGCGTCGTCGTGCTGAGCAAGGCCTTTCTCGGGAGACGCTGGACCGAGGCGGAGCTCGCCGCACTGACCTCAAAAAGAGTATTTCTCGTCTTGCACGGCCTGGAACCGCAGGACCTGCGCCAGATTCGCCCCGAGCTCGAGGACCGCTTTCACGCCGTTTCGAGCTCGGGCGCGGACCGCGTCGCAGACTCGCTGATCGACGCGATCAGGGTTCCGCCCGTGCAAAGGTGAGCGAGTCGGGAATCGGCATGATCGTGCGATGACATCGGAGGCCGCTTTCTCGCGGGTACTTCGTCGAGGTTCCTCAATACATTGCTGATGTCTTTCGCAAACTTCTTTCGATCGCTCTGGCTCATGCGGCCGACCGCGGCCAGCGTTCTTCTTCTCGCCCGATCGGCGCTCGCCGCGTCCCCCGCCCGCACGGCGACGGAGTAGCCGGTGGCATGCGCCTTTCCCAGGTACAGCCAGCCTTCACCCTCGCCCGGATTGTTCTCGAGCCAGTGTTCCAGATCATTTGCCGTTTCTTGAACCAGCGCCGCGGCTTTGGCGGCGTCGGTGCCCGCCAGCACCCCCGACAGCTCCGTCCGGACGGCGGCCATGAGAAGATGGCCGCCTTTGACTTGGTCGTGCTGCTTCAAGTACGACCGGGTCAGCTGAATGGCGGACTGGTAATGATCGACGCTCCTCGAGCGGTTCCGAGCTCGCGCGTAGTAATCGCCGAGGTGGCGTTTGGCGAGAATGTAGCCCAAAGCGTAATTTTGGTTGTCCGGATCGATCCTCGCAAGGGTTTGCATCCATGCGTGCTCTTGTTCGTACAGGTCAAGCGCTTTGTTGGGCCGGCCGAGTTCCAGGAATGTTTGTCCAAGGTGCCCGTAGTTCACGGCCAACATGCTCTTGTATAGGTTGTTGATCGGCTCGGCGGCATACAGCGCTTGCATTGCCGCGATTGCATGGGAATAAAAATCCTTTGCCCCTTTGAAGTTTTCAATCGTGAATGCAATGTCTCCCAGCTTTTCGTACGCAATCGCCAGATTCAGCCGGTACTTGGCCGTTTCGGGGAATTCGTCGACCAATCGCTGCAGAATGTCGATCGCCTCTTCGCGGACCCCCAGGAGTTTTTGCGCGTCCGTATGTATGGGAAAGTACCGCGCCTTGCGGTCGAGCATCACTGCGTATATGAACCAGTACTCGGCATCGTCCGGGTTTTCTTCGGTGAGCCGCGAAATCAGCTCGAGCCCGGCGGAATAGTTTCGGTGCGCCGTCGGTATGTCCCGGTTCTCATAAGCCGCGTCGCCCCAGTCCCGGTAGAGATTGAGCAACAGCAGTTGAGTGTCCTCGTCGTCGGCTTTGTCTTCCAATATGAAGTCGGCCAGTTGTTTGGCGTGATCGAAGGCGTCATAGGCTTCGGACAACGATTGTTTCTGCGCCTTGACGTTGCCGAGGGCGTGATAGCTCAATGCCAAAGAATGATAGGGTTCGACGTAACCGGGTCGCTCGGCCACCATGTCTTCGGCAATCTTCCGGGACTCGACGAAAGCCGCTTCGGCTTCTTCCAGATCTCCGTAGCGAAGAGCGAGATTTCCTTTTTGATAATATCCGGCCATCTGCGCCCACCTCACGTCCTGTTGCCTTGCGGCCTTCTGACGTAGTTCGATGAGGAGGGAAAGCGCGCTGTAGGTCAAGGAGCGCCGCAACTCGCCCGCGCCGGCGACGCCGGCCAGCTTCTCGTCTATGTCGAACAGCATGCGTTCGGTGATGTCGACGGCCTGCGCCAGACGCTCCTCGGCCAGATCGCGCTGGAGGGTGGCTTGGTACCACTGCCAAGCCGCCAATACCGAGCTCATCAACAGGATGGAAGCGGCGCCCCAGGCAAGCTTCAAGGCTCTCTGGTGCAGTCTGAGATCTTCTCCGATCAAGTCGTCCTTGGGTGTGCCGAGCAGCACGGCGGCGATGTCGGCGAGCTTGCCCCTGGCGGCCGCATCGCCGTACCCGCGGGCGCCGTCGATTTGACCGAGATCGATGTAGCGCGGCTGATCGGCGAAGACGCCCTGCAGCGCCTTGGGAATCGAAGTGGTGACCGACCAGTCGAAGTCGTTGGTACGGGTATCCCAGCGAATCGCGCCCGAGAGCACGACGAGGACGATGGTATCTCGCGACTTGTGCCGGAGCCAGTAGCGGATCTCCCGCTCGCACCAGTCAGACGAGGCGGCGGCGGGCGAGGCCAGAAAGATCAGGTATTCGGACTCCTCCAGCGCGCGCTCGATGGACTTCCAAAGAGACGGAGTGGCCGGGAGATTCGCGTCGTCGAGAAAAAGGCGCATTCGCCTCCTCCTATACCAGGGAGTTGCGAAGCGGCTCAGTTCGTGATGGATCCTGCCCGCCTTCTTGGCGTGCTCTGCATGACTGTAGGAAATGAATGCTTTGTAGCTCATTACCGCCTGATACCTGCTCTCACTCCGGCTTGATCCCCGACGCCCGGATCAGCTTTCCCATTTTCTCCCCCTGCGGGCGGATCAATGCCGCAAACTCCGCGCTCGTTCCCGCAAGCGGGACTGCGCCTTCGAATTCGATGCGCTCGCGGTATTCGCGTGCGGCCGCGAGGCGCGCGATCTGCGCTTGTATCTCCTGGCGCGCTGCTCGGGCGGCACCGGACTACCAGCTTGCGGACCTCCGCCCGCCTCAGCTCCGGTACATGTATCCCAGGTAGACGGCGCCGAACTGCGAGCTGTCGGGCTTGCTCCCGCTCGACGAGTAGGACTGCCAGGTCTGAGTGTAGGTCAGCGTCAGATGGTGCCTGCCGCTCAGCTGCAAGGCGTAGCCCGCTCCGAGCAGGGCGCCGAGCCCGTAGACGCGGTCGGATTGCGATTCGGAGACGGTGACGAAGTTCGAGATCCCGGCCCCGCCCCTCACGAACAGGCCTTTCTCCCACGGAAAATACGTGAGCGCCGCGAAGTAGTTGCTGATCTGAACGTGCGTCGCGTTTCCCGCGATCGTGCCCGCCTGCGCGGCGGCGGACAAGTCGATCCCCACGAGGGTTTTCGAATTCAGCGCGAGGCCGAAGCTCGCCACGTTCACGGCGACGAGGGGCGACTTGTCGGTGGCCCCCTGGAATTGATCGCTGAAGTTGACGGTGTTCCCGTTGACCTTGAATCGGGCGCCCAGCCCGGGCCCGATCCCCGCCCCGATGTACACCTTGCTCGGCTCGCTGGAACTCTTGTCGGGCGCGGGCGGAGCCGCCGCGGCTTCGCCCGCCGAGGGACACCCTGCGGCTGGCCTTCGGCCGCGACCGCCGGCGCGGACCAGGCGGTCAGCGCCAATACGGCACTCAACACCGGTTTGGACATCGGCATTCTCCATTTCCGCATCGTTCCGGATTGTAACGCCTGGATCGCGGGCGAGGTTCCCTCTCCCTGTCGCTTGACGCGCTCGGGGAATCCTGCCTAGCATCTTGCGCAGAGCAAGCTCGCAGTTCCGATCCGGGAGGGACTCACATGAAGAAGACAGGCGGCGATTCACCGAGCCGCGACGCGCCGGACACCGCGAAAGGCCGTCGCGGCTTCCTGAAACAGGGCGCGGCGCTGGTCACGGGCGCCGCATCCGCCGGGCTCGCGCAGGGCGCGAACGCGCAAGGCCTCGCGGGCCATCCCTGGGAGCGCGTGTACGGCGCGGCGTTCACCGGATACGGGCAGCCCTCGCGCTTCGAGCAGCCGGTGATGCGCTACCTCGGCAAACCTTACGGCGATCTCGCGCCGGGCTCCGGCTCGGCGCTCGCGCCGATCGAATCGCTGGAAGGCATCATCACGCCGAGCGGGCTGCACAACAACCGCAGCCACAGCGGCACGCCCGACATCGATCCGAAGCAGCACCAGTTGCTGCTGCACGGCCTCGTGGCGCGGCCGCTGGTATTTTCCATGGAAGCTCTGTGGCGCTACCCGATGACCACGCGCACCCATTTCGTCGAGTGCTCGGGCAACAGCAACCGCGCGCTCGCGCCGCAGCCCGCGCAGGTGCCCGCAGGCGCGATGCACGGCAACATCGCGTGCAGCGAGTGGACGGGCGTGCCTTTGCGCATGCTGCTCGAGGAGGCCGGGCTCTCGCCGCAGGCGAAGTGGCTGCTCGCCGAAGGCGCCGATTCGGCGCACATGAGCCGCAGCATCCCCGTCGAAAAGGCGCTCGACGACGCGCTCGTCGCGCTCTACCAGAACGGCGAACGCCTGCGGCCCGAGCAGGGCTACCCGGTGCGTCTCTTGCTCCCCGGCTGGGAAGGCAACATGAGCGTGAAGTGGCTGCGGCGCATCAAGGCGACCGAGGAGCCCACACACACCAAGGACGAGACGTCGAAGTACACCGATCTGCTGCCCGACGGCCGCGCACTGCAGTTCACCTTCGAGATGGGTGTGAAGTCGGTGATCACCAAGCCTTCATCGACCATGACGCTGCCCCGCACGGGCTTTTACGAGATCTCGGGCATCGCCTGGAGCGGCGCCGGACGCATCCGCCGCGTCGAAGTCTCCGCCGACGGCGGCGCAACCTGGATTGAGGCGGCGCTCACCGGAGAGGAACGCCCGAAGGCCCTGGTGCGCTTTCGCCTGCCCTGGGAATGGACGGGCAAGGAAGCGGTCCTGCAGAGCCGCGCCACCGACGAAAAGGGGCAAGTGCAGCCGGCGCGCAAGGCGTGGCTGGCGCGATACTCAGTCAATCCCTATCACAACAACTCCATAGTGAGCTGGTCGGTGGGCGCCGACGGGAGCGTGAAAAATGTTTACGTCTGAACGCGCCGTCGTTATCGCGATCGGCGCCGCCGCGCTCGCCGCCTGCGCAAGCCTGCAACCCGCGCCGGGCAAGCCGCCGGCGTTCGGCGCCGCAGTGAGCGCGGAAGAAGTCGCGCGCTGGGACATCAGCGTTCCGCCGAGCGGCGCCGGGCTTCCCAAGGGAGGCGGCAGCGCGCGCCAGGGCTTGAATGTCTACGAGGAGAAGTGCCAGTCCTGCCATGGCGCGAAGGGCGCCGGCAAGCCGGCCGATCCGCTCGCGGGCGGAACCGGCTCGCTCGCGGGCAAGACGCCGCTGCGCACCGTCGGCAGCTACTGGCCGTACGCGACCACGCTGTTCGACTACGTGCGGCGCGCGATGCCGATCACCAATCCGCTCTCGCTCACCGACGACGAGGTCTACGCGGTGAGCGCCTATGTGCTCTTCCTCAACGGCATCGTCGGCGAGGACGCGGTCATGAACGCGCAGACGCTGCCGCAGGTGAAGATGCCCAACCGCGA